>Ga0306925_10002931_pt1 | contig 14893 bp, 10 predicted proteins | sample flu12Cox44000176_FD_203755 | JGI IMG/M metagenome (GOLD analysis project Ga0306925, IMG submission 203755) | Lab enrichment of tropical soil microbial communities from Luquillo Experimental Forest, Puerto Rico - flux8day.12C.oxic.44.000.176 (v2)... | ecosystem: Environmental > Terrestrial >... | reverse complement strand
AACTGGTTACTATTAGGGTCGAAAGAGCGCGCTCGCCGGATAAATTGGAGAGCCTGCGTTGAATCGCCCTTTTTCGCATAGTAAAGCGCTATGCCACCCATGGTGCTCGCGTCGTGCGGATTCACCTGGAGCTGTTTATAAGCCAGTCCTATTGCCTTGTCGTAAGTGCTCCGAGCCTGATCTTCGTGGCCCGACCAACGGTAGGCGTCCGCAAGGTTCCCTACGAACCACTCATCGTTGGGACTCATTTCCACCGCTTTCTCGAACATCGGCACAGATTCCTTGTAACGTCTCAGGAAGAAGTAGGCGGTCCCAAGGTCTGTATAAACGTCGGCCCGAGGTTGAAGTTTGAGTGCCTTCTCAAAGAAAGGGATACTATCGTTGTACTTGCCCTGTCGGAAATTGATCACACCGATGTTCATGTAGCCGAGAGCGTTGTCCGGCTCAAGTTCCGTAACTTTTCGAAAGGCGCCTAGAGCGTCATTGTTGTAGCCGACAGCGAAGTAGGCAAGTCCGATTGCATTGTAGTTGGCCCAGTAGTACGGATTGAGGTCTACCGCCTTTTGAAAGGCTGTAAATGCTTCCTCCTTTCGGCCGTTGGCCAAGTAGGCGGCACCTAGGCGGCGGTAACCCTCGTCGGAGTTGGGCGCCAGCTGCAAAGCGCGGTCCAGTTCGAGGATCGATTCCGCGATCCTCCCGGTGACATTGTAAATGCTGCCCAGCGAAAAATGCACCTCGGCGATTTCATCGTTAAGTTGCCGGGCTCGCTCCGCCGCTTGAAGCGCCTTCTGCGCCCAGAAGCTATCCTTGTTCCAATCGTACATGGCCAGACTGGCGTCGGCCACGCCTGCGTAAGCGAGCGCAAAATTCTGATCCTTCTTTAGCGCCGCGTCGAAAAAGTCGATCGCCTTCTGGACGTCCCCGGCGCTGCGCTGGCGGCGCAAGGTGTTCCTGCCCTTCAGGTAGAGGTCATACGCCTCCATGTTTTCAGTGGGATGCTCGATTTCGCGGCTGGACTCCAAAGTACCAGGCTTCAAGTCCAAGGCGGCTGTTAGCTTTGAGTAGGCCTGATCTTCCAGGGCCAACAAGTCCTGAGGAACACCGGACGCCTCGCCGCTCCAGAGGTGCCGTCGGCCGGCGACGTCTTCCAGGTTCAGGAGTGCTGATACCTTTGTGACCTTGCCCTCTTGCATTGTGCCCTGCACCGTGCCGTGAACCACGAGGTTGACACCCAAGTGCTGGGCGATCTTTTCGATGCTTTGCTTGCTGTCGACACTCTCCACCTCGGTGGACGAAGCCAAGTGAACGTCTTTGAGCTGAAACAGCTTAGCCGAAAGCGCTTCGCCTAGACCCTCAGCGATGTAACCGAGCGACTCCTGATCGCCCAGCACGCGGAAAGGAAGAACCGCCACGTACTTGCCCTGCGAGAGAGGGGGAATGCCTGCCACACCAGCCACTTGTGACTGGGACAGACGTAGGATGGCGTGGCGTATCGGGGGAAAAGCCAGGGCGATAAGTACAAGAGCGAGTATGGCGCCGGCAGCGAGCCTCCAACCGCCACGGGTCGGCATGGGAAGGGCAATCTGCCGGCTGCGCGACAGCGTGGGGGAGACCTCACCCCTATCGCTATCGCGCTTCAGCCTTTGCAAATCCGCCCGAATGTCGGAGGCATGCTGGTAACGCAGGTCGCGGTCTTTTTCCAACGCCTTGCGGATGACCGCTTCCAGCCCGGAAGAAACCTGCAGGTTCACTTGTGACGGCGGAGGAGGCTGGTCGCGGAGAATTGCGCTGCAAATCTCCCCTGAACTCGACCCATCAAATGGCATCTTGCCGGTCGCCATTTCGTAGAGCACCGCACCGAACGAGAACAGGTCCGTTCGTGCATCCAACTCCTTGGCCTTCACCTGCTCCGGGGACATGTAAGCGACCGTGCCTAGCATCGCACCAGGGCTCGTCAGGTGCTGCGCATCCGACTCCGCACCTGCGGCTTCGGTCTCCGCGTAGTCCGCCGCCTTACCTGTCAGCTTCGCCAGCCCGAAGTCGAGAATCTTGGCGTGACCGCGCCTTGTAACGAAAATGTTCGCAGGCTTAATGTCGCGGTGAATGATTCCCTCGCCATGTGCCGCGTCGAGCGCGTCGGCGATCTCAACGGCGATGGGCAGAAGCTCTTCGGCCGGTAACGGCTGGCCCGCGATCCGGTGCTTCAAGGTCAGCCCGTCGAGAAACTCCATGACCATGAAGGCCTGGCCATTTTCCTCGCCGATGTCGTGGACGGTGCAGATATTGGGATGATTCAGCGCCGATGCAGCCTGTGCTTCGCGCTGGAAGCGTGCCATAGCCTGGGCATCACGCACCAGATGTTCAGGCAGGAACTTCAGGGCGACGAAGCGGTGAAGCCGGATGTCCTCAGCCTTGTAGACCACGCCCATACCGCCGCGGCCGAGGTTTAGCAAGACGTGGTAATGCGAGATGGTGGTGTCGAGCATGTTCGACAGAACTGAACAGATGCCCGATGATAGGACGGCTCGCAGCAGCAGTCAATTTTGTTGGGCGCGCTTGGAGCAAATGCAGTACCGTTCACCCAGTGCGTATTACCACTCATCCTGCTCCAGTCGAGCTCCCTGTATCTAATCAGTGAAACAACCCGCTTCTGTGCCTCCACGCAGAAAACGTTAAGCGCATCTTCTAATCTTCGCGCGACCGTCATCCTGCGGCATCCAAGCCCAAGCGAAGTTAGCGAGGGGGCCCCAGGATTTCCCCATGTACTGTCAAATTCAGGGCAACGAATGAGAACCACAAAGGTGGGTACCCGTACCGACTAAGCGGCAGGAGGCCGTAAATAGAAGTTGCAAAGCGAAAACGAAGCGGGCAGACCATGCGCAGCTCCAGCCATCAGGGCCGGCAGCTTCTGCTCCCTGCACTCAAACCCTGAACGCCTGGCCCACAAACTCGCTTAAGGACAAGCCGGCGTCCTGGGCACGAGTCCGAACTTGCTTCACCAATTGGCGAGAAAGCTTCACGGTAAACGCGACTTTGGCATCGCTCACCGGAAGCGGCCGCGAGGCTGGATCCCAATGGCCCCAACTTTGGTGGCAGGTGCAGCATAAGGCCTCTCAGCCGACTAAGAAAACAACACTGCTCTGCAGCCACCACATCCTGCATCGTGGTTGCCTTCGTTGTTGGGATTCGCTCCAGTTTTGTTGCGATGGAAACCATGCGTTTTGTGCGGCTGTATACCGTTGCCGAAGGATCAATGTCGATGGCTCGCCTTCGAAAAATGTAAGTTACGGCTCTAAGTGGGTAAGCAAATGTCGCCCTAAACTTCGCGATCGTTTGGATAGCCTCTTCTCTCGTTCGTTCATCGTATGGAAGCCAGCGCACTAGGGTATCTCCTGCGCGATTGACGTCTTAACTCGTGTCAGTTATCCGGAGAAATTTCATTAAGGCGATCGCAGCTCAATTATTAAATTAAATTATGCGGCTGCTATATTCCTCTCTCCGACAAACGGCAGGAATCCGCAAGTTATGGGGGACCAGTTCTAGCCAACAGTGGCTCCGAACTGGCGCACCTATCATGGGTGCGATCACAGTACCAGTCAAGCGGTGACTCTGAGAAGTACGCTCAGAACCGACTGCTTGAAATCCGAACCGACAATCGCCACAAAAGATTTGTGGATCGAAGAATTTTCTCGCGGAACTCGGCGCGCAACAGACGAGCGCATTCGCGTTACCCACACCTTCATTTTCGGTCCCAGTCGTCGAACTCTTGCGATCGCAGCCATCATTGAATACCGCACATAGCATTGTTTCGCTCATCAAATCGCGAGCCGGGACAGCACTCCGGCGTTCTTTGGCAGAAAGGCTGAAGGGAAGGCTTGTGTCAATCTTTCTACAAATACCGCTGCTTCGGTCGCTTGTTTTTGGAGCGATAATGCTGGTACGCGGCGCTGGATGTTCATGGCGCCGATGACTGCGGCTTTGCTCACGATGCCGGGGTAGGGACAGAGAGGGGGGCGAGGCGGAATCGCTATGGGAGGCGCCCGGGGCGGATATGTCGGACAACGCCGCGGGTTCGTGGGCGCTCCCGCGGCGCGTACTGGGGTGGCGGCTTTCGCGGTGTCTATGGAACGCGGCTTAAACACCTTCCCTGGTCATTACCCATCCAGCCTATCCATTACCGGTATTACAGATGGCGTTATCCGGGAGGCTGGTGTTATGGAGGCTACTGACCTCATCATACATAAGGATACGCCGAGTAAATTGGCGACGCGGTGCTGGTGTTTCGCGATCACCGCAGTGAAGCAATCCAGAACTATGCGATTGTCGACGAGACGCTGTGGGTGTTCGCCGGGCAGCACGCCCGCGGCCCCATCGCAGATTTGGATGTGTCCGCCACCGCCAAGGTCAACGAAGCCCGAGGCATCGACTTCCGGCTACTAAAGCCAGATTCTCGGTTCACACTCTGTTGACCAAATTTGGGACTCCGGAGTCCTGGTTACGACTTCGGATTACCCTCCAGGAATGGGGGCCACGTGATGAGAAGAGTGATTCTGACTGCGGTCGCCACAGGTGGGATGGCGATCCTGTCTGCTTGCGGCAGCAATGGCAGCCACAACAATAATCCCGCAGTGGTCGTGTCTCCGGCGACAATGAACGTGCAGCAAGGATCGACGCAGCAGTTCACGGCCACCGTAATCAATAGCAACAACCCGGCGGTAAATTGGCTGGTCAACGGCATTATAGGGGGCAATGCCTCAGTGGGAACCGTCAACAGCACCGGGCTCTACACGGCTCCACTGGTCACTCCCAATCCGCCAACCGCAGCCGTCACCGCCGTTTCACAAGCCAACACCAATGTTTCCGGTAGTGCCATCGTCACCATTACTGCGGTTTTGTTCAACAACTCTTCGCTCAAGGGCAACTACATCTTCAGTCTCAGCGGCATTGATCTCAACGACTTCACCTTCTATGCGGTGGGAGCGCTCACGGCCGACGGCAACGGCAACATTACCGGTGGAGAAGAAGATCTGAATGACGTTTCCAGTGGGTACTCCACGGCTAATCCTGTCACCGGCAGTTACAGCGTAGGGGCTGACGGACGGGGCACGATGACGCTCAAAAGCTCGATTGGCAGCTTCATTTATGCATTCGCCATGCGCGCACTCAGCAGTGCCGGGCTGAACGAAATTGATAACAACGTCATCAATGCCACCGGCGACCTGGAACAGCAGGCCAGTGGTGTCACTACCCCCTCGGGTAATTTCGCCTTCGGCTTCACCGGGCTTGGATTGAGTTGCGGCCCATTCGACTCCATTGGCATTTTCAGCCTGGGCAGCGGCAACGTGGGCGGAACGCAGGACCTCAACTGCAGTGGCACCATCACCCAAAGTCAATCGCTGAGCGGGACGTACGGTGTTATCGATAGCCTGGGTCGCGGCACGGGTATGTTTTCCGCCAGCAGGGGTACGGCCGGCTTTGTGTACTATGCGGTGGCGGCCGGCCGCTATCGTTTCCTTTGTCCCGATGCGGCCACGTTCTTCCTAGGCAGCGCCGACTTGCAGACCCAGCAGTCATTCGCCAGTACCGATTTCAACGGCAATTACGTCGTCGCTGCCTCGGCCAACACACCCGCCGGCATCTCTCACACGCTCATCCAGTTAAATGCATCGAACGGAAACATCTCCACCGGATTCTACGACGTGAACGACACCGGCACGGTGGGAAAGGCGTCATTAACAGGCGCCTATAACCTGGCCTCTAACGGCCGCCTCAGCGGTTCCTTCACGGTGACCTCCTCGTCACTCCCGTTCAGCATGTACCTGGTTTCTCCCGCGCAGGCGTACTACCTCGACCAGCGAAGCAACGCAGTCGGCGGAGGCAATGTTTATGCACAGAGTTCGGCAGTAACCAACAACGCGAACTGGGCTGGTAGTTACGCCACCAAGCAGTTCGGATATTTCATCGCGAACCACGTGGTCTTGCCAGGCAATAGCACCAGCGTCAGCGGTCAGATTTCTGCTGACGGAAATGGGATCCTGGCCGGGACGCTGGACTTTAACGATCCGGCAAACGTCTTTACTGGGCAGACGCTGCAAGGCAACTACAGCGTCGGGAACGTCGCACCCGGCCGTACCACCGTGGCCATCACCACACCCGCAGAAGGCACGCGCCACTACGTCGCCTACATCGTCGACCAGAGCCGTGTGCTTCTGCTTGAAACCGACAGCAACCTGACCTCAGGGGGAGACGCTATCCGGCAGTTCTGACTGATCCAGGTCAGGCAACCAAGAACCGCTTTTGGCTTTTCCGGTGTGTACATTCGGGCGAAGTCTTGCGTGACATCGTCGCGGTCCCCATCCACAACGACTCGAGTCGCTGCCTTCCACACCGTCTCGATCTTTATTCGCAGATTCGGATTGAATAGTATCTGATCTAAGGCATCGTCGAGCGCATTCCGAGAATGTCTCGCGGTCGTCTCAGAGCGGATAACTCCGTGGGTTGAACTGTTAATCGGGGCACCTGAGAATACGGGAGGCAGCAATGTCGCCGCGCACAATTTTTCTTAGCAGGCTGATCGGGCTGTACTGCATTTTCGTCGCGTTATCCATGATGATTCGCAGACAGGCTATGTTGGGGACAGTGAACGGGCTTCTTCAGAATCCACCGATGATGTTGATCCTTGGCGTCATCGCTCTGGCTGCCGGCCTTGCGATGGTTCTCGCACACAATATCTGGTCGGGTGGTACTCTCGCGGTTATCGTTACCATCATCGGCTGGTTGACGCTCATCAAAGGCTTGTTGTTTCTGTTCGTTTCGCCTGAGACGGAAGCGGGTGTCGTCCTTGGCCTGCTTCATTACCAGCAGCTTTTCTATTTCTATGGAGGTATCTTGCTGCTGTTGGGTATCTACCTCACGTACACTGGATTCAGGTCGAGGTCACAGTAGCCGGTTTTCAGCAAGGTCGATTGATGGTGGTACAGATATAAACCGGAGATTCATGCTGAACAGGAGTGCATATGGCTATCATCTCGCGAGGTTTTTCCGGCCGACGCAGCGCAGCAGACGCAAAACTTCCGCCCGGTCAATACCTCACGACTGAATTTCCCGTGTTGTCTGCAGGGCCAACGCCGCACATTTCCCTCGATCGCTGGGAATTTACGATCGATGATGGCAGCAATGTTTTGAAACGATGGGATTGGAAGTCATTTCGCGAGCTGGTCACCGAGACGATCACAGTTGATTTGCATTGTGTGACCCGCTGGTCAAAGTTCGGCACGTCTTGGGAAGGTGTTTCGCTCGATGTCCTGCTTGCAGGAATTAGAACAGGTTTGGACTACGCGATGTTCCGTTCATATGGCGATTACACGACAAACCTTCCTCTGAAAGATGTCATGAACAAGCAGGCCTGGATCGCATTCAAATACGACCGTGCAGATCTTGCGCCCGTACACGGTGGTCCGGCACGACTTCTCGTACCTCACCTTTATTTGTGGAAGAGCGCTAAATGGGTAAAGGGCATGACGCTGATGCCGCACGACAAACCGGGCTTTTGGGAAAGCCTCGGATATCACATGTATGGGGACCCATGGCGGGAACAGCGGTACTCGGACGAGTGATGTGGCGTACCGCAACGGTGGTTGGGATGCAGTACGAAACAGCAACCGCGCGAACGATCACGCTTGCAGTTCGCGATTGGCCGGGTCACGTCGCCGGCCAACACGTTGACGTGCGTTTGACGGCTCCCGACGGATACTCTGCGGTGCGGTCCTACTCGATTGCCTCCGCCCCGAGCTCGGATAGGCGCATTCAAATTACGGTCGAGCGACTGCCGAACGGCGAAGTCTCACCCTATCTGACGCAAGAAGTCATGGTCGGCGATGAGTTAGAGTTGCGAGGCCCGATTGGCGGCTGGTTCGTGTGGCTTAGCGACCAAACGGAGCCCATCCAGCTAGTGGCGGGTGGCTCCGGTATTGTCCCTCTGATGGCTATGATTCGCTCGCGTGCTTCGGCTGGCAGCGCGGCAGCCTTTCGGTTGTTGTATTCGGTCAGGGAACCAGAGGCGGTTTTTTACCGCGATGAACTGGCGGCATTATCAAATCAGGGCAACTCAGTAGCTGTCACATACGCATACACGCGAGTGACTCCGAGGGATTGGCCGCGACCTGCGGGACGTATCGACGCAGCGCTGATTGCGACGGGTACATGGCCTTCGAGCCTTCGGCCAACCAGCTATGTCTGCGGTCCGACATCATTGGTTGAACATGCGAGCGATCTCCTCATCGCCGCCGGCCACGATCGGGAGCGGATCAGGACAGAACGCTTCGGTGCTACGGGAGAACAAAAAAGGGTGCAGGTATGAACTACCTTGACGGTAACGCTGCCGCAGGTGAATTGACGAGGATATTTGCAGTGGATATCACGAGCGCAGAAGGACAATGTGCAAATTGCGGCGCAAGAAAGCGCTTTGCGGAGGCACATTTGTATGTGGATTGTCCAGGCCTCGTCGCACGATGTGCGCTTTGCGGACATGTTCTGCTGCGACTCGCGAAGGTTGAGCAACGCGTATTCCTCGATCTCCGTGGTATGACGCACTTAATCTTCGATACAACACAGCAACAAGAGCTGAGCGGTTAGGCTTATGTGTGCCTGCCGGCCGCCATGTATTTGCTCACGCTAGTCTCGCCGATACCGATGCCCAGCTTGAGCGGCTTGCCGTGAATGTATGGTCCACCCCTACCGGGATTCTCTCGGCACATTCGCTGGATTTTGATTCGCGGCAGCCGTGAAACGATTTTCCTGGTCTGGATGACACGGTTCCAGTTTTCGAGCCGGAGGCAAGGAGCCTCTGGTCAAGAATCAAGCTGGTGCGATGCACGAGGTACGGCCGACCAGCCATAATAATGCTCTAGACAACATGAGTGGTTGAACGATTGCGACCGGTGATAATGAACCTTCTCTTGAACAAACGGAAAGCATATCTGTTGCTGCTGCCGCTTTTTGCCGTAGCGCTCTTCTACCAGGCCACCTATTCGGTAGTGGTCTTTCGAGGCGTTGCGAATCCCTCCACAGAACTGGACATCCCGTTTACGAGCGACGACGGAACAGCATCGAATGTCAGTGACCGGGCGGCTAAGGCGGGACTTCATGCAGGAGACAAGATTCTCAGGATCGACGGCCGGGAGATCAGAAATGACCGCGATTTCTTCCGATCGCTCCACACGGATGCGTCCCGAGCCCCACTTACGGTGGAGGTGCTTCCGAAGGGCAAATCAGAGCCCCAGCTGATCCGCATACCCGCCGGCAAAGCGCCGCCACGCGGTGACCTCATGGACCGGGTTGTTGTCGTCTTGCTGACAACCATCATGTTGTTCTGTGTCGTCGTCGGCATCTATCCGGCGTTGATCCTTCCGTACGACCCCAGGGCGCTGGCTTTTTTCGGGCTGATGTTGGGGACATCGCAGGTCATTCAATCCGCACAATGGTACGACTTTCCACACAGCCTCCAGTTTTTTGCCAGCGCGTATCGCGTGGCACCTTTGTTGACGTGGCCCATCTGGTTGGTCCTTTTCGGGCTTTATTTTCCCCAGAGATTTAACTGGGACATTCGGCGACCGTGGATCAAATGGATCTTTCTCGGGCCGCTCATGACGCTGGCCTGCTTGACCATAGCGGCGGCGAGCAGCAGCTATTTCACTTATCACAGCCGGCCGGGCGCGGTTCTGAACGCGCTGCATATTCACTCAGTGGACGTTTTTGCGGCGCTAAGCCTGGGCATCTTCTTTGCAAGCGTCGGAACCAAGCTGGCGATCACTAAAGACCGCGATGCGCGACGTCGACTGCGCATTCTACTGGCGGGGTGCGTCGTGAGCCTGGGACCGCTCATCGTGCTCCTTGTCTACCAGCGCCTCACGCAGCGAAGTGTGTCTCAAGCGTCCTTGATCCCTATCTGCTTCCTGTTCTGCGTTTTTCCGGCAACACTGGCGTACGCCATTGTTGTGGAACGCGCCATGGACTTGCGGATGGTCATCCGGCAAGGTGTCCGCTATACGCTGGCGAAAGGCGGTCTGGGCGTGCTTCTAGCGCTGGTTGCTGCTGCTGTTTTTTGGGGACTCAGTGTGCTTCTGATCGGCCGGCAAAGCAAAGGCGTCTGGTCGATGGCGATCTATGTCGCGATCGTGATTGCGGGCGTCGTACTGATTCGCACCACGCGAAAGCGGCTGATGGACTGGGTAGACAGGCGCTTCTTCCGCGAGGCCTACAATGCGCAGCTTATTCTCGAAGACCTGAGCGAGAACGTTCATTCCATCGTGGATGAGAAGCAGATGCTCGAGACCGTGGCCAAGCGCATCTCGCAATCGCTGCATGTTCCGCAATTCGCATTTCTACTGAACGGCGGCCAGGAATACCGGCCGGTTTATTGCCTGGGCTTCGAACCCTGGGCGGAGGCAGTGTTGATCGAGGATTCAAAGACGGTAGAACTTGTCAAAACGTCCAAAGATCCTGCGCCGATCTACTTTGACCGGGAGGATAACTGGATTTACTCGACTCCCGAAACGGAGCTGCTTACGCTGAAATCTCTGCACGCGCAGTTGCTGTTGCCGCTGGGTTCGAAAAGCAGATTACTGGGAATTATCAGCCTGGGACAGAAGTTATCGGAAGAGCCGTATTCACGCTTCGATTTGCAGTTACTTCGGTCGGTAGCTACGCAGACCGGGCTGGCGCTCGAGAACAGCCGGCTGACCAAGACCGTGGCCATGGAAATGGCGCAGCGGGAGAAATTGAACCGTGAAATCGAGATCGCTCGCGAAGTGCAGGAACGGCTCTTTCCACAGCGATTGCCGGTGATCGCCGGCATCGATTACTACGGAGCGTGCCGGCCGGCACTGGGCGTGGGCGGAGATTACTATGACTTTTTGACCTTGGCGAACGGCGATCTGGGCGTGGCGATTGGAGATGTATCGGGGAAGGGAATCGCGGCGGCGCTGCTCATGGCTTCATTACAAGCCTCGCTGCGGGGGCAGGCCCTGATGGGTCCGGCAAGCCTGGCGCAGCTGATGACGAACGTGAATCAACTGGTCTACGAGGCAACCCCGATCAATCGATACGCTACTTTCTTCTACGGTCAATTTCATCGCGAGAGTGGGCTCTTCCGATACGTCAATGCGGGGCACAACCCGCCGATCATCCTACGGTACCACCCGGACACCACGGTTCATGTCATCCGACTGGAGACAGGAGGCCCGGTCGTGGGACTGTTTCCCGGCGCGCCTTATCAAGAGGGATCTCTGATCTTGCAGCCGGGAGACCTCTTCCTGGGGTTTACAGACGGTATCAGCGAGGCTATGAATAAGGACGAGGAGGAATGGGGCGAGGAGCGGCTGATTCCGGCAGTAGCGGCGCACGCAAGGGAACGAGCAGTCGACATTGTTCCTGGTTTGATTGCGGATGCAGACCGCTTTGTGTCGGGTGCTCCACAGCATGACGATATGACGCTTGTGGTTTTGAAGGTCGGTGGGTGAGCAGAAGCGCCGGACTTCGCGCATGACGCGGCTACGGTAAAGCTCGCGCTGCTCGCGGATGTACCTAGAGCGACCAGTTCCCTCAATTGAGTTGTCTGAAGAGCCGTAAAGTGCCGGTTAGTCACAGGAGAGTTTACCCGGCATCAACACGAGAAAAAACCCGTGCCATGCACGAAGGCGGCGTCGGTGTCCGGTGGCAGGGGACAAAGAACCGCTATTTTCCGCCTGACGTGAAGTTGACGCCGGCAAAGTACTAAATTCAAATTCACTTCCCTGATCCACACTGTACAAAAAAGAAACAGAATCCCGCCGCCGAGGGGGACTGACCCTAGGACGAACGTGGCCGGTTCCGGGACATACCTTCACTTATGACATCGGCTGGCTACCATACCCTTTCAACGATGTGCGTCGCTCAGGGCAAACTTGCCGAGATATACGGGGGCGGGAGTGGGGTGGCTCGCTCTTGCCGGGATCGACCGGATATGGACCTTCTACGAGTGTGGGAAATCCCCAGATGACGCCGGTACGCATATCGATCATCATCTTGCCGTACATCTGGCCCGAGCCGTCGGGCTTACGAAGCATCGTGTAGCCGGGCTCGACGTAAAACGTTCGGCCATCGACCGACTGCGCCTGGACGGGGGCAGGCTGGAGATACGGGTGAAGCACGAGAATGTTCAGCAAAACGACGATCAGCGACAACAGCAGTTTGACGAACCAGTCGAATCGCATGCGGTCCTCTTTAAGTGAAAGGAATTTCGAACATCATGGCACAACGGCCCGGTGAAAGGTCATCATTTGCCCCGGTTTGCCGCTCGATCGGCTGCAGCCTCCTGCCTTCTCGTAACCTTCGGCCAGTACGACGATCTGGGCAGCTCGGGCCTGGCTGCTATCACTAAAGTGGCGAATCTATACTGCACCCTCAACATCCAGCTTGCGCCCGGCTTTGGCCGATCCGTCGACAGGCAGGATGGCATTGTTACCTTACTTCGGGGCGATAGGACGCGAACCTTCGCCAGCGTCCTGGTCTTTAACGGCGGGCGAAAGGTGGAATGCGATCTACAACCGAGGTTAAGGAGACCTTTGGACTTCCGGCCGAACCAGGCGTACCGATTTCCCGCTTCCTGCAGTTGGGTTCGGTTTAGTAGGGTTCTCTCACGATATTCGGCGGTTTTTGGGCGGGTGAGCCTCCCCGGGGAACTCTTTCTTTACTACGGATGATCGCGGTGATTGCTGATTTCGGCTCTTTCGTATTCCACCAAGGGATTGCTCAGCCGGCAACGGGAGCCTTCCCGGCCAAACCGTAGCAGGACATCGGCCGCCGGGCGGCGCATGATTGCCTGCGTTTATTGACCCGCCGTCGTTTTCACAAACAATTCGTCTCTCCGTAACATCCTGCTCACATGGCTCTTCTTACTATCGTCAACCGAGGTCTTAATGAACGAGGTTACAATGAAAAGAACACTGGCTTTGCTTGCTCTTACAGCTGTCGGTTCAATGGGTGTAGCAGTTGCCCAGATCAACAGCTCGCCGATTCAACACGTTCTGCTGATCAGCATCGATGGAATGCACGCTGTTGATTTCCTGAACTGCGCTAATGGCATCAGCACCGCCAACAACAACCAACCCTTTTGCCCGGCAATTGCTGCGCTGGGCCAGACAGCGGTCAACTACGTCTCCGCCACTACCTCAAAACCCTCCGATTCCTTTCCCGGCCTGACGGCCATTGTCACGGGCGGAAGTCCGGCTACGACCGGCGTCTATTACGACGTCGCTTATTCTAGAAACTACAATGCGCCTGCGAAAACTACCGGCAATGGGCTCGCGGCTGGCCCCTGCGTTCCCTATGGGCCGCCAACCGGCACAACTACGGAGTATGAGGAAGGCATCGATATCAACCAGCACAAGTTAAACGGGGGCGCACCGCCGCCTGCGTCGCTGACTGACGGCGGCATTGAATCCATCGATCCCATGAAACTGGTTCGCGACAATGGCTGCTCGCCCGTCTACCCATGGCAATTCGTTCGCGCCAACAGCATCTTCAGTGTGGTGCGCGCGAATCACGGATACACGGCATGGTCCGACAAACACCCTGCCTACGCCTCCGTCGCCTCGGGGTCGGACCCGGAGCATGCGCTCGACGACTTCTACGCTCCTGAAATCAACTCCAATGTCATCGGTCTTCCAGGAGTCACAACGCCCACGGGCATTTCTTGCGCCAGGATTCGCGATAGAGGCGCCGACCTGACCGCCTGGACTAACAGCTTCGAGAACATTCAGTGCTACGACACTTTGAAGGTGAACGCGATCCTCAATGAGATCGATGGCAAGGACCACCTCGGCATGAGGACGACCAAAGTTCCCACGGTCTTCGGCATGAACTTCCAGGCTGTGAGCGTGGGCCAGAAGCTGATTGAAAAGAGCAACGGCGTGACGGGCGGATACCTGGATGCCGCCGGCACCCCCAGCGCGGCCCTGCTGAACGAATTTCAGTTCGTCGACGCCTCGATTGCGGCATTCGTCAAAGAGCTGAACAAACGGGAACTCCTTAGTTCGACCCTGATCGTGATCACTGCCAAACACGGCCAGTCGCCCATCGATCCCAGCCGCTACGTCGGCCAAACCAAGCCCCCTGGAACTTCACCTGCGACCCTGCTCTCCGACGCGGGCTTCCTTCCATTTTCCGAATCTACCAACAACCCCACCGGCATCGGCCCGACCGAAGATGACGTCTCGCTAGTGTGGCTGAGCAGCTCCTTCGATACTGACGCGGCCGTCGCACTCCTCGAAGCAAATGCTTCCGCCACTACCGGAATCGCGCTCGGCCAGATCTACTACGGCCCTTCGCTCTTCCTTAACTACAACGACGTAACCACAGACCCCCGTACGCCGGACATCATCGTGACCCCGAATGTCGGCGTTACTTACTCCAAGAGCCAGGCGAAACAGGCCGAGCACGGAGGGTTCTCCCACGACGACACGAATGTGGTTCTGCTGCTGTCCAACCCGAAGTTCAAACCCAGGACGGTAAGCTCCCCAGTGGGTACTGCCCAGGTGGCGCCTACTATTCTTAAAGCGTTGCATCTCAGTCCTCAGCTCCTTGATGCCGTTCGTGCTGAGGGAACAAGCGTCCTTCCGGCGGTTCAACTTCCATAGAGCCAGGCCGACTAACAGTGGACGCTCCTTCGGAGCGTCCGCTTCTGATTGCGCTCATGAGCTTTCGCTCGAGATCGTAGGCGACAGAGTAAGGAATTCGGAGTGCCACGAGTATTCCGAATGGATGGTCGGAAACGGACACAGGCCCGGTTCACGAGAGCTTGGGGCTGGAACCGGAGGCTCGATCGGCCGTCCTCGATAAGCGACGCGACGTTGAC
>Ga0306925_10002930_pt1 | contig 14893 bp, 12 predicted proteins | sample flu12Cox44000176_FD_203755 | JGI IMG/M metagenome (GOLD analysis project Ga0306925, IMG submission 203755) | Lab enrichment of tropical soil microbial communities from Luquillo Experimental Forest, Puerto Rico - flux8day.12C.oxic.44.000.176 (v2)... | ecosystem: Environmental > Terrestrial >... | reverse complement strand
CGCGATCGTGAACCTGACGCAGACCGCGGCGGTCGAGAACGCGGGGCGCGGCGTGCGCATCAACACCATCCTGCCGGGGCCGATCGAGACGCCGCCGCTGCTCGCCGCGGTGGAGGCGACCGGCGGCCGCGCCGGCTGGGAGCGCCAGATCCCCTGCGGGCGCCTCGGCCGCCCCGAGGAGATGGCGGCGGTCGCCCTCTTCCTCGCCTCGGACGAGGCGTCGTACGTTCACGGCGCGGCGATCGTCGCGGACGGCGGCGTCGCCGCGCGCACGAACAGCCCCCGCTTCTGAGCCTGTACGGCGCGCCCCCGCGGGACATCGGCCCGCGGGCCGATGTCGGGCCGCGCGCCTCGGCCCTTCGCTCGGCTTCGCCTCGCTGCGCGCTTGCGCTTGCGGCTCCCTGCTCACTGCGGCGGGATCGGGTCCAGCTGCCCGATCACCGCCGTCACGGAGAGATCGTCGAAGTAGGCGCTGCCGGAGCGCCCGCGGCGCAGCCCGAACGCGCCCGAGTCCGCCGGCGCCGAGAGCGTCGTCCAGCAGTCCACCTGCCAGCCCGCGGGCGCGGCGCCTCCCCGGGGCCAGACCATCGCGCGCAGCCGAGTGAGTCCCGAGGCACGGGTGACTCGCACGCGGAACGAGTACCAGGTCGTCGCGGGCTGACTCACTCCGGTGGAGGGCGAGCTGGCGCAAGTCAGCGCCGGCTCGTTGTATCCGAAGAGCAGCCAGCTGCCGCTCGCCGACTGGCCGAAGACGAAGGCCTGGTCGGGGCCCGAGCCGGAGATCTCGGTGGCGTGCAGGCCGATGCCCGCGGCGGCGTTGGTCCCGCTGGTCCACACCCGGCCCGCCACCTCGTACGAGCTCCAGCCGAGCGAGCCCGAGCCCAGGTAGCGGGTCGATACCAGACCGTCGCTGGCGCCGCTGCCGAAGGCGGGGTCGTTGCCGAAGTAGGCGACCTCAAACAGGTCGGTGCCCGTGGTCGTGCGGCTGTCGCCGCGCGAGTCGACGAAGCCGGGCACGTGCACGCCCGGCGCGTAGACCGAGAAGTTGTTGGACCACAGCACGTCGCCCAACACCTCGTTGCGCGCGGCGAGGTTCAGGCGGTTCGAGTGCGCGGACTGCGCGCCTTTCGAGTCGTACGAGGTGAGCTCGAAGCTGTAGGCGACCTTCGGATTGAGCCCGCTGAGCGTGTAGGACGCGACCCCGGTCGAGTCGGGCACCGGCGAGCCGATGTCGACCGGGGCACTCGTGATCGGTCCCGAGCTCTGCGGCGCGAAGTAGACCTTGTACCCGGCGACTCCGCCCGACGATGAGGGCGCGAAACGGAGGAGAACCGCATCGGCCCGAGAGTCCGTCGCGAGCGTGAACAGCAATCCGAAGCAGAGACAGAGATAGACCCGTGGCAGTGGCAGCAGCAGCGGCAAAATCAACAGCCCCCCGAGCGATGCGGCAGCGGAACTTTCTCGCAGCTGCGCATGCGCTGCCGTGACACGCCTCACGCGCGGCGAGGCTCACGTGTGAACGGCGCTGCTCAGATCTCGTCGGCGGGACCGAACAGCTCGAGGAACGTCCGAGCAACGTTTTCGTCCGCTCGGTGCGAATCTTCGACGGTGCTCGCGGAGCTTTCGTCGAGCGACGAGCCAGGCATGAGCAGCTCCTCGGGCGCGCCGTCCAGCCATTCGTCGAGGCGCTCGAGCAGCTTGCCGAGCTCGGCGACGCGGGTCGCCACGCGGGCGCGATGCGAGCGCACCTTCGCGCGCGCATCGCTGCTCTCGGGAGCGCGCATCACCTGCACGACTTCGGGGAGCGGCATCTCGAGCGCGCGCAGGAGCCGCACGTGCAGCGCCTCCGCGAGCTGCTCGGGCGCGTAGTAGCGGTAGCCGCTCTCGCGGTCGACGCGCGCAGGCATGAGCAGCCCCTGGCTTTCGTAGTGGCGCAAGGCGCGCACCGTCAGCCCAGTGAGCTGGGCGAAGCGCCCGATCGGGATCACAGCGACGAGTAGAGCGCCGAGAGCAGTGCGCGCGGGCGCGGGTCGACCAGCCACAGGCCCGTGTGCATGCAGTTCATCACATAGCCGAAGCCGATCCCCGCCTCCGGGTCCGCGAGCCCGAGCGAGCCGCCGGCGCCGCCGTGGCCGAACACGCGCGGGTTGGGGCCGAGCGGCTCGTTGTCGGGCGGGAGCATGAAGCCCAGGCCGAAGCGGGTGACCAGCGGCAGCACCGCGTCCTGGCCGTCGGACTGCACGATGCGCGCGTTGTCGATCGCGTCGCGGCCCAGCAGCCGCACGCCGTCGAGCTGGCCGCCGTTCGCGAGCGCCGCGTAGATGCGCGCCAGCGCGAAGGCGCTGGTGTGCCCGTTCGCCGCCGCGAGCTCCGCCGCGCGCCAATCGCGCGTGTTCGGGCTGATCAAGAACAGCGGAGGGTTCGCGAAGGCCTTGGCCAGCATGCCCTCCGGCTCCTTCGCGATGACGTCCATCATGTTCGGCCCGCCGGTCGCGATCGGTCCCTGCACCAGCTCGGCCGTGCGGGCGTCGAGCTCCTGGGGCAGCCCGATCCAGAACTCGGCACCGAGCGGCGCCGCCACGTGCTCGCGCACGTAGCGTCCGATGCCCATCCCCGACGCGCGGCGCACCAGCTCGCCGACCAGCCAGCCGTAGGTCAACGCGTGGTAGCCGTGCCGCGTGCCCGGCGTCCACCACGGCTTCTGCTCGGCGAGCGCGGTGGTCATGGTCTTCCAGTCGTAGATGTCGGCAGGCGCGAGCGGACGCGCAACGGCCGGGAGGCCCGCGCGGTGCGAGAGCAGCATGCGCACCGGGATGTCGGCCTTCCCCGCCTGGGCGAACTCGGGCCAGTAGCGCGCCACCGGCGCGTCGAGGTCCAGCTCGCCCCGCTCCACCAGCTGGTGTGCACAGATCGCGGTGATGCCCTTGGTGGTGGAGTAGACGTTCGCAAGCGTGTCGCGCTGCCAGGGAATCGTCTTCGCCGCGTTCGCGAAGCCGCCCCAGAGGTCGACCACGAGCTCGCCGTCGCGGTAGAGGCAGAGCGATGCGCCGAGCTCCGCCCCGCTTTCGAACGACGCCGCGAACACCTCGCGAACGCCCTTGAAGCGCGCGTCGCAGTGACCGGAAAGCTCGACCGCCGCCATCGCAGTCCTCCTGGACGGCGATTCTACTCCGGGCGCTAGCCCAGCTTCCGGATCACGTTCTCGGCGAAGCCCTCCAGATAGCGCCGCTTCGCCGCCAGGTCGGAGCTCGGCCCGAGGGTGTACAGGAAGGGGTAGCTGACGGTCCCGTGCGCACCCCGGTCCTCGAGCCGGCGGAAGACGTCGGCGTCCGGGGGCGTGGTGAGCGGCACGATCGCCTCGAACGGCTCGCGCGCTCGCCCCGCTTCGCCGCGCAGGCGCTGGATCTCGGCCAGGTCGCGGTAGGCCTGCTCCGGGTCGGTGCCCGTTCCGAGCCAGCCGTCGCCCAGCCGCGCGGCACGGCGGAAGGCGGCGGCGCTGCCGCCCCCGACGTAGATCGGCACGGGGTGGCGCGGGGCCGGGCTCATCTGCAGCCGGGGCAGGTCGAAGAACCGCCCGTGGTGCTCCGCCATGCCCGGCTGCCACAGCTTGCGCAGCACGGCGATCGACTCGTCGAAGCGCGCTCCACGGCTCTGGAAGTCGACGCCGAGCTGGTCGAACTCCTCCTTCATCCAGCCCGCGCCCGTCCCCAGCACGAAGCGGCTCGCCGAGAGGACGTCGAGCGTCGCACAGGCCTTCGCGACCTCGACGGGATGGCGCAGGGGCAGGATGTAGACCATGGTGGCGAAGCGCAGGCGCGTGGTCGCGGCCGCCATCGCCGCCACCGCCGAGAAGGGCTCCGGCCAGGGTGTCTCGGGCGTGAAGCCGGGGACACCATCCGGTGTATAGGGATACTTGGAGCCGAGCTGCTCGGGGAAGAACAGGTGGTCGGAGACCAGGATCCCCTCGAAGCCGACCTGCTCGGCGACCTTCGCGATCTCCACCAGCTGCTCGGGCTCGCTGAACGACACGGCCTGCCAGAACTTCATGGCGACTTCTTCCGTTTCGCGCCGGCCGCGGGCTCGGTCACGGCGATCGGTTTGGGAGACGGGCTGTAGATGCGGTCGCCCTCTTTCGACCCGTCCAGGTTGGAAGCGTTGCCGGCGGCGAAGAAGTCGACCTTGCCCGTCTTCGCAGCAGGCGCGATCCAGTCGAAGCTCCACGACCGCCCGCCGGCCTCGCCCACGCCGGTGCCGTAGTAGGAGTGGCTGACGTAGCTGCGTCCGCCGACCGTACCGGGGGTGAGCTCGGTGTTGGGGTTGTCGGTGATCACGAACTGGCCGGCGCCGGTCCATTTGCTCGCGGAGACCGCGGTGAGCTGGAAGCCCCAGCGCTTGCGGTCGTCGTCGGGGTGGTGGAGCTGGAGCGTGAGCGTGTAGCGCTGTCCGGGGACGTAGCGCGCGGGTACACCGGAAAGCGTCAGCACGCCGCGGCCGTCCGAGTTCAAGGGGAAGCCGGTGTGGCAGCTGGTGCAGAGCGGCTCGGCCGGGAATCCGCCGCCCTGCGGCACGCCCGTCTCGCCCGGCTGTGGGCCGGTCGAGGACGCGAGCGCGGCGACGGCGGGCGCGAGCACGGCAGCCAAGACCCAGAGCTTCCTCACTCTCGTCCACCTCCCGCACCCGACGGCGGCGGATTCTAGAACGGAAGCCCGTAGTCGAGCCAGATCCCGAACACGTAGGCCAGGCGCATGCCCGCGCGCTCCATGTTGTTCTGGCTGGTGCCGCCGAACTGGGTCTGGGTCACCACCGCGCGGCAGCCGTGGTCCTGGGCGTCGCGCCAGCGGCGCGCGATCAGTGCCGACTGCGCCCCGCGCCCGCGCGCCTCGGGCAGCGTCGCCGACATGCACAGGTAGGCGACCTCGCCGTCGAGGTAGAGGCCGGCGCAGGCGACGGGCTCGCCGTCGGCGAGCGCCACGTAGCGCTGGAACTCGGGCAGCGAGAACCAGGCGCGGCGGATCTCCACCTCGTCGGCCCACAGGAACTCCGGCAGCGCGAAGCCGCGCGCCCACAGCTCCAGGTAGCGGTCGAGCTCGTCGAGCGGCGACGGCCGTACCTCGAGCGCGCTCGCCGGGGGCGCGACGCGCGCCTCGATCGGGGCCCACAGCATCGACTCGAGCCGCTCGACCCCGACGCGCTCGGCGGCGAGCGCCACGGCCAGCGCCGAGGTGAGCTCGGCCGGGCCGAGCTCGAAGCGGGCGCGGATCCCGTAGGCGCGGTAGAGCGACAGCATCGCCGGCAGCGCGCGCGCGTCCTGCTGCTCGAGCCCGACCACGCGGTTGTACCACTCCACCAGCGGCGCCTTGCGCGCGATCGTCGCGCAGGCTTTGCCGAAGCGGCGCAGCTCGATCTCGAACGGGTTCCCCGGCAGCTCTGCGGCGGCGCGCATGCCAAGGACGTGCAGCCGCTCGTGCGCGGCCGCGAGCCTGCGCGCGCGCTCGATCGTCATGGGAGGTGCGGCGCTCATGACCCGGAGCTCATGATACGCGAACCTTCGACACCGCACTGTGTCAGCACCTCGGTCGCGTAGCTGCCGGGCGGGAGCGCGAACGACAGCCAGACGATCCCGCCCTCGAGCTCGAGCGCGGGCGGCTCGAGAAACGGCGCCACCAGCTCCCGCCGCGTGCCCGGGCTCGCCAGCGGCGATCTCGCGCCGAACCAGGCCCAGTCGACGCCGGCCGGCGCGCTCCACTCGAGCTCTTCGGCCTGGACCTCGGGCGAGGGCGCGAAGACGTCCTCGCCCGGCAGCGGCCCGGTCGCGAACAGCTCGAGCCGGCCCGGGGCCGCACGCGCGGTCGCGTCGGCGGCGTCCTCGGGGCTCGCGCGGAACAGCCCCCCGCCCGCGCGCCGAAGAACGTCGCCCGGCCGCGCCCGATGGAGCAGCCCGGCTTCGCGGCGCGCGTCCAGCACGGCGTTGAACACCGCGCTCTGCGCGGCCGAGGCGAGCAGCTTCGCGAGGCGAGGCCCCGCGGCGCGGAGCGCCCGCTCGGGCTCGGCGGGCGCCCGGCGCAGCGCGCCGACCACGCGGCCGAACAGCCCGGGCCGGAACTCGTCGGGCAGCGGATCGTCCGGGCGCCATGCGCCCGCCGGATCGATGCACAGTGCAGCCGCCCGCGCCGCGTCGCCGGAGCCCCAGGCGCGCGCGACCGCCAGGTTCGCGCCGCGGTCGCCGAAGCGTTGCGCGCCGAAGCGGTTCTCGACACCGCATTGTGTCAGGCGATCGAGCGCGGCGCGCAGCGCGGCGAGTGCTGCCGCGTCGCCGCCTGCGAGCCCCAGACGAAAGCGGTTCCCCGCCAGGTGGCCCAGCCGCAGCTTGTTGCGGTGGCGTCCCACCTCGAGCACCGCCAGCCTCCCGCCCGCCGGCGCCGCCAGCTTGGCGAGGTCGGCCTCGGCAGCGAGCCGGATGCTGAACCACTGGCGCGCGATCGCGCTCCGGTCCTTGCGCCCGGCGTAGCCGACGTCGCGCGCGGGCCGGCGGGTGGCACGCGCGAGCGCGAACGCCACGTCGTCGCTGTTGGCATTCTCCTTCTCCACGCGCACGTACAGGTGCTCGCCCGCCCCGCTCGGTGGATAGGCGGGGAGCTCCGTCACCTGGAAGTGCGCGGCACCCGGCAGCAGGCGCATGCCGCGAACCTTAGCGCGGCGTACGCGCGCGGGCGGCCGCGCGCTGCCGCCTTCGCTCGCCTCCGGCTCGCTGCGCGCTTCGCTTGCGTAGCGCGGCGTACGCAGCGCGGGCGGCCGCGCGCTGCCGCCTTCGCTCGCCTGCGGCTCGCTGCGCGCTTCGCTTGCGCCCAAAAGGTTGGGGCCTGGATTCATCGGGGGGAATCCAGGCCCCGGGGAGCTCTCGCCGCATCGGGGGTTACGAGGGTAGAGGCGGCGGAGCCAGGAGCGCGGAAGTCAACAAGAGGGGAAGTCCGTGTCTGCGCGCCCAGTCTACAGGGCCGAGTCACACCCGGAAGTGGGTTGCGCGATTCTTCTCGCAACCGGCACAGCGGCTCACAAGCGCGGCTTGGTCTCGACTTTGACGTTGTGAAGGCGCATCAGTGTGCTCACCAGGTCCTGCTGCGCGGCGTTGAACGAGGGGTCGAGCTGGGTCGCGCGCTGGAAGCGCGGCACGGCGCCCTGCAGCTCGCCGGTCTGCACCAGCTCCTCGCCGCGCCGCACCAGTACACGCGCGAGTGTCTTCTTCGCGGTCGCGTTCTCCGGGTCGAGCGCCAGCGCCTGCTCCAGCTCGGCCTCTGCCTCCATCCAGCGGCTCATTCGCGCCAAGACCAGCCCGAAGTCCGCGCGGATCGCAGCCTCGTCGGGGGCCAGCTCCGCCGCCCTTCCCAGCGACACCGCAGCGGCGTCGACCGCGCCCTGGCGCAGCTGTGCACGGCCCAGATTCGCCAGGTTCTTCGCGTCGGGTCGGAGCTCCGCGGCCCGCTGGAAATGCGGCAGGGCTTCCGCCAGCTGGCCCTGCGCGACGAGCTGCTGCGCGATCTCGCTCTCGATCTGGTCGCTGAGCCGGTGCTGCGGATAGACCGCGAGCACCTCGGCCCAGAGCACCGGCGGCGAGCGGAAACTCTCGAGCCGGAGAACGGTCACTGCGGCGAGCGCGAGCGCGGCGCTCCCGGCGAGCGCCACACGCGCGGCGCGCGTCCGCGCCCGCAGCAGCCGGTCCGCACCGAGCACCATTGCGGCCACGACCGCCGCGAGCGGGAGATACATGCGCCGCTCCGCCGCGATCTCGGAGACGATCGGCACGACGCTCGAGGTGGGCGCCAGAATCGCGAAGAACCAGGCGCCGAGGAAGCCGAGCTGGGGCCGCTGGACGCACGCCCAGAGCGAAGCGGCGAGGAGCGGCAGCACGACCAGCGCGCCGAGCCAGACGTCGCCCGGCCCCTGCGCCACCGGCCAGTCGTGCGCGATCACCAGCGGCGCGGGCCAGAAGGCCAGCCGCAGGTACCAGGCGACGACACCGAGCTGTGTCAAGGCGTAGCTCGCCGCCGAGATCGGCAGGTCGAAGCCGACCGTGGCGTCGCGCGGGCCGCTGGCGACGAGGGCGGCGACGCCGAGCCAGCTCGCGAACGCTCCCGCGTGCAGCGCGCGATGCCGGCGCCAGGCCTCGGCGAAGCTGCCCGATGCGAACGCGCGGTCGTAGAGCAGGAGCAGAGGCGGCGCCGCGACGATGACCTCTTTCGCGCCGACCCCGAGCCAGATCGCCGCCAGCGCGAGGGCGAGCCAGCTGCGGCCCGACGCATCCGCGCGCTCGCGCTCGAAGCCGCGCTCCGCCGCGTAGAGGGCGGTCAAGAGGCAGAGCGACCAGAGCAGCTCTGTCCGCTGGGTCACGTAGGCCACGGCGTCGGTGGCGAGCGGGTGGACGAGCCACAGCGCGGCGATCGCGAACGCGAGGGCGTCCGCACGAGCCGCCAGCGCGCTGACTCGCGCGAGCGCGCGCCGCGCGAACCCGAACAGAAGCAGCGCGCACCCCGCGTGCAGCGCCACGTTGACTGCGCGCCAGCCGCGCGGATCGAGACCGAAAATGGCGTACGTGAGCGCGAACGAGAGGCTGGCCAGCGGGCGCCCCGCGACGGGGGTCTGCGCCGGCGCGCCCAGCGCGCTCGCGAGCGGCCACAGCGCGCGCACGTGCTCGTTCTGCACGATCGAGATCGTGTCGTCGAAGAAGAACGGCGCGGGCAGGCTCCGCGCATAGAGCAGCGCCGCGCACGCCACGAGCAGGAGGCCGGGCAGCAGGCGCCCGCGCATTCGCGCCGCGGCGCTCACTTCGCCGCCACCGGCGCCGCACCCTCGTCGGCGGCGCGGCCCAGCACCTGGGTCAGCTGCTGCAGTGCAGCGACGAGCGCCTCGCGCTGCGGCGGGCTCTGGCCCAGCGCGCTCGACAGCGCCTGCACCGCCGGCTCGGAGGGAAGCTGCATCTCGACGTCTTCCGCGTAGTCGCGCAGCGCGGCCATCCGGCGCGTCTCCGCCCAGGCAGGGTCCTGCGCCTGCAGCGCTTTCGCCAACGCCTTGGCCTGGTCGCGCAGCACGCCCAGCCGCTTGCGCCGCTCAGCGACCTTCTTCTCCAGCGCGTCGGTCTGCGACGCCGCGGCCGCCAGCGGCGCGTTCTTCGCGTCGAGCTCGCCGCGCAGCTCCGCGTTGCGATCCGCTTCGCGCTGCAGCGCCGCCTGGAGCCGGTCGAGCTCCCCGTGCGCAGCAGCGAGCTCGGCTTCGTCCTTCGCGGCCTTCGCCACCGCGGCGTCGCGCGCGCCCTCGGAGTCGGCCGCCTCCTTCGTCGCGGTGTCGAGCTGTTCGCTCGGCACGCGCTCCTTCTTCAGCTTTGCGATCTCCGCGCGAATCGGCGTGGCGCGGTCTTCGCCGCACCCGAGGAGCAGCGCGAGCGCGGCGTACGCGACGGCGCGCCGCGCGCCCGTCACGGCCCCGGAGCCCCCACGTCGGGCGGACCCGTGCGCGCGAGATAGGCCTCGAGCTCGCGCCCGCGCGCGTGCAGCTTCTGTTGCTGCTGGTCGAGCGCCGCGATCTGATCCGTCACCGCCGCATTCACGCGCTGCGCGTCCGCGACCGAGGTGCGCAGCTGCGCGATCGACACCTCGACCTGCGCGTGCTCGGCGGCCGCCCGCGCGCTGCGCTGCTCGGCCGCGTGCTGCTCCTTCAGCGCAGTGCCCTTGCGCTCCACCTGCTTCCAGTAGTCGTCGCGTGGAACGGTGGACGCGAGCAGCTTCGCGCGCTCCGCCTCCAGCGGCGCAGGGTCCTCGCGCGCGCAGCCGGCGAGCCCGGCGACGAGCGCGAGCAGGAGCGCGAGGCCGGAGCTGCGTGCGCGCATCAGAACTTCACCGAGAGGTCGACCAGGTAGCGGTCGCGGTCGAGCACCTGGCGGCGGAACAGCGCGAGCGCCGGGTTGTCCCACACCGACAGGTCGCAGAGCTGTGCCGCGGTGGTGATGCCGTTGAACGGAATGCCGCAGGCGATGTTGCGCTGCTCCGAGGTATAGTAGCTCGCGCGGATGGTGGTCCACTGGTTGATGTTCTGGACCAGGGTCAGGCCCCAGCCCCGCGCGTTCACGAAGCCGTCGAAGAAGTCCGAGTCGGTGAACAGCGCGATCGTGCCGTTCCGGGGCATCGACGAGAACAGGAACGTCAGCCGGGTGTTCGTCGGGAACAGGAAATCGAAGCCCGCGCTGTAGCCGTAGTTCTCGCTCGAAGCGTCGAGCATGTGCGTGAGCTGGAACCAGGGCACGAAGGTCCAGTTCTCCCACGGCGTGATCCGTCCGAACACGTCGTAGACCAGCTCTCGGGCGTGCCCGCGTGACGCCCCGTTGGTCTGGAACGGCTGGCCTGCCGCGAACGCGAACAGCGGGTTGTGGTTGATGGCGTCGCCGCCGTTGCCGAGGTCTTCCATCGCCGCGGCGGTGCGCGCGTTGATGTCGCGCATGTCGTAGAACGAGAAGCGGTTGCCGAAGCGCACCGTCGGCGTGATGTCGACGCCCACGTCGAGCTGCCAGGCGTACATGAACGGGTCCTTCTCGTCGATGTCCGGGAAGGTCGTCGGTGATGGCGTGCCGGGAGTCACTGGAATGATGACCGTCGCTGCGGGCACCTCGTCGATCATGTAGTAGCCGCCGTGCAGCTTGATCCAGGCGCGCTCGTCGAAGAGCCGCATTCCGTAGCCGAGCTGCACGCCTTCGGTGCTGATGTCGTTGTCCCAGACCATGAAGTCGCTGGAGAAGTCCTGCGACACGAACGGGTTCTGCATCTTGCCCGCGGTCGCGGTGAGACCTGGGACCTGGTGTGGGGCGAAGGTGATGTACATCCGGTCGAGCGCGATGCCCTTCGGCGCGAAGTAGTCCCCCAGGGTCACGAACGCCGAGCGGGGATCGGAATTGAAGTGGCGCGAGAAGTCGAATCCGCCCAACGAGTCGGTCCCGAAGGCGGACGCCTGCGCGGTGGCGATGCGAAAGCCGACGAGGAAGTCCTCGCCGACGGTGTGCTCGGCCCCGACGCGGAGGCGCAGCCGCAGCCGCGCCCGCTCCGCGCTGGCCTGGCCGTTGACCAGGTCGACCGGATCGTTCACCGGGTTCAGGTTCTTGCCGATCTTCAGCTGCCCGCCTCGGTCGATGTTGTCGTAGCGGAAGGTGGCGTCGCCGCCGAAGGTCCAGCCCTTGATCCAGGCGGGCAGCGCGTCCTTCTCGCGCTGCTCCATCTCGTAGAGCGCCTGGCGCTTGTACAGGTCTTCGTACTCCTCCTCGGTGATGATGCCCTTCTCGCGCATGGCCTCCAGCATGCCCGCGGTGGCATCCGAAGGCTTCGGCGGCTGCGCGTCGTCGGCGAACGCCACCGTCGCCACACACAGGAGTGACGTGCAGGTGAGGATCAGCAGGGCGCGACCAGGGGAGTGACTCATCGATTCCTCCGAAATCAGAATCCGCCCGTCACGCGGAAATTGAACCGGGGATCTCCCCTGGTCGTGTTGATCGTGGTCTGGAGCGGGTCGGACAGGTAGAGCGTCGCCGAGAACCAGCGCGTGAAGTCGATCTGGACGCCCATGCCGAGCGAGTAGAGGCAGCTCTTCCCCGGCTCGCCTTCCCCGGGCGCCATGTTGTACATGCAGGCGTAGTCCCAGAACGCCGACGGGCGCAGCCCGAGCGAGACGCTGGGCGTGAGGTCGAGGCCGAAGCGGCGCGCCCAGAGCTCGACGGTGTAGGCCCAGGCGTTGTCGCCGAAGACCTCGCTCTGCAGATAGCCGCGCAGGTTGGTCATGCCACCTGCCGCGTACTCTTCGGTCGGGATCAGCGGCTGACTCGCGCGCTGGCCGTTCGTGCGCAGCACGATGGCCCAGTCGTCGAACAGGCCGATCGAGTTGCGCGGGCGGCCCGTGTGCGGCCACAACGGCCCGAGCAGATTCTGGCTCAGGTTCGCGAGGAAGCTGGCGCCGTCGGCCATCGACAGCCGGTGCCGGTACTCCAGATACCAGCCGGTGATGAAGTAGTTGCCGTTCACACCGGCCGCGGAGCGGTTCGCATGGAAGTCCTCCTTGCTTCCGCCCGAGACGAGCCCCGACATGTTGAAGCGCTCGGTCAGCGAGAAGTTCAGCGCGTCGTCGATGCCCGCAATGTTCGACCACCAGGTGAGCAGGAACGGCAGGTAGCGGATGGGGGTCTTGATCTCCGCGGTCGGCTGGTTCGGCTCGGTGACTCGCAGGGTGCTCTTGATGTCCTTGTAGTCGATCCCCGCGGTGAGTCCCTGGTGGATCGGGATCTCGCTCGCAAACAGGTCCGGCAGCGCGACGTTGTAGCGGAAGCCGAAGCTCTGGCCGTTGCCCAGGCTGCCCAGTCCGGCGACCAGCGGCACCGTGCTGAAGGTGTTCGAGTACGCCCAGTAGGCCATCAGGTGATCGGCCGGGCGCCAGGGCGCAGGGGCGCCGTAGGTCGCCGAGCCGATCAACACGGCGGTGGAGTCGGTCGGCGCCGTGATGTAGGTGAGGGCGACCGTGTGCTCGAGGTCCCAGAGGTTCCCGTAGGAGAGACTCGTCTCTAGCCGAGTGTCCGGCGAGCCGGGCGTGTGGTCGTTGTCGAGGCTGGTCGAGCCGTGCAGCGGAATGGTGTCGTCGACGACGAGCTTCACGTCGACCTCGCCGGGCTGCTGCCCGGCGGTGAGCACCGGCCGCACGATGCGATCGGGATTGTTGTTGGCGGCCGCCAGGTCCGCGCGCAGGTCCGACTCGCGCAGGATCGCGCCCGACTGGATGTGCGGCGTCAGCGCGAGGACGCTGGCGTCGGAGAACCAGCGGGTGCCCTCGTTCTCGACCGTGACCTTGCCGATGCGCGCCTCGGCCACGTCGAGGCGCACGCTGCCGCCCTCGACGGTCTGCTGCGGCACGCCGACAGCCACGGCGATGAAGCCGTCCTGGGCGTAGCGCTGCTGCAGCGCGTCGCGCGCCTGCTCGATCGTGGCGAAGCTCGCCTTGTCGGTGACGTACGGCGCGAGCGCGCGCTCGACCTCGTCGTTCGGCAGCAGCGTGTTGCCCACGACGTCGAAGCGCTTGATCGCGAAGGTCGGGCCGCTCGGCGCAGCGGCTGCTGCGGGTGGCGGCGGTGGCGGACGCGGAAGCGGCGGAATCGGGATCTCTTCCGGCTTCCAGGCGCGGGGGCGGTTCAGCCGCGCGCCGGATTCGAAGGTCGACGAGCCGGCCTCGTCGTAGGCGCGCGCCGGCAGCGCAGCCAGCAGCAAGGCGAGACTACACAGAATTGTGGCGACATCCCTACCCTGCATCGCGCCGCACGGTACCACTCGCTCTGTAGCGCCCTCGTGAAGGCGCGTGCTCGGTTCCGTGAAGGTTGCGTGTGCTTCGCAAGGAGATCGCGGCGAACTCGTGAGCGGGAAAGGAAGGGGCCTGGAGCCGCGAACGGCTCCAGGCCCCGGGGATCAATCAGCTGCTTGCTAGCTCACGGAGGAATGGTGCCCGGCGGATTGATGGTGCCCGTGCAGGCCGCTGCGTCCGGCGCGGCGGTCGACACGAACTGCGTGAAGCTCGCGCCGTCGGTGGCGGTCTTCGCGTAGTTCAGCCCGTTGAAGGGCAGGTACGCTTCGTTGGCGAAGAAGATCGCCGGGTTCTTCATGCCCGCGAGGTGCGCAGTCTTGAGAGCCGAGGCCGCACCGCCGAGGCGACCGCCGGTACCACCGGCGAGCGGACCCCAGTAGCGGTACTGGCCGCAGCGCACCAGGTCCTTCAGCACGTTGGTGTCGGGATCCACACCCTCGACCGGGACCGAGTAGAACTCGTTCGTGTCGGGGTTGATGAACCCGTCCGCGTAGCCCACGGAGCCGGAGTGCGTCTGGACGCAGACCTTGACGTCGTTGGTCCCGCCGCCTTCGATCAGGTCCTTGTGGAACACCGTCGGCGTGCCCGTGAGGGAGCCGACGCGCTGGCCGCAGGTCCCGATCGTGCCCGCCGCGCTGCCCAGACCCTGGGCGGCGTCACCGCGCGTGTTGGCCATGAAGGTGTTGCGGAACACTTCCTTCGTGCCCGAACCGAGCGCGCGGTAGCACACGTTGATGTCGACGCCGCTGGCATGGACGAGCGACGACTGCGCACCCAGCTGCTGCCAGCTGCAGGTCGCCTGGTTGTTCGAGGGGCCGAAGATGCCTTCGATCTCGGGCTTGCCGAGCTGGACCTTCACGTTCGCGCCGGCGTTGGCGTGCACGTCGCGGCTGGCGATGAACTTGAAGATCTCCGCGCCGAAGGTGTCCTGGTTGGCGAAGGCCGCCGTGTTCAGGCCCGTCTGCGGCGAGAAGTCGGCGGGCGGCAGATCCGCGAACGCCGTGTCGCAGTCGAGCTTGAGGTTGGTGGTCTCGTTCGCTGGGTCGACCTGACCCAGGCGAGTGATCGCGCCCGGCACCGCGGCGCCCGCACGGTCGTTCTTGATCTGCTTGTTGCTGTCCTGGTCCACGTTGATGACGCAGAACTCGAGCGTGCCCTTGGCGGGATACGCAGTCGACACGGGGTTGCCAGGGAAAGTGAACTTGTAGCCGATGGCAGCGTCGTCGAGCTTGGTGTTGCAGGCGACGAGCTTCGGCGCCGTGTCGTTCGGATCGCCGATCGCCGGGCCGCCGTTCAGGTTGGTGCCGTTTCCGACCGCGCCGAAGACGCCGGTGCCGCCGGCGTCGTCCGCGGTGTTCGGGACCCCGTCGAAGCCTTCCGGCGCGATGTAGCCGATCGGCGTCGGGGTGCCGGACGACGCGCAGTTGAGGCCGTTGCCGGAGCCGTTGCCGGAGATGCGGACCGTCACGTTGGTGGCGCCGCCCGGAACGCCGAGGCCGAGCGCATCGGTGGTCGAGTTGCG
>Ga0306925_10002928_pt1 | contig 14897 bp, 15 predicted proteins | sample flu12Cox44000176_FD_203755 | JGI IMG/M metagenome (GOLD analysis project Ga0306925, IMG submission 203755) | Lab enrichment of tropical soil microbial communities from Luquillo Experimental Forest, Puerto Rico - flux8day.12C.oxic.44.000.176 (v2)... | ecosystem: Environmental > Terrestrial >... | reverse complement strand
GCGCCCGCGTCTGCCGCAAACCGGGCGGCCACGTTGAAACGGCTTTATCGAACGCTCCCGGAGAGCCCTGCCTGCCCATACTCCCCCGCCACAATGCGCGTCTCGATAAAGCGCTAACGTTTACCAGGACGTATCCAATTTTCTTGACCAACAAAACGGGTAAGAATCACAGGTAGGAATTGCAGGCCTAGCGCGGCTCTCGCTCTCATTTCGATTGAGCAGGAGACGTCAAGCGCCGTAATTCCTCCGGCGACATGTTCAAGAGGTCACGAAGGACCGCTACTTCTGCAGTGATCCCGGTTCGCAGCGCAGGTTCCACATCTGGCGCGAACAATGACGAATGATTCGAGGGCAGCATCGTCCCAGCTGTTTTAGCTTCGGCGAATTTCTGGGGATCCGCGCCTCCCAGGTCGAAGTAGAAGCTTGGGATGCCCTGCTCGACAAACGCCGAGTAATCCTCAGACGCCGTGTGAGGCTCATCCGTCACCACGTGCTCTTTGCCCAGCGCAGTTTCCAGAGTCGTCTTGAGCCTCCCGGCCAACGCGGGATTGTTGTAGACGGAATTTGTTCCCTCGTAGTGGTCAATCGAAGGTTCGCGCGGTGCGCCCGCAGCGGAAGCTTCAGCCTTCGTAATGCGCGCTATTGCTGCCAGGACCTGCTTCCGGATCTCCGTTTTGTATGTGCGCACCGTCAGGCCTAATTCCGCTTCATCGGGGATGATGTTGTTTTTGTTTCCCGCTCGTATGTAGCCAACCGTAATGACAACGAATTCGCCGGGCTTCACTTCGCGAGAGGGAATCGTCTGGAGAGCGAGGATGGTTCGTGCTGCGATCACGATCGGATCAATCGCATTGTGCGGTGCGGAACCGTGTCCTCCTTTGCCATAGATGGTGATGCGCAGCGAATCCGCATTAGTGTCGTAGATCCCGGGAACGACGCCGACCATTCCCGCCTCCAACCCGTTGCCCACATGCAGCGCCACACCGGCATCAGGTTTCGGGAAGCGTGTCAAAAAGCCATCTGCAATCATCCGGGCCGCGCCCGAAATTGTCTCCTCGGCAGGCTGCCCGATCAACACCAGGGTTCCATGCCACGTGTTCTTGCTTCGTGCCATGATCTCCGCCGCCCCGAGCAGGGAAGCCATGTGCAGATCGTGTCCGCAAGGCGTGCATGACCGGAACGTCAGCTCCAGAGTCATCTTTCGCGTGTACCTTGCTCGCATAGGGGAGTCCGGTTTTTTCCTCGACAGGGAGAGCATCAAGTTCGGTCCGAAGCATGATTGTGGAGCCTGAGCCGTTTCTCAGAATGGCGACGATGCCAGTGACTCCAACGTGCTCAGTCACTTCATAGCCCGCGCTGCGCAATTGCGCCGCTAACTTGGCGGCGGTCTGAGTTTCGTGCATCGAGAGTTCCGGATTCTGATGCAAATCGAGGTAGAGGGTACGCGCTTCGGGGTAAACGCTCGCGACTTCTTTCGAGGATGGCGTCTGCGCGACGGCGAAAGCTAAGAGCAAGAAGGGCAAGACACATAGCTTGCAAGGAGTCATGGGCGTCGATTTTAAGCTGCGCTTGTCAGGTCTGCAAGGCCGCACACCCAGTGGACCCAGCGGATAGTGCCCGATTTGTCGTGCCGGAAAGGTTCGTACGCCTTCGTGGCGTAAGCGCTGCCCACAAACATCTTTGTATGGGTTTGTTCACGAAACTGATTTGCGCCATAATCAGCGTAACGATTCCCGGATGGCGACATGTTCTTGGGGTACGACCTTCGACGAAATGCAGTGTGCGGTTCAGACCTCGTCAGGAAAAGGCTCGCGCGAGCGCTTCGTTTGACTTTGGCTTTTAGCCTTGCGCTGCATGGGTGTCACTCCGAGAAAACCAGCACGGGCCCCGCGGTCGAGTTCACCAAGATTCCGCCCGCGGCGCAGGGCGGGCGGGAGAGGGTTGACACGATCGCCGGGCGGGTCAGAAACGCTCGCCCAGGCCAGCAGATCGTTATCTATGCGCACAGTGGGCCGTGGTGGGTGCAACCTTGGCCTGATCGTGCTTTGGTTCCGATTCAAGCGGACTCAACATGGAGTACCGAAACGCACTTGGGATTCGAGTATGCCGCGCTGTTGGTCGATCCGGACTATCATCCACTGCCAACCTTGGATTTAACGCCGACGCAAGGTGGTTCCGTGGCGCTGGTAACGATTGTAAAAGGCACGGGAACTCCGCAATTCGCCCCAACAGGATCACTTAGGTTCAGCGGGTACGATTGGGGCGTTCGCACGATTGCGAGTGACAAAGGGGGTACGAACAATCTGTATGATCCCGAGAATGCCTGGACCGACGCCGGCGGAGCGCTCCATCTGCAAATAAAGAGGAAATCGGGCCGGTGGTCGTGTGCGGAAATATTCCTAAATCGCAGCTTCGGGTATGGCACTTATACAGTAACGGTGCGCGACACTTCTCGCCTGGAACCCGCCGCTGTCTTTAGTATGTTTACATTCGAGGAATGGGGCGGCGAACAACATTATCGCGAAATGGATGTGGAGATCAGCCGCTGGGGAGACGCCGCGAGCAAGAACAACGCACAATACGTAGTTCAACCGTTCTTCATTCCGGGGAACCTGTTTGCATTCGCGGCGCCCCCCGGCACCCTCACCTATCTGTTGCGGTGGGAATCCGGACACGCGAGCTTCAAGACTTTCCGAGGAACATCCACGGGAGCGCCGGTCGTTGCTGAACATGAGTTCACCTCGGGTATACCTACGCCGGGTGAGGCAAAGCCCCGCCTAATATTTTATGTCGTGGCAAGTGACAAAAATCCTCTGCAGAAGCCCAGCGAGGTCGTGATTGAGAAGTTTCAATACCTTCCGTGAAGCTGGTCAGCGAAGGGGCTGGCTGTGGCGATGGGCCATGGTTGGATTGGCCATGTTGTACTTCGCCGAGTCAGCCGCAGCAACCGATCAGAATCGAATGTTATCGCAATACCTGCGCGACTTCTGGGGAACGGAGAAAGGGTTCCCGGTCGGATCCGTATCGACCATCGCGCAGACCGCCGACGGCTATCTCTGGATTGGAACGGATAAAGGCCTGGTTCGTTTCGACGGGTTGAATTTCCGCCGATTCGAACAGGCCGGCCCCGGTTCCTTTGCGATCGGTCCGGTACGCGCGCTTTTGGAGGATGCCCACGGAAGCCTGTGGATTTTGGTGCAAGATACCAAGCTCTTTCGCTACCACGATGGAACATTCGAACTTATCCGCGGCGAGGCTGAGAACGGCACTACCGCCATGGCTCTGGGGACCTCGGGTCAAGTTCTGCTCTCGTCCGCGGCCATGGGCGTTCTTACCTACGACGGTAAGCAGTTTGTCCCCGCGTTACCTGCGCCTCGCTCGGCTGACTCTCGAAACGCCGCGCACCGGGAAATTCCCGACGAACGATCGGCTCGCTTCAGTTGGTCGTACGGTAATATGCCTGACCGCCTGGCGTCAGGGACCTCGGTGGTGGTGTCCGTAGCGGCGACCGCCGACGGCAAGATTTGGTTGGGGACAGAGAACCAAGGGCTCTTCTACCTGCGGGAAGGGCGCGTCTACGCACCGGAAAATGGATTGCCGAACGCGAAAATTAACTGCCTTGTGCCGCTCGAGAACTCTGAATTGTGGATCGGAACAAGCAAAGGCGTGTTGCGCTGGAACGGGACCGCGCTCACTCGCGCGGGTGTGCCAGCGTCCCTCCAGCATGCCGAGGTGTTTTCCATGATTCGAGACCGCGACTCGATCATCTGGCTAGGTACGAGTCGCGGGCTTCTTCGCTTCGACGCCACAGGAGTTTCTGCCTTTACCGGGGAGGTTCCAACGCCGGCAGGGCGGGCGACTGCGCTCTTCGAAGATCGAGAAGGGAATCTGTGGGTCGGTCGGCCGTGGGGTATCGAGCGTATACGCAGGGGGGCGTTCACCAGCTATTCCGGGGGCGGCTTGCGGTCGGAGAGCACCGGACCCGTTTACGTCGACCCCGAGGGGCGTACGTGGTTTGCTCCAATTCGAGGTGGGTTACATTGGCTGCAAGGAGAAAAAAATGGGAGTATGCCGATCCACGGAGTGGACCGGGATGTAGCCTATTCGATCGCCGGCAGCGGCAGAGAACTTTGGATCGGCTGGCAGCGAAGCGGGCTAACGCACCTTGTATACGCCCGGGGTACTCCAACGATGCAGACCTATACAGAAGCCGATGGGTTGGCTCAAAACAGCGTGTACGTCGTTTACCAGAGCCGTGACGGGACGGTGTGGGCTGGGACGCTCAGCGGCGGAGTGAGCCGATTCGATGGCCGACGATTCGTTAACTACACGGCTGTGACCGGCCTGGCTTCCGACACGGTTACTTCGATCCTGGAGACGCATGACGGTACCCTTTGGTTTGGCACTGCAAATGGCCTGAACTCGTTGTCAAACGGGCAGTGGAGAACGTACACGGCAAAAGACGGTCTGCCCTCGGAAGATGTGAACTGCCTTTTCGAAGATACGTCAGGTACGTTGTGGATGGGAACATCGGATGGCCTGGCCTTTTCTAGCTCCGGTCATGTTCAGACTCCCCGCAACCTGCCGGCGTTGCTGCACGGAAGAATATTCGGTATGGCAGAAGACAAGTTTGGATGGTTTTGGATCGCGACCGCGGAGCACGTCTTGCGGGTACAACGTGACAAAATCGCCACCGGCACACTTGCGGCCTCGGATCTTCGCGAGTTCGGGGCGGAAGAGGGCCTGCGCAGCACGGAGGGAGTGAAAAGAAGCAGGTCGGTGATTTTAGATCCCTCCGGGAGGGTCTGGTTTTCGCTGAGTCGTGGACTTGCGGTTGTCGACCCGTCTCGCGTCACGGGCACCTCGGCGCCCGCGATCCCACAGATTGAAGCGCTTTCTGCGGATGGCAGCCCCATCAGTCTCCAAGATCCGGTTCACATTCCTCCCTCGCCTAAGAGAATCACGTTCATGTACACGGGGCTGAGTCTCGCTGTTCCCGAGCGGGTTCGCTTTCGATACTTTCTCGAAGGCTACGACCGCGGCTGGAGCGAGCCGGTGGCAACCCGGGAGGCTATCTACACGAACCTTGGCGCAGGCTCGTATCGTTTCCGGGTGCTCGCCCGCAACGGAGAAGGCCAGTGGAACGGCTCGGACAGTGCGTTGCGATTTGTCATTGAACCATTATTTTGGGAAACATGGTGGTTCCGGGCCACGTGCGTCGCACTAATTCTTCTTTTGGCGTGGTGCGCGCACCGCTATCGCTTGTACCAGTTCACCAGACAATTCAACATGCGCCTGGAAGAGCGAGTCAGCGAGCGAACTCGTATCGCAAGGGATCTACACGATACACTGCTGCAGAGTTTTCAAGGGCTCTTGCTTCGTTTTCAGGCCGTTTCTAACCTGCTTCCGCCACAGGAGGCGAAACAAAGACTCGATGACGCCATCGATCAAGCGGCCCAAGCCATCACCGAGGGTCGCGAAGCTGTCCAAGGTTTGCGATCGTCCACGACAGCGCCAAACGATCTGGCCCTCGCTTTGAGAGCGCTTGGACAGGAGCTTGCATCGAGTGAAGTCAACGAGAACTCTCCCGAATTTCATGTTCAGGTGGAAGGAGCACCGCGGGGCCTCCACGCGATATTGCGCGACGAAGTCTACCGCATTGCAGGCGAGGCGCTACGCAACGCCTTCCGTCACGCACGGGCACGACGGATCGAACTGGAGATCCACTACGATGAGCGCCAGTTGAGGCTGCGAATTCGTGACGATGGGAAAGGAATGGAATCGCAGGTTGTCGATGGCGCCGGTCGCCCCGGTCACTGGGGCTTGCGCGGGATGCGCGAACGGGCCAAAGTCATTGGCGGCAATCTCGAACTGTGGAGTAGCGTCGAATCGGGAACGGAAATTGAATTAACAATTCCCGCTGCCGCCGCCTATGCCGCATCGCCTCCTCGACGGCGTTCCTGGCTTTCGAGCAAACGGGCGGCGATGCACGAGTGACCAGGGTTCGCCGGTACAATTTCGGGGCCCGGCTAGCGACGACGGGAAACCCTTGGACGCCACGTGCCAAGTACGCAATTCGGCGAGTACAGTGGAATACCTGGGCGTTGTCGAAGGCATAAAGAGTTGGTGCAAGGAATTCGGCGAGCGCCAGAGAATGGAGATCGATTTCAAAACTAATGTTGCCAGCGTCCTTCCACCAGAAGTCGGACTTTCCCTGCTTCGAGTTGTACAGGAAGCCCTGCACAACGCTATCAAGCACAGCGGGGTAAGACAGGTTGAAATACAACTGCGGGAAGACTCCGGTGAGATTCATATCATCGTTAGTGATTCAGGTAACGGATTCGACATCGAAGCAGCAAGGCGAGGCCAAGGTCTTGGACTTACGAGCATGCAGGAGCGAGTTCGGCTGGTCGGGGGAACGATCGCCGTTGAATCGAAGCCGATGGGGTGGGACAAGAATCCATGTTCGTGTGCCACTTGAGTCAGAGGGCGCTTCCCAACGGGCGGCAGTGTAGTCGTTCGAGTAAGAGGGTGCCCTTAAATGGAGTACTGGAGTACCGATGGAGACCTTGGAACCGACTACTCCCAGCGATTGAGTTTTGAGGAGTCAAATAACACTCAACGTCGGTGCCCTCCGACCCGAATTCGTCCATGTAACGACGCTACGCAGCCTCACGTATTCTGTTGATTTTTGAAGTCAGACGGAATTTTCGCGAAGCACACGTGCGTGGCGCAAACTTCTGATTCCTTTATACCCGTTGCGAACGAGGAAACACTAAAGCTAAGGCGCTTCGCCACAATCAGTTAGCTTTTTGAAACGACCGTGAATTCCCCAACTCGCCCAACCGAATCGTAGCGCTTCTTTACTAGCCTTCAGCTCGCCTCGCGTTCGCAATGTTGGCACATCCAATATCTCCACCTTCTGGAAAGGGAGACGTTTGGTCCTACCCCCAGACAAAGAGTGAGCAGCAGCCAGAACTCAGCCCGCGGGAGCGGCCCGCTGATCCGCGACAAGAACCACCACGAAAACGCGCTGCGGGGCTTAACTATGGTGCTGCGATCGGGCTGACGAGGCCGAAGCGAGCTCGGGCATGTAACCTGCGATCAGCCTCCACGTAAGACACAATGAGAGCGCATCCCGGTGATCTCGGATGACAGGTTGGTGGAGGCGTTTATGGTCAATGCGCAGGCAGGGAGCATGCAGCATACGGATCGCGGGACACGTTGGGTCACGGCGATCACCTCGCTGATGGTGGGTACGGCGTTTTTTGCCCTGTGGTTCTGGCTGTTGCCATCGTGGCTAGGATTTCAGACCGCCGGGGCCAGCGCGTTGGGATGGCGTTGGATCGCAGCGGTGTTCTCGGTGCTCGGGTTCAGCGTGGCGCTGCGATGCGTGTGGGACTTTGGATGGACAGGCCGCGGAACGCCCGCACCGATGGCTCCTCCGAAGAAACTCGTCGTGGTGGGGTTCTATCGATACGTGCGGAATCCGATGTACTTGGGATTTTTTGGGGGATGGGCAGGGCTGTGGGTGGTCTTTGGCCACGCGAATTGGGCACTGATCGCTGCGGCTCTGGCTGTGGTCCTGGGCGTTGCTCTATTCGTGCGGCTGTATGAAGAGCCGACGCTGCGAAAAATGTTCGGCACAGAATATCAGGAATATTGCCGAAACGTGTACCTACTTGACGCCATCGAACTCGAAACGAGACTCTAACACGACGCTTCCGATGGCGCGAACGTGCGGCCATCACTTGCGGCTCGCGGAAACTGTTTATCCCATCCGCCACGCAGCATCGGATGCAGCGATTGCATGATGCACCGCGCCACGGTTTTCATCGCGCCTCGGCCCACAGGCGGTTCCGTGCGGAGAAGAAAATGAGGCGGAGAATCCTAAAAGCCTGCTTGGCGATCGGAGGTCTCTTGATGGTCTTTCGATTTGGGGACCAGCCTTGATTTTTGGCGCTACCGGACCGGGCTCATTTGGCAACCGGAGGGTAACCGTGGGGAAAATTCCGACGCTGCTCCTGGATGCCGATCGCGAAGACTTTTGTCGCGTTGACGGATCAAAACGGCGTTTGGGTCTAGCTTCGATGCTACTTTCGGCACATTCGGAGCAACTGAACATGGCTAAAATCCCGGCTGCGTTACCGACTCACATGAAGGCGGTCGTTCTGAAGGATTATGACGGGACACTGCAATCGCTTGCAGCGGCCGACTTTTCGGTTCCCCGCTTGCGGTCCGGGCAGGTCCTGATCAAATTGGCGGCGACGTCGATCGGCCCGGCCGATCTGATGTTCCTAAAGGGCCAGTACGGGATCATTAAACCGTTGCCGGCTGTGCCCGGATTTGAAGGCAGCGGGACCGTCATCGCTTCCGGCGGCGGGTTGATGGGACGCTGGCTGGTCGGTAAACGGGCGGCCTGCTTGGCTCCTGAAGACGGCCATGGCACCTGGGCGGAATACATGGTCACGTCAGCTGACGTCTGTATCCCTTTGTTTAAACACATTTCATTTGAACAGGGCGCCTATCTGACCATCAACCCGATGACGGCTTGCGCATTGGTCGAAATCGCCCGAACCGGCGGCCATTTAGCTTTTGTGCAAACTGCCGCCGCCAGGCGCTGGGGGTTATGATAGCCCGACTGGCCAAGCGTTTTCAGCTCACCGGAATCCACATCGTGCGCAGGCCGGAACAGGTCCAGAAGCTCAAGAGCTTGGGGTACGAGCATGTGTTTGACAGCAATGACGCGTCGTTTCAGAGCCGCCTGGTGGAAGTCTGCAATAAATTCAAAGCCTCGATCGCTTTCGATGCCGTGGGCGGCGACCTCACCCGCCGTCTGGGCTTAGCCATGCCGCCGGAATCGCGCATCGTGGTCCATGGCGCGCTCGCGGACGAACCGTGCCAGATCGATTCGAAGGATTTCTTCTTCCGGGACAAAAAACTCGAAGGATTCTGGCTTTCCCGGTGGATTAAGAGGAAGGGGCTTCTCCAGAAACTGCTTTTAGCCTACCAGGTCCAGAAACTCCTCACCAACGAACTTCAAACTAGCGTCCATGCTCGTTTTCCACTGGAAGACATCCTCTCGGCGCTCGATCTCTACGAGAAGCAACGGACCGAGGGGAAAGTCCTTCTAGTCCCCCATCGCGGGACTCATTAATTTCTGTCGCGAAACCCTAATTTTTTTCAAGAAATTTTGACCGTGCAGTAGAGGTTTCAATGACTTGGGCGGACCGTGAGTTGGTTTTGCAGAGAGCGCAGAGTCGCCGGTAACGGTGCAGCGTTGCCCGAGTTCGCTCGAATTTCTCAAGACGACTTCAGCCGAAGCGGAAGACAATTCCGGCGCCGAACCGGAAATTATTCTGCCGTTTGTTGAGCCCGTCGGGAATCTTTGTTAGCAGGTATTCCGCTTCGACGGGGCGAAACGAAATGTGCCGCGACACGCGTGCGTCTACGCCCCCGCCTACCGCCATCGCAAAATTGGTTTGCCAGCCTAAATGGGTTTGCCAGCCTAAGGTCGCGATTCCGGAACTCGTCAGAATGCCGCCGAAGACTGTTTGCACGAACGGCGTAACCTTGCCGCGGCGAATGTTGGCCCGCGGCCCAAATAAAAAGGGCATCGCCGCGCCGGCCTTCGAGCCATTCGTGGCCCAATACCCGCTGACGTCTCCCAAAACACCAAGCCAGTGATTCACGTTGTAGACCAGTTGCCCACCACCGCCATTGGCATTGAACGTTTGCGACGGTGGTTGCAAAACGCTGGCGCTCGCGTTGATATTGAAGCGCACGTAGTTGTAACCGCCATAGAGTTCCACCCGCGATGCCTGACCGCCCTGGTCTTTCTCCTGGGCCCACATCGCCGGTGCAGTGGTGGCTGCTAGTCCGAACAAAAGGATACACAGAGAGTTCCTCATTCGACGGACCTCCTTGACATGCGATTGCAGCAATTTTCCGGATGATCCGGAGCGCGGCTTGCAGGCTCAGAAGCATGTGGGCGGGAATTCGTTGCCTGCGAAAGTGCCCCAACAAAAAACACTCATGAGTCCCGGAGCTATCAAACTGGCCACTCGGTGCCCAACCCACGTTGTTATCAGATATGATTTCTGTCAAGTAGGTACATGCGTGTTCCCACTTGCGTCTAATTCAAAATGATCGATATGGTGCGACTTCCCGTGCACGGAAAAGCAGATCATCATCCAAAAGTTTTCACACGCGGCTAGGGCAAAAATGAAGAAGCAACCTGTGGTTCCTAAAAACTCCGTCCGACTTCAGAATCAACAAGATTCGGCGAGGATTTGTTACATTGTAACATGGATGAATTCCGGTTTTTGCGGACCAAAGGCATTCCCAACCCGCGTCCTCGATGGTTTTCGGCAAGCCGAAGATTGGCTGACTGAAGTCAGCAAGAACGCGAGCGCCTGAGACTTGCCTATGACCAGGTCAAAATGAACGGGGCCTTGCGGGTCGCGATGGCTAGTGCCCTCCGTCAAGGTCTCAGGAGCCGCACGGTCGCGCTGAGTTCCTTGTTGTAACGATTGGCCCATTGGCACATGCATGCTAACGGCCTGACGAACGCCCGGCCTATTGGGGTCAGGGAGTACTCGACGGCAATAGATTTCGATCTGGTCACACGCCTGGCGATCAATCCCGCCAATTCTAGATTGCGCAGCGTTCTGGTGAGGATTCGTTGCGAAACACTGCCGAGGCGGCGACGCAACTGCCCGTGTCGATGGGGTCTCTCTCGTAGTGAGGACAAAATAGGGGCGGTCCACTTGCCAATGTAAATCGTGGTGGCAGCCTTACTAGGAGGTTGAGATTGAATCATCATGTGTTTCCACCTGCGGGTGAGGATTTATCTTCGACGCAGATTATGCCATGCAGAAAGTCTTACCGCGCTGCTGATTGCCAGCCGCCGGCACTCGCTAAATAGGAACACAAATGTACCTACTTGACGGAAAACGGTTTTGAACGGAAAGTCTCACATTAATGAGTGATATGTCTGCGCAACTGAATTGCGAGCGGTTCGGTATTGCGGCTTTGGAGGCGGCGCATGCCATTGTCAGACAACCAACTCCATTACTTCGCAAGCTACGCCGTAGCGCTCCTAGCATTCGGGCTGATAGGCAGATGGTATCTGTGGCCAGCACTCAAAGATCGAGTACCAAGAACCGCTCTCACCCCGCTGCTGCTCTACGCCAGTTTTCGTGTCAACGGCTTAATGTTCGTGATTCCCGGCCTTGTGTCGGCACAACTGCCCAAGGCTTTTGCGATACCGACCGCTTATGGCGACCTGACGGCGGCTGTGCTCGCGCTCATTGCCTTGTGGCTCGTTCGGTTGGAGAAAACAGCAGCCATCCCATTAGTCTGGCTCTTCAATATCGCCGGGCTTCTCGACTTGGTCTACGCGAATATCTCGACATTTAAAGATCATGTCGATCCCACATATCTTGGCGTTTCGTACTATCTGGCCGCGATCAATGTGCCAGCAATGGTGGTCGTGCATGTCTTGATTTTTGCTTATCTGTTCAGGCACAGCCGCGACCTCCCCATTAACACGAAAAAGATTAAAGAAAATCGGTTGGGTTATGAACCTGGAAGACCATGAACCGTCATCTCTCCTCGCGAAGTCCCGTATGCAATACGCAGCCGGTCACTGAAACCGTTGACGGCCCGTGGTTGCGCCGCCTCGCCTTGGAGTGTGGCGCCGACGATGCCGGTTTGGTGGAAATCACGCGTCCCGCCCTCGAGCCACAGCGCGAAGAAATTCTGAGGAACTACCCCTGGACGAAATCTCTGGTGAGCATCGTTCTGCGAATGGCGCGCGAGCCATTGCGCGGCGCACCGCGCTCGGTCGCAAACCTCGAGTTCCATCGCGCCGGATATCACTAGGGATAAAGTTGATGGCTGCATTCTGGCTTGTCAGGCCAAGGTTAGTGGCGATGTCGAAGTGGATGCATGACAGGAGGACTCGTGAATTTCACGCTGGAGACAATCCTCATTTTTTTCGCTGCGGGCGTGGGACTTTGGCTCCTCTCTTTTGTCGTGGAAGCTCTGAGGCCCGCCCCGAAGGCGCCCGAAGCACTAAGCTGGGCTCCCGACATTCCGGTTGCGTATGTCGAGGTTGGCGGCTGCAAGCTGCGTTACATCAAGACAGGACGTGGCCCGAACCTGGTCCTGCTGCACACATTACGGACGCAATTTGATCTATTCCAGAAGGTAATCCCAAGGCTAGCGAAACAGTTCACGGTTCACGCTCTTGACTATCCGGGCCACGGTTTTTCGGACATTCCAAAGGCACGATATGATACAGACTTTTTTGTCCGTTCCGTCGAGGGATTCCTGGATGCCCTTGATCTTCGCGATGTGACGCTCTGCGGAGTGTCAATCGGCGGGGCCATTGGTCTGATCATTGCCGGCCGCCGCAATCCGCGCATCACTCAAGTCATGGCCATCAATCCTTACGATTACGCCAAGGGTCGCGGGATGGCGCGCAGTTCGCTATTGGGTTGGATAATCACAACTACTTCAGACATCCCTTTCGTCGGAGAAACCCTTATGCGGCTGCGAAATTTCATCATTATGCAGGCTGTTCTCCGAGGCGGAGTGGCAAATGCAGAAAGCATTCCGCCGGAACTGCTGAAGGAAATGTATGAGGTGGGCAATCGGCGAGGCCACTATCGCGCCTTCATCAGCCTCCTGCGCCACTCCGCAAGCTGGGAAGCCGCCACTAAGATATATGGGAACATCAACATACCTGTCTGCCTTGTTTGGGGCGATAAGGATTGGACTCGGCCAAGCGAGCGGGAGCATGACTCGCGACTTCTACGAACAGCAGCAACTGCAGCCATTGAAAACGGAGGTCACTTCTTGCCGCTCGACCAGCCTCGTGCGCTGCTTGACCAGATCGAAGCTTTTGCTGGAAGGTCACAACACTGCACACCGCACTGAAAATTGCCCGACGTAATTTTTGCCCGCCACAGCACTGGTCAGGGCAAATCGGGCTGCTGTTGCATAGCTTGCGGTTGGCCGCAATATCTCCACTGGCGACTGCTTCCGCCCATTGAGACTCACTGTCTCGAATGTACCGTTCTGCTTCAGCCGGACTGGTGGAGGATTGAGCGAAAACATCATCGTCTAACTGCATCGTCTGACTGCGCGGCGTTAGCAGTCGGTGCTTTCGGAAAAAAGCTCGCCAAGTCGTAATAATCGGTAAAGCGCTTGATACGACCGTTCTCGATCACAACGACCGAAGCACCCCGTCCCGAGATTCGTTGGGCTTTCACAGGCCCAGTTGGGCCTTGGCCGGTATACGTCCCGGTCCAAGTCCACTCAGCCGCTACCACCGGGCCAGCGTCCACGATCGTTGTCAGGCGCCATTCGACATCCGGCTCACCTTCGATCTCCTCGCGCATAAACTTCTTAATTTCAGCAAGGCCTTGTGCGTGGACTCCTTGAGCGACGTCTTCATGAAGCACGTCAGGAGTGAGCAGCCTGTCGAGCGCGCCGAAATCGTGACGATTCCAAGCAGACACGTAGGCCTCGAGAACGGCTTTTCCTGCCAGCGTTGCGGACATCGTAGGCTTGTCCTGTTGTGCCGAAGCGCTCGCCAGCAGTAGGCACGTGGCGGTGATAACAGTTGCTCTCATAGAATGCTCCTCGATCAAAGGACGCATCAAACGTACGGCGACGACACCAGCAGAGTCAATGAAACCATTTGCAGTGAGCCGCGTTTATGAACTCCTGCGCCGCTTTCGGACTCCCCACAGCAAGCATCAAGGAGATTTTTCAGTCCCGGATCACCGAATGACGGACGGAATCGCTGCACACAGCCGTAATCTGATTAATGTGGCGTTCGCCTTTATCCTGATCGGCCAATTCCTGATTTTTTCAAACTGCATACTTTTGATTTATGTCCTCGCCGGTTTCTGGCTTTTTCACCGTCGGGATGGTTTTGCATCCATCCAATCCTGCTCACCCGCTTTGGCATTCCATATCTCGGTCGAAGCCAGCTCATCTTCGCGGGGCTGACCCTTCACGGATAGCTCGAGAGGGTGGGTGAGGACCCAGAGTGTTGTGCCCCGTAACAGCGTTGCCGGTGGTTTCCAGTACTCACCCATGTGCCGTTCAGCAAGGTGCGATGCGGCTTTTGCTGCGATTGATTTCGGACCGAACAAGGAACCCGTGCGATCATTCAGCGCGAAGTGCTTCGACGGTGTCGACTTGCGCGGCGCGGGCTGCTGGGATCACTGACGCCAAGACCGCTGCGCTGAGAATCACTGCCGCCGATCCCATCAACGGAACTAGCCCGGGAAGCTGGAGCTCCTGAACATAATTCCCGGCCAGGCGCGACAACCCCCAACCCACAAGACCTCCTGCCATCACGCCGATCGCAGCCATCCTCACCCCGTCTATCAGCACGCCGGCGAGAATGCGGCGAGGCTGGGCGCCCAGAGCGATCCGGATTCCAAATTCGCGCGTGCGCCAGCTCACCGAGAAAGCCAGCACGCCGGCCACTCCGACCACGGAAATGGCTAGGGCGAGGGCGGCGAACCCGCCAAAGACGATAGCATTCACGCGATTGTTCGCCAGAACTTCCGTGCGCACGTCTTCCAGGGTGCTGGCGTGCTCGAGGGGCTGAGCGGCAGCCAGGGCGCGAATGGCTTTCGTGATCGTCGGCACAAGCGCATAGAGATCGCCCTTCGCGCGAACGACCAGGCAGCCCCCGAAGAGCGGGCCCTGCGCGAATGGAGAGTACACGGTCATGTTGTGTTGGGGGATGATGTTGGCGTCGTCGACGTCAGCCAGGACACCCACGATGCGGCGAGGCGCAGGGCTGATGCCGGCGTACTTGATAAGAGGATCGGTCCACTTGATGTGCCGATTGAGGGCGTCCTGCCCGG
>Ga0306925_10002921_pt1 | contig 14909 bp, 15 predicted proteins | sample flu12Cox44000176_FD_203755 | JGI IMG/M metagenome (GOLD analysis project Ga0306925, IMG submission 203755) | Lab enrichment of tropical soil microbial communities from Luquillo Experimental Forest, Puerto Rico - flux8day.12C.oxic.44.000.176 (v2)... | ecosystem: Environmental > Terrestrial >... | reverse complement strand
CTTGCGCCACAACATGGCCCTCGACCTGCTGCAAGGGGGTGTGGATCGCTCGGTTATTGCCTTGTGGCTCGGGCACGCATCGGTGGAAACAACGCAGATCTATCTGGAAGCCACGCTGGCGATGAAGGAGAAGGCGCTCGAGAAAACTGAACCATTAAACGGCAAATTCACACGCTTTCGACCCGGGGACCAACTCCTCAGCTTCCTCAATAGTCTGTAGAACATGCCGCCATGCCTCTTGGCGGCACCTGGAAACTATGTCGAGTGATTGGCGGGCCGACTCTCCTCGTTGACCAGCAATTTCGGCCTCAGCGCGAGTAGCCCGCCTGGCCACTCGGCAATAGTTCGGGACTCGGAATAGTGGCGAAGCTCATGAGGCGTTAACACACGAAATCATGCAAATCCTAACCTCAGCTTTTATGTGGGGCAACCCTCGCCTTTCCCTATACTTGCGGCGCGTTGACTTCGACGCAAGCCAAACGGTAGAATAGCTGTCTGTTCTTTGCTCGTTGCTGTTGCTCGGGCATAGGATAAGGAGAAGCAGGGAATGTCCTTAGAGGAGAATCTCAGTTCCTCGCGGGCCAGCGGGTCTCCGGAGGCGTCGCCAGCCGAGCCGGCCAATCCTTCACCGGAGGCGGCAGCCGAACCGGCGGACACCGAGATCGGTCAGCTTCTGGCGGGCATCGAGGAGAGTCCCGGCATCGCTCCCGGTCAAGTCGTCACGGGTACAGTTCTCAAAGTGACAGACGAGGAAGTCTTCGTCGACATTGGCCTGAAGAGTGAAGGCGCAATTCCGCGCAGCGAGTTCGTGTCGAGCGACGGCGACTCGAACATCAAGGCTGGCGACCAAGTGGACGTTTGGGTGGAGGAATACGACGAGGTCGAGGGTACGTTTACCGTCTCCCACCAGAAGGCGGCGCGCTGGAGGGCCTGGGAGAATCTGGCCCAAGCTTTGGAGGAGCAGAAGACTGTATGCGGCCGGGTGTTGGAACGCACCAAGGGGGGGCTGACGGTTGAAATCGGGGGTATCCGAGCTTTTCTCCCTGGCTCCCAATCAGACCTGCGTCCCCTCCGCGACGTCGACTCCCTCATCGGTCAGCAAATCGCTTGCAGGGTCATCAAGCTAAACAAGAGCAGAAACAACGTCGTGGTAAGCCGCAAGCTGGCATTGGAAGAAGAAGCGAGCCGGCGCAAAGCTGAACTGCTCCAGCAGCTAGCTGAAGGCAACGTACTCACAGGCCGGGTAAAAAACCTCACGAGTTATGGGGCCTTCGTGGACCTGGGGGGAATGGACGGACTGCTGCATGTCACGGATCTTTCGTGGGGCCGCGTCGGTCATCCCGGGGAAGTCATCAAAGTGGGGCAGGAGCTGCGAGTCAAGGTTCTAAAGTACGATGCGGAGAAGGGTCGAGTATCTCTGGGTCTGAAACAACTAGACCCCGACCCCTGGGAGCACGCGGGATCCACTTATCAACTCGGCGACCGGATCACCGGCCGGGTGGTGAGCTTGGCCGATTATGGGGCTTTCGTTGAGCTCGAGCCCGGCGTGGAAGGGCTGATCCACGTGTCGGAAATGTCCTGGAGCAAGCGCCTGAAACACCCCTCTAAGATCCTCAAGGTAGGGGATCGCGTGGAGGTGGCGGTGCTGGACGTGAACAGCGCACAACGCAGGATTTCCTTGAGCCTGAAGCAGACGTCGCCGAATCCCTGGTCCACCCTGGCCGAGCGGCTGGCCGTAGGCGCAACGGTTGAAGGCCGGGTCCGCAACATCACGGACTTTGGCGCCTTCGTTGAGATTGAAGAAGGTGTAGATGCGTTGATCCATGTCTCCGATCTTTCCTGGAGCAAGAACGTCAGGCATGCGTCGGAAGTTCTGAAGAAGGGACAGAAGGTGCAGGGGGTGATCCTCAGCCTGGATCCCGTTCACCGCCGCATCTCCATGGGCATCAAGCAACTGGAGCAGGATGCCTGGGAGGATTTCTTCTCTCAGACGAAGTTGGGCGACATTCTGCATGGTAAGGTCGTACGCCTGGCGCAGTTTGGAGCCTTCGTTGAGCTGAAGAAGGGAATTGAAGGACTGTGCCACATCTCGGAAATAGATGAGAACCAGAGGGGCAAAGGACCCGACCGGGTACAAGTGGGGAAGGAATTCGATTTCCGTGTCGTGCGTCTCAATCCAGCTGAGAAAAGAATCGGCTTGAGTCTGAAAAGTGTGGAGGCCGGCTCTCAACCGGCATCCGTCGCTGAACCTGTTTCGAAGGAACCGGCGAAAGCCCAGGGTTCTCTGTCGCCCTTCGCTGCTGCCATGCACGCGGCGCTGGCTAGCCCGGTTGCGGCTACAGGCGGAACAGAAACATCTGCCGTGCGGCCCGGGCCTACACTAAAGGCAGAAGCCCTGGAGCCACCACTGCCCAGCCCGGAGCCTGCAGAACAGGCTGAGGCGACGACGGCACTACCTAAGACGCTGTCCACGCCTGAGACCGTACCTCTCGAGTCTCCCTTTCCTTTGGCTGGGGCGGTTGGACCATCGGCACTCGAGGCAGGCCCCGCCGGTGGAGTGAACACCCCGGAGGCTAAACCCGAGGTTCCGCCTTCGCCAGAAGACGTTTTGGCGCCGGCCAGTTCGCCCGGCGTTTCGGAGCCATCGCGCGTGTCCTCTCCGGCGGACGTGGCCGAGGCGAAGGCTGAAAAGGCTGACGCTGCCCCTGCGCCGCAGGTCGTTAAGGCCACTCCACCGGTCTCGAATGCGCTGGCCGACTCCTGAATCCGGACCTGGAACACTGTCATTGCGAGGCGCGCTTTAGACAACACCTCGGGCTATCAAAGCGGTTCGCGAGAACGCCGAGCAGGGGACCCGGTCCGGAAAATACCGATTGGAACAGAGTCAGAGGCGAGGTAAATCATGACCAAAGCAGACCTGATTGAAGAAGTCTCGCGGGCCATCGAGATGAGCCGCAAGGATTCCGAGGTCATCGTGGAAACCGTCTTCGACAGCATCGTGAAAACATTGCGCAGCGGTGACAAGATCGAAATTCGCGGCTTCGGTAGTTTTCGCACCCGGGAGCGCAAGTCACGGGTGGGCCGCAACCCCAAGACCGGCGCTCGCGTCGAGGTTCCCGCCAAGAAGATCCCCTTTTTCAAGCCCAGCAAGGAACTGAAGGACGTGGTCAACGGCACTGAGGCTGCTGGTTCTCCGGCGCCGCCTGCTACGCCGGCCCCCTCGGGCCCCGCCCCAATCTAGGCTAGCAGGCTGCAGAAAAATGGACTATCTCTGGAGTCCCTGGCGATTTCGCTACGTCAGCGAAGGGGTGAAGAGTGAGGGCTGCGTGTTTTGCGAGTTGCATGTCCAGGACGCAGCCCGAGACCGTGATCACCTGATCCTACACCGGGGCCGTTTCAACTTCATTCTCCTCAACCTTTTTCCCTACACCACGGGGCACGTTATGGTTGCGCCCTACGCTCATGTGGCCAATCTTGGCGATTTGGATGCGCCTGCCTTGAGCGAGATGGTGGGGCTGGCTCAGAAGATGGAGGCTGCGCTCGGAGCCAGTCACCATCCCGAGGGTTACAACCTGGGGATGAACCTGGGCAAATGCGCGGGCGCCGGCGTGGCGGACCACTTGCACCTTCACATCCTGCCCCGCTGGACCGGAGACTCCAATTTCATGACGGTCACCGGTGAGACGCGAGTGCTGCCCGAGGACCTGCTTGTTACCTACGACAAACTCGACACTGCTTTGCGCTCTCTCCGCTGAAGCCGCTGCGGAAAAACGCTATTCAGGGCCTCGGAAGGGTGGGGCTTCAGCCCCGCCGCGCCGACGCCCTGACCGCAAATTGTTGAATGTGTTGGGCGCGCTTTGTGCGGCGGGGCTGAAGCCTCGCCCTTCCGGAGCGCGCCACAACACTTTTTCTGCAGCCTGTGAAGCCGCTCATGGCGGAGGCCTTCGTCCACATTCAACGAGATTTGCTCCGGGTTGGCGTATTAAGCGGATTCGCCGCAATCTGATCTGAGCCGTCTGTGTAATGTGTGCAATCTGTGGATTCGCCTTGACCCGCCTTTCCAGCGCTGATTAGAATCGCCTCGTTGGTACCCCGGAAGGGGAAGGCTTAGCATGCAACTGGAGGTCTCGCTGCCGTTCGGTCACGGTTCGGACGGGCAGTCGTTTTTTGATCTTCTGCCTTCGGCACCCGCCGTATTCGCCCTTTTCCCGGAAACCACCGCGCCAGGCTCCGCCCCTTACATTAGCCGAACCCGCGATCTCCGTCGCCGGCTCACTCGCTTGTTGGGAGAGGCGTTGACAAGCTCCAAGCGCCTTAATTTGCGCGAGGTCACTTGCCGCGTCGAATACCAGGGAGTCGGCTCGACCTTTGAAGCTCAGTGGCTGCTATACCTGCTCAACAAGGTCTACTATCCTCGCACTTATCGGCATCGCCTGCGCCTGAAACCACCCGCCTTGCTCAAGGTCAGCTTAGGGAACCGGTTTCCCAGGTGTTACCCCACGCGGCGTCTTTCGAACGACGGCTCGCTTTACTATGGCCCCTTCGCCAGCCGAGTCGCTGCTGAGCGATTCGCGTCCGAGTTCCTCGACCTGTTCAAGATTCGGCGTTGCGTTGAGGATTTGAACCCCGATCCCGCCCATCCCGGTTGCATCTATTCGCAGATGCACATGTGCCTGGCGCCCTGTTTCGTCGGCTGCACGGATGAGGAGTACCAGCACGAACTGAGTCATGTGGTGGCGTTCCTAAACCGTGATGGACATGCCCTGGTGCGTTCCCTGGAGGAGGAGCGGGCGCGCACCGCCGATTCCCTGGATTTCGAACAAGCTGCCAAAATCCACCGTAAGCTGGAGAAGATCCACGCGGTGCTTCGTTTGAAACCCGGCCTGGTGCGGCGCGTCGACGAACTTCATGCCGTTATGCTCCAGCCCGCGGCGCAGCCCAGGAGCGTGGCGTTCTTCCGCATCACGGGTGGCGAGGTGCGGGGTCCGGCGACGCTTTCACTCGACGAAAACGTTGCCTCACCTTTGCCGCTGGATGCCCAGCTTCAAACTCTGCTCGACTCGCTGGCGCGTCCAGAACCTCCCGCGGCAGATGCGGCTCGCATTGGCCCGCCACCGTCCTGGGAACCCCTGAACCTGCTCGCGCGATGGTATTACAGCAGCTTCCGTGAGGGCGAGCTAGTGATGTTGCCGCCCAGTGAAGAAATTCCTTACGCCCGCCTGATCCGGCTCTGTCGCAAGATGATACCGAGCGAGCATTAAAGAGTCTGTGTGAAAACCCGAGATTGCCTCTTGTAGAGGCCGGCTTCAGCCGGGCATCTTGCTGGCAAGAATGTGCCGGCCTGAAGGCCGCCGCTACGAAAAGCGTCCAGGAGATGGGTTTTCACACAGACTCATTAGGCGTGCGCGGGATCACTCTCTGGATGGCGGTCGAGGCGAAAGCAGGCTGACAGCGGTTGCTGGGGTCGAATTACTTGGGCGGGCTTTCGCGGTGCTCAGACTCAAAAAGGGAAGGTGAGGCAGCAGCGTGGATTTTCGGACATGCGGGTCGACGACTGACAGAGCTTTCTTACGGCACCTTGGCGGCTTACCAACCAAGCTTGGGCGTTCATTGCGTCCGGATCGTTCACCTTGAGGCTTCTCACGTTAACTGCCGTCGCTTCTCAGGTGGCGGACCTTCGTCTCATCCGCCATGCAGGCGTGGAGGGTCCAGCGCATTCATTTTGAAGATCAGATGTCCTTGCCCGTCGCTCTCGTGCAGCTTGATTTCCCTGCGGATCAACTCCTCCAGCCCTCCCTCAAACCCACGGGAGCTACCAGTAGCTTCCGGTCGTCTTGTTTGGCTGCATAGCCGGTGAGAGCGTTGAAGAAATGAGTAGCGTCGTCTGCAATCTCCTCGTCGCAAGTGAGAAAGCCCAAATCCGTGTAAAGGCGCGCTGTGGTAGCGTTGTAGTTTCCGGTGGCCAGATGCACATAGTGGCGAAATCGCCCCCCCCTCCTAACGCACAACGAGGGCAATCTTGGAGTGCACCTTCAGACCCGGGCACGCCGTAAACCACGAGACGGAAGTTACTTCCACGCGCCGAGAGGCCCAAAACGGTCCCAACGTCGCCCGATCGAGCTGACGCAACGTCGACAGCGCGGTTCAGGATGATGGGTGCGACTGTCTCACGAAGGTGTCACGTTTCTTGAGGTTTTGAGTTTCGTCCTTCTGGTCCTTTCGGAGCAACTGTCGCTGCATCTTCAGGTCATGCTTGAAGCGCTCGCTTTCGTCGCTGGACTGCTCGTGCTGATTCATGACCGACTTCATGGCCCGTTGCCGCCGTTTGAGTATCCTCTTTTCTTCCTTGTGGCGCTTCTTGAGCTCATGTTTCTCTTGTTTGGCAACATGGAAGGCCTTGAGCCTCTCTTGCGCCGAGGTAAGGACGACTGCCATCGTGACTAGTATTAGAACCCTACGCATGAGACCTCTACGCCCTGACCTGTTAACTCTCTCGGGGATGGAGGGACCGGAGTGCCTTCCGGCAAACGGCTCGCCGGCCACCCAGCCAACATCTCGAAGCCGGTCGCCATCCCAGCAAGTGAGCGTCGGAACGGGGTCAAACTCTGACCGCGGGGCTGCCTTCTCGATATGACTCACCCGGCGCTCTCTGGTCTGCTTCGTACCGCTCGATCACCAGTTGGTCCCCGAGCTCCGTGTGGCTTCTGAAAATGGTGTGCGCAGGTAACTCTAAGACGCTTTCCGCACGAAAGTTTGGTAGCGTGATTGAGAAAGGCCGAACTAATTCGCGCAGGCCGACAACCCGGAAGTTTTCGTCGATAAACACCACATCGATCGTGAAGAGCATGCCAATGGTGTGGATGGAATTGCTCGGCACGATCCAAACACCGCTATCCGGCTTAAGGGACCGCTTACCGAGAAGCCCAACCAGGCGTCCCAATACCGAATCCGCCACCTCCACCCGGAAGGCCAAGAACGCCTCTCTCGTTTGGTTGTACACGTACACCTCGCTGCGTTTCTCAGCCATGAGAAATCCATCCTAGTTCTGGCCAGTGACGGCGAACCCATCGTTAACGGGGAGAATTTTTCTTCATCCTGTAGATCAGAATGAACGCCACTACTACAGCCATGACTCCCGAAACTACTCGAACTAAGCTAACGTTGTCCACAGTTTCGCTCCTTTCCATCGAGATTCTATTGAAAACCTCTCAGATCACAGTGCCAAAACTCTTCATCAGCGTTATGACTGCCGGAACCACGGTGACGATAAAGATGCTGGGGAAAATGAAAAGAACCAGCGGGATAACCAGCTTGATTGTCGTCTTGGCCGCAAGTTCCTCGGCTCGCTGTCTTCTTTGGGTACGCAAGGCATCGGAAAAAGCTCCCAGAGACTTCGAAATCGGCGTTCCAAAGCGTTCCGTCTGCACCAACATGTTGACAAAAGACCGCACGCTCTCGACGTCCACTCGGTCTGCCATGTTGCGCCACGCCCCAACCCGGGGATTCCCGGCTCGCTGTTCGAGATTGATCTGAAGAAGCTCCTCACTCAACTCCGGGTGACTGAGCCTCAGCTCCTGGCCGATTCTCACAATGGCTTGATCCAGTCCCAATCCGGCCTCCATACAGATAGCAAGGAGATCCAGAGCGTCGGGCAAACTTCGTTTGATGTGCTCACGCCTCTTCTTAATAGCGTAGTTAAGCCAGAATTCCGGCAACAAGAATGCCAACACCACCGCTAGAATAAATGAAAAGATGACGTTCTCCCTAACCCAGAGAGCCACAGCCAAGCCGGCGATGACTGGAAGAAGCAGTTTCGTGCCAGCAAATATGTCCGCGTGAAAAGGCTTGCGGTAACCGGCCAGCAGAAGGCGCCGCACAAGCTGGGGAGCTGGCGCACCGCCAAACAGACCGCGCAGCCACCCGAATGGCTTCGCGAGCCGCTCGGTGTTAAGCCACCCTTTGCGAATATTCTCAGAACCCGATTGGTAGACCTGATTCGTGACCTCTGCCAACAAGGTGCTCTCTGGGGATGGGCGGCCCAACAACAAAAAGACCAGAAAGAAGCCCACCAGGAGCACGACTCCGAGAATGACAATGAACACGTTCATAATATCACACTTTAATATCAACGATCTTACGAATCACTAAAATACCCGCCACCATCATGATCAAACCCGCGTAAACGATATGGAGCCCAAGTGGGTCTGTCCAGAGTTTCTTCTCATAATCGCGATTCACCAGGTTGATCAAAAAGAACACGATGAACGGTAGCAAGCAAAGGATCCAGCCCGTCACCCGCCCCTGAGCGGTGTAAATGCGTAACTGTCCTTTAAGCCGGATCCTCTCCCGCATAACGGCTGCCGTTTTGTCCAGAATCTCCGCCAGATTGCCTCCCGTTTCCCTCTGTACGAGAAGTGCCGTCGCGAGAAAACGAACATCTTCGAGAGGCACTCGCTCGGACAAGTTGAGAATCGCCTCCCGAAAAGGCAGCCCTAAGTTCTGCTCCTCAAAAACAATGCGGAATTCTGAAGCGACTGGTTCCGGTGTCTCCTGGGAAACCATCTCAATCACAGCAGTGACAGCGTGCCCGGCTCTCAACGCTCGGGCCATCAGGTCAATAGCCTCTGGAAGAAAGTTGTTAAAACGACTGAACCGGGCTGCTCTCTTCACCAGCAAGTATCCATAGGGCGCGAGGCCCACAGCTGCTGCCAAGACGAGAGCTAGCGGAAGGCTTGGCATGAACACCGTACCGAGCCACCCAGCAAGAAGAGCTCCCGCCACCGATGCCAGCAGCATGGTGGAGACGCTCCAGTTGCTACCGGCCTGCGTTATCAGCAGCCGCAACTTAAGGCAACCCGGCACTCGCCCCAAGATGGTATTCAGCCAGGGAAGCGAGCTAAGCACTTCTTGCTTCAGGATTGTGGTTCCGTCAGTGTCGACCGCGTACCAACTTCCGATGCTTGTCAGGTGACGCTGAATGTCGGCCTCGGGTTTGGTGGGTTTCAATACCCAAACCAAAGCTCCGAAGGTAACGAGCAAGAGCAGGCCAAACAAGATCACGGGGGACATAGCGAATCCTCGACCTTTTACACTTGAGCAGTATGATCAAACATAGTTCCAGGCACGGTAACGCCGGAGGCCTTGAGTTTCTCGGCGAACTTCGGACGTATACCCGTGGCGGAAAACGTTCCCACGACGCGCCCGTTGGAAGCGATTCCCCGTTTCTCGAAAACAAAGATGTCCTGCATGCTCACCACCTCTTCGTCCATTCCCGTAATTTCCGTCAGGTGGGTCACTCTACGAGTTCCGTCGCTCATGCGGGACACCTGGACAACGATGGCGATGGCGGACGCGATTTGCTGGCGAATGGCTTTTTCAGGAAGATTCAAGTTGGCCATCAGCGCCATAGTTTCCAACCGGGCTATTGCGTCCCGAGGGCTGTTGGCATGAACGGTGGTGAGCGAGCCATCGTGACCTGTGTTCATGGCTTGGAGCATGTCCAAAGCCTCTTCGCCGCGCACTTCGCCCACGATGATCCGGTCCGGCCGCATTCGGAGGCTGTTGATGACGAGCTGTCGTTGCATCACCGCTCCTTTGCCTTCGACGTTCGGTGGCCGGCATTCGAGGCGAACGACGTGGCGTTGCTTCAATTGCAATTCCGCAGAGTCTTCAATGGTGACGATTCTTTCTTTATTCGAGATGTACCCAGAAAGTACATTGAGAAACGTGGTCTTTCCGGCCCCGGTTCCACCTGAAATAACCATGCTGAGTCGCGCCTTCACCGCCTCTCGCAGAAGCTCCAGCATCGGTGGCGTCAGCGTTCGGTTCGTGAGCAGGTCGTCTGCCGTGAGGGGGACATGACCGAAGCGCCGGATAGAGAGCGTCGGGCCGTCGATCGCCAGAGGCGGAATAATGACGTTGACGCGGGAGCCGTCAGGAAGGCGAGCGTCTACCATCGGCGAAGATTCGTCAACCCTCCGACCCACAGCCGCGACGATCTTCTCAATAAGGTGCATCAGATGGGCATCGTCTTTGAACATCACATTGGTCTCTTCCAGAATTCCCGCCCGCTCCACGTACACATGCTTGTGGGTATTGACCAGGATGTCGTTGATCGTAGGATCTTGCAGCAGGGGTTCGATGGGGCCCAGGCCGAACACTTCGTCTAGCACTTCACGCGCCAGTCGCTCACGCTCGGCCCCGCTCATCGGCGCATTGAGGTTGGCGATCAGGTCCTGGATGATTCCAAAGACTTGGCCTCGAATACGCCCGTCGCGCAACGTCGCAACCTTTTCAAGGTCTACTCGGTTAAGCAGCTCCCGATGTACTGAGGACTTAAGTTCCTGATAAGCCTGGAACGGCAGTCCGGCCTTCTTTTTCTTCTCTTCGCTCACAGGCGGTGCGCCCGCGTTGTCTAGCAATGTACTCATCGCGTTGAGTTCTCCCTAATTTCACTCCTGGCCCCAGGGTCGGCTGTTTTATAAGCCAACCAACGCTAGCAAGGGTGCCCTAGAAGTTTTCTTTGTCTCCACATCAGAGCCTGGCCTGTTCCCTAGTTGTCCAGCCCACGAGATCAGACTGCGAGCCACCTCGGAATTCGATAGCTGAGAAGCTGGATCGCCGCCATTGATCGTCCGGATCACCTGGTTGTATTGGTTCGGCACCTTCCAGTAGATCTTCCTGCGTATAACTTTCTCAATTTCGTCGTCCGTGATCGCACTTCTCTTTTGGTGGCGGTTAAGAACCACCCGGATCCTCTCCTGGGAGAAATCGATCCGCTGGAGGCAGTCCAGGTAACGGACCACATTGCGCATGGCGGACACTTCCGCCACCGTTACCAGGTGTAGCTGCTCCGAGTGACAGAGCAGCTCGAGGTTCTGTTCGTTGATACCGGGGGGACTATCAATCAATACAAATTCATACCGAAGGCGAATCCACTCAATCGTCTGGCCGATTGCTTCCGGTGAAATGCGCGGCGCCGGTTCGCTCAGGTCTGGCGCCGGTAGCAGGTCCAAGCCACTCGAATGGCGTAACACGTAACTCTGAAGTAGCTCCGGGTCTAACCGCTCGACGTTTTCTACGAGCTCACAAAAGTGGTACTGATGCTTGGTGAACCCGAGATAGAGCGCGGCATCGCCAAAGGTAGGATGAAGATCGATGACGAGAGTCTTGCGCGAGCAGGACTTCGCCAGCAGTGCACCCAGATGCGTCACTACTGTCGTAACCCCTGATCCGCCTTTGGCCCCGAGGAAGGTCAGCACCTGCGCAGGCAGCTGCTCCCGTTTTTCTCTCCTTCGCCCACCAACTCGGGCAAACGCTTCTAAGAGCTGCTCACGGTAGACCGGTTTCACAACGTACTCGCTGCAACCACACCGCATGGCTTGAATGATGAGGTCTGGCTGAGAGTTCGAAGAGGTTGCAAAGATGGCTGTGTGCGGCAACCTCTCATGAATCCGTTCCGCGGTAACGATCGCACTCTTGCGGTCCCGGTCAAAGTCAATCAGGCAAATGTGCGGGGCGGTGCCTTTAGTCAACTCGAGCACCGAGTCATCTTCGGTCACGTAACTTGCGAATTCAGCCTGCAGGCGAAGGGAAGGCGTCGATCGCACAAGTTGCCGCAACTCGTCTGCACCTTCAGCATCCATACAAATGCTGACCAGTGAGAGTGACTCTCCCGACGAAAGGGGGACTGCAGTGCTGTCTCGGGTATTCACAATCATTGCTCTACCTCGGCGTCGCAGGCTGCGACGGGTGCTCAAGCTCCTTGTGACCAGGCAAATTCTCGTCAAACTTTGGAACGGTCAGATAAGGCATCGCCGCTTGGGGTGTCGACGTCACCTTGGCTCCGCCGCGTACGGGGTCAACGACGTGCGGGGTTACAAGTACCATGAGCTCGGTATTGTTCCGCTGGACGCTCTTTGACCTGAAAAGCTCGCCGAGAATAGGTATATCGCCGATACCCGGGATCCTGTTGAGCTGAGCTATCACCCTCTGGTCCATGAGCCCGGCAATTCCAAACGACTCGCCATCTTTCAACTCGATCTCTGTATCGGCGCGGCGCGTCGCGATGGCCGGGACGGTGAAGCCCGATATGGTCACGGCGTTGGCGTAATCGAGGGTGCTGACCTCCGGAGCAACCTGGAGGCGAATGACGTTGTCCTCGTTGATCTCACCAACGAAGTCCAGCCGAACGCCGAACGGTCGAAACTGGATCGTGACCGCCCCGATGTTCTGCCCTCCTTGGACCACTGGGAAGGGGAACTCACCGCCAGCCAGGAAGCTCGCTTTCTTGCCATTGAGTGCCAGGAGATTCGGTTCCGCCAGGATCTGCAACACGTTCTTCGCTTGAAGGGCTTGTATCGTGGCCCCGAAGTGGATATCCGGACGGAAGAGGAAGATGTTGAGTAGGTTCGAGAGGCCGAAGGTCGTCGACCCTGGGGTTGTGGGACCGGTGGCTTGCGTGACCGACAGGGGACCTCCCCCGCTGCCGCCAATCGCGCCGAACTGCTGAGTGGAGATCGTGCCGATCGTGTTGCCGGCGCCGGTACTGAAGAAGTTGAAGCCGAGCTGGTCTAACTTCGTGCGATCAACCTCGGCGAACTTCACCTCCAGCAGAATCTGGCGTTCGTGGGGCCCGACTACCACGAGCGAGTTCACGACGTCCTTGGAGTACGCGGCCGCCATTTTCAGGAGGTCTTCCACAACGTGTTGGCTCGGGACAGTCCCTGAAAGAATGATGCGCCCTTGGTCGGCCTGTGCCTGGATCGCTTGATTCGGATACGCTTGCTCAATAGCCGTTCGCAGGCCTGCCACATCCAGGTCTACCATCACCTCCAGCATGCGGGAGTGGCCTGTTTCATCCCACAGGATGAGGCTGCTGTTGCCCGCCGACTTCGCTTCCACAACAACCTGTGTCGGGCTCGTCGGCACTGCTTCGATTACAGCCGGGTTACTCGCCAGCACACGTTTCAGCCGCGTTTGCATGCTGACCACAACTGACCTGCCCACCAGGACGTGAAGAGGCTGGGCCTCGGGCGAAACCGGAGTTTCCTGGGCCAACCCGGGCCCGCTTGCAGTCGCGAGAACCGCGCTCAAAGCAAGGACTACTGTTTTGATGCCACGTAGATTTTTCATTGCTTCTCCAAACCGCTCCCTTCGGAGGTCAGGTCAGAATTTTTCCGCACTGTGCTTCTCTCCCTGGATCACTTCCACCACATACACATCGGGTAGTCTTGGGGGTGGAGACACTCTTGGTGTCGCTACTCTGGCAACAGGCGCCGGTGTGGGCGGTTTAGCGCCAGCCACCAATTGGTCCAACCGCACGGGCGTCACGGTGGCCTTTCCTTGATCGGCTCCGTTGCGCAACACAAACTGGATGCTGCCCTGTGTGCTGGCCAGGAGAAGCTTCTGCGAGTCCTCCGAGTCGAGAAGCAAGGTTACGACGTTGACGGTCTGGGGCTTGCCTTGCGGGTCGGGTTCAATCTTCTCGCCTGCGGTCAGGACCTCGACGTTCTGCAGAATAGTTTGCGTCACCGGACTAGGATTGCCCGGAACGGTAAATGTTCCGAGGACGTCCACGTGCGACCCCGGGTACAGAAACCCCGCCACGCCCACAATCTCATTGGAGCGGACCGAAGTCGCTCTCATTCCAGAAGGTATCTTCACCGAGAGGCCAAGACCGGAACCAGCCACCGCCAGGTCACGCTCCAATACGGGCTCCTTGGCGCCCAATGGATAGATGAGAGGGCGACCCACCACCTGCGCAACTTTGGAGAATGAGCCCGGCAAAGGAACCGCCGCCGGCCAGTCGATGAGATTTACGTCCTCCGCCGTCAGCGCCACCCCAGCCGGTAGTTCCTTAGCAGCGGCAACAAGCTGGGTTACCTGCGGGCGGGCAACGTTCCGCCGCAACCGGCTATACGCAAAGTACGTGACACCGCCGGCTACGATGACCGCCATCAACAATGCCATTAAGATCCGTCTTGTGTCCGTAAGTCACCCCCGCTAGAACGTTGTATTTGACATCAAAAGATAAAGAGTCCCCATGGCGATCGCCAGACCATAGGGCACACGGATGGATCCTGGATCGCTCAGGCTGACTTCCGGATGGGGCCGAATCCCTGAGGTCAGGTGAAAGCGAATCAACTCGCCAATGTTCCGCACCGTGCTGCCGACCCGCCGGTAAAAAACCATGTAAACCACGCCGAGAATTCCACCTGCAACAGCCGTAGCAATCATCACTACGACCGCCTGGCGAACACCAGTCCAGGCACCCACGGCAGCCATCAGCTTCACATCCCCGGCTCCCATGCCGCGGACCAGATAGAAGAGAAAGAAGATTCCTCCGCCAGCCAAAATGCCAGCCGCTCCTTGTCCCAGCCCACGCCAGCCTTCAAGGATCGTGCGAAGGGTAAGCCCCACTACCAGGCCTCCGTAAGTCAGCCAGTTGGGAATTCGCCCTGCTCGAATGTCACTCACTGCGCCGATCATGGCGCAGATCAAAGCGCCTAACATCAGATAACTCTCCGCGATTGCTGCAAGTGTTTTCGTACAGTACTCCACGGGTACGGGAGCAACGGCGCTTTTCGTATCGCCGCGCCTTCCCCGACAACTCTATCGTCAGCAACTGATCATCATTTGAAGGGTTGCTGGTGTTGCGTTACGAAAATGAGTTGACTTATTCCGCCACAGCCGCTGGCCGGCGGGTTCGTACCGTGTCAGGGCACGGCTTCAGCCGTTGCGGAGAAACGCCGCAAGATGTCATCGCGAGCCAAGCGAGGGATCTGCTTGCTGTTTGTTTTCAATGAGAAAACAGCAGATGCTTCGCTGCGCTCCGTCTGACATCACGTGCAAAGTCCTTTAGAATCAACGAAGGAGCTCCGCCGTGATGTTCATTGCTATTGGTGGGC
>Ga0306925_10002918_pt1 | contig 14915 bp, 15 predicted proteins | sample flu12Cox44000176_FD_203755 | JGI IMG/M metagenome (GOLD analysis project Ga0306925, IMG submission 203755) | Lab enrichment of tropical soil microbial communities from Luquillo Experimental Forest, Puerto Rico - flux8day.12C.oxic.44.000.176 (v2)... | ecosystem: Environmental > Terrestrial >... | reverse complement strand
CATGCGGCTCTCAAGCTGATGCACGCCAAATACACGGAGTTCCTGGCCCAGCTGGAAAAATACGACAAGAGCGGCAAAGACCTCGACACCTACCGAGACACGCTCAACGACGCCATCGAGGGCACCAAGGACGCGATTTCCGATGTCCAGGACGCCGAGAAGGAAATGCTGCCTGCCCCGGTGCGGAGAAAGCCTTCGTGAGGGTATCGCGGGGACTGCCCAACCACGTTGCCGGCGGCGAACAAGTTTTCCAACGCATCTATACACGACTCGGTTGCGAAGGCCGACCCCCGCGGTTTCTCATCGAATATCACCCTTACGCCGGTCTGACGCACACGATCCGCCTGCGCGAGGACACCGCGCACGTCCGCATCTCCGACGCTTTGCAGCCCGCTCCGCGGGCCATTTTGGAAGCGGTCGCCGCCCTTCTGTTGGGCCGGCTATACCGCAAGCGCCCGCCGCGCGACCTCGAGGATCTGTACCGTCAGTTTTCCTGCGCGAAATCGACCCGGCGCCGGCTTGTTTTGCTGCGCCAGAGTCGTGCCCGCACGGTGGAGGATCGCCCGGCGGGCCGCCATCACGACCTGGCGCCGCTCTTTAGGGAGCTGAACGGCCGCTATTTCCTGGGCGCGCTCTCTCAACCGCGCCTAGGGTGGAGCCGGCGCGCCTGGCGAACCCAGCTGGGGTGTTTCGATCCGGCACTGAACCAGATCGTGCTCAACCGACAGCTCGATCGGCCCCGAGTGCCGCGCTATGTAGTTTGCTATGTGCTGTATCACGAGATGCTTCACCTCAAGCACCCCATGCGCTTTGAACGCTGTCGCCGCAGGTCGCATTCCGGCCCGTTCCGCGAGGAGGAAAAGCGGTTTGAGCACTACACTCAGGCCATGCGCTTCCTGGCGCGTTTCAGCTGATCTTTAGGTGGCCTGCTGAGGCCACACTTGCCGCTACTGCGCGCTGAGCTTTTCTATTTTTTTCTCAACCCTCTTCGCATCTGGTGCGGTCGGGTAAACCTGCAGGTACTCCTTGTAGCATTTTACGGCGTCCGGCAGGTCGCCCTTCTTTTCGTAGACCTCGGCTAACATCAGGCGCGGTTTGGCCAGCTTCGGTTGTTCCTGAATGGCTTCCTCAAGTCGCGGGATTGCGGCGTCAGGATCTCCCTTGTGGACATAATACTCGGCGATTTGCATGTCCTTCTCGGCGGAATCAGGAGGAAGGGGCGTATCGGTTTCCACCACTTTTGTCTGCACGTCTTGCTGCTTTTTGCTCTTCGTTGTTTTGGAAGACTTCTCAGCAGGGTCTGAACTCGGCTTGGTCGCCGATTTCGAAGTCGACTCGGAGCTGGAATTCGAGCTCGAACTTGACTCCTGGTCTTGACCTTGTTTGGCGGCCAGCATAGGCACGGCGGTAATGGCCATTACAGCGGACAAAAGAAGCGCGCCAGAACTCACTCGCATGGGGGTTTAGATTACGTCTGCTATGATAGCAGTTGCATCGCTCGGAAATTCCTCCCGGGCGAACCTCCGCTATTGTAGCGCTCAGCACATGGAACTCCGCGAAAAAGTCGATCAGATTCCGCCGCAGCCCGGCGTCTACCTGTTTCAGGACGGCGGGGAAAAGATTCTCTATGTGGGCAAAGCCCGCTCGCTGCGCGGCCGCGTGAAATCGTACTTTCTCGAATCCAGAGCGATCGATGCCAAGACTGGATCGCTGGTTCGGGAAATTGCCGATGTGCAGTACATCGTGGTCGACAATGAGCGGGAGGCGCTGGCGCTTGAAAACAACCTGATCAAACGCCATAAACCCAAGTTTAACGTACTGCTACGGGACGACAAGACCTACCCGTACATTCGTTACACGGCCTTTGAAAAGTATCCGCGGGTTTACGTGACACGACGGCTGGCCAAGGACGGATCGATCTACTTTGGTCCTTATTTTCCGGCGAGCCTGGCCCACCGCCTCGTGCACCTGATCCACAAGCATTTCTTGGTTCCGTCCTGCACGGTGGATCTCGAACGCCAACATCCGCGGCCCTGCTTGCAGTTCTACATTCACCGCTGCCTCGGTCCGTGTGCCCACCTGGTGACCGATCCCAGGTACGCGGAAGCGGCGCGCGATGTCCGGCTCTTTCTCGAAGGGCGCCGGAGCGATTTGACACGAAGCCTCAGCGAACGGATGGAGCGTGCGTCAAGCGAGGAACGTTACGAAGAGGCCGCAGGCTATCGCGACCTGCTTCGCACGCTTGCGGACATGGATGAGCGGCAGAAGATCGCCGCTGCGCAAGGAGACGACACCGATGTGCTGGCCTGGTACGCGGAGCCGCCGCAGGTTGCGGTCAATCTTTTCCACCTGCGAGGTGGGCGGGTAGTCGACAGGCGCGACTTTTACTGGGAGGATCTCGAGGCCTTCGACCCCGCTGAGTTTCTCACCTCCCTGCTCAAACAGCTTTATCTCGAGGCCGCTTATCTACCGCGTTTCATCCACGTGCCCTTGGGCTTCGAGGAGTGCGCGCTGCTCGAGGACGTTTTGAGCGAGAACGCCGGACATCGCGTCGAAATCCTGAACCCTCAGCGCGGCCAGAAACACGCCTTCCTCGAGCTGGTCGAAAAGAATGCCCAGCATTCGTTCATCCAGCGTTTCCGCGTTTTGAAGCCCAGCTCGAAAGCCATCGCCGAGGCGGTGGAATCAGCGCTCGGCCTTCCTGAACCTCCGAAACGAATCGAATCGTTCGATATCTCGCACATTCAGGGCTCCGACACGGTCGCCTCTCTGGTCGTCTGGGAAGACGGACAGATGAAGAAGTCCGGCTACCGCAAATTCATCATCCGCGGCGAGGCCATGGCAGAAGGCGGCGACAAATCGGCTGGCCTGCTCCGCGATGACTTTGCCAGCATGCGCGAAGCCGTCGAACGCCGATACCGGCGAGTGCGCGACGAAAACAAACCCATGCCCAGCCTGATTCTGATCGATGGCGGCATTGGGCAACTTCACGCCGCGGCCCAAGCGCTGGAAAGGCTCGAGATCATCAATCAACCCCTCGCGAGCATCGCCAAAAAGGAGGAAGTTCTCTACGTGCTTGGCCGTGAAAATGAACCGATTGCTCTCGAGAGGCATTCGCCGGTTCTGCACCTGATACAGCAAATTCGAGATGAGACGCATCGCTTCGCCGTCACTTTCCATCGCCAGCGGCGTTCGAAGCGTCGCATTAAGACGGCGCTGGTGGAAATTCCCGGGGTCGGCGAGCGCACTGCCCAGAAGCTGCTGCGGCGCTTCGGCAGCATCGCACGATTACGGCAATTGACGCTCGATGATCTTTCAGCCGAACTGCCACGCGCGCAAGCCCAGCGAGTATTCGATGGCCTGCACGAGACCATCGCACCTCATAGGGAAACCTCCTGACGGGCATCGAGCGGCGAGTTGTTTGAAGTTTGCGCGTGCGCTTTAAACAGTTTCCTGGCCGAGCCTTGCCTGTATTGAGAATGCTATGCTACTGTCACAAGCGGAGGTGCCCGATGGCAGACAACGTCGGCTCCAAAGTCAGCTTTTTTCTGGTGGGGCTCGGAATTGGCGCACTCATTGGTATTCTTTTCGCGCCGAAATCCGGCGAAGAAACGCGAGATTACCTTTCTTCCAAAGCAGATGAAGGCAGAGAGTACGCTCAGCGCAAAGCGAGGGAGCTTCGGGAACGCGCGGAAGATCTGATCGAGCGGAGCAAGGAAATCATGGCCCGGCAGAAGGACGCGGTCAACTCGGCCGTGGAGGCGGGCAAGGAAGCGTACAAGCGGGAGGCGAAGGTTTCGTAGCCCTGGGAGGCCCGATGTCTGGCTGGGTCGATGCGTTTATCATCATCGCCGCCATCGCTATCGTGATTCAGATGGCGATCTTGATGGTCATGGTCGTGGAACTGCGCGCGGCGATACAGCAATTCACCAAGATTGCCAATCAGCTTCAGTCGCGCATCGATCCTATCTTGCTGCGCACGAATCGCATCCTGGAGGATTCCGAGGATCGTATCCGCAGCGTGATGAGCAACGCGGCGGAACTGACGGAAATCGCGCGCGGCCAGGCGCAAAAAGTGGACCGGGTGTTCAGCGATGCAGTCGAGCGTCTGCGAATCCAGATCATCAAGGCGGATCAAATTCTGACCGGCACACTTGAAGTAATCGAGCAGACCGGCTCGACCATCCGTACGAAACTGTGGGAGCCATTCAATCAGGCCTCCGCCATTTTGAGAGGCGTCAAGGCGGGAATCGATTTCATTCGGGGACACAGACAACGGCCCGGTTCGGAAACAACCCTGCAAGACGAGGAGCTGTTCATCTAGAGCTGGTCACAGGTTTCCCTTTCCCCATTTTTCCCTGTTACGAGTTTGTTTCAGCGGAGGGCTATCCGAGCGCCTTACTTCGCGATCCAGCCACCACCCAAGACAAGATCACCAGAGTAGAACACGGCGGCCTGACCGGGAGTAATAGCGCGCTGCGGCTCCCTAAACACGATGCGGGCGCCCCTGCCACCGAGCGCGGTGATTTCCGCTTCGGCGGGTTCGTGGCGATTGCGGATGCGCACCTGTGCGCGGAGGGGACCATCCGGCGCGGCGAGGGGAATCCAGTTGACGTTGCGAACCTCGCAGGTCTGGCCTCGCAGTTCTTGATCTTCGCCAACAAGGAGGCGCTTGTTCGGAAGGTCGAGCGCGACGACGTACATCCGACGACCCGCGGCAAAGCCAAGCCCCTTGCGCTGTCCGACGGTGAAATTGTGCAGACCATTGTGGCGGCCGATCACGGCGCCGGAAGTGGAAACGATTTCGCCCGGCCCGCTCACGTTTGCTGCGTCCGTTCCCTTCTCCTCTAGGTAGCTTTCGATGAAGCGTACGTAATTCCCAGTCGGGACAAAGCAAATTTCTTGGCTTTCTGGCTTTTCGGCGACAGGAACTCCCAGGCGTCGCGCGATGTCCCGCACTTGCTGCTTGCTAAGTTCGCCGAGCGGAAACTCAGTGCGCGAGAGCTGCTCCTGCGTCAGTCCGAAAAGGAAGTAAGACTGGTCCTTCGATTCGTCGATTGCGCGCAACAATTCAAGGCGGCCGGTTCCGGGATTTCGACGGATGCGGGCATAATGACCCGTGGCGATTCGCTCGGCCCCAATCTGGCGCGCCGTGGCCAGCAGCTGATCGAACTTCACTTCATTGTTGCAATGCGTGCAGGGAATGGGTGTGCGGCCGGCCAGATAGTCCTCCACAAAAGGCCGGACGACGGTTTCCTCAAATTCGCGCTCGAAGTTGACTACGTAATACGGAATGCCGAGCTGTTCGGCGACGCGCCGTGCATCGTACACATCATCAAGCGAACAACAGCGGTGCGGGCGGGGACCATCGCCCTGCAACTGCGCCAGACGGCGCTGATTCCACAGTTGCATGGTCAGGCCTATGGTTCGCACGCCGCGCTCGTGCAGCATCGCCGCCACTGTCGAGCTATCGACGCCACCGGACATGGCCACAGCTACCGGGGCTGCAGCCAAGGCAGTCGCGCCGTGTCGTATTTCAGACTGTGCGGTTGAAGTCATCGCTCCTTCTGTCTCAGCGGGCGGTGGCGAGCGGAACCTCACGAGGGGAGAGGCGGCGAATGCGCTCGACGACCGAGGGGATCACCGAAATCGCATGGTCGATTTCCTCCGCTGTCGTCGGACGTCCCAGACTGAAGCGCAGGCTCGAGCGGGCATCCTCGCGCGAAAGCCCTGCGGCGAGCAGAACGTGAGACGGCTCGGTCGAACCGGAAGAACAGGCCGCACCTGTGGAGCAGGCGATGCCCTCGAGGTCCAGAGAAATCAGAAGCGCCTCGCCACCGGCACCGGGAAAACTCAGGTTCGTCGTATTCGGCACGCGACGGGAACGAGCGCCATTCACACGCGCCGCTGGAACCCGCGAGAGCAGCTCGGCTTCCAGGCGATCGCGAAGCCCGCCGATGCGAAGCGAATCCTGAGCGAGCAGAGTGCGCGCCAGTTCGGCGGCCTTTCCCATGCCCACAATGCCAGGAACATTTTCGGTACCCGGGCGGCGATCGCGCTCCGCGTGCCCGCCAAAGAAACGGGGAGCCAGCGCCGTGCCGGTGCGAACAAAAAGCGCACCCACGCCCTTGGGTCCGCAAAACTTGTGCGCGGAAATCGAGAGCAGATCCACTCCCAGGCGATTCACATCGAGGGGAACCTTCCCCGCCGATTGGACCGCGTCGCAATGAAAGCGCACGCCCTCCTGGGCCGCGATCCGTGCGATCTCTTCGATTGGCTGGATGACGCCAAGCTCGTTATTGGCGTGCATCACGCTGAGGAGAACCGTTTCGGGACGCAATGCGCGGCGAATCTCTTCGAAAGCCACTATGCCCTGCCATTGGTCGGACTGGCGGACCGGAACCACAGTCACTGCGATTCCCTGCCTTTCGAGCTCCTCGCACGTGTGAAGGATCGCATGATGCTCAATCGCGGTGATGATCACATGCTTCCGAGCCTTGCTTGCCACTTGGACGGAGCCGAACAGCGCGAGATTGTCGGCCTCCGTGCCGCCGCTAGTGAAGACGATTTCGCTCGGCCTCGCTCCGATCAGGGCGGCAACGGATTCACGCGCAGAGTCGACCGCCGCGCGGGCGCGCTGCCCGGGCGTGTGCACCGATCCGGCATTGCCAAAGCTCTCGCCGAGAAACGGCAGCATGGCTTCGAGAACCGCGGGGTCCACCGGAGTAGTCGCGTTGTAGTCAAGGTAGACGTGCATGGACTGCCCAGAATAGCGGCTGCCAAGATCGGGGTCAAGCAAACGGGCCGAGCGACGAGCGTAGAGAGAATTGGGCAGCGGCCAGGTCGGGGTTTGGAAGATTTAGGAGGCGCTCGATCCTTTGTTTTTAGATAGTTACGGGTCATTCTCGTGGACACGAGTCAGAAGCAGAAAACGGGAGGCGGCACCGGGAGCGTTCCAGGTCCATCTTCGGCACGCTTTGATCTACCAACAGGTCTCACCTGCGGCTCGGTCTGTTTCTCAAATCTTTCACTCCCTCTCGCTCAAAAGTGTAGGCCCACAAATTTGCCAAACTCTGTGGGCAGGGGCGAAATCAGGCTCAAGAGTTGAGGAACCGCGGGAGGTCAAAAATGAAACATTCGGGCAGGGCGAAGCGTATCTTGCAAAGGAGGAAGGGCCCATGGCGTCCGAGCCAATCCAGCCACCGCGGAGACCGAGATCATTTGTGGGCCCGGTGATTCTGATTTGCCTCGGTGTGTTTTTCCTGTTGATCAATTTATACCCGGAGTTTGATCCATGGCCGTGGCTGTTCCGCTATTGGCCGCTGATTCTGATTGCCATTGGCGTGGGGAAGATTTGGGACAGCTACTATGCTCACCAGCATCCCGATCGAGCAACAACACCCTGGGTTACCGGGACCGGATTCGCTTGGATCATTCTCCTGCTGTTCTTCGTGCTCCTGTTTTGGCATGGGCGGCGCTGGCACAACTGGGACGGTTGGCGGCCGCGGGATCGATGGAGCGAGACGCACAACACGCGGTCGGTAGATTTCGAGGGAGCCAAGTCGGTTACGTTCGACCTGGAATTTCCTGCCGGGAGGCTGGATGTATCCGGCGGCTCGAACAAGCTTCTAGATGCAGATTTTCGCTACGACCGGAGCTCGGACGAGCCGCGCGTGGATTACTCGGTTTCCGGCCAAACGGGTCATCTTACGGTTGCCTCCAGAGACGAGCATGCGCATTGGGGACCCAACGATAGCGAGTGGAATCTGAAGCTGGGGGGAGAAGCTGCGGTGGATATGAATGTGAACGTCGGAGCCGGTGAAAGTTACCTGCGGCTTGGCGGGCTCGACATTCAACGCTTGAAAATCCATATGGGAGCGGGAAGACTCGATCTCGATCTAGGCGGGCCGCGAAAGGCGAACCTCGACGCGACGATCGAGGGCGGGGTCGGCTCGGCGCTTATCCACCTGCCGAAAGATGTGGGCGTGCGCGTAGAGGCGTCGGGTGGAATCGGTTCGATAAGCGCGGATGGACTGCATCGCTTAGGAGATGCCTATCAGAACGACGCCTATGGCAAAACGCCGACAAGCATCGACATGACCGTGCATGGGGGGATTGGCGAGATTGACCTCACCGAACAGTAAAAGGCTGAAGCGGCGGAGAACCGGGATCGCTCAGACGCGCCGCGTTCTTCGGCCCATCTTTGATCAAACTGCGAAAGCGAGCTTCCGGGTACCGGCCTCAAGCAGCCGCACGTTGGAGTGGACCGGAACTTCGCGCTGGCCCTTTGCCCTCACTCCGCTCTGCTTGGCATCTGCGATTGGCTCGGGCTGGCCGCCCGCGACGTTGCTGATCTAGCCCCTTGGAAAGCCTAAGCGCTGGGCCCGTCAGCGGATCGGGCATCCGCGGATGCGAACAACCAGGTAGGGAGAGAAGTCGGGCGAGAGCAAGCGCCGGCGGCTTTTAGAACCGGCCTGTTACTCACTCGGCGCAGCACAGGCGGGTTGGCTTTGACACCGTAGAAGCCCTCTATTAGTTTCAATTTAGCGAGCAGGCACCCGTTGTGCCGGGCTGCCATAGGAGCGCACCGTGCTACGGCCAATCATCACACTCACTACCGATTACGGCACGAACGACCATCTCGTGGGTGTCGTGAAAGGAGTGATGCTGAGCATCAACCCCGAAGTGACCGTCGTCGACATAACGCATGGTGTGATCGCACACGACATTTTGGACGGAGCGCTCGCGATCGGTCAGGCTTACAAATATTTTCCGCCGAAGACGATTCACGTGGTGGTAGTCGATCCGGGGGTGGGGACCGACAGGCGGCCCCTTCTGGTGGCGAGCGATCAGCATTATTTCGTGGCGCCCGATAATGGAGTGCTGTCATCCGTTTACGATCAGACCGAGGCGCTGTACGTCTGGCACATCATTTCCGAGCATTATTTTCGACAGCCGATCAGCAAGACGTTTCATGGGCGCGACATTTTCGCGCCGGTGGCGGCCTGGTTTTCCAAGTCATGGCAGGCCTCGGCGTTTGGCGAACCAATTACGGATTTTACGCGCTTCACGATTCCCAAGCCGAAGGTGGTCGGTAACACGGTGCGAGGTGTAGTGCTGAGGGTCGACCAATTTGGAAACCTGATGACCAATCTGCGCATCGAGGACGTGCCGGCGTTGGCCTCGGGCAATGGCAGCTCGACCATTCAGGCAGGAAATGCGGTGGTGAAGAAAATTGTTCCGACTTTCGCAGAGGGCGCGAGCGGCGAGCCGGTCGGCGTGGTTGGCTCGAGCGGATATTTGGAGATTTGCATAAACCGGGCGAGCGCGGCGCGGGCGCTGGGCATCGGCCGCGGAACCGAAGTGACCGTGGAGATCAACTGAAAACGGCTCGCAGCAAAGCGCATTTCGGTTTCCCGATCTGGCCAGAAGCGAAGAACGAGAGGCCCCGACCTATCGCGTTAGAGAAGTGACCACCAGGTAGGAGCGCATGCGCGGGTCGAGCCAGTCGCGAAGAGCATCGCCGAGAAGATTGAATGTCAGAACGGCCAGCATTACGGCGACCGCGGGGAAAAGCACCAGATAGGGCGCATCAAAGAGATGGCTGCGCGCGTCGTTGAGCATCGCACCCCAGCTGGGCATGGGTGCGAGAACACCCACGCCAAGGAAACTGAGCGTCGATTCGGCGAGGATCGCGCCGGCCATGCCGAGGGTCGCCTGAACGAGCACGGGCTGCAGAATATTAGGCAGAAGATGACAGAGGAGAATGCGGCCGGGCGAAGCGCCGAGCGAACGGGCCGCCAGCACGTACTCCATTTCCTTGGCCTGCAGGATTTGGGCCCGCGCGAGACGCGCGTAGCCGGCCCATCCGGTGACGATGAGCGAGAAAATGACTTTGCCGATGCCGGGGCCCAAAAACGAGGCAAAGGCGATAGCCAGCAAAATACCCGGAAAGGAAAGAAACGCATTGATGAAAACGATGTTCACGAAGCGATCGAACCAACCTCCGCAGTAGCCTGCCAGCGACCCAACCGCTAGCCCGATCCCGCCAGCGGCGAAGACGACGCTCACACCGACGAAAATCGAAACGCGCGCGCCGAATAATACGCGAGAAAGAACATCGCGGCCGAGCTCGTCGGTGCCCATCCAATGCGCGGCGTTGGGGGCTTCGAGACGAGTCGCCAGGTTCAAGGCCGTGGGGTCGGAAGGTGCAATCCAGGGGGCCGCAGGCGCGAGCACAAGGAGTAACAGGGCGAGCGCGAGCGCCCAGCGCCCCATAACGCTCTGCACGAGAAATTCACGGAGCGTGTTCATTCCAAACGAACCCTCGGATCCACCAGAACATAAACGAAGTCGGTGAGCAGGTTGATGAGGACGTAGGAAACGGCGATCAGCAAAATGCAGCCTTGCAGGAGGGGATAGTCGCGCGCAGCAATCGCTTGTACCGCGAGCCGACCGATGCCGGGCCAGGAGAAAATGGTCTCCGTGACGATGGTCCCGGCGAGAAGTGTGCCGAATTGAAGGCCGAGGATGGTCAGAATTGGAATCAGAGCGTTGCGCAAGGCGTGGCGAAACAAGACGGCCGCGGGCGACAGGCCTTTGGCGCGGGCCGTGCGGACGTAATCGCTGGAAAGCTCTTCGATGACCGACGTGCGCACCATGCGGGTCAAAATAGCGGCGAGGGCGGCGCCCAAAGTAATCGCTGGAAGGACTAGGTGCGCGGGACCGCCGCGGCCGGAAACAGGCAGCCAGCCGAGAATCACCGAAAAAATCAGGATCAGCACCGGCCCCAGCGCGAAGTTCGGCACAGAGAGACCAAGGGATGTGAACACCCCGACGGCATGATCGGTGGCCGTGGCGCGTCGCTCAGCTGCCAGCAGCCCAGCGGGAATGCCGATCACCGCGCAGATGAGAAGCGCGACGATGGCTAATTCGAGGGTCGCGGGATAGTGCTCCAGCACGACTCGCGTGACGGGTTCGCGAAAGCGGAATGACTCTCCCAAATCGCCGTGGGCAATTCCGGCCAGGTAATGAACGTACTGCTGGCCAACGGGCACGTCCAGGCCGAGCGCATGGCGAAGCTGCTGTAGATCTTCGGCGCGCGCGCCCTCGCCCAGCATTTGTTCTATGGGATCGCCCGGAACTATGTGGGCGAGCAAGAACACCATGGTCACGATAAGCCATAGCGCGGGCAAGGCCAATAGAAGACGCAGCGAAATGTAGCGGATCATTTCTTGCTGCGCTCCTCGCGAGCAGCGGCAGGAGCCAGGTGATCAGCAGACGCGGCGGCCGAGGCGGTCTTGGCGTCACCGGGCACAGGCGACTGATCGGCGTTAGCGGTGGGGCCGAGCGGCTTGATTTTGACGCGCGAAACTCGGCGGCGGTCCATCTCCATTACCGTGAAGCGGTACCCATCGTTCTCGAAACTTTCGCCGCCGCGAGGGATGAAACCCAGCCGACTCAGAACGTAACCGCCGACGGTCTCGAATGAAACATCGTCCGGCAATTTAATGTGATAATGCGCGTCCAGATCGCGGGCTTTGTAGGCACCATCAAAGATCGTGCCTCCGTCCGGAAGACTGAGCGGACGCTCGACGACGTCGAATTCGTCGTGAATTTCGCCCACCATTTGCTCGAGGATGTCTTCGAGGGTCACTAGGCCGAGAATGCTGCCAAACTCGTCGACGACCAGAGCCAGGCTTATCCGGCCCGCGCGAAATTCCATTAGAAGCTCACTCGCGGGCTTGCTCTCCGGGACGATGAGCGCTTCGCGGAGATGTCTTCTCAAGTCGAAGGGCGAAAGCAGAAGCTGCTCGTCGCTATGGCGGGCACGTTCGAGAAGAACCCAGATGAGGTCTTTGATGTGCACGAAGCCGAGGATGTGGTCAAGCGAACCATCGTAAACCGGCAGGCGGGAGCGCTGAGTCGTGGCGAACATGTTCATCGTATCTTCGAGGCTTGCGTCGGCCGGGAGCGCATGCATATCGGGGCGCGGCACCATGATCTCGCGCACCCGCACTTGGCCCAGCTCCATCGCATTTTGTACCAGGCGCACTTCGGGGGCGGGAATCAAGCCCCGGTCCTGGGCCTGCTGAACCATAACCTGCAGTTCCTCAAGAGAACGCACAAGCGTATGGCTGTGCGGCGCGACCAATCCCATGGCGTGGACGATCTTTTCGGCCATGCCGTCAAGCAGGTCGATCGCCCAACGAAAGGTGTTGAGAAACCAATGAAATGGGCGGGCGATGAGAAGCGCGACGCGCTCGGCTCGGGCAAGGCTCATGCTCTTGGGTACCAGTTCGCCAAAAATGACCTGAAGAACGGTCAAAAGGCCAAACACCAGTATTAGGGCGATGGCATGGGCCAATATGGGCGCCCACGGTCGAGTCATCTTGTCGACAAAGGGCCGCAGAAGGGCGGCCAGGGTTATCTCGCCCAAATACCCAAGCGAAAGGCTGGCGATCGTGATGCCGACCTGAACGCCGGACACCACCCGGCTCATATCGCTCAAGAGGTGCTCGACAATCTTGGCGCGAAGGTCGCCTTTTTCCACGAGCTGACGGACGCGTGAAAGCCGCACGGCGACCAGCGAGAATTCAGCAGCGGAGAAGAAGCCGTTCATTCCGATCAGGAAGACCACACCGAGGATGTGCAGGGGAGTCATAAAGCAACTGGCGACGGGCGAAGAACAACGGAGCTCTGGCAGGCAGGCCGCGCTGCACAGGTGCCCGCCGCAGGCCGAAGCGATTTAAAAGCAAGCATTGAAAGCAATTTTAGCAGGGCCCGAAGAGCAAAGGGAGAATCCCATGACCGGATGTTTCACCCCGACGCGATAAGACGAAATGCCGGAAAATCAGCGCTGCGAGGCTAGACCGGCGCTTACACGGGCATTGAAGTCGGTGGATTTGCCGCGGGGGATGCTGAGAGTTTTCCAGTGGTCGGCCGAGTAATGTTTTGCAACATAGACGATCTGTCCGATGTGGTAGCTATAGTGTCCGATCTGGCGGTTGATCGCCTGCATCACGGAATGGCGCTCGCCGCGGATGAGAACGGTGCTGCGCAGGTCGTCCTCGGTTAGCGGGGCGAGTGAATCGAAGACAATCTTCCAGCCAAAGTCCCACAAGGCAAGAATTTCGGAGCGCGTTTGTGGCGGCGATTCGAATTCCGAGTCACGCTTGCGGTCCGGCTTTTCGCCGTCGCTGGTGAGAAAATCGGTCCAGCGCGATCGCATGTTGCCTACCAGGTGTTTCACGATAACGGCGATCGAGTTCGATTCCTGGTCGGGCATGGCGACCAGCGCCTGGTCCGATGCCTGGGCGATGGCCTGCTCGCCAAGCCTCTTGTAGTAGCGCAGGATGTCAATGGAATCTTTAACGTAGGAGGTGGTGAACTCAAGCGGCATAGCCCTATTTTGCATCGGGAAGCAGAGCGGCGCAAGACCCGCGGGAAACTTGCAATAAGAGCATTGTTGAGGTTCTGCGGGCGCGATAGAATGCGTCGAACGGCCGAGTGATCACCATGGGTTCGACCATCAACAAGGCAGCCGAACCACCGCGCAAGGGCGACTTCGAGAAGTCGCTTGGGCGGCTGGAGGAGGTCGTGAAACGCCTGGAAAGCCCTGATCTCTCCCTCGACGAGGCCATGAGCCTTTTCGAGGAGGGTGTGAAGCTTTCTCGCGAATGCCAGAAGCAGCTCGAGGAAGCGGAAGGTCGGGTCGAAATTCTGCTCAAGAAGGCAGACGGCAAGATTGTGGCGGAGCCGTTTGAGCCCGAAGATGAATCGTCCTCTTAGTCTGCGGAGTTCCGCTCCCCAGCTCTCCAGCCCCCCTCGCGAACTCTGCCGCTAGTATGACCCTCCCTGATTTTTTCGAAGCAGACCGCCAGGCGATCGAGGCGGCGCTCGACCGGATTCTTCCTCATGAAAACACGCGGCCGACCCTGATTCACCGCGCCATGCGATACAGCATTTCAGCGGGCGGAAAACGGGCCCGCCCGGTCTTATGCATGGAGGCGGCGCGGATGTTCACAGACCATCTGGAGGGCGCCATCCAGGCCGGGTGCGCGCTCGAATTCATACACACCTATTCGCTGATTCACGATGATTTGCCCCCTTTGGACAACGACGACTTGCGACGAGGCAAACCGACGAGCCATAAAGTCTTCGGCGAGGCGATGGCGATTCTTGCGGGCGACGCCCTGCTGACCCTGGCCTTCCACACACTCGCGGCTGCACCGATCGAACCCGCGCGGTGCGTGCGGGTGGTGGCAGAAATAGGAGCGGCGGCGGGGACGGTTGACGGAATGGTTGGCGGCCAAGTGGCAGACCTGGAGGCGGGCGGAAAGACAGTCGATGCCGAGACACTCGAATATATTCACCGCTCGAAAACCGCCGCGCTGATTCGCGCTTCGATTGTCGCCGGCGCGATTGCGGGGGGAGCCCGAGAGGACGACGTCGAGCGCCTGGGACGATTCGGCGGTTTTATCGGCTGGGCATTTCAGGTTGTGGACGACTTGCTCGATGTGGAGGAGTCCTCAGCCGCGCTGGGCAAAACAGCAGGCAAAGACCAGGCGCAGGCAAAAGCAACCTACCCGGCGCTTTACGGGATCGAAAAATCCCGCGCCATCGCCGCAGATCTCGAGGCCAAAGCGCTCGCCGAGCTTGCCTTTTATCGCCAGCGCGGCGCCCGGCTGAAGCAGGTCGCTGAATTTCTCGTTGCGCGGCGTTGGTGAACTGGCTGTCTATGAGCCGAGAAAGATCCCAGCCTTCCGACCATCCTGCCTCCCGAAGGACCGCCAAACCGGGCAAGAGGCGACTGGACCTGCTTGTGGTGGAACGAGGCCTGGCTAGCTCACGAGAGCGCGCGCAAGCGCTTTTGCTCAGAGGACAAGTGCGAGTAAATGGCACCACGGCGATGA
>Ga0306925_10002917_pt1 | contig 14916 bp, 16 predicted proteins | sample flu12Cox44000176_FD_203755 | JGI IMG/M metagenome (GOLD analysis project Ga0306925, IMG submission 203755) | Lab enrichment of tropical soil microbial communities from Luquillo Experimental Forest, Puerto Rico - flux8day.12C.oxic.44.000.176 (v2)... | ecosystem: Environmental > Terrestrial >... | reverse complement strand
TTCGACAAGGACTAACTGAAACTGGCTATGCCGAGGGCAATAACGTCGCCATCGAATTTCGCTGGGCGGAGGGCCGCTACGATCGATTTGCTCCTTTGGCCGCGGAGCTGGTTCGCCAACAAGTAAACGTCATTGCGGTGCCAGGGAGCACGCCCGGGGCGCTAGCGGTGAAAGCGGCCACCGCAACTATTCCAGCTGTGTTCTATGTTGGGGGTGACCCCGTCAAGCTTGGCCTTGTCGGCAGTCTAAACCGGCCCGGCGGTAATCTCACTGGGGTCGGCGCATTGAACGTGGAGCTAGGAGGGAAGCAGCTGGAATTACTGCATGAGCTAGTCCCCACGGCCACTGATATTGCGCTCCTGTTAAATCCGACCAATCCCGCGCTTACCGATACCCAAACGCGAGATGCACAGGCGGCGGCACGCTCACTGGGGCTGCGGGTCTTTGTTCTGCATGCGAGCACTGACGATGATATCGATGAGGCGTTTACGACCTTAGGCGAAAAGCGAGCAGGCGCGCTCCTCGTCGGTGCAGATACTTTCTTCTACGCCCGGCCTGACAAACTCGCAGCATTGGCAGCTCGCTACGCGGTGCCCACGATCTCCGCCTACCGCGAGTTTGCCGCCGCGGGCGGTCTCATGAGCTACGGAGGTAGTATCACAGATGCACATCATCAGGTCGGCCTCTATACCGGTCGGATTCTCAAAGGCGATAAGCCGGCCGATCTACCAGTTCATCAGGCGACAAAGGTCGAGCTAGTTATAAATCTAAAGACGGCCAGGATGCTCGGCCTAGCCTTTCCGGTTACGCTGCTTGGTCGTGCCGATGAGGTGATCGAGTGATCTGGCGGCGCGAGTTCATCACGCTGCTCGGCGGCGCGGCGGCGTGGCCGCTTACGGCGCGGGGGCAGCAGCCCGCGATGCCGGTTATCGGCTTCGTCCACCTCGGATCGCCCGCTGTCTCCGTGCCCCGCGTGGTCGCGTTCCGGAAAGGCCTTAGCGAAACCGGCCACGTCGAGGGCCAAAACGTGACGGTCGAGTACCATTGGCTCGACGGCCGCTTCGATCGCCTGCCGTCGCTGATCGCTGACCTCGTCCGCCGTGGCGTCGCCGTTATCGCGACGCCCGGTCAGACCGCTGCTGCTCAGACGGCCAAGGCTGCGACCACGACGATCCCGATCGTCTTCGGCGTAGGCGAAGACCCCGTCAAGCTTGGTCTGGTCGCAAGCCTTGCCCGGCCGGGTGGCAATGTGACCGGCATCAACTTTTTCGTCCAGGAGGTTTTGGCAAAGCGGTTGGGGCTGCTGCATGAGTTGGTGCCCAAAGCAGTTCGTATGACCGTGCTAGTTAATCCTGCCAATGCTCCGGTCGCCGAGGTCATGTTGAGGGACATGCCGGAAGCTGCGCGCGCCCTCGGACTGCAAATTCGAGTGCTCAACGCCAGCACCAGCCGCGAAATCGAGGCGGCCTTCGCGACTCTTGAGCACGAGCGGGCCGACGCCCTCTTCATTGCCCCTGACGGGTTCTTCACCGGCCGTAGTAGCCAGTTTGTCACGCTGGCGTCGCGCGACCGGATACCTACTAGTTGTGGCAACCGTGAGATGGTCGAAGCGGGCCTGCTAATGAGCTATGGAACCGACAATCTGGATATGTTTCATCGGGTCGGCGCCTACACTGGTCAAATCCTCAAGGGCGCGAACCCCGCAGACCTCCCGGTCTTGCAGGCGACCAAATTCGAGTTCGTCATCAACCTGCAAACGGCCAGAGCGCTCGGCCTCGAGGTACCGCCCACGCTGCTCGCGCGCGCCGACGAGGTGATTGAGTGAGACGGCGCGATTTCATCACGCTGCTCGGCGGCGCGGCTACGGCGTGGCCGCTCGCGGCGCGAGCGCAGCAGTCGGGCCGAGTGCGGCGGGTCGGTGTGCTGATGGGGCTTACCCAGAGCGATCCGGAGGGACAGTCACGCATTGCGGCGTTCCGCAAGACGCTTCAAGGCCTGGGTTGGACGGAAGGACGTGACCTCCGGACGGACTATTACTGGGCTGCGGGCGACGTTGAGCGCACGCATGCGCTGGCAAAAGAATTGGTGAGCTCGGCACCAGATGTGATCGTCGTCAACACCCCGCCCGGATTGTCCGCACTGCGACTGGAGACCCACACAATACCGATCATCTTTGTCCAGGTCCTGGACGCTTCCGAGAGCACCGTCGTGATGAACCCGGCTCGTCCAGAATCCAACGTAACCGGGTTCACCAATTCTTATGAATACGGCGTGAGCGGCAAATGGCTGGCGCTGCTCAAGGAGATCGCTCCTTCCGTGTCGCGCGTTGCGATCTTGCAGAATCCAAACCATCCGAGCTGGGTCGGCTACCAGGGCTCGATCGCGAAAACCGCCCCCCTTCTGGGCCTGCAGCCGATCCCAGCACGCGTCAGACGGCGAGAGTCGAGCTGGTCATCAACGTCAGGACTGCCAAGACGTTGGGCAAGAAACGACTGGAGCTCCGAGCTCATTCACGGTTTGGGCACGGGGACCGAGCCATGACGACTCGGCCCCTGTCAGCTCTCACAATGCTCCTTTCCCGTCATACAAAGCGCCGCACGTTCATTTCGTTTCTTGGCAGCGCGGTGGCGTGGCCGTTCGCGGCACGCGCGCAGCAGGCGGGCAAATTGCTGACGATCGGATTCTTGGGCTCGAGCACGCTGTCGGAGGCGAGCCTTTGTCGAACGACTGCGCGAACTCGGCTGGACCGAAGGTCGTAACGTGGCGATGGCATTTTAATCAAGTTCTACCCGACGCAACTCGCTAGGCGGCGACAGCGACGCTGGGAGCGGCCAGAGGGCACATGCCGAAGTCCGCGGCTTCGCAGCAAGCGGTACCACCATGGTACCCGACAATCCGTACCGTCTTGCGTGGAAAGTCCTCGCTCGTCGAATTTGGTAGATTCTTTGCACGTCTAGCTGGTGCCCAGGGGCGGAATTGAACCACCGACACCTGCATTTTCAGTGCAGTGCTCTACCAACTGAGCTACCTGGGCGCCGCGCCCGCGCGTCGGCGGACGAAGGAGCGCGGGGGGTTATAGAGGCTCGATTCCCGGCTGTCCAGAACGGCCGGCCGCGCTCGCAATTCGCGCTCAGGATGCCTCATCGCCGCGCTTTGCGGCCGATGCTCCATCCTCGTCTTCTTCGTCCTTGATCGGCACCGCATAGACCCCGCTGAGCCAGCGGTTGAGGTCGACATCGGCGCAGCGCCTGCTGCAGAACGGCCGAAATTTTTCCACCGCCGGCTTGCCGCAAATCGGGCAAGACTTGGTGGCGGGATCGCGCTCCGACATGCCGTCCATATGGGTGATCGGCGGCCGCAGGACCAGCCCTCATGCCAGGTTGAGCCAGCCGAGGCGGATCGGATAGCCCTCGCCGGACAACAGCGTGGTCACTTCGTAGAGCGGAAGGCCGACGACGTTGCTGTAGGAGCCCACGATCTTGACGATGAAGCTTCCGGCGATGCCTTGCGCGGCATAGCCGCCGGCCTTGCCGCGCCATTCGCCCGAGGCGAGATAGGTCTCGATGTCGTCCTCCGACAGGCGCTTGAAGCGCACGCGCGTCTCGACCAAGCGCTGACGGTAGGCCTCTTTCGGCGTCACCAGGCAGATCGCCGTATGGACGCGATGATTGCGCCCGGACAGCAGCCGCAGGCATTCGGAGGCTTCATCGACCAGTTCGGGCGTGGGCAAGATGCGCCGACCGACCGCGACCACGGTATCGGCGGCGAGGATATAGGCGCCCTGGAGTTCCTCGTCGCCGCGCACCAGGTCGAGCGCGACCTCGGCCTTGGCGCGCGCGAGCCGATTGGCGCACGCGCGCGGCAGCTCGCCCCGCCTCGGCGTCTCGTCGACGTTGGCGGGGCGCAGCGCATCAGGCTCGATGCCGGCCTGATTGATGAGCGTGACTCGGCGGGGCGAGCCGGACGCGAGGACGAGCTTGGGCCGGCCGATCATTTTTGCTTGCACAGCGACTGCATGGACGGAGGTCGTGAGCTTGGAGAAGCGCGATTATTTGAATCGATAGGTGATACGACCCTTGGTCAGATCGTAGGGCGTCATCTCGACCAGCACTTTGTCGCCCGCCAGCACGCGGATGCGGTTCTTGCGCATGCGGCCGGCGGTGTGGGCGATGATCTCATGTTCGTTTTCGAGTTTGACCCGGAACGTGGCGTTCGGAAGCAGCTCCGTCACGACACCGGGAAATTCCAAGAGTTCTTCCTTTGCCATCCGCTCTCCGGCATTTTGGAAACAGCGCGGGCGGATCGCGCCGCCCCGAAGGCGCGAACCTAGCGGAATCACGCCCATCCGACAACCGCCGACCATGGGTTTGTCACTCGTTGCCCTGACGGCGAGGCGAAAAGCGCTCCCTGATCCGTTTCAGCAACTGATCGCGCACCTCCCGATACGCGTTCATCCGTTGCTCGCGGCTGCCTTCGATCGCGGTCGGATCCGCGGTCGGCCAATATTCGACATCGGCGGCGAGCGTGCGGGTCAATTCGAGCGCTTTGTGGTGCGCTTCCGGCGAAAGCGTGACGATCAGGTCGAAATTGAGCCCCTCCAAGTCCTCGAGCTCTTCGAACGTCACCGGCCGGTGCGCCTTGATGTCGATGCCGATCTCCTCCATCGCGGCGGCCGCGAAGGCATCGAGCTCGCCTTTGCGCACGCCCGCCGAGCCGACGTAGAGCGAGGTGCCGAGCATTTGCTTGAGCAGCGCCGCGGCCATGGGCGAGCGCACGGAATTCAGGCCGCAGGCGAACAACACCGCCTGCGGCCGCGACGCCGGCGCTGGCTTCACCCCTTCCAATGCAGCACGCAGATCAACGTGAACAGGCGGCGCGCGGTATCAAAATCGAGTCTCACCTTGCGCGCGAGCCGCTCCATCAAGATGTTCGAGCCCTCGTCGTGGAGCGCGCGCCGGCCCATGTCGAGCGCCTCGATGCGGTCGGGCGTCGCGGTGCGAATTGCCGCGTAATAGCTGTCGCAGACGGTGTAGTAGTCCTTCACGATGCGTCGCAGCGGCGAGAGCGACAGAAGATGAGCCACCACCGGCGCGCCGTCCGCGCGCCTGATGTCGAACACAAGGCGCGCTCCGCTGATGCTCAAATGCAGCGCAAACGGCCCCTCATCGTCGTCGTTCGGGGCAAAGGTATTGTCTTCGAGCAGATCGTAGATCGCGACTGCACGCTCGTGCTCGACGTCGGGATTGGAGCGGCCGATGGAATTTTCGTCGAGCGTCACCGCGACGAGGCGGTCCTTCTTTCGATGGGACGCGCGCTCCGAGCGTGTCATCGTGGATTGAAGCGCATCGTCACCGAGCGGGCGTGACCGTCGAGTCCCTCGGCTTCACCCAAGGCGATGGCGGCAGGGCCGAGCGCGCGCAACTGATCGGGCCCGCATTTGAGAATCGACGTGCGCTTCATGAAGTCGAGCACGCCCAGTCCCGAGGAGAAGCGCGCCGAGCGCGCGGTCGGCAGCACGTGGTTCGAGCCGCCGACATAGTCGCCGATCGCCTCGGGCGTGTGGGCCCCGAGGAAAATGGCGCCCGCATTGCGGATGCGGCCGGCCAGATGCTCGGCGTCCTCGCTCTGGATCTCGACATGCTCCGGCGCGATGGCGTCGACAAGAGGCACGGCGTCGGCGAGCGCGCCGAGGAGGATAATGGCGCCGAAGTCGCGCCAGGAGGCGCCGGCGACCGCGGCGCGCGGCAGCGAGCGGAGCTGCGCGCTGACGGCCGTCTCCACCGCGTCGGCGAGCGCGTCGTCATCCGTGATCAGGATCGGCTGGGCGCTTTCGTCATGCTCCGCCTGCGCCAGCAGGTCGGCCGCGATCCAATCGGCATGGCCGGTTTTGTCGGCGAGAATCAGCACTTCCGAAGGCCCGGCGATCATGTCGATGCCGACCTTGCCGAACACAATACGCTTGGCCGCCGCCACATAGGCGTTGCCGGGGCCGACGATCTTGGCAACGGGCGCGATCGTTTCGGTGCCATGGGCGAGCGCGGCCACCGCCTGGGCGCCCCCAACGCGATAGATTTCGTCGATACCCGCGAGCTTCGCCGCCGCGAGCACGAGCGGCGCAAGCTTGCCCTCCGGCGCCGGCACGACCATCACCAGCCGCGGAACGCCGGCGACCTTGGCCGGCACCGCATTCATCAGCACCGAGGACGGATAGGCGGCGGTGCCGCCGGGGACGTAGAGGCCGACCGCCTCGATCGCGCTCCAGCGCGATCCAAGCTCGACCCCCAGCGGATCGACGAAGCGCTCGTCGGCCGGGAGCTGGCGGCGGTGATAGGCCTCGATCCGATCGCGCGCGAGCGCAAGCGCATCGAGCGCCCGACGGTCGCAGGCCGCATAGGCCGCGTCGATCTCATCGGCCCCCACGCGCAAGCCGGCTTGGTCGAGATCGACGCGGTCCAATTTCCGGCTGAGCTCAATCAAGGCGCGATCGCCGCGGGCAGCGACGTCCGCGATGATCGCGCGCACGACCGCTTCGACGTCGGCCGACGCTTCGCGCTTGGTCGCGAGAAAGGCGCGGAAACGCTCGCTGAAATCAGGGGCGCGGCGGTCGAGACGGATCGGCATGGCCCTGTCCTACCGGCGGGCCGGATCAGCGGTCAATGGCGTGGCTGGAAGAAGCCGTCAACCCCGGGCGTCGGTGGTTCCGTCAGTATGGATTGGACGCACGCCCGCCGGCCAGGACGGCCCCAGATCGGCAAGCTCGGCTTCCAGGCATTCGACCTCGAGCCGCAGCGTCCCCCCGCCCGAGAAAATGAGGTTCACGATCCCGGCGGGCGGATCGGTCTCGGAAAATTCGACCGCGAGCAGGTTGAGCACCGCGTCCTTGCCCGCCGGATTGACGTTTCGGCACTTGCAGCATTTGACGCGCTCGAAGCGCAGCGCCGCGCGGCAGCGTCTGAGTTCGGGCTTTGTCCCCTCGGCGGAGAGCCAGTCGAAGCGGTTCAGCGCTATCACCAGGCGCTTTTCCTGCGGACGCCACATGACGTCGGCCACCTTGACGAGCGCGTCCTGCAGGTGGGTGGACACGACTTCGAGGTCGTCCCGGTCAAGGGCGACGAACTTCACCGGCTCCATGACGCGCGCTCCCTGCCGTTTTCGGCGTTATGGAGGTAATTAGGAAGCACCCAGCGGGGGCGCAAGCGGTGGCGAGGGACCGATTCCGCCCGGGAGGCCGCCGGGACTAGAACGACACGCAGGCCGGCCGCACGATCATGACCACCGATTGCTGCTTGAAGCGGGTCTTGTAGGCTTCGACGATTTCGTTGAGGCGCGCAATGTCGCCGACTTGGCCGGGAAGCACGATCTGCACGACCTTGCTCGGCTCGCGAACGATCTTGTCCCTCGCCTGCTCCCGCCATTGGCCCGCGGCATTGAACACGGTGAGCCCGTTCGGGAAGCGGGACATGATCTCGCGATCGACGAAACGGCCGAAGTCGCCTTCGCTCACGCCGATCCGGCGGCCGATGTTGCGGCCGAACATGAGCTCGGCCACCTGGGTCGGTCTTTGACCGCCGAGGCAATCCACCAACTGCGCGTTGGCGCCGCCGGCGAGGCCCAGAACCAACGTCAGGGCCGCCGCTATCCGAACGGACATTGGGGCGTTGACAGCGGTGGACTACCCGCTGAGGCGCTCGATCGCGGCGCCGCAGGCGGCGAGCTTGTCCTCCAGCCGCTCGAAGCCGCGGTCGAGGTGATAGACGCGGTTGACGATGGTCTCGCCCTCGGCCGCGAGCGCGGCGATGACGAGGGAGACCGAAGCGCGCAGATCGGTGGCCATCACCGGCGCGCCCTTGAGCGCGCTCACGCCCTCGATGGTCGCGCATTCGCCGTCGAGCTGGATGTGGGCGCCGAGCCGCACCAGCTCCTGCACGTGCATGAAACGGTTCTCGAAGATGGTCTCGGTGATGCGCGAGATTCCTTTCGCCCGCGTCATCAGCGCCATCAGCTGGGCCTGCAGATCGGTCGGAAAGCCCGGGAACGGCGAGGTCGTCACCTCGACCGGGGCGAGGCCCGAGCCGTTGCGCTTGACGCGCACGCCGGTATTGGTCGCGGTGATCTCGACGCCCGCACGCACGAGCACGTCGAGCGCCGCCTGCAGCAATTCGCTGCGCGCATTTTCCAAAAGCACGTCGCCGCCGGTCATCGCGGCCGCCATGGCATAGGTGCCGGTCTCGATGCGGTCGGGCAGCACGCGGTGGTGGGCCCCGCCAAGCTTGGCCACGCCCTCGACCACGATGCGCGAGGTGCCCGCGCCGGTGATCTTGGCGCCCATCTTGTTGAGGCAATCGGCGACGTCGGTGACCTCCGGCTCGCGCGCGGCGTTCTCGATGACGGAGGTGCCGCGTGCCAGCGAGGCCGCCATCAGCGCGGTGTGGGTGCCGCCGACCGTCACCTTGGGAAATTTGATCTCGCCGCCCTTGAGGCCGTTCTTGGCGCGGGCGATGACATAGCCGCGATCGATCTCGATGTCGGCGCCCAGACGTTCGAGCGCCATGATCAGAAGATCGACCGGGCGCGTGCCGATGGCGCAGCCGCCCGGCATCGACACCTTCGCTTCGCCCATGCGCGCGACCAACGGCGCCACCACCCAGAAGCTCGCCCGCATGCGCGAGACCAGCTCATAGGGAGCCGTGGTGTCGATGACGTTGGCGGCGGAGATGTGGAGCGTCTGGCCGTCGTATTGGGTTTCGCCCGATCGCTTGCCGCTCACCATGATATCGACGCCGTGATTGCCGAGGATGCGCTGGAGCAGATTGACGTCGGCAAGCCGAGGCACGTTGTCGAGAACGAGCGTCTTGTCGGTGAGCATGCTCGCGATCATCAACGGCAAGGTGGCGTTCTTGGCGCCGGAGATCGGAATCGTTCCGTTGAGCCTTTGGCCGCCGTAGATGCGAATGCGATCCATGCCCCCTCCCCCGTGTCCAGCAAACGCCGCGATGCTGCACGAACCGCGGCGCCACGATGCGGAAAAGCCCGCACGCGCCGCAAGGCGGCCGCGCCGGGTCTAGCGCTCTTGTTTATGCCCGGCAATTCCGGCGGAATCGTGGGACTTCGCGGCGCCCGACGCGCCGGAGCCCGACGCGCGGGCCTTGGCTTGGGCCTTGCGGCGCTTGAGATTCTCCCGCAGCGCAGCGCCCAAACGGCGCTGCTGGCTCATCTTGTCCGCGCGCTTTCCCCGCTCGTTCATGGCTGCAAGACTACGACCCGACGGCACGCGACGGAAGCCTCGGGCGCGGCCGGCCGTTGAACGCTCGCGCGCTTGCGCCCTATGCGGCCGTGTGGCAAGGATCGCCGCACGCGCCCCTTTTCTCATCGGTCGATTTTCGCATCCGGCCCGGCGCTGCCGTAGCTCAGTGGTAGAGCACCCCCTTGGTAAGGGGGAGGTCGTAAGTTCAATCCTTACCGGCAGCACCAGAGATCAAATACTTAGCCCGACTCTCCCATCGCGCTTCATGACGTTTCGAGACGGAACGATACATGCATTAGTGCAAAAACGGTGTACTCTGTTCTCTATGAGTTCGCGGGGCAGTGACGGGTAACCACAGGCAGTTCCGGGAAGCTGTGGTTGCTGGCAACGGCGCGCTCAAGCCAACAAGACGTCCACTGTGTCCTGGTCGACCTCGCATTTAGCAATCAGACATCTGCCAATCGGTGTACTTTCATCTCGTGCGTTTTCAGCAGCTCTCTAGCGCGTTCATAGCCTTTGTTTCGAACCGCTAAGCTAGTCTCTTGGTCCAGACCCTCTACCAGCCTTATTACCTTTGCGTAATCGCATCTTTCTGCCCCTTCGTGCATTGTAAAGTTAAAGATCGTTTTTGCCTCGATGCTTGCGATACAAATCGCTATTCGATCCACAAGCGGCAAATGGCTTTGATCAAGTTGGATTTCCGCCCCACCTGAGTTGTCTTCGCCGCAAATCTTGATGGCACCAACCTTCAGGCCCAAAGCAGAGGCAACAACGGCATGGGCAGCTCCGTGATAGGCCACCCCGCGGCGCTCTTGATCGGTCATCGGGCCATATTAGCGCAGAATTAGAGCACTACAGTGAATTGGACGAAATCGCGCCGGGGTAACTCAGCGTTCGCGCAAACTCTCCTGCTTGTATCGCATGAGCGGCGAGAGCAAATAACTGATGACTGTGCGTGCGCCGGTCTTGATTTCCACCGTCACCGCCATTCCCGGCGTTAAGTTGACGAGGTTGTCGTCGATTTGCATTTGGGTGCGGTCGAGCGAGATGCGAGCGGCATAGACGAGCTCCTGCCCTTTGGGTTCGCTCGTGCCGCTTTCGGTGCCTGGGACTTTGTCGCCTGTTTTGTCCTGCGGCTTGTCGCGCACGATCGCATCTTGCGACACACTCACGACTTTGCCGCGCAGAAGCCCGTATCGCGTGAAATTGAAGGTGTCGATCTTGATTTCCGCATCTTGCCCGGGACGGACAAAGCCGATATCGCGGTTCGACACCATCGCCTCGATCTCGAGACGGCTCTCGGCGGGCACCACCACCAGCAGGGCTTGGGCGGGTGTGACGACGCCCCCGACGGTGTGGATGGCGAGCTGCTGAACCACGCCGTCGACCGGCGCGATAAGGCCCTGTAATTTGGTGCGTTGCTCGGCCTTCACTAGGTCTTCGCTCAGACCTGCCACCTTGCGTTCAGCCTCCACCAGGTCGCTCGATAACGTCCGACGGAACTCCGCCTCGGCCTGCGCGCGCGTTTCGATGATCGCTGCCAAGCCGGCCTCGGCCTCCTGATAGCGGCTCTCTTGGACTCTATGATCCTGTTGCTGATCGACCAGCTGGTGAAGGGTTTCCAGATAGAGAATTTTCGACACAAGCTCCTTATCCGCCAGCCCCTTGCGGATATTCACCCGCTCTTGGAGTATCGGGATGGTGGCGTCGAGCTTGGCAATCGTTGCCGCGATGGTGGCGCGTTCGGCCTCCTTCTGCGCGCGTTGGCGGTCCAGCGCCGCGAGCTTGGCCGCAAATTCCGACGTCTGACTCACCAGGAATTGGCGTTGCATCGCCGCTAGGTTAGGGGGCGCGGCTGCGGGCGGACGAAACTCCGATACTGGATCATCACTGCCGCTCAAGGCGGCGCGCAAGCGGGCGACATCGAGCTGCGCCGAGGTAAGGTCGCTGCGCAAATGGTTGCGTTCGGCCTCGTTCATAGTCGGATCGAGTTCGATCAGGACTTGCCCAGCCTTGACGCTCTGCCCGTCGCGGACGTGGATGGCCCGCACGACGCCGGTCTCGAACGGCTGGATGACTTTGGTGCGCCCACTTGGGATGATTTTTCACGGCGCCGCGGCGATGATGTCGACCTCGCCAAGCGACGCCCAGGCAAGGGCCAAGCCAAACAGCGCAATGATCGTCACACCAATGGCCCGCCCGATTGGCGAGGGCGGCGTCTCGACGATTTCCAGCGCCGCCGGCAGAAACGCGAGCTGATGCTTGTCACGGCGATTTGGTCCCGGCGGAAGAGGGACGACGTTCTTGGCGGAGTTCTCAGCGGACTTCATGGATTCCGGCCTGCAGGCGATGGAGCGAGGCGTAGCGGCCGCCAGTCTTGATAAGATCGTCATGGCTGCCATCCTCGACAACGCGGCCCGCGTCGATGGTGATGATCCGGTCGGTGCGCCGCACGGTCGAGAGCCGGTGGGCGATGATGAATACGGTGCGGCCCTTGGCGATCTCCTGCATGTTCTGCTGAATCACCCGTTCGCTCTCATAATCAAGCGCGCTCGTCGCCTCGTCGAAGATCAGGATCCGGGGGTTGGTGACCAGAGCACGCGCGATCGCGATCCGCTGCTTCTGACCCCCCGATAGGCTCGAGCCGCGCTCGCCGACAATGGTGTCGTAGCTTTCCGGCAGCTCCAGGATGAACTCATGCGCCCCGGCGAGCCTCGCTGCCGCAATGACCGGCTCGATCGGCATGGCCGGGTCGGCGAGCGCGATATTGTCGCGTACCGAGCGGTTGAACAGCACGTTTTCCTGCAACACGACGCCCAATTGCCGACGCAGCCAGGCGGCATCGATGATGGCAAGGTCGACGCCATCGACCAATACGCGCCCACTCTCCGGCACGTAGAGCCGCTGGGCAAGCTTGGCGAGCGTACTCTTGCCCGAGCCCGAGGGGCCGACGATGCCGACGATCTGACCGGCCGGCACGCTGAAACTGACGTCATGCAGCACTTCCGGCCCATCGACGCGGTAGCGGAAGGTGACATGTTCGAAGGTGATGTCGCCGCGGATCGCGGGGAGGGCTGCCCGTCCGGGATTGAAGGTTGGTTCCGCCGGGGTATTGAGGATATCGCCGAGCCGCGCCACCGACAGGCGGGCCTGATGAAAATCCTGCCAGATCTGGGCGAGCCGCAGCACCGGCGCGCTCACCCGTCCGGCCAACATATTGAAAGCAACCAACTCGCCGACCGAGAGGCTGCCGTCGATGACGAGCTTGGCGCCAAAAAACAGGACGCCGGCGGTGACCAGCTTGCTCACGAGCTGCACCGACTGGCTCGCCACGTTGCCGAGGCTGAGCACCCGGAAGCTCGCAGCGACGTAGCCAGCGAGCTGCTCCTCCCAGCGGCGCTGCATCTGCGGCTCGACCGCCATGGCTTTGAGCGTTTCGACGCCGGTCACGCTTTCCACCAGAAAGGCCTGGTTCTCGGCGCCGCGCGCAAACTTTTCGTCGAGCCGCCGCCGGAACAGCGGCGTCGCGCCTGCTGAAATGGCGATGTATAGCGGGAACGCGCCCAACACGATCCAGGTCAACAATGGGGAGTACACGAACATCACGGCCAGGAACACAACCGTGAAAACCAGATCGATAACCAGCGTCAGCGCAGAGCTGGTGAGAAAGTTGCGGATATTTTCGAGCTCTCGCACGCGCGCAACCGAGTCGCCGACCCGCCGGGCCTGAAAATAGGCGATTGGCAAGGCCACCAAATGCCGGAACAGCCGGGCGCCCAGCTCGACGTCGATCCGGTTGGTGGTATGCGCAAATAGATAGGTTCGAAGGATCCCTAGGATGGTCTCGAAAATCGCGATCGCCACCAGCCCTATGATCAGCACATCGAGCGTGCTCAGCGTGCGGTGCACTAGCACCTTATCGATGACGACCTGGAAAAACAGCGGCGAGACGAGCGCAAACAGCTGCAGGAAGAACGAGGCGACGAGCACCTCACCAAGCAGGCGCCGATATTTATGAATGGCGCCCAGGAACCACGTGATGTCGAACCGGCGCGAGAGGTCGACCAAGCCCGCCCGGCGCGTCATCAGCACCAGGTGACCATCCCACGCCGCCTCGAATTCGGCCCGCGTCATCATCGTGGGACGGGCCGCCAACGGCGACTGCACCAGCGCCTTGCCGTCACCGACCTTGCCGAGCAGCAAGAAACCGCCGTCGCGCAGCGCCACGATCGCAGGCATCGGCGTGCTGGCAAGCCGCTCCCAAGTGGTCAGCCGCGCTCGCGCCTTGAGGCCAAGCTCCTTGGCGCAGCGCAGCATCTCCGGAATGCCAATCGTCCCACGGCCGAAGCGATGGCGGATCTGCTCGGGATCGGCGCCGAGGCCGTGAAAACGCAATAGCATCACAAGGGCCGAAAGACCCGGATCAGCCGCAATCGCGCTGTCGCCCTCTGCCGGCATTGCTAGGTCTCAAATGTGTGGCGGGGTGATCAGCGGCTGCACGCCGGCCAGCGTCGGCGGATCGACCACGGTTGACATCGCATAACCTTTCGCTCGCCGAAGACGCCAAGCGTCCGGCGCGTCCAGTCTCTCTGTCCTCCGAAGCGATGCCGATGAGGGCGTATGTGCCCGCCAGTGCCCACCAGCTTAACGCCCAGCGTATCAGCTTTCGAAGCTCCCCGCAAAGCATAATCACGACTTGAAAGTTATTGGACACTTCATAACACTTGATAACTTGGACACGACACTAGGTGCCCCATAGCATTTTGCTATCGGCGCAGGCTGTCCCTGTCGAAAAGCTATTGGTAGTGCGCACACTCCGCGCAGAAGTGGCCAGCGCCACCGTGCGATGATCCGGATGGTACGCGGGGTCGGCGCGTCTAGCGACGATGATCGCGTGTTGTGCTTCTTGCTCTGTTATGCTTCTTCCTGATTCTGTTGCTTCTTCCTGACTCTATTATGCTTCTCCCTGGCTCTCGCGGTCAAAATGATGCAGCACGCCATCGACGGGAAGTGCCATGAAAGGCATTGCCGAGTGGCTAGCATCGATCGGCTTGAGTGAGTACGCCCAACGGTTCGCCGACAACGCCATTGACCTCTCAGTCGTCCGTGAGGAAGCATATCAGAGGCAGGAAGAAGCAACAGAAACAGGAAGAATCATAACCGAGCGAGCGATCATCGTCGCTGGGGTGCCAATCTCACGCGCCATCCAGACCATCGCATGCTGGCGATGCCGGTTCTGGGCGTGTACCACCGATATCTCAGAGCGTTAAGTTTCCGAACAGGGACAGCCTGTGCCGATAGCAAAATGCTATGGGGGCACCTAGTGTCGTGTTCAAGTTATCAAGTGTTATGAAGTGTCCAATAACTTTCAAGTCGTGATTATGCTTTGCGGGGAGCTTCGAAAGCTGATACGCTGGGCGTTAAGCTGGTGGGCACTGGCGGGCACATACGCCCTCATCGGCATCGCTTCGGAGGACAGAGAGACTGGACGCGCCGGACGCTTGGCGTCTTCGGCGAGCGAAAGGTTATGCGATGTCAACCGTGGTCGATCCGCCGACGCTGGGAGGGACAACATGCCGCTGCGCTCTTTCCTGAAGATTGATGGCGAGAACGGGGACTCTGGCAGCTTCGAGAACGACCCGGGTCCGAACGGGGTGGAGACATCGCTCTCC
>Ga0306925_10002913_pt1 | contig 14923 bp, 14 predicted proteins | sample flu12Cox44000176_FD_203755 | JGI IMG/M metagenome (GOLD analysis project Ga0306925, IMG submission 203755) | Lab enrichment of tropical soil microbial communities from Luquillo Experimental Forest, Puerto Rico - flux8day.12C.oxic.44.000.176 (v2)... | ecosystem: Environmental > Terrestrial >... | reverse complement strand
GTCGGACACAAGACGCGCATTCCGGCCAGCGCGGTCAAGCCGGTGCCGGTCACCTCCAACGATTTCGACTTCGACATCGGCACCTTCAAATCACACTCCTCCCGCCTTCTCAAGCCATTGACCGGATCGAGTCAATGGGTCGAGACGGACGGCACGACGGTGGTCAGCAGGGTCTGGGGCGGGAGAGCCAACCTGGCGGAGGTTCACATAGAGCCGCCGCTAGGCCCGATCGATTTTCTGGCGTTACGCTGGTATAGCCCAACTGCGCGGCAGTGGTTTCTCACCTTCGCCAACGCGGCCGACGGCACGGTCGGAGTGCCGTTGGCCGGAGTCTTCAAGGACGGCCGGATTGATCTGTACGATGCGGAGCCGATGGACGGCAAACAGGTCGTGATTCACTTCGCGATCTGGCCGACCCCCAGGGATGGCGGGGCCTCCGAGCAGGCCTTTTCTGCCGACGGTGGTAAGACCTGGGAAGTGAACTACAAGACCCGGTACACCCGCATCTCAGGCAACTAAACAACCGACCAGAGGCAGCGTATTGATTCCGCGTGAGCGCCCCTAAAGGCTCTGGGCCAGCGTAATGGGGCCCATCGTGACCGAGAGCGGAGTGCCGGGGTCGACTGGCGTGGCGGTATGCAACGACACCACGACGAGACCCGGCGAGTTGATGAGATGGCGGGTCGAAACGATGAACGATCCCGGGTTGTCCGGTGGATACAGACTGAATCCGCCTAACTGAACTCTGGACCCACCATCGGCGACGAACACGACGTCGAAAATCAGTCCAACGCGCTTTGGATTGTTGACCTGCGCGACGCTAAGGCGCACGTAATCGAACGCGGCGGGATTGTCATTGTCAATGCGCTGAGAAAGATGCGGATGCGCGAGATCGAGCACTCGCGAGTCCGTCTCCCCCGCGCTTTGCGCCGCAAGTGTCTCGGCCAAAGTCGCGCTCCCGAGAACGGCCCACACTCCCAGGAGCCAGAGCGCTCCAATGAATTGCCGGCGAGCCGTGCCTATGATTGCACCGTTCTCACGATGATCGGTGTTGTGATTATATCGACGGCCGTCATTTCTATCTCGGTGTCCTCGCGCTCGAAACTGCCTTTGAAGGGCACCGCGACGAGCTGAATCGATAGCTCGGTATCACGAAGCGCCTGGCCCTGCTGCAATCTCTGCAGCGCTGCGCTCAAGCTCACAAGAAACTTGGGCTGGTGATGCGTAGACGCCCCAGCAGACTCGCCTTGAATCGATGTGCCAAAAAAGGCGAAGCTTCCGGCGTAATGCGCATCGCTCATGGGCGTGTTCCGATTGGCATCGGGGAGATTGATGAACACTCGCACCGCGAAGTCGCTCGTGGGAGGCAGCCTCGCATACTGAACGCTGACAAATACATGTTCGCGCTTCAGGTCCGCGCCCAATATCCTGGCTATCCCCTCGCTTCCCTGTGGCGCTCGCAACGATACCGGTTTGCCGATGCGCACGATCGTGCGATCAACGAGATGTAATCGATTGGAGATCACCAGCCTGATATCAGCCCCCTTACGCACCCGGGTCTCGACGATCTGCAATTCCTTCTTACTCGGGGGCGCCTTCGCGGCGAAACTGCCGATGGGGCTGCTCTCGTATTGATAGCTCAGGAAAGGCATGAGCGTGCTTGCAAAGGCGGAATTACTCGCGGCATTCCCGTCCGCGTCGATGTAGTGGCTGTTGATCACATCACCCCACGCCGGGTCGTTAGTGTTGTCGTTTCCAAGCTCGACATTCCATTTATACCAGGAGTAATCGACCATGCAGTGGTGAGCCCAGAAGAGCGGATCGGATGCCGAACCGCCGCCACCGAACAGATCGCCGCCGCCGATGTATCCGTGGACCGTGTTGTGGGGCGTACCTTCCAGCTGGGAAGAGAAGGTGTAAAAGTTCGAATCTCCGAAGATGGGGTCGAGCGCCGCACCTGTCGTCGCGCCCGACGGGTCGCCAGACATGCTGGTATTGCTTCGCGCAGTGAACAGGGTGCTCGCAGTGTCCAGAAACGGTGCGGGAACATCCGGGTTCTGATTCCAGTTCCAGTATGGCAAGCCGAAGTGCTTCTCTCCGGTCAGTTTCTGACAGATCCGTTCGAAGTTGAGAAGGTAGCCGCGATGCCAGTCAAAGAAGTGATCATTGCCGTGTTGACACCAGATGAATCCCGCGAGTGCGGTCCCGTGGATGGCAGCGATTGAGTTCCAGTTTCGCGCATCACCCGGTGAAAGGCCCTTCATGGCCTTTACCGCCTCGATATAGATCGCGAGATCGTGATTCACGGCGTGCGAGCCCGAGCCGATCCAGCGTCGAGTCGGGCGGTGTTCGATCTCTTCCAGCAAATGCTCGCATCCGCCGAGGGTTGCGAGCACCAGGCACGTACTGACCGCTCCGACACCCCGTAGAAAAATTCGACGATTGAGATCCGTCAGGGCGTTGAGGTCTTTCGTGATCGGCTGCGCCTCTTTCATGACAGATGATTCCTTCTGCTGAATCACAGACGAGTTCTTTTTGAAGGGAATGACCTGGAAGGATCGAGGCTCGCGTCGACCGGCGCAGTGTATTCCTTACTCTTATCTATCTGTCGTCGCAGACCTGCCTGTCTCAGTCGCGCTTACCCATCGGCCTGCGGAGAGGCCGCGGCAATGAGGGCCTTCCGCTGGGCAGCACTCAGAAACACCGCAGCCGCGCCCCCTCCTCAACTCATCTGACAGCGCCCTCAGCCTCCAGGCCGCCGGATTCCCGAGATAGCCGAGCTCGCTCGCCGGGTTGAGGGCGGCCATGACCGATCGAGCATGGCGCTTCACCGTTCTCGGCTGGCGCCCCTCGATGAGCCGTTATCAGTTCAATCACGGAAGGCAGCCCCCGGCAGACCTTGCGAAAACCTGAGCAAGGGCGCAGCATGCAAAAAAGGCTTGGGCGCCTGGAAGTCGCGAATCGAGCCGTAGGCGTCGCGTGCAGAGAGCCTAGGGACGGAGAGCTTGCCAGGGAATCGATCCTCTTGCCTTTGTCTGGCAATCATGGTCTCGCTCCTTCAGTTCGAAGCTAAATCGAACTCAACTAGAGGCGCAATGCGCATGCGTCCGTCTCCACTTGGCGCCTGGAGCCATTCTCAAACAGCGGCTTCATGGCGACGCCACCTCGTGCACGCCTTTGGGAATGTGAGGAAACCTAGAGCGCTGCACGGGCCAACCGACCACGCGGGTATCTGTCCCAATAGCGCATCGAATCTCAGTTCGCTCTGGAAACAGGAGCGATTCTCGAACACCCCCGGTGATGTCGCATCGCGGTGTCGCCGCTGTGGCTCGAATAGACAAGTCCATGCGTGCCTGCACCGGGGACGATTCCCGGTTCGGCGTTTCGGGCATCAAGCCGGCCCCGGAACACAAACGCGTCGGTCGCACATTAGGTACTTGTGCAGCGCTCAGTGCGCTTTCAACCGATTCGGTGAGATAAGCGAACTCGCGGACACAGTAAATGTTTGGACCAGCGGTCGCGCTGTCTGGGCCGACCGTTTCCGCAAATAGATTGCAAACGGCAGGCCGCTGAATTTTTTGCGTGCCTGAGAAAAACAGAGAGTTGGAAGGGGCAGTACGAGAATCCAGGCACCGCTTGTAGCGTTCGCGCAGGCGCCAACCCCAAAGCTGTAGGCACCACAACAACGACAGCGCATACAGGTACTCCGCGATCCAGGCCCATTTATTGTTGGAGCGGCACGTCTTGGCGGATGCAGGCGATAACTCAGATCAGGGAGTCCCCACCAGGAGACGCCCAACTCTGTGGCAAGTCGTCACGATCTGTGTCGGCGTCGCAATCCTCAGCGCCATCCTCTACTACAGCTCAGCCACCGCGCGAGAAATTGCATTCAAGGATGAGCGCGCCTTCCGCGTCCTCGATGAAGTCGCCACACAGATCCGTAACCTGGAGAACAGTCGTGCCACCCTCCTGAGATCCATGCCGACGATTCTCGCGCAGGTGGCGCCCTTGTGCACTGATGACGGATCAGGCGAACCTCGCGCCTCGCAGGATTTCCCCGAGTGGGCGGCGAAGATTCTTTATTCGATATACCTCGCCCGCCTCGATTTACCCGACGCAAGGCTCTGTAGTTCCCCAACTGAGAAAGCTGGCGACGTGTCCGCGCCGTCGAGGCTTGCCAAAGTAGTCATTGCGACCTGCGCCCACTCCGGCGGAGAAGTCGCCCTCAGCGTCAGCATACCGGACAATCGCCTCATATCCATCTTGTGCCAAGACAAAGAGAGGATCGTTGCCCAAGAGTCTCTCGAGAAAGCAACCGCCCAATTTGTCAGCCAGGATTTCTTCGATGAAGCCCTGCTGGCACTCTCGGACGGAACGGTAGTTGGCGAGTTCCCCGTCCACGATCCTGCATCCCGCGACAACGCAGTCAAGCTCCACGGTGTGATCGCCGATCGTCTGAATATTCTCAACGCGAAGGCCCTTTTTGAGCCGGCCGATGCCTCCACGGTAGCGAGCGCCTCCGCGATAGGCAGCACCGCCGCCGCAGGAAGCCCGCCTGGCCAGACCTCGCTCCCATCCAATGCGTCGCGGCGCGGACCAACGCAGGGGCTTCAACCCGTCGCCTTCGAAACAAAGATCGGCGACGAGTCCTACCACATATACGTTCTACCGTTCCGTCAGGCATACCGCCTGCAACTCGCGGAAAACATTGACGAGGCAGACACGAACAAGGCGCCTAACTACCTTTACGTCGTGGGTGTTCATCGCATCACCGTGGCCGACGAGATCATCCACGCCCTTTGGCCGTTCGGCCTCTGGGTAATCACACTGCTGATCGGTCTGAACCTGGTCGCCTGGCCTCTACTCAGTCTGGCATTCGGGCCTGCTGAAGAATCGATCTCGGCGCGTAAGGCGGTTGCGTGTGCGCTCGGCGTTCTTGTCCTTCCAGCCATACTCACGGTCGCCGCGATGTCCCTCTGGAGCATGTTCGAGCTTGAAAGCTGGATTCGCGTTAAAGCTAATGCGTACGCTCAAGAACTCACGCGGCAACTACAACGAGACATCCACGACGGAGCTAAGATTCTCACAAGCTTTCGAAAGGCCTACAAGCCGTTCGTCCCCGTGCAGCCGTACACGGAGCGTTGCCAGCGGGACTTCAGGGCGGAACTCTCAAAGGTTTTTCCCTCCTGCGACAGCGCCATTGCCGATGCGCATGGCCCCCTGATCGGCTTTCACGAAGAGGGCGGACCGCGCTTCGCCTGTCTTCCCGGCGAAGATAGCAAGCATGGGTCTTCTTGTTCTGTGCGTCTGGGCGGCCAGAGCGCCCCGCACTGGTCCCAAATCCGCAACATTCTCGCTCTTGACATCAACGGCAAGCAGTTCGGCCCGGTGTTCACGGTGTTCAAATCCGGACAAGTCAAGCCGGGCCTCGACGCCTCGGATCGCGAATATTTTCAGGCTCTCAAACACGGCCAGGCACGGATCGCGGAAGACGCGGAGGATCCCATTGCGTTCGTCGCGCAGCGTCTCTTTAACCGTGGCGACGCATCGAAGGCGCTACAGATTGCCGTTCCCTTGTGTGATTCAAGCCAGGCTTCCGACGCCTCGAATTTCTGCGGACTGATTACGGGCGATCTGCGAATGCATAGCCTCATCGCCGCAATTGACCCACCGCTCTTGAAGTTCGCCGTCATCGACACGTCTACCGGCACGGTACTGTTTCATTCGAACGACCGACGTGGGCTGGCGGAGAACTTCTTCCGGGAATCGGGACGAGACCCTTCGCTGCTAGCGGCCATCAACTCTGAGCGTACCGAGGAGTTCAGTGGCCGCTATCTTGGCGATCCCCATCATTTCTTCTACGTACCCGTAAAAGACGTTCCATGGGGCGTCATTGTTTTCTACTCCGATAAGGAACTTGGCGATCTGCCCTTCCGTGCGGGAACGGCGGCATTAGCAACTTACGGGGGCCTGTTTCTCGGCGTGATGATCGTTTTGTTATTCGCACGCTGGCTGGTGCAATTGTTTCGACCCGACTTCCCCAGTCTGCTCGACCTTGCAAAGCGACTTTGGCCCCGACTTCCGTTACGCGACTGGCATCGCGACATCAGCCGACTCCGTCCGTCGCTCTGGGCCGTCTATATCCTGCTTGTCGCAACGCTCTTCGGTCTGCCGTCAGTCACTGCTATTTCACTCGCGCTCGTCGCGATGGTTGTGGCCGCTCTTTCCGGTCGCATATTCAGGCCATCATCCGAGCGGAAGTCGCAACGAACTGCCGCCCAGCAACACACCGAGTGCGTAGCCATCCTCCTGACCGCGATATCTGTCGTGCCGGCCTACGGCCTGTTCGGCGTGTTTCATCGTCTGCAGCTCGACGCCCTCATTCGTGACGGTCTCGTTCAAGCCGCGTTTCAGACGCAGAAGCGCTATGACCTCATCCAGCAGGATCTGCGCCGCTGGATTCCGCCCAATGGTCAGGAGTGGGTCAAGGGCGCGAGACAGTTTCCTGACCCATGGAGGCTTGTACTTGAACCTGATATGGGCATGTCCGACTCGAATCAAGCCGTTCCAAGCGACCTTTCGATCAAGTCGACATGTCCCGATACCGAAGACAGCGCACTCGGGCCGCAAACCAGAGACTTAGCCGGTCCAAGCGATTTCTCAAGCAAATCGAAGTGCCTTGATCCCGAAGACAAGGCGCTCGGGCCGGAAGACATAAACATGCTCGAGCATCTGGTGTGGCTGGCAACTGTCGGTTCCGCTGATCAACGGCGTCGCATTGCACTGCTGGACGAGCAGAAGAAGCAACATGTTCCGCGAACAGACATCCGTTGCGGCGTCGACAAGCGGACCAGTATGGAGAGCTGCGTAGTGCGCATGGCCGACGGGACGTACATGACTCTGCAGACTCCCGCCGCGCAATCAGGCCTGCTAATTCAGCAAGACCGCGAATGGACCGCGGGACGCGTGCTTGGCATCGTCGCTGCACTGATAGGCGTAGCGCTCGGAACCTCCTGTATCGCGAGTCTGCTCACGAAGCGTCTTTTCGGCCTCTCAGCATGCTACGCGTCGCGCCAGGACACCGACCCCACCGCGTGCCCCTATAACACTAAGAATTTCAAACAGGAATGGAAGAAGCTCGCGCGTCCAGAGCGGCTCGTTCTTTATCAGATCGCCTCTGGGCATTTGGCAAATCCTCGTAACGAGGTGGTGGTTGACCGTCTCTTTGCTGAGGGTCTCATCCATCTCGCCCCCTGGCCCGCACTCAGGTGGCCTGAGTTGGAGCAACTGATACTCCGCTCCGAGACTGCCCGAGAATTCGCACAGTGGCAAAAGGACGCCGCCAAGGGCGTATGGAAGACCATCCGCGTGCCCCTCTTCATTTTCCTCATGGTGCTGATCGCCTGGCTCAGTTGGGCAGCCGGAGGCTCCATGAAGGCGATCTCCGCAATTTTACTTGCAGCAGTGGCTTTACTCAGTCAGCTCACTCAACTCTTTAACTTTGCCCGCACCGGCGTTCCGCCCCCGACAAAGGGCGCGGGCTGAGAGGTTTCCTGTGAGCGAGCGACAGCCGGCGACCCGCCCTGGAGCGGCCAATGAAGTGTGGTCAGCGGACTTCGTCTTCGACCGTATCGCAACTTCCTCCAGGGCCGCTTGCGCCCTTGCGAGGGCGCGCGAAGTCATACTGATGCCGGTAATATCGGGGACCGTAGTTTCTCCGGTTCAGATGTCCAATAAGAAAGACTGCTGCGGTTACCGATCGGCGCCGGCACTGAGATCCGGCATCTCGTGGGCCTCAGTGCCGTGCCTGCCGATAGCGACGATGATCAGGGCATAAGGGCCCCCTTCGCCCGCGACGAACACCGGTCCCACCGGATTCCCATCGGGACCGAGGCGCGCCCCGTCAACTCCGAGGTCTGCGTTGGTGAGATAGGGGGCGTAGAACATCAGGTGCGGCGGGAACGGTGTAACGATGCCCTTCTGGTTGGGCACCCGGTTTTGAGTTGACAGCATATAGTCGACACCCGGCTGGCTCGGCGGCTTCAGGACGCCCTTGGCCAGGGCAGCCGAGATGACCTGCTGGATCTCTTCGCGGCTCTTACCTTCAGCGCGCAGCTCCGCGACCTTCAATATGCGCGGCAGCCAGGTGCGCGTGCCCTCGGCACCCATGCAACGCGGCTCCTGGGCGGCCGGAACAGTGTGTTGTACGAGCGCCGTGAAGCCGTTCTGGCTGTCGCGCACCTTCACGTAGCCGGACTGGCCGAGGACGTAGACGGCGGCGCCTTTTGCGACCGCGGGCGGGCAAGCGCTCAGGGCCAGCGCAACCTCAGCCTTCTGTGTGTCAGTCTGAACAGCGGTCGGGTTCGCCTGCGCCCAGACTGGCAGGGCGACGGGAAATTGGACAATGAACGCCGTGAGGCATCCGAGAAGCGCGCCGATGTTGGGTCGCAATCGAATCGCTGCCGGGTACGAATTCGTTTTCATGCTTGGCTCCTCGCTAAGTCGTGTCCCTAGCAGCTTGATGCAAAACGCATTGGACGGTGATCTCCGAGTAAAATTGAGTCTATCGATCTCACGGGGAGATTGAACGGATGCGCGGAGAGCTCGACCCGCAAGGTCAAATGTTCAGCTACTTCTCGCCTGAGTCGCGAGTACCAGCGGATCACCCGCTGCGCAGCATCAAGGCACACACCGATCGAGTGCTCAAAGAGCTTTCGGGCGAGCTTGATGCGCTGTACTCGGAGATGGGCCGACCCTCGATCCCGCCGGAGCGCTTGCTCAAAGGCCAGCTGCTGATCGCGCTGTACTCGGTGCGCTCGGACCGGTTGTTCTGCCAGATGCTCGACTACAACATTCTGTTCCGCTGGTTCCTGGACATGAGTCTGGAGGAGCGGGGATTGGACCAGTCGAACTTCACTCGACTGCGCGAGCGATTGGTGAATGAGGATCTGGCGCAGCGCTTCTTTGATGCGATCGTGAAGATCGCCCGCAAGGAGGGGCTGCTTTCCTCGGAGCATCTGACTGTGGACGGCACGCTGATCGAGGCGTGGGCGGGACAGAAGAGCTTCAAGCCCAAGGACGGTCCGCCACCGCCCTCGGACGGCCGAGGTGGCGTGGATTTCCGGGGCCGCAGGCGCACGAACGATACGCATGGCTCGACGAGTGATCCGGAGGCGAAGTCCGCGCGCAAGGGCAAGGGCAAAGAAGCCAAGCTCTGCTTTGGCGGTCATGCGCTCATGGAGAACCGCAACGGGCTGTGCGTGGACATCCGGGTGAGCTCGGCGCTCGAGGCTGAGACGGCTGCGGCGGCGCAGCTGCTCAAGCGCCAGGCCCGCAAGCGTCTGCAGCCGACGAGCCTCGGTGCCGACAAGGGTTACCACAGCAAAGCGTTTGTGGATTTTCTGCGCCGGCGTCGCATTCGCCCGCACATTGCCCAGATCGATGGCCGCAACACTCCGGGGCTGGACGCTCGCACGACGCGGCATGAGAGCTACTGGGTAAGCCAGAGAAAGCGCAAGCGGGTCGAAGAGATTTTCGGCTGGATGAAGAGCTGGGGTGGCCTGCGCCGGACGCGTTTTCGCGGCGTCGCCCGAGTGCAGCTGCATGCTCACTTCGTCGGCGCCGCTTACAACCTGCTGCGCCTTAGTCGTCTGCGACCGCTCCCAGCGTAAGTGTCTCTGGAGTACGGCAATGAACAGCGAAAAAGGTGGAAACAGGGTGCACGAGCTCGCATTCGAGCCCTCGACCGACCCCAACATCTTGTTCCGCTCTTCGAACCGCATCGCAATCAGTCGTTTTGCATCAAGCTGCTAGACGTTCGAGCGAGAGAAGTCCGGACATCGGATTTCTGCGGGCTGCCTGGCCTGCGGTAACGACTGCGATGGAGTTCGACTACCGGTCGCGCTCGGTTGACGGGGCAAGACGGCCGGAATAACATTGTTATGCCATGAAAGCCCTCGAAATCCGCGTGCGCCGCATCGGTAACTCGCTCGGCGTCGTTATCCCCAAGCCCGTTCTGGCCCAAGCCGGTGTCAGCGACCGCGCGGAGCTGACCGTCGAGCGCGACGCCATCGTGCTGCGTAGACCGCGGCAGGCTGTGCGCAGTGGTTGGGCCGAAGCAGCGCAGGCGATCGCCGCGCACGGCGCGGAAGGGCTGCTCCTGGGTGAGTTCAGTAACGCGGACGATGCGGAGCTCACCTGGTGAGGCGCGGCGAGATCTGGCTCGTCAACCTCGATCCGACCCTCGGCAGCGAGATCCGCAAGTCGCGTCCGTGCGTGATCGTGTCGCCGCCGGAACTTGACTACCTCCGTACCAGGATTGTCGCGCCCATGACCAGCAAGGGGTTTGCGGCACCGTTTCGTGTACCGGTAAAGCATGCCGGCACGAAGGGGCTCATCGTGCTCGATCAGATGAGAGCGGTCGACAAGACTCGCCTCGTGAAGCGTCTGGGAGCCATCAGCCGTAAGACGCTTACTGCAACGCTGGCGACGTTGCAGGCGCTGTTCGCCGAGTAGATTCCGGTATTTCCTGTGCATGGGCAGCAAGACCATATCCCTGGAAATCGCCTACCGGCGCTTGAAAGCCGCGCGTCTCGAGCACGAGTCATTCTCCCAGGCCGCGCGGCGGCTCATTCCACCCGCACCGGGCCGTGCTGGGGACTTACTCACGCGCGCCAAGGCCGCGGACTGGGGCACGCGGCTCGACTACAGCCGCATCGCGGACTGGTACCCGACCGATGGACAGGACCGAGCGCTTCTACAAGATCGACCAGCTGCTGAAGGACAGCAAGGTCGTTACGTTCGCACGCTTCCAGGACGCGCTCGGCGTATCGCGCGCAACAGTGAAGCGCGACCTCCTCTACATGCGCGACCGTTTCAACGCGCCGATCGAATTCGACCGGGCGGCCAACGGCTACCGATTCGGCAAGCCCCGCGCCGGTCCCCGCTACGAGCTCCCCGGCCTCTGGTTCAATGCCACCGAGATTCACGCCCTCCTCACCACGCTGCAGCTCCTCGGTAACCTGCAACCGGGACTTCTGGGTGACCAGGTCCCCGCCCTCATCGAGCGCCTGCGCGCCATCCTCGGCAGCGGCGATCACTCCTTTAAAGAAGTCGAGCAGCGCATCCGCATCTTTCAGCCCGAGCGCCGGGAAAGTGACGCCGCCTGGTTCAGCGTCATCGCGGCCGCGCTCCTGAGACGCTCGCGGCTCTTCATCCGCCACTACAACCGTAACGAGGATCGCATCACCGAGCGCGAAGTCTCCCCGCAGCGCCTCGTGCACTACCGCGACAACTGGTACCTGGACGCCTGGTGCCACCTGCGCAAGGACCTGCGCAGTTTCGCGGTGGACGCGATCCAGAATGCCCTCATGAGGGACACCCACGCGAAGGAAGTCCCGAAAGCCGAGCTCGACGAGTACCTGGGCAGCGGCTACGGCATCTTCGCCGGCCGTAAAGTCGAGTGGGCGACGCTGAAGTTCACCGCGAGGGCCGCCCGCTGGGTCTCCGCCCAACGCTGGCATCCCGATGAGCGCCATCGCATCGAGAAGGACGGCAGCTACGTGCTCGAGATCCCCTACGCCGACGACCGCGAGCTCGTCATGGAGATCATGAGATTCGGCCCGGACGTCGAGGTACTCGCCCCCGGGAGTCTCCGGCAGCGCGTCGGGGACGCACTGGCTCAGGCTGCGGAGCTATATAAAAGAGTGCGATAGCTTAACTTATTGTCAGGGCAGCACTTTCAATCCTGAAGGCTCATCCCCTGAGCCAGTGACCCCTCAAGAATGGCGCTCATTGTCCAGTACCGGAGAGCGCCATGACTGTATCCCTCAGCACCCACGCGCGCGTGCGCATGCAGCAGCGGGGCATATCGCCCGAGGCGCTGCAGATCCTGCTCGAGCTCGGCCAGGTTTCACCGGCGCCCGGCGGCCGACAGCTCCTCTTCCTCGATCGCGCACACCGCAAGGAACTCGGCCGGCGCGGCAAGCGCATTCGCGAGCGCGATCGCCTGAAGCGGCTCTATGCCATCACCGACGAGCACGGAACCGTCGTGACCGTCGGACACCGTTACCGTCGCATGGCGCGGATCTGACACCGGAGAGTGCCCATGAATGCCAACCTGATGCTGTGGGGACTGGCGCTGGCCGCCAGCGGATTCGCCGCCTGGGCACTCCTCGGATTGAGACGCGCGCGGCGCGCCGCCGAAGCCTGGCCTACCCGGCACGAGGCGCTGCAACTGGAGCTGGCGCGAGCCAATGCAGAAGCCGAGTTCCTCGGACCGACGGCGAGAGAGCGGGACAGCCTGCGCGAGCGGCTCGAATACCTGACTGCCGAGAAGTCCCGCCTCGAGACCACTGCGGATCGCGTGCCGACACTCGAGCGTCAGGTCGCGTTGCTGACCACGGACGTTGCCAACCTGCAGGCCAGCAACTCCGGGCTCAGCGCGCAGATGCGCGAGCAGACGCAGGCGCACCAGGACAAGATCGCCGCACTCAGCGACGTGAAGGCCGGCATCGAAAGCCACCTCAAGGCGATGGCGGCCGAGGTGCTGCAATCCAACCAGGGGACGTTCCTCGAGCTCGCCAACCAGGCGTTCGAGAAGCACAAGGTCGGCGCGGACGCCGAGCTCGAAGCGCGGCAGAAGGCGGTCGAAGCGCTCGTGACACCCCTCGGCGATTCGCTGCGCACCTTTCAGGCGCAGGTCGATGAGCTGGAACGCTCACGAGCCAGGGACTACGGCGCACTCTCCACCGGACTCAAGGTGGTGACGGAGGGACAGGCGGCCGTGCACACCGTGACGGCGAACCTCGTCAACGCGCTGCGCGCCTCACCGAAGACCCGGGGTCGCTGGGGCGAGCAGTCGCTGCGCAACGTGCTCGAAATGGCGGGCCTCAACCCCCACTGCGATTTCACGACCGAGGAGTCCTTCGAACGCTCCGACGGCCGGCTGCGGCCCGACGTCATCATCCGCCTGCCGGGGGGCCGCCACCTCGTGGTGGACGCCAAGACCTCGATGTCAGCCTACCTGGATAGCCTCGACGCGACCGACGACACCGACCGCGAGCGCCAGCTGGCGTTGCATGCCGTGCAGTTGCGCGCCCACATGAAGCAGCTCTCCGCCCGGGCATACTGGGATGGCCTGACCGTGACACCCGACTTCGTGGTCATGTACGTCCCGGGGGACAACTTCTGGGCGGCGGCCATCGAGCGCGACCCCTCGCTTTTCCAGGATGCCGCGGCATCGCGCGTGGTCATCGCGACGCCCTCCACGCTGCTCGCGCTCGCCAACTCGGTGGCCTTCGGCTGGCGCCAGGAAAAAGTGGCCGAGAATGCGCAGCGCGTGCACGAGCTGGGACGTGAGTTGTATCGGCGCATCCTGGTGATGACCGAGCACATCCACAACTGCGGTGGCGCGCTGGGCAAATCGGTGCAGTGCTTCAACCAGTTCATCGGCAGCCTCGAGCACTCGGTCATGCCCCAGGCGCGCCGCTTCCACGAGCTCGAAGTGAGCGGCGCGGGCGGTGAGATTGCTCCGCTCGAGCCGATCGAGATCGAGCCGCGGTTGCTGCGCGCCGATCGCGACTTCGCGGGACAGCTCGGGGTAAGCGCGAACTCGAACACGGACACTGAGCGTCGCCCTGCGGCTTGATGGGTAGCAACGACAACCGAGGGAGAATGAGATGATCGGACGAGAGTTTGTCAAACGTCTCCGGCTGCTGCACGGCCGCAGCGAAACCATCAGGACTCGCTTTGAACTCGACAAAGCAGGAGGTCTGGTCGAGCACGTCACGCTCGAAACCCATGACAAGCCGAGTGTCGCGCCGATCGCCACCTCGCGAGCTGCCGAGCCTCCGGGTCGGCGCTGATATACTTCCCACCAGCCGTTCAAGCCGTCGACTCGATAACTGGGTTTCCGCTTCCACCGCACTGTGAGGCTCTTCCCTGGACTCCGCGTCAATGTCTCGAAGTCGGGAGTCTCGGCCTCCATCGGCACGCGGGGCGCCTGGCTCACCTTCGGCCGCAAAGGGACGCGGACAACGGTTGGCTTGCCCGGGACCGGAGTCAGCTACACGCAAACCACCCCGGCGCATGAGCACCGGACGCCGGCGCTCCGCCCGGCAGAGCCTCGGGCCGCTGGCCCGTCGTGGTACTCGTGTTGCTCGCAATCGCCGCCGTCGTGGGATGGCTCATCGGCGTGGCGATGCGGTAGAGGCGTCGCGGCCGTCCGTCAGGCGGGGCGACTCGCCACGGTCAGTGCTGCCGGTGGGTCACGAAGAACCAGGCGATCCCGGGCAGCAACGCCATCTGGCCAAGCAGTGCCCCGTACAACTGCGGCTGAGTCACGGCCGCGGCGAGCTTGAGCTCGAAGGTAAGCCGCAAGTCCGACCTGTCCCGCCGCAGCTCGGTGCCCAGCCTCGTCATTTCCTGTCACAGGGAGCTGGAGCAGCGCCGCGGGTGAGATACTTCTTGGTTCATGCACAGTAGTCAATAACAGGCTGCGGATGGCGCTTGCGCCAGGAGCGGCCAGTTGTCACATCCAGAGGAGCCTTTCATGGCCAAAAAGAAAATCCGCCTGACACCCAAACCCCTGCCCCGAATCCGAACCGCGTCGGCGACCGAGTTGCTCGCGAAGCTTACCCGCGGCCCCTCAGAGCACGGCGGCTACGGCTGGATCCGTGACCTTCCCGATGCCCGGGATTTCGCCTACGCCGCGCCCCTTGTTCGCTTTCCGAAGGGCCTGCCGCCCTCGGTCGACCTGCGTTCCGAATGCCCGCCCATCTACGACCAGGGACAGTTGGGCTGTTGCACCGGCAACGGCATCGCCGGAGCGATCGAATTCGATCAGCGCAAACAGGGGTCAACGGAGTTCGTCCCCTCGCGGCTTTTCATCTACTACAACGAGCGGGTCATGGAGCGAACAGTC
>Ga0306925_10002909_pt1 | contig 14926 bp, 11 predicted proteins | sample flu12Cox44000176_FD_203755 | JGI IMG/M metagenome (GOLD analysis project Ga0306925, IMG submission 203755) | Lab enrichment of tropical soil microbial communities from Luquillo Experimental Forest, Puerto Rico - flux8day.12C.oxic.44.000.176 (v2)... | ecosystem: Environmental > Terrestrial >... | reverse complement strand
CCAGAGGTCTTTCCTCCGCGAGGTCGCCATCGCGGCCTGGTGGTAAAATTAAGGCTTCTTTCGGACCTCCCTAAGACTCACTAAATTACAAAAAATCGTTATCGGCCAACAGGTTGGGTTATCGGCGAGTGTGGCCGATGAGTGACAGCTTTTTCCCTCAAACCTGTCTATGTGCGCGCCCTCGACGACGCAGAACGCGTCGGTTTTCGAACGACTGAAAAACACTCTGGAGTCTCAACTAATGAAGAAGTTCCTTCTGGCATCTGTGGCCCTCGTCGCTCTCGGCGCGACAGTGCCAGCACTCGCAGCCGATCTTCCCGCCCGCGGCTATACCAAGGCTCCGGCCTACGTCGCTCCGCTCTACAACTGGACCGGCTTTTATGTCGGCGGCCACATCGGCGGCGCGTTCAGTGGCGACAACAATTTCGGCGGGCTGACCACGGGCAACAACGACAATGGCCGCTTCCTCGGCGGTCTGCAGTTCGGCGGCGACTATCAGTTCGCGCCCAACTGGGTGATCGGTGGCGAGTTCCAGTACAGCTGGCTCGGCAACAACAACAACGGCGTCATCTTCCCGGGTGGCTTTATCTACACCAACAACCAGCGCGCGCTCGGTTCGGTGACCGGCCGCATTGGATACACCTGGGGTCCGGCCCTGCTTTACGTGAAGGGCGGCTATGCCTTCGCCGACAACAGCGAATCGCTGGTGAACGGCGGCGGCGTCCCGATCGCCTTCGCACTCACCGGCGACCGTCAGAACGGCTTCACGGTCGGCGCCGGTTTCGAATACCTGTTCACCCAGAACTGGTCGGCCAAGATCGAGTACCAATTCTACGACTTCGGCAGCTCGAGCTTCACGGTCCCGACCGCGCTGGCCCCGTTCGGCAGCTTCCGCACCGAGGACCATGTCGTGAAGGTCGGCCTGAACTATCGCTTCAACTTGGGCGGTCCAGTGGTTGCGAAGTACTGATCCGCATCTCATCGGGCAAGTCTGAAAAGGCCGGCTTAAAAGCCGGCCTTTTGCTTTTCCGCGAAGGGACAACGCGCTCAGATCATTTTACCTCGCGCCAGAACCCTGTTCGCGGGCGCTGTGACCTCATCTCTTTATTTGAACATGATCTCCGCGCAAACGATTAGCGTTTGTTAGCTAAAGCGCGATGGCTTTAGGTCGAATCGCCATCGCGCTTTAGTTATTGTTTGCGCATGATCATTTCGGAAAACCGCTACACACTTTTCCGGATCATGCGCTAAGGGAAAACCGGCTTCCGCTTTGCGCTAACGCGGCCCTGCGGGTCCGGATCATGCCCTAAATCCCGATTGTGTTCCGACCGCCATACGCCGATAGTGATCCGACATCGGAAGCGATTTATTTGGCCCTTTGCGATACCAGTGAAGACGATGCACTCGAAGACACAAGCCGCCCAGTCGACCGTCGAGGCACTGCGCTACCCCTGGGAAAATCATCCGGGGCCCGAACAGGTCGTGGAGGTGATGCCCGGCCTGTTGTGGGTGCGCCTGAGGCTGCCGTTCCGCCTCAATCACGTGAACATCTACCTGCTCGCCGACGGCGACGGCTGGACGATGGTGGATTCCGGCTTTGGCAACGAGGAATCGATCGCGGCCTGGACGGCGCTGTTCGAGGGGCCGCTGGCGCATGTCAGGATCACGCGCCTGATTGTCACCCATTCGCATCCCGATCACGTGGGGCTTGCCGGCTGGGTGGTCGAGCGCTTCCAATGCCCGCTGTTCATGTCGCAGGTCGAATATCTGCAGTCAGTTTATTTCCAGAACCGCGGCACCGAGGAACGCAAGCTGGCACAGCGTCTGTTTTTCCGCCGCCACGGCATGGACGAGAGCCTGACCGATAAACTGCTCGGCCGCGGCCAGGATTATCTGAAACGGGTTTCGATCCTGCCGCCCTCTTATCTCCGCATCTCGCATGGCGACGAGATTTCAATCGGCGCGCGGCGCTTCAAGGTCATCACCGGCGGCGGCCATGCGCTCGACCAGGTGATGCTCTATTGCGCCGCCGACAAGCTGTTCCTCTCGGCCGATCAGGTGCTGAGCAGGATTTCTCCCAACGTCAGCGTGTGGGCGGTCGAACCCAACCAGAATTCGCTTGGCGAGTATCTGGCATCGCTCGCCAGCCTCACGACTACGCTGCCTTACGATCTTCTGGTGCTGCCGGGCCACGGCGTGCCGTTCTACGGATTGAAAACGCGGATCAAGCAGCTCGCCGATCACCACGAGGAGCGTTGCAGACTGATCGCCGAGGCGTGCCGGGAAAGCTCGAAGACGTCAAAGGAACTGGTGCCGGTCGTGTTCCACAAGCACGATCTCGACGCGCACCAGATGGGTTTTGCCGCCGGCGAGCTGATCGCGCACGTGAACTACATGCTGGTCGAAGGTCGTCTTACGGTCGAGGAGATCGATGGCGTGCTTCGCTTCCGCACGACGTGAAGCGGAGCGCGATAGAACCAGATTTGACTATCGCCGCGAACAAGGTGTGTCCTCTCTCCCCAACCCGGGTTCAGCCGAGTTGGGTATCCAAGTTTGCCGATGTCGGATTCCGACTTCGATGGGAGGGGGGCCAGTGTGAAGGTTGCGGTCTTTCTTTAAGGCAGGCCCCCTCACACGTATCGCGCCCTGCGCGCCTGTCAGGCCGACAGGACCCTTTGAGGCGCGTTGCCAAAATCCGTCTCGCTTGGCTGGCACAGCGCTTCGCTGACGCTCCACAGCCTGCGCGCCACATCCAGATCATGGGTGACCGGCTTGGTTCGCACTTCGCGACAGCGAAGAAAAAATCGGCCAGTCACGCCGGCGACATCGCCCGATGACGCGAGATAAATCGACGTTCGCGCGCCTTTTTCCGGTGTGCCGAAGAAGGGAAAGTTTTTTATCAACATCGGAAACAGTGCCGGCAACCCCTCCATATTGTTGCCGAACCGCGTCCGCGTCGGTCCCGGAGAAAGGCAATTGACGGTTAATCCCGTGCCGGCCAGACGCCGGCTCAACTCGAACGTAAACAGGATGTTTTCCAGCTTCGAGCGAAAATAGGCGAAAAGAAATTGATGCTTTTTCTCGCTCTGCAGATTGTCGAAATCGAGCGCGGAGCTGTAGGACTCCGAGCCCACGGTGATGATCCGACCCTGGCCTGCGGCGCGGATCTTGTCGAGAAGAAGACTCGTCAACAGGAACGGCGCCAGGTGATTGACCGCAAACGTCTTCTCGATTCCATCGACGCTTAATTCGCGGCGCGCGAACACAGCGCCGGCATTGTTGATCAGCACATCAATCTGCGCGTGGTTTTCTTTGATTTCCGCGGCGAGGCGGCGAATCTCGCGTTGCGACGATAAATCCGCGAGAAAGACCGTCGGCGCTCGCCCGGCCGCCACCGCGGCAACTTCCTTCCTTGCCGCTTCGGCACGTTCCGCATCGCGGCACACCAATGCGACCATGGCGCCCTGGCGCGCCAATTCGCGCGCAGTCGCCAGTCCAATGCCGCTGCTCGCTCCGGTGATGACGACCGTCTTGTCTTTCATTTTCGATCTCCGTTTTTTTGCTTCCGTGATCTGATGGAAAGCGAAATTCGACAGATCGCCGCCTGGGTAAGGCGCGGCGAATTTCATTTGGCGCCTTCAGATGGGCCGACGCGCCGCGGACGTCATCGCTGGCTCGCTGCCGCGAACGAAGCGCCGGCCAAACCACATCCGGTGAAGCAATCCATCCTTGCGCAGCAAGACGTGGTAGAGGGCGCCGGCAACATGCAGGGCGATCAGCGCCCAGAGCAGGCGGGAAATCAGATAGTGCGCCCAGCGTAATTTGTAGGCCCAGAAGTCGGCTGGCAGCTGCGGGCTTTCGCCGATCAGGATGCCGAGAATGCCGGTTTCGAACGCCAGCGAAAGACCGACGGCGGCCATGCCGATCACGGCAATGTAGAGCATCCGGTGCGACGCCCACGCCACTCCATCGAAGAAGGGACTCCCGGTCGAAGCCGCGGCCGGACGCCTGGTGCCGAAACGGATCAAAAGCCGCACCAGCATCAGCGTCAAAATCAGAATGCCTCCGGCCATATGGCCGCGCAGCGCGTCGATCTTCATGGGGTCGCTGGTCGGGATCTTCGCCATCACCAACGTGCCAAGCGCAAGCGCGGTCGGGATCAGGAGCGCGAGCATCCAGTGCAATGCGACCAGCATCGGGTGATAGCGGGAGGCGTGCGGCATCTTTTGTTCTCCAGGGTTCCGAGAAGGAAGCTTAGGAGTGCCTGGCCGGACATTCCGCTCGCCGGGCGGCGCTCGCGCGGAAAGCAAATTAGGTTTTCCGCCGCAAAAATCAAATTCAAATTTGAATTTTAAATATCACGATGTGTTGAGAAGCTTGCGGGCGGCCGTGCCGGAACAACGGAGAATGGAAGGAACGAGGACGGCCGCGAACGCAGTCGGTTGCCGGTCAGATTTCCTTGCGCGCGTCACGGGCGACGGCTTCCATGCCCGCCAGCGCATAGCGGAACATATGTCGCGCAATCGCCGGCGCGTCATCCGGCTTCAATCCCATCGCCGGCAATGCGCGCGCCAGATGGTTGCGGTCGGCCAGGATCAGCATGCAGATCGGCGCCATCAGGCTGACGCATCCGCGGGCAACGGCCGGGTGATCTTCAGGAAGCTTCATCAGTTCGGCAATGAATTGCCGCAGTTGACGCGCTCTCGGAAGGATCACTTTCTCCTTCGTCTCCAGCATCGAGGAGGGCGACACCAGTTCGCGGCCGAGCACCCGAAAAACCCAGGACGAGGAAAGCGGGCCAGTGAGCGCGCGAGCCACGACGTCGAGAACCGCCTCGAGCCTGGCCTTGGGATCGCTTTTTCCGGCGACCGCCTTCGAAACGGCGTCCGCCGAGAACAGACGATTGCGCGCTTCCTCGAGCACGGCTGCATGCAGACCCTCGATGCCGCCGAAATAATAGTTCACAGCCGCCGTATTGGTGCCGGCCCGTTCGCAGATTTCCTTGGCAGTGGTCCGCTCAAAGCCCTTTTCCGCAAACTCCTGCCCGGCGGCCTCCAGCAATTGCAATTGCGTCGTCTGTCGATCTTCGGCCGGTTTTACAAGGCTCGAGCGGCCCCGGTATTTCACTCCCCGTTTCATCGAGTTTCGAACCCTCAAAGCCAGCGACGTTTGAAGCACCTTTCCGTTGAAACTTTAATTTAAAATTCGGATTTGGCAAGCAACTTAGGCCTCGAGATTGAACAGCTTCGCGGCGGTACGGCCGAGAATATCGACCTTCTGCTCGTCGCTGAGCGAAGCCGCAGCGAAGATGTGGTCGACCGGGTTGAGCTGCCAGGGATAGGGATAGTCGCTACCGAGCACGATCTGGCTGGCGCCGACCTGTGCCACCAGATGGCGGATCGCTTCGGGCGTGAACACCAGGGAATCGAAATAGATCTGCCTGAGGTATTCCGAAGGAGGCTTCTTCAGCTTGAGATCGGGGTTGCAGCCTTTGGGTCCCACCATGCAGGCGTGATCGGAGCGGTCGGCATAGGACGGCAGATAGCCGCCGCCATGGGCGGCGATCACTTTCAGTCCGGGAAAGCGATCGAGCGTGCCCTCGAAGATCAGGTGCGACAGCGCGATCGTGGTATCGAGCGGATTGCCGATGGTGTTGTCGAGCCAACCGTTGCCCGCCAAGCGCTTGTTCAGCTCGGGCATGCCGCGCGGATGGATGAAGAGCGGCACCCCCAGCTCTTCGGCCTTGGCCCAGACCGGGTGGAATTTTTGGTCGGAGAAGTCGACGCCATTGACCGAGCCGCCGATCGCCGCGCCTTTGAGGCCCTGTTTCCTGACTGCGGTCTCAAGTTCCTGCACGGCGAGATCGGGCGCCTGCAGGGTGAGCGAGGCAAAAGCGGCGAAGCGGGCGGAATTGGCGGCGCAGAATTCGGCCAGCTTTTCGTTCTGGAGTTTGACAATTTGCGCGGCAAGATCGCGCTCGCGGTTGTACCAGAACGGATTGATCGACAGGATCTCCATATCGACCGCCTGGGCGTCCATGGCGGCGAGCCGCTGCGAAAGATCGATATAGGTCTCGCTTGCGCCATTGATCGGGGAAATCTGCAGCCTGGTGCCCTCTTCGCCGAGCAGCGCGCCCGCTTCGCGAAAATGGCAATGCGCGTGCACGTCGATGGTCTTGACCCGCTTCCCGTTGACCGTGACGGGCAATTTCCGGCGCGGCTCCAGCTGGGCATGGGCGCTCTTCAAGAGGCCGCAGCCGCAAAACATGATGCCGCTCGCGGCAGCGGCGGCACCCGTTTTCAGGAAATGACGGCGCGAGCTGATGGCGATTTCTTCCAAGGCTATTTCCCCCAAAGCTTTTGATTTGGCGGCACGAACTGCCCCGCGCCGGTTTTTCGATGCCGAGCCGGCCGCGATCGCAGACGGCGAAGGTGGAAGTAAGATCGTAGGACAGGCCAGCGGGTGCCAGCAAGACGGCGCAGGCAAACGAGCCATCATGACCGCGCTCGCGGGCCAACATCGGGACCGGCACTCAACGCTTCGAGCACCCAAGGACTCAAAGCGCCCGAGGCGTATTGATCCGGATCAAATGCTGATCCGCGTTTGGAGCAACCCTCTTCCCCGAGGTTCACGCTTTCGCGAGCCAATTCCGGCTCGACATTAAACCTGGAAAAGTTCTAAAAAAGCGGCACCGCCGCTCCGGCCTCCCCTGCCAGGTCCTTGTAATGGATTATAATAAATTCTTCCGCACCGCTCTCAGCCGCCTGCATGACGAGCGGCGTTATCGGGTTTTTGCCGACCTCGAGCGCATCGCAGGCCGCTTTCCGCACGCGATTTGGCATTCGCCGAAGGGCACCCGCAGCGTCGTGATCTGGTGCTCCAACGACTATCTCGGCATGGGGCAGCACCCCAAAGTGGTGGGCGCGATGGTCGAGACCGCCACCCGCGTCGGGACCGGCGCCGGCGGCACCCGCAACATCGCGGGAACCCATCATCCGCTGGTGCAACTTGAGCAGGAGCTTGCCGATCTCCACGGCAAGGAGGCCGCCCTGCTGTTCACCTCGGGCTATGTCTCCAACCAGACCGGCATCGCCACCATCGCCAAGCTCATTCCCAACTGCCTGATCCTGTCGGATGCGCTCAATCACAATTCGATGATCGAGGGTATCCGCCAGTCGGGTTGCGAACGCATCGTGTTCCGCCACAGCGACATGGCGCATCTGGAGCAATTGCTGCGCAGCGCGGGTCCGTATCGGCCGAAGCTGATCGCGTGCGAGAGCCTCTATTCTATGGACGGCGATATCGCTCCGCTCGCCAGGATCTGCGATCTCGCCGAGCGACATGGCGCGATGACCTATGTCGACGAGGTTCACGCGGTCGGCATGTATGGTCCGCGCGGCGGCGGCATTGCCGAGCGCGACGGTGTCATGCATCGCATCGACGTTGTGGAAGGAACGCTGGCCAAGGCCTTCGGTTGTCTCGGCGGCTATATCGCCGGACGTGCCGAAATGATCGACGCGGTGCGGTCCTACGCGCCCGGTTTCATCTTCACCACCGCGCTGCCGCCGGCGATCTGCTCGGCTGCGACGGCCGCAATCCGGCACCTCAAGACGTCGAACTGGGAGCGTGAACGCCACCAGGAGCGCGCCGCCCGGGTCAAGGCGATCCTTATCGCAGCCGGACTGCCGGTGATGTCGAGCGACACCCACATCGTGCCGCTGTTCGTCGGTGATCCCGAAAAATGCAAGCAGGCTTCCGATCTGCTGCTCGAAGAGCACCATATCTATATCCAGCCGATCAACTACCCGACGGTCGCCAAGGGCACCGAACGGTTGCGGATCACGCCCTCGCCCTATCACGACGACGGCCTGATCGATCACCTCGCCGAAGCGCTGGTCCAGGTCTGGGAACGGCTCGGCCTGCCGTTGAATGAGAAGTCGCTGGCCGCGGAATAACCTTAACCCGCTATCTGCGCGATCGGCCCCGGCGTGAAGGCCGGCCGACGTGCTTTGCCGGTGCATTCCGGCTATACTGCCTCACGACAGTCATCTGGCGGTGGCGCGGAACCGCACGGCCCGGGATCTTTACGGAGTAAGCAGCGATGCTGCACGACTGGAGCGTGATCGCCGCCGCGTTCGCCTACATCGGCTTCCTGTTTTTCGTCGCAAGCTACGGCGATCGTCTGTCGCCGACGCAGCGCGGCCGCGCCAGCGCGCTCATCTATCCCCTGTCGCTCGCGATCTATTGCACCTCCTGGACCTTCTTCGGCTCGGTCGGGTTCGCCAGCCGCACCAGCGTCGACTTCCTGGCGATCTATATCGGTCCGATCCTGATGATCGGATTTTGCACGCCCTTGCTGCGCCGGGTGATCAAGCTGGCGAAATCGCAAAACATCACCTCGATCGCCGATTTCATCGCCGCCCGCTACGGCAAGAGCCAGGCGGTCGCCGCATTCGTCGCGCTGATCGCCATCATCGGATCGATTCCCTACATCGCCCTCCAGCTCAAGGCGGTGGCATCGTCGCTTGAGACCATCCTGAGCGAAGACCAGGCGTTTTCCTCGATTCCGATCATCGGCGACATCGCGCTGACCGTCACGCTGGCGATGGCGGCCTTCGCCGTGCTGTTCGGAACCCGTCAGGCCGACGCGACCGAACATCAGCACGGATTGATGCTGGCGGTCGCCACCGAATCGACCATCAAACTGGTCGCCTTCCTCGCCGCCGGTGCATTCGTGACATTCTGGATGTTCACGCCCGTCGAACTGGTCGAACGCGCGATGAAGACGCCGGAAGCAGTGCGCGCCATCGAGTACACGCCGTCCGTCGGCAATTTCCTGACCATGGTGCTGCTGTCGTTTTGCGCGATCATGCTGCTGCCGCGGCAGTTTCACGTCAGTGTGGTCGAGAATTCCACCGACGCGGAGGTCGGCCGCGCGCGCTGGCTGTTTCCTTCTTACCTGGTGGCGATCAATCTGTTCGTGATTCCGATCGCGCTCGCCGGACTCGTGACGTTTCCGTTCGGCGCGGTGGACAGCGACATGTATGTGCTGGCGCTGCCGATGGAGGGAAACGGGCCGCTGCTCAGCATTTTCGTTTTCCTTGGCGGCCTGTCCGCCGCAACCGCCATGGTTATCGTCGAGTGCGTCGCGCTTTCCATCATGGTCTCGAACGACATCGTCACGCCGCTGGTCCTGCAGCGCGGACGCGAGTCCCGCGCCGGCCGGAATTTCGGTCGCTTCCTGCTGGGGGTCCGTCGCTTCGCGATTTTTGCGATCATGGCGATGGCCTATTTCTACTATCGCGCGCTGGGCAACGCCCAATTGGCGGCGATCGGCCTGTTGTCTTTCGCCGCCATCGCACAGCTTGCGCCGGCGTTCTTCGGCGGCCTGTTCTGGCAGCGCGCGACCGCCCGAGGCGCGATCGGCGGCATGCTGGTCGGTTTTGCAGTGTGGACCTACACCCTGTTTCTGCCGAGCTTCCTCGAAGGTACGGCCGCCGGTCTGCAGCTGCTGCATCACGGCCCGTTCGGTATCGAAGCCTTGCGACCGCAGGCGCTGTTCGGCGCCGATCTGCCGCCGCTTCTTCATGGCGTGCTCTGGTCGCTTTCGCTCAACCTCTTGACCTATGTCGTGCTCTCGCTCGCGCGCCAGCCGTCATCGATCGAACGCCTGCAGGCCGACCTTTTCGCACCCCACCGGCTGACGCCGATGACCCCGACGCTCAGGCGCTGGCGTACCACGGTGACGGTCCAGGACATTCAGAGCACGGTTGCGCAATATCTCGGGCCCGATCGCGCCCGCGACTCCTTCGATGCCTTCGCCACCACCCACAATGTCCATCTCGAGCCGGCGGCGCCGGCGGACTTCGAATTGCTGCAGCATGCCGAGCACCTGATCGCATCCTCGATCGGGACGGCGTCTTCACGCCTGGTCATGTCGCTATTGCTTCGCAAGCGCGCGGTCTCGGCCAAGGCCGCGCTCAAACTGCTCGACGACTCCCATGCAGCGCTGCATTTTAACCGCGAGATATTGCAGACCGCGCTCAACCATGTGCGGCAGGGCATCGCCGTGTTCGACCGGGACCTGCAGCTGATCTGCTCCAACCGGCAATTCGGTGAAATCCTCGGATTGCCGCCGCATCTGGTCCAGATCGGAATTCCCTTAAAGGAGATTCTCGAATTCATGGCGTTGATCACGCCTTCGGCTTCCGGCGTCGACAAGGAGCTGGTGATGGAGAAGCGGCTCGCCGCCTATACGACGGAGGGCGAGCCGTATCTGGAGCGGCTGACGGACCGGCATATGGTGATCGAGGTCCGCTCCAACCGGATGCCTGGCGGCGGATTGGTCATCACCTTCTCCGACGTCACGCCTTCCTTCGAGGCTGCCGAAGCGCTGGAACGCGTCAACGCTACCCTGGAGAAACGCGTGCGCGATCGCACCGAGGAGCTGACGCGCCTGAATTCGGAACTGGCGCTCGCCAAGAGCGCCGCCGAAGATGCCAACATCTCGAAGACGCGTTTCCTGGCGGCGGCAAGCCATGACATCCTTCAGCCGCTGAACGCGGCGCGGCTCTATGTGACGAGCCTGGTCGAGCGCCAGAACGGCGGAGAAGATTCGAGGCTGGTCGAGAACATCGACGATTCGCTGGAGGCCATCGAGGATATCCTCGGAGCGCTGCTGGATATTTCAAGACTCGATGCCGGCGCCATGACCACGTCGAGAACGAGTTTCAATATCGGCGACCTGATGCGGTCGCTGGAGATCGAGTTTGCGCCGATCGCCCGCGCCAAGGGACTGAAACTGACCTTCGTGCCCTGCTCGCTGCCGGTCGAATCCGATCGCCTGCTGCTGCGGCGGCTGCTGCAGAACCTGATCTCCAACGCCATCAAATATACCCCGCGCGGACGGGTGCTGGTCGGATGCAGGCGCCGCGGCCAGTCGCTGCAGATCGGCATCTACGACACCGGGGTCGGGATTCCGGTTCTCAAGCGCGGCGAAATCTTCAAGGAATTTCACCGGCTGGAACAGGGCGCGCGGATCGCGCGTGGCCTGGGCCTCGGCCTGTCGATCGTCGAGCGGCTTGCCCGCGTCCTCAACCATGGCATCGCGATCGATTCCAACGCCAGCGGCGGTTCGTTTTTCTCAGTGACGGTGCCGACCGCAACAGCCGTCAATCACACCACGGCTGTGACCAGCGCCACGCCGCTTTCGAGGGCTCCGATGAGCGGCTCGCTGATCGTGTGCATCGAAAACGACGCGGCGATCCTGGACGGAATGAAAACGCTGCTGACCGCCTGGAACGCCGAGGTTATCGCCGTGGGCGATCCCGAATCCGCGATAGAAGCGATCGAGGCCGCGGGCAAGCGTGTCACCGGCCTCCTGGTCGACTATCATCTCGATCGCGGCAACGGCATCGCCGCGATCAGGGAGATTCGCCGCCGCTTCGGCGACGGCATTCCGGCAATCCTGATCACCGCCGATCGCAGCCCGCATGTGCGCGCCGCCGCGCGAGAGGAGAACGTCGCCGTGCTTAACAAGCCGGTGAAGCCGGCTTCGCTCCGCGCGTTGCTGGGGCAATGGCGCACCCAGCAGATGGTGGCGGCCGAATAGCCGTTCGAATTCTCGCTGAAGCTATGGTTGCGACGGCGTGCCCTGACGCCACTGGTCGCCGGCGATTTTCGCCGCCGCAATCACGGCCTGGGTGCGGCTCTCGACGCCGAGCTTTTGCAGGATCGCCGACACATGCGCCTTGATCGTCGCCTCCGAGACCCCAAGCTCATAGGCAATCTGCTTGTTGAGAAGGCCTTCCGACAACATCATCAGCACCCGTACCTGCTGCGGCGTCAGCGTCACGAGCCGGTCGCGAAGGCGCGCCAGCTCGGGATCGGTCGCGGATGACAGGTCGGTGTCGGGCGGAATCCAGACATCGCCGTCCATCACCTTCATAATGGCATCGCGCAGCGTATCGACGCCGAAACGTTTCGGAATGAAACCGGACGCGCCGAAATCCAGCGAGCGGCGGATCGTGCCGCCGTCGTCGGTGGCGGAGACGATCACCACAGGAATCGCAGGATATTGCGCGCGCAGATAGATCAAACCTGAAAAGCCGGAGATTCCCGGCATGGTCAAATCGAGCAACACCAGATCGACGTCGGAATCCTCTTCGAGCAGCTTGGTCAATTCCTCGAACGACCCGGCTTCGTCAATTTTTGCCGAGGTCACAACGCTCGCCACCGCCTGCCGCAGGGCATCGCGGAACAGCGGGTGATCGTCGGCAATCACGAGATGGGTATCGGCGGCGGAACTCATCTATTTCTTTGCAAGAGAGGCGAGGCTTCGTCCCCGAGCCATCTCCAGGTGAATTTTCGTCGGATGCACGCTCGCATGCAAGCGCACAATGCTGGCATGCGAAATACAGGTTAATTTGCACGATCTTTGTGCGCCGCAATAGGGCAAATGCGCGCAGGTGAAGGGGTACCCCGATCCCATGAGGAACCGCAACGCGGTTCGGACGCAGGGCCGAAAGTCTTATTGGGCGAGGTTTCACGGCGATGTTACCGTGACCTGAATCTCGTGGCCAACGCATGATCGGCGCGTGGGAGCGAGCCTGGCGACAACGATTTCGGGGAGCGATCAACAATGTCAATAGCAGCAACAGCTGGCGAAATCCGCACCAGCGGTCGAATGACCGCCGAAGAGCGAAAGGTGATTTTCGCCTCCTCGTTGGGTACCGTGTTCGAGTGGTACGACTTCTACATTTACGGAACGCTCGGTGCTTTCCTTGCGAAATACTTTTTCTCCAACGTACCTCCGAACGTCGCCTTCATCTTCACCCTGCTCGCCTTCGCGGCGGGCTTTGCCGTCCGGCCATTCGGCGCCCTGATCTTCGGTCGTCTCGGCGACATGATCGGCCGCAAATACACCTTCCTGATCACCATGACGCTGATGGGCGTAGGCACCTTCTTTATCGGCCTGCTCCCCGGCTATAACACCTGGGGCATCGCCGCCCCGGTCGTGCTCATCGCCCTGCGCCTGGTTCAGGGCCTTGCGCTCGGCGGCGAGTATGGCGGTGCGGCGACCTATGTCGCCGAGCACGCGCCGAGAAACCAGCGCGGCTACTACACGTCCTGGATCCAGACCACGGCAACGCTTGGACTGTTCCTGGCGCTGTTGCTGATCCTTGGTATTCGCACCGGGATGGGCGAAGAATCATTCGGTGACTGGGGTTGGCGCATTCCGTTCCTTCTCTCCGGTATCCTCCTGATCGTCTCGATCTGGATCCGCCTGAGCCTGAACGAGTCGCCGGTCTTCCAGAAGATGAAGGAAGAAGGCAAAACCTCGAAGCGGCCTCTGACCGAAGCCTTTGGTGAATGGGCGAATGCCAAGATCGCAATTCTTGCGCTGCTCGGCGCGACGGCCGGCGAAGCCGTGGTGTGGTACGGCGGACAGTTCTATGCGCTGTTCTTTTTAACGCAGACCCTCAAGGTGCCCGGCGTCACCGCGCAGATCCTGATCGTGGTCGCGCTCACGCTCGGTACGCCGTTCTTCATCGTGTTCGGCTGGCTCTCCGACAGGATCGGCCGCAAACCGATCATCCTGGCCGGCTTCCTGCTTGCGGCGCTGACCTATTTCCCGATCTTCAAGGGCATCACTCACTTTGCCAATCCCAGGCTCGAGGCCGCCCTGGCATCGGCTCCGGTGACGGTGATCGCCGATCCGTCCGAATGTTCGTTCCAGTTCAAGGCGACGGGAACCGAGAAATTCACCACCGGTTGCGACATCGCAAAATCCGGCCTGGTCAATTTGTCGGTGAATTACCAGACCCAGGATGCGCCAAAGGGAACGCCCGCGCAGGTCAAGGTCGGCGAGCAGACGCTGAGCGCCACTGCGGTGGATTTCGCCAAGTCCCTGTCGGCGGCCATCAAGAACCACGGCTATCCAGCTAGCGCCGATCCCGCCGAAATCAATTACGTGATGACGACGGTTTTGCTCTGGATCCTGGTGATCTATGTGACGCTGGTCTATGCACCGATTGCGGCATGGCTGGTTGAACTATTCCCAAGCCGCATCCGCTACAGCGGCATGTCGCTGCCCTATCACATCGGCAACGGCTGGTTCGGCGGCTTCCTGCCGGCGACCGTATTCGCGATCGTCGCCTGGACCGGAAACATCTACTCCGGCCTGTGGTATCCAGTCGCCATCGCCCTGATGAGCCTCGTGATCGGCTTCCTGTTCCTGCCTGAAACCAAGGACGTCGACATCACGGCCAACTGAGTGGTAAAAGACGACAAAGGCGGATCGACGACAGACCGGCTGCGGATCATTCCGCGGCCGGTTTTTCATTCGGGCCTGATCAGTTCGAGCCTGACGCTCCGATGAACTGGAGCACGATCTCGCGGCGATGCGGGCGCAACCGATGCTCGATCAGGTAGATCGCCTGCCAGGTCCCCAGTGCGAGCTTTCCCTCGAGGATGGGGACCTGCAGCGAGGTCGTCGTCAGCAGGCTCTTGACATGAGCCGGCATGTCATCAGGACCTTCCGTATCATGGGTCCAGCCGGCGTGCTCCGGCGCAAGTCGATCGAGCGCGGTGGTCAGATCGTCGAGCACCGAGGGATCGGCGTTTTCCTGAACCGTGAGCGAGGCCGAGGTGTGGCGAACGAACAGCGTCACTACCCCCTCGGTCGCACCGGTCTCCTTCACGAAGGATGCGATTTCGCGGGTCAGATCGACGAAACCAGGTCCGGAAGTTTCCACCGTGAGCAACGAACTCGCGACTGTACTGGCGCTGGTCCTGCAATGGGCGGCGCGGGAGAAAGATTTCGATGACTTCATTACGATCTACCTGTCGTCGTCACCGCCAACGTAGCGACGACCCGCTGAATTGACCGATCGCCCCGTCAAATCCTGCCGTTGACGTCCTTCTG
>Ga0306925_10002907_pt1 | contig 14933 bp, 10 predicted proteins | sample flu12Cox44000176_FD_203755 | JGI IMG/M metagenome (GOLD analysis project Ga0306925, IMG submission 203755) | Lab enrichment of tropical soil microbial communities from Luquillo Experimental Forest, Puerto Rico - flux8day.12C.oxic.44.000.176 (v2)... | ecosystem: Environmental > Terrestrial >... | reverse complement strand
GAAACCCAGCGTGGCAGTACACAATGCTCGGCTTCGATCGGTCAATGAGCTGTGCACTCGATTCGAAATCGAGCAGGGGCATGGAGACGGCGCCCGGCAGATGTCCTCTCAACCACTCCGCCCTACTGCGAACGTCCACCAATTGCACGGAGGGATCGGCGGCAAGCGCGCGTTGGACATCCCCGCAGCGATGTGTTGGGATACTGGCCAGCGGGATATTTGCCTCGCGCCATCGCGCTTCGTCTGCCGGCAAATAGCCAATCACCCGCTCGAACCCGACCCTTGCCAATCGAGCATGTGCTTCCGGGTGCTTAACCGTTTTTGGGGAGCAACAATTGTCTTCCTGGATCAGGTCTCTAAAGAGCCGGTAGTTGTTAAGTGAGATACCCGCCGGCGAAAACCTGCTGAACCAAAAGTGAGTTGAGGTTATGAAGGGGCTAGGCGATCTCCGCATAGCCCATCGATGGTGCAAGCGCATACCGGTAAGAAAGCCGAGAAGGCGGCGGCTGCGGCCATGGTGTCGCACCCGGTGCTGAGTCTGGGAGCTACCCGTTTCATGGAATTAGAGCGCGAGGTAGAACAAGACTATCGGCCACAGATGCTCCAGGCGCTGCAGGAGAAAGTGCAGGTGCAGGCGAGGACGATCGAAAGCCAGGCGCCGCAATGTCGGCACTGCAAGCAAGCCATGAAGTATCACGACCGGCCAAAGGTATCGTGGATCGTGCGCTGGGGAAGAGTGCGAACGACAGCAGCCCGGTATCGCTGTGCGCCCTGCCATTACGAGTGCAGGCCATTGCTGGATCATCTTGGAGTAGAAGCGGGACGGATCAGCGGGTCGCTGGCGCGCCTGCTGGTGTTGCTGACGGTGATTGCGCCCTATGAGCTGGCGGCGCGCTTGGCGTTCTTGTTGCTGGGGGTGAAAGTCAGTGCCATGGGGATGTGGCGGGTGACGCAGCGGCTGGGGGAAGCGGCGGCGCACTATCAGGAAGAAGTCACTCGCTACCACAGCGACAACCGCAGCCCGGACTCGCCCGCCAAGGAAGCAGCGGACGTGGTCGTGGTGGGCGTGGATGGCTGCGCTCTGGGGATGCAAGTCCGGCAGCGACGACGGCGCCAACCGGACGACGGCGGCCCGCTGCCTGCCTTGCCGCCGGTCGAAGAAGGTCAGTTTCGCGAGGTCAAGACGGCGGTTTTGTTACGCGCGGACGAGCGAGTGGAAGCCAGTCCGGGGCGGCACTGCTTGGTGCGGCGGGTTTTGGTGAGTGCTTTGGGCAACGCCGATGCTATTTTCAGCCAGCTTTGGGCGCAACTGCAGGAATTGGGATGGCTGGGGGCGCAGACGATGGTGGTCATCGTGGGGGACGGGGCGGAGTGGATTTGGAAGCGGGCCTGGATGTTTCCCCGCCGCTGCGAAATTCTCGACTTCTGGCACGCCCTGGAAAAGGCTTGGGCGTTTGCCCGTCTGCAGTATGGCGAAGGCTCCTCGCGAGCGGAAGCCTGGATTCATCGCTTGGCCCAGGACCTGAAGGCGGGCAAGGTACAAGCCGTGATCCGGCGGCTGGAGCGCCTGCAACCTCGCAGTGAGGAAGCTAGGAAATGCCTGGCCGAGTTGATCGACTACTATCGCGACAATGCCTGCCGCATGCGCTATGACGAGTATCTGCGGCTGGGTTACGGTATCGGCAGTGGGGCGGTAGAGAGCGCACACAAACAGGTGGTGCATGCCCGCATGCGGCAAGCCGGGATGCGCTGGAGCGAAGCCGGGGCGCGACGCTTGTTGGCGTTACGTCTGCTGCTGTTGAACCAGCGCTGGGCGATGTTGGATCAACTCCGCATGCTGCCCCTGCCCGTCGCTCAGGCTGCCGCATGAGGTGCTTGACCGGCGCGCGCGCGCTGTCGCATCCTGAACCGGCTATGCGGCTGCGCCCTACCACGCTTGCCTTACCTCCCGATCTGCGCGCCCGACTCGAGAAGGCTCGCCTCGATCTGCTGGCTCTGTTCCGCGCCCTCGATCGCATGGACTTGTCGCCGATCGAGATCCCACAGCGGCTGTTGCGACAACTCTTTGAATTGGACGCCGATTATGGCGAAGCCCTGTGGGCCCTGGACCAACCTCCAGGCAAGCTCAATCAGCGCGCCATGCTGCGGGACACCTTGGCTGCGCTCGAACAACTGCCCCAACGCCTGATCCAGTTCCGCAACTTGCTTCCCCCGCGCGCACAGCGCACCCTACCCTCCCTTGAGCTTTCGGTTCGCCGTTCGCTGAATCCTCGCGAGGCATACAACATGATTCCGGGTAGAGATCCCCAAATCGGTTAGGCACCCACCTGCATGGCTTCCGCCATTGGCACAACTTATTCACACCACGAATCAGCGGATCGAGACGAAGATGCCGACTCGGCCAGCCTGCGACAGGCGAGTATTCCGGCGGCTGAATGATGCCGAGGCGGAATGGGCGGTAAAATCGAGGGTATGGCAAAGCTCACGTTGGTCTATGGAATGCGTCTGCTACCTTCAGAAGAAATCGACGAGGTGGGCGAGGCTCCGGTGAAGCTCAAGAATGGCCGCGAGGCTCACGTCACCCTTCATATTGTCGAGGGGTCGAAGGATGACATCGAGAAACAACTGCGCCAGAGCATCAACGCTTTCTTTGATCTCTATCCGGAAATCTGAGTTCCGTCGCTTAATCCCATGCGGGAGGATTGTGGCCCCAAGACTCCGCAGGGTATCAGCTGCGGGGAACGTTACCAGCCGGGAAACCGTAATAGATGACAGCGGCGCGTGCTGCGCCCCAGCTTCAATCCGCTCACGTCCGAGACGGAACATAGGCAAGCCGTGATTGAGTTTCCAGAACCGACACAAATACGACTCGCGTTGCAGCGGACGTTGCGTCCCACCAGCAAGCTGGGAAAGACAACTCTGTGGTTCGGCGGCCTCGCACTGGTGTTGCAACTGTGGAAGCTGATCGCACGTTCACCCAGCGGCACCATGTTGAGTGGGTGGACAGCATTCATCACCTATGTGTTCGTTTGCTGCCTTTTCCTGAGAGGCATGCGATGGGTGCGCAAGGAACTGATGTGGCGGCTGCGGAATCGCTTGATCGTCACGTACGTGTTTATTGGCGTCATTCCCATCGTGCTGCTGCTCTCGATGGTGCTGCTGGCGGGCTACCTCTTCGCGGGCCAATTCGCAACCTACATCGCTCTGGCCGACCTCGAAACCGAACTCCAGCATTTGACCGCCGCAAACGATGCACTGGCGGCACAGTGCCGCACTCTGAGCCAATCTGGAAAGCTGACGCCGCAACTGGCGGCTGAAATCGCCAGCGCCTCTGATGAAGGTTTCAGCCAACGTACCGTAACGGTACTGGAGGGTGACAAGGGATTCACGATCGAACCGGGCGGCAGAACGGCCGAAGTTCGCATCGTCCTGCCAGAGACTGCCAAGGGCGACCTGAGCAACTTCGTGATGGACGACGGACGATTGCACCTGCGGGCGGTCAAACATCTTGACGCCGGAGCACGACGTCTCACGCTTGTCTCCAACGTGCCGATGACTCGCGAGTTGCTGCAGCGGGCATCACGCGTGGGCTCAGTCGATCTCTATTATCCTGTGGCGGATGCCAACCTCGACAAACCGCCTACCACCGCCGCCGGACAAAAAAAGCCAGCCTCTTCCGAGGACAGCATCACCATCGATCTGGGCGGATCGGAGTCAAAAGTCACGCTGCCGGGCAAGGACGTTACAAACGCACCGCAAGACGTGGAGGCAGGTCGGGTTCTGCCAGCAGCGAACCGCTTTGACCCAGAGTTCCGCTGGTGGACACTGTTTAACGCGATGGATTGGAAAAGCGGAAAGGAACTGACCGGCACCGTCGTCGTGGGGTCGCGTCCGTCGATGCTCTACAACGTATTGTTCGGCACCCTCGGAACCAAGGCCGGTATTTTCATTCAGCTCTTGGTTGGCATCGCAATTTTCTTCGCGATCATTGAGCTGGTCGCACTCTATATCGGCGTTCGCCTTACCCGCAGCATGACAAAATCGGTGGCTGAACTCTACACAGCAACCGAGCATGTAAACCGTGGCGACCTCACGCATCGCATCCAGGTCCAGACCCGCGACCAGATGGCATCCCTGGAGCAATCCTTCAATTCCATGACGGCGTCTTTGGCAAGACTAATCGCGGAGCAAAAGGAGAAGCAGCGGCTGGAAAGCGAGCTTGCTATCGCACATGAGGTCCAGGAGTTGTTGTTCCCACGGCAGATTTCCGAGCTGCTGACGTTGGAAGTACACGGGGTGTGCCGTCCTGCGCGTACAGTGAGCGGGGATTACTACGACTTCATACCTCTGCACGCCGACCGCCTTGTCCTGGCCGTAGGCGATATCAGCGGCAAGGGTATTTCGGCCGCTCTACTCATGGCTACGGTGCACGCCTTCGTTCGCGCCTACTCGCTGGAACCGGATCTCGCGCTGGCTGCGGTTCCTGCGGAACTCGGCGCACCCAGCATCGGTGGCGCCCAGATGTACTTCCAGAGCAACGGCAATCGCGAATCCGAGCTTTCGCCGGCCATCCTGATGGCCACTCTGAACTATCAGCTCTATCGCAGCACTCCTCCGGAAAAGTACGCGACCATGTTTCTCGGCAGCTACGACGCGGGATCGCGCCATCTGACGTACTCGAACGCGGGGCATTTGCCTCCTTATGTGATTGCCGACGATGGCCGCGTGTCAAGGCTGGAGACTTCCGGCACGGTCGTGGGTCTTTTTGATGGCATAAGTTATGAGGAGTCGCGGATTCCGATGCGGCCAGGCGACATTTTTGTGGCGTTCAGCGACGGTGTGACCGAACCGGAAAATGAGTTCGGGGAATTTGGCGAAGCACGTCTCGTGGAGTTAATTCAGCTGCATCGCGATCAGCCGCTGTCGCGCATCAGTGACGTCGTGACCGGAGCGGTGGCGGATTGGATCGGCGGCAACGAGCAGCCGGACGACGTCACGCTGGTATTGGCAAGGGCGAGGTAGAAACAGGCTGGCGCCTTGATTCCGCTCGAAACCATTCAGAAAAAGCTCGTCCCCGCCGTCCATGCGTTCCGGGGCTTCGTCCTCACTCACTTCACAGTCAGCGGAAAAATGATGTCTCCCATGCGGCCCGTTTGGTTATCGCGCGCCAGGAAACGAACTGTGCTCTTACCGGGTGATACCTCGAATGAGCGCTTAAGTTGGAAGCCCACCTCTTTGATCTGCGCCACAGCGTCGGGAGGGAACTTCCCTGTCGCGCCTTCGTTCATCGTGCCGACAGCCTGCCCCGCTGCATTGAAAGCTTTTGCCACGAAGCCAACATCCACTGTCCCGGCGGCTTCATTCAAAATGCCGGAATCGCCCGGAAGTGTGATAACCAGGTTCATTTTCTTCTTTCCACCCGTGCCCTCTTCGATTCCGGCGACCGCGACCTTGAAGCGAATCCCCGTGTATTCCAGTGGTGAGCCCATCGCAAGTCCAATTTCTTGCCCAGCTTGCGATGTCGGCGTGCCCTCGGAGGGGAAATACCCGGCGGGATGGTTGACCTCAATATTTTGCTGATTGGCCGTCACCTCAAGGCGGCGAAAGTCCTGACTGGCGTTGGCTTCCGGCACGAAGCCGAGTACGTAGCAAGCCGTATTCCCGTTGCTGGCGGCCAGGACTTCCGGGAATGGGTCGTTGCTTCCGTAGAAGGCCTTGCCTCCGGTGAGGAGAGCCAGATCCTTCATCCTTGTTATGGTAAATGCATCGCTTCCGGCCGAGGCCGAGCCTCGGACCTCGACCGGGTAGACCGCGACTCCGGCATCAAAGAGCGCCCGCATGCTGCGACGCCAGAGGGGCGCGATCCGCGTCTTTTCAGCGTCTGTGAGGGCGTCCTTGCTGCCTCCGACCGCCACCCCATTGACCGCCACACCGTGACTCGTCTCCTGCGGCGATTTAAACTGCATGGTTTTTGGGTCGATGTCGAATGGGACGGCGTTGGTCGCCCAAACCAGCGACTTGCGGCCCGGAAGTCCCTGGGCTGCAAAGGCAATATCCTGAAACACGACGAGAGGCAAATCGATGTTTGACCGCAACGCCTGCGCTGGCGGAGCTGCGTTCGATAGATCACCCTTGCTGAAAGCCGTGAGACGTGCCGCCTCGGCGTTGACCACCGCCTCGCTCAACCCAGCCGGAGCCGTGATGCCCTTCATTCCCCCAAGGCCTGTTTTTGCCAGGGCTGCCAGCAGCACATCGGAACCAGTGCGATAGTCGTGGTAGACGCGCAACCCCTTGTCGCTGAGTATGCCCAAAGTAACGGCGTGCTTGGCTTGCGCGGCCTTTCCTAGAAATTTGAGCACCTCGATGCGCGCATCGCGCTCATCGATGTATCGCGTGTGGATAGTGTCGAACACGACAAAGATGGCGCCGCTGGTTTCGCGGAAGTCGGGAATATTGCTGAACTCGTTGGGTTGCAGTTGAAGTGGAGCGGTGGGTTTTTCGCCAGGCCCTACAAATGTCGTAAGGGTGCGCGGTTTGCCGGATTCCTGCAAGCTAAAGTCGGGCTTGGTGAGAGTCATCAACGGCGTGCCGATGGGGGGCAGACCGCTGGCGGGGGTGCGGTTGGCGGCCAGGCTGTTAACAGAGGTCGCACTTACGGTGACGCGGACGTTGTCCTGCGAATTGCCAGGCATCGCGATCAGCAGGCAGGCAAAAAAAAGAATGACAATACCCGAAAGGTTACGGCGAAGCTTCATGGATTTGCACCTCGGGCGCAAGTAACGTGCGTACGGTTGGAGGGTTCGTCAGAACGGCTGCCGTCAGCGGCAATGGTGACCGCCCCCAGATTTCGGGTTATCACAAACCCTACGCGTGGGCAGTGTACGCCATCATGCCAACCTCAGCAATGACAAGCCTCTCACCTCGACGCGCCAAAGCCGACGCATCGTCTTCTGCTTACTTCTGACCCTCTGGCTTGGGCAGGAATCGGTATCCAATGCCGCGAACCGTGAGTAAGTGCTGCGGCTGCGACGGATCTCCCTCAATATACTTGCGCAACCGAACGATAAAATTGTCGATTGCCCGGGTGTCGGTATCCTCGTGCAAGCCCCAGACTTCTTCCAGGATCTGCTTGCGCGACACTATCTTGCCGCTATTGCTGATGAGATGGCGGAGCAGTTCGGCTTCCATTAACGTCAAGCGAAACACCCTGCCGTTGGCACTCAACTCCAGTGTGCCGAAGTCCACTTGCTTCCCTGCGAAGGAGTAGACGTCAAACTCACGCAGCGAGTCCGCGCTTTTGGACTCAGCAACACGCGATGCGTTCGGAGGGTTGGTGACCAGAGCACGGCTCCACTCGCGGCGGCGCAGCAGGCTCCGGATACGGGCCAACAGGATGTTCAGGTCGAAGGGCTTGGACAGATAGTCGTCGGCGCCTGCCTCGAATCCCTTGAGCACATCCTCCGGGTGCCCGCGGGCGGTAAGCATGAGCAACGGAATGAAGTGGTTTGCCTTTCGCAACTCGGCGGCTACCGTGAATCCATCCTTGCCCGGGAGCATGACATCGAGAACCAGAAGATCGTACTCGGCACGTTTTTGGAGCAGCAGGTCCAATGCCATCTCGCCGTCGCCTGCGACCTGGGTCTTATAGCCTTCGGCTTCGAGATTAAACTTCAACCCCCGCGCGAGATGCTCTTCGTCTTCCACGATCAGGATTTGTCGGGTCATTGCTGATACCTTGGCAACTCAATGGTGACGGTAGTTCCCTTCCCGGTGCCCTCACTTTCCACGTATGCTTCACCCCCATGACGACGGGTGATGGCTCGAACAATGAATAATCCCAGGCCGCTTCCCTTCACCTGCGTCGACCCCGGAGTTAGTACACGGTAGAAACGTTTGAAGACACGTTTCAACTCGCCGCCGGGAATACCTATACCGTTATCCTGGACCTTAATCTGGACGCGCTTCAGGTCGGGGGTAATCACCTCGACCCGAATATGCGCGTCCTTGGGCGAATACTTCACCGCGTTGTCGAGCACGTTGGAAAGTACGGCCGACAGCTCTTCCCGGTCGCCGGCCACGCAGATGCGTTCTGCCGTTTTGCCGTCAAGATCCCAGGCTATGGCATCCGACGGCAGATGATGACGTGTCCGTGCCAGCTCCACTGCGTCCTGTACCAGCGGGCCCATGTCGATCTCGGATTTGTTCAGCGCGGCGTTCTTCTGCACTACCCGCGCGGCCCGCAGTACCTGTTCGACCGTGCCCATCAGGCGATGAGTGTCTTCCAGCATCACCTGGTAAAACTCCCGGCGCTGCGCTTCACCCACCTCGCGCTGCTGCAGTGTTTCCAGGTACAGGCGGATTGAAGTAATGGGCGTTTTCAGCTCATGCGTGACAGCATTCAGAAAGCTGTCCTGCTGCTCATTTCGGCGCACCTCCCGAACCAGGAAGATGGTATTCAGGATCACGCCAGCGATGATGAATCCGAAGAAAATAACACCCAGGATGAGCGGGACGACTTCGCGCCAGTTGAGTACGATCCAACTGATGTTGAGCACCAGGGCCACCGCGGCGACAAGCACGCCGAGAGTGACGGCGAACGCGATGGTCTTTTTGCGGCTGGTGATACGCATGGCACTTTCCAAGGAAGAATAGCACTGCGCAAACAAAAGACGGCGCGAAGTGCGCCGTCTTGGGGTACCACGTGTCGGCGAAAACTAATCGCCGCCGTAGGAGCCCACCAGTTGTTCTTCTGGTTTCAAACTGGGCGCTGCAACCGGCTGGATGCGGGCTTCACGCAGCTTGGGCAACTTCACGTCCCAGATCAGCCCCGCAGATTCGAGTGCCTTGATGGCGTACCAGTTGAAATCCACTTCGTACCACGCCAGTCCATGACGCGCCGACTGCGGATGCGCGTGGTGATTGTTATGCCAGCCTTCGCCGAAGCTCAGCATGGCGACCCACCACAAATTGCGGGAGTCGTCGTCGGTGGCAAACCGTTTCGAGCCCCACATGTGGGTGGCTGAATTCACAAACCAGGTGGAATGCAGCAGCAACACGGTGCGCAAGAAGATGCCCCAGAACATCACCTTCCAACCGCCAACGGCCAACAGCAGAAGTCCAACCACCACCATCGGAATCCAATGCCATTCGCTAATCCAGTTATGGAACTTGTCTTTGCGGAGATCGGGCACATACGGCAGCAGACCCTGGATCTTGTTGTGCATCGGTTCGCCGCTCATGATCCATCCCATGTGCGCCCAGTAGCCGCCGTCGCGCGGGCTGTGTGGATCGCCCAGCTTATCCGTGACCTGATGATGCAGGCGATGTGTGGCTACCCAGAAGATCGGTCCGCCCTCCAACGCCAGGGTGGCGCAGACAGTCAGGACGTACTCCACCCATTTGGGGCACTTGAATCCACGGTGCGTCAGCAGGCGATGATAGCCCAGGCCGATGCCGAGGCTGCCCGCAACCCAGTAAAGAAAAAGTGCCGTGAACAATGCGGGCCAACTGAACATGAACAACGCCGCCACCGCGCCGATATGGAACGCGACCATAAAGAAGGAGGTGATCCAATTCACCTTTTTATCTTGCCGAACCATGTGACCTCTTGATGTTGACGATTGCTTGCCGCGCCGGGGAGAACGCAGAAGAGCTATGGCAAGACTAACAAGGCTGCGGGAAACCGATTGTAATACTTGTGTCACATCAATTTGTGACGCTAAACACCTGGGGTCGGTACTTGGCGATTTGCGTCTCTGCCGCGTTTTTAGCGGCCACGAGGTGTATGTGCTCCGCTGTCACCTGGCAGACGGCCAGCCCGGCAATAGCGCGGTGGAAGCACGTTCCGTGGTCGCGTCGTCGAAGCCTTCGAGCACCAGCACGTCTTTACCATGGATTTGAATAATCACCTTGCCCTGTTGTCCCACACCCCACGTGATCGTCTGGTCTGGTGACCCGGTGGTTCCGAGCATTCCTTCGACCGGCAAGTGATATCGGATAGGAACGTAGCCGCTGTAGAGCCTCCCGAAGGCCTCGGCGGCCTGTGGCGTGTCCCAATGCGACAGGTAGAGCAATGCGATTCTGTCCTTCGGCGCGGACTTCTCATGCGCCGCCAGGTAATACCCGCCGCGCCAATGCGAGTAATACTGCTTGGCATCCTGATCGGGCGCATACTGCTTCGCCAGCAGGAAGATGTCGAACGCACCCATCCCGCCAAAGTCATAGCGCTGGTAATCGGAGCCAATCAGTTTGTCGAGATCGGGCACGTTAAGCGGGTCCGCCGCCCGATTTGCGAGATATGTGTCGGGTTCCATCACCTGTTGGGTATCCACCGGCGGTCGCTGGAGCATGCCGCCAAAAGCCGCCGCCTTGCCCTTCTTGACCAAAACCGTGCGTACGAAATCCAAACCAAAGGTGTAGGGCATGAGCAGCGACTCCCGCAAGAACATCGGAGCTGCCGCCAGAACCGGCGAGTCCTTGCCGTCCGTCATGCTGGCGCGCATGGCATTCACGACATCGGGAGCGGTCAGAACGTTCACGCCAGCGGGAGCTAGCGTGTAGTCAAGCATGGCTACCATCGCCTGGCCTTCGGCGATGTTCTGGCGAGCGGCCTGGGCCTCTTCCACCACCTGCTCCTGCTGATCGGCGAGCGGGTTGTCGTCCTTCGCACCGGCTCGCCCCCAGACTTCCAAGTCAACCGCCTGGTCCTGCAAGGCGTGTGTCAACTCATGGGCCAATACCGGCTTCTGCAATTCCGGCTGCACCCAGTCCAGCAGGTTCACGGTTTTCGTTTTCGAGTCGTAGAACGCTGCCACCTGCTCACTGAGCAGCTTGAGAAACTCGGAGTGCAAGTCGTAGTTCGCGGGAATCATCCCGAACTTCTTCAGTACGAGTTGCGAACGCTCGATTCGCTGCGCGTCTTTGTCGTCCTTCATCCGCTTTTCGACGTAGTGTTCTACTTTTTCACGGGTGATGAGCTTGCGTTTCACCGGGTGCCTGATGGGAAGGCCAGTGTCCTGGCTGACGAACTGGAGAATCTCGTCAACCGAGCGGAAGAGTTCCTTCGCCTGGGCCTTGGTGATGGGCTTCTGCGGCTCAGGCGGTGTCGCAGTTTGCGCCGGCGGCGACGGAGGCGAAGGCTGGTCCTGGATTGTTGCGCCAATGCCAGGAACCGGCTTGGACGGTTCGTTTGCTTGCCCAGGGCTTTGCCCCGCCGCGACTCCCAAGCAGAGCGCCAGCAGGACGGCGAGAAACGCCAGTGCCCAACAATACGGAAATACAGGTAAGCGGTTCTTAGTCATGCAGGAAGTTTCAGAATACATGAGCCGCTTCTACTGCAACTCCCGCGTGCCTACCGCCTGCCGCAGTTGCTCGAGAGCGGTCATATATGACGCCAGTGCCTGACGGTAGCTCAACTGGGTGGAGCGGTAGGTACGCTCCGCGTCGAGGAAATCGAGCAACGAAGCCGCGCCCTGCTCGTACGAGAACCGGGTAATATCGAGTGACTGCGTGGCCTTTTGGAGGTACCCCTTGTCGTACAGTTGCACCACCTGCTCGCTGCTCCGCAAGCCTTCGTACGTGTTTTTCACATCGGTAAGCACTTGTTGCTCGGCTGCTTTCCGCTGGAACTGTGACTGCGTGAGGGCATATTGCGTCCGCGCAATCTCGCCCTGGTTCTTGTTAAACACGGGCAGCGGGATATTGAAGTAGAACGCTCCGAGATTGCTCTGGTTGAGACGGGTGTAATCGAAGGTCACGTTCAAATCGACCTTGCCGTTCGCTTTGGCCAGCCCGACCTGGCTCTCCGACGCGGTCACGTTGCGCCGTGCAGCCTGCAGGTCCGGACGATTATTGAGGGCACGAGCTTGCAGGTCCTCCACGTGCAACGGCACCGGCTCGTAGGCCAGATCGCCGGCCACATCGTAGTCTGCGGGCAGCGAATCGTAACCCAGAAACTGACGCAAGGAAGCCAACGCCTGAGCTTTGGCCAGCCGGGCGTTGCTAACGTCGCTCTCGAATTGCAATTGCTGCAACTGGACCTTGAGCAAGTCGTTCCGGCTCATGTCGCCCGCTTTGTAGCGCTCGTCGCCTATATCAGCCGTTTTCCTGTAGCTGTCAAGCAGGCCCTGGGCGAACTCGAGGTTCGACTTCGCCAGCAGCGCTGCGACAAACAACTGTGCAGCATTCGCGAGGATGGTGCGCTGCGCATCCGACACCTGGGCTTCGGTTACGGCCGTTGACGTCTTCGCCACATCAAGCCGGTGCTGACGCTTCTTCCCGCGCTCGAAGAGGTAACCAATACCGACGTCGTACTGTGCCTGGGTTTCCCAATAGCTCGCATCGCCCAACAGACTAGGAGAAAACAAGGGCAGGAATTGCGCGTCCCACGAGAGCACCGGATTGGGCCGCAGGTTCGCAGTGATCTCCTGAGCTTTGTTTTGCAGGATGAGCGCCTGGTTGGCCTGCAGTGTGGGATTGTTGCGTTTCGCCAGATCGAGTGCCTGTTCGATGCTGATGGCGTAGGCAGACGGACTCGGCATCGGAAGCGGCATCTGCGCTGCGCCGCCGGTAGGTGGCGGAGTTTGCGCCTGAGCCAGCAACACACGAGGGGGCATCGGCGCATCGGGCAACCCGGAATTCTGCTGCGCCGGTACATGAGACGACGTAACCACCAAGATCAATCCAGCCACGATTGCATATTTGCGAAAGCCGGAGTTCGTGACGATGCAATGCATCATTCGGTGGCCTCCTCGGCCTCTTCCGGCAACACATCGTTCGGCCCGGCGACCCAGGTGTAGAACGTGGGCAGCAGCACCAGGCTTAGACACAGCCCGGTGAGGAGTCCCCCAACAATGACGATGGCGAAGGGTCGTTGCGAATCGGAGCCGATCCCGTGTGACATCGCCGCGGGTAGCAGTCCCAGGGTCGCGACCAGCATGGTCATCAAGATGGGCCGCAGACGACGCATCGCGCCATGCATGGCAGCGTCTTGCACGGACTGCCCGCGGGCGCGAAGCTGGTTAATGTACTCAACCATGATGACTCCTGTCTGCACTGCTACGCCGAACAGGGCAAGGAATCCGACACCCGAAGACACGCTGAAGTGTGTGCCGGTGAGCCACAAGGCCAGCAAGCCGCCCAGCGGTGCCATCCCCAAGTTCAGCAGAACGAGAAAACCCCACTTGAACGAGCGGAACATCGAATACAGAACCAGCATGATGACCAGCAGGGTAATAGGAATAACAATTGAGAGACGACGATTGGCGCGCTTCTGGCTTTCGTACTCGCCGGCCCAATCCAAGGTATAGCCCTGTGGCAGCTTGACCTCACGGTTCACCCTGGCCATGGCTTCCTCTACGGTACTGCCCAAGTCGCGTCCGCGGACGCTATACTTCAGCGCAATGTATCGCTGATTGCCTTCGCGATAAATCATGGATGCGCCGTCCTCGACTTTCATGTCGGTCACTTCGCCGAGCGATACCCGCTCACCGCTCGGCACGAGGATGCGAATGTTTCTGACATCATCCACCGACTGGCGGAACCGTTCCTGGTAGCGAGGTACGAGATCGAAGCGCTGTTCCCCGATCAGGACCTGACTGACGGGATTGCCGCCCACCGCGGTCTGGATTGCATCTTGAATATCGGAGGCGTTGATGCCGAAGCGGTCGGCCTTTTCGCGATTCACCACGATGTTGACGTTGGGTTGACCCAGCACGCGAAAGAGACCCAGATCGGTGATACCGGGAACCTTCCGCATTACGGCCATGATTTCTTCGCCCTTTTGCTCCAGGTCCTTTAAATCGGAGCCGAAGATCTTGACAGCGAGTTCGCCCTTTACGCCGCTGACGGCCTCTTCCATGTTGTCGGCAATTGGTTGCGAAAAGCCCCATGTGACCCCAGGAATCTTATCGACTTGCTTATCGATGGCCTCGATCAGTAGCTCCTTGCGACCACGGAACTGGGGCCGCCATTGGTCGCGCGGTTTGAGATCGACGAAGTATTCGGTGTTGAAGAACCCGGTGGCATCGGTGCCGTCGTCTGAACGCCCAACCTGCGATACCACCTGGGTGACTTCCGGAAAACTCGCAAAGATCAGACGGGCCTGGTCCATGATGCGTTGCCCTTGGGTCGGACCGGTGCTGGGAGACAGGGTTCCCCGCGCCCAGATCGAGCCTTCGTCAAGGTGTGGAAGGAATTCCGATCCGATGACGCCGCTTACACCGAGAAATAACGTCGCCGCAAATATCAAAGCGAGGGCCACGGGGGCTACGCTTCGCCTTGCCATAATCCACGTTAGCGTTTTCTCGTAACGGTTCGTCAGCCAACCCATGACTGGGTTGCGCCATTCCTTCACTCCTTTGCGAAAAAGATAGCTGGCGAGCACAGGCGCCATGAGGATGGAAAACACGAGGGCACCAAGCAGGGCGAAGACCACGGTCCACGCCATCGGTTTGAAGAGTCTTCCTTCCACTCGCTGTAGCGTGAAGATCGGTAAGTAAGAAATGATGATAATGGCGATGGCATAAAACACCGGCCGCTGCACTTCGTGTGCAGCGGCTTGTATCGTTTCGTCAATCGAGCCATGCGATTCTTTGTAGGTCTCGAGACGGCGCATGATGTTCTCCACCATGACCACGGCGCCGTCCACGATCATTCCGAAGTCCAGCGCACCCAGCGAGAGCAGGTTCGCGGGGATGTGCCGCAAATCGAGCAGTATCGAGGCAAAAAACAACGAGAACGGAATCGTCGCAGCAACCAGGAGCGCAGCCCGCACGTTCCCAAGGAAGAAGAACAGCACCAGTACCACCAGCAGGATGCCTTCGGTGAGGTTGTGCAGAACGGTGTGTGTCGTAAGGTGGACCAGGTCATCGCGGTCAATATGGGGTACGATCTTGACCCCCTTCGGCAATACGTGCTCGTTGAGAAACGCGACC
>Ga0306925_10002904_pt1 | contig 14937 bp, 16 predicted proteins | sample flu12Cox44000176_FD_203755 | JGI IMG/M metagenome (GOLD analysis project Ga0306925, IMG submission 203755) | Lab enrichment of tropical soil microbial communities from Luquillo Experimental Forest, Puerto Rico - flux8day.12C.oxic.44.000.176 (v2)... | ecosystem: Environmental > Terrestrial >... | reverse complement strand
ACGCAACACTCAGCTCGAACCCACCTTGCATTGAAAACAAAAGCTAGAATCGTTCGCTAGGTTAAATCAGCCGGAACGCCACCCTGGCAAGGTTTTGACCGCGTACAGCCAAACAGATGGTTCTCCAGGGGAAGTATGGTCGGATCAACTGATTAGATGGTGTTGCATCGACCGGTTGAGCTGGCAGCGTTAATCAGGCATGTGAGCGGGGTCAGCCGTATGAGGAAACCAATAACCTCAATACGTCGACTGTGATACAAAGCCGCGTGACCCTATCCGCCCAAGTGAAAATATTGGAATCCATTTCCTCAGCCAGGAGGGGACAATGCGCCCGAAAACCGATGGCATTCTTGAGTCTTCTTTGTACGTTAGCGATGTGCCTCGCGCCGTTCGGTTCTATCAAGAAACATTTGGATTTTCAATTATCAGCGAGTTTGGGGAGCGCGGTTGCGCGATGCACGCGGGAACGCGGCAGGTACTGCTGTTGTTCAAGAAGGGGGCTTCGCGTTCGATCCAATCGCCGCACGATGGGGACGGCGAATTACACGTCGCGTTCGCAATCCCATCTATCGAGTTGGCAAACTGGGAGTTGTGGCTCCAAGAGAGAGGAATCGCCTTGGAAGAGAAGCGAACATGGGAATCGGGTGGGCAAAGCCCCTACTTTCGAGACCCGGATCGTCATTTGATCGAACTCGCCACGCCCGGCACGTGGTCAGTGTACTGAAAAAAGAGCGTGAAGGGGCTTCTGCTGCGCTCTAAGCGACGCCGGTCCTTCAAACCAAGACACCGCAATGGGGGTGTCCGGGTGTTCACTCCGGGCGCGCACTTCTTCTCCGCTTTCCCTAAGCTCAGCATGGCCTCTGGACTCCAGATAATTTGCGAGCCACTCCACGAAGACAAGTGGGACGAGGCACTCGCAAGTAATCCTTCACGGCAGTCACTGCTCGCAGAAATGCTTTTGCAAACCTCTGCCGTTTCGAGATCGTAGCATGTCTGCTGCTTCATCCAGAGAGTAGGACTGTTCTTGAAATAACCCGCGAATCGTAATGCGGTCTCAGCAGTGATGCCACGGCGGTCGCTAAGCTTATTTCGTCCAGGTCAGTTCGCTTCTCTCGAAGTCAAAGGTGACTTCCTTGGCCTGGAGTGCGGCGATTCCAAGGTATCCGGCGATTCCGAGCAAGGATTCCGACTGCGATTGGTGAACCAGGTACACTTCCCGGTCAAGATCCTGGCTGCCCAACTGGAGCCGAGGAACCAACGCAACCCTAAACTCTACGGCACCAGCTACGCTTCTTCCCATGGTTCGCGATTTCACGCTGTAACCCTGGCGCATTTGTTCTAGCCAGCCCTCGTAAAACGTCGTTCCGCGCATCCCCGTGTCTGCAATCATCCAAAGGGGCCGCCCATCGAGATCTACTTGCACGGTCAGACAGAGGGCACCCATGCGCAACGGCACGGCTTTGCTTTCATGCGACTCCGTGACCCCGAACACGATCCGTTTTCTCGCGAAATCCAAGCGGAAACTCTGCCTTCGTAGGAGGTCCCATCCAATGACGGCGTCCACGCGGATGCCGCTGGCGCGGAAGTATCGCAGGTCCTCGACCACGACCTTTACATTCGAGGGGTGTTCCGGCCCATAAGACAGTTGTGGAACTTCGCACCATTCGAGGCGCAGCGTTTTATCGAAGTTGGTCAGCTTTGTGGGCCGCCCCGACAATTCCAGCTTGTCGGCCAGCCTGCGGTCGATCGCGCTGGTTGTCGCGCCCGTATCCAACAGGAACTTCAGGCCGTACAAGTTGCCGATGCTGCCGTCCACAACGATGAGGTACCCGTCATAGACTTCCATGGGCATCTCGTTGGTTCCCAGTTGGCCTTTCGTCTTCTCCGAAGCCTCCATGACCGCTGATAACAAAAGTATTAAAGCGATAAGTACTGGAGATCTGCGTGCGCTCATGACGCCACCTCAACCGCGGTTGCGGTAGCGCCGAAGCTGGCTCAGCTAGGACAGCAGCACCATGGTGTGCCTCTGACCCTCGTCTGGAACTTCTCTGACATCCCAAGTTCCTGATATACTTACGCTTGCAGCCAGCTCTGACACGCCCTTACGGAACATTTCGGGCCCTTCTCTGCGTCTATATAGGCATCAGAGTCTCTATGTCAGGAACATCGCAAGTCGTTCAGACGCCGCCGGCTCCGGTGCGCTATCGTTTTGGCACCTTTGAACTGGACGCCCGGTCTGCTGAGCTCCGCCGCAATGGAGTCAAGCTGCGCCTCCAGGAGCAGCCGTTTCTGGTGCTGCGCAAGCTTCTTGAAAGCGCAGGGACGCTCGTGACGCGGGAGGATTTGCACGCGGCTCTCTGGCCCGCGGACACTTTTGTGGATTTCGATACCAGCCTGAACACCGCTATCAAGCGGCTGCGGGAAGTCCTGGGAGATTCGGCAGATGTCCCAGTCTTCATAGAAACGATTCCGCGAAGGGGTTATCGTTTCCTTGCTCCGGTGCAGACCCTGCAAAACGGCGCGCTCGTTCCCTTTCCCGCCCCAGCAGAAATCACTGAAGCACCCGCTCGGCGCATTCGCCTGGGGCTGCTCCTTGCCGGTGGCGCACTTCTCGCCGCAGTCGTGGGCGGGACTACCGTGGCCCTACGTGCTCCTCGCGCTGTCCCGCGCGTTGCAGACTCGACCCAGATTACGTTTGACGGGCTCCCTAAAGGCAATCTTCACGCGCGCGGGGCGTATGTGTACTTCAACGAGCGGCTCAAGGATCGGATTGCGCTCGTCAAAGTTCCGTTGGCTGGCGGATCGCCCCTGTTACTCGATTCCTCCGTCTCCGGGCTGCATCTTGGCGATGTCTCTCCGGACGGCAGCAAACTTCTAGTGGGGACTCCGGTGGATCCAATCAAGGGCCTTGTCCGCCTCAGACTGATGGACATGGCTTCCGGCTCCGTGCAGGACGTCGTCGGGATCGACGGCAACGACGTTTCCTGGACACCCGAGGGGAGGATCATTTTCGCTAAGGGGCCGGATGTCTTCCTGGCCGAGGTCGACGGCTCTCGTCAACACAAGCTTCTCTCCGTTTCCGGCTATGTCTTCTTCATACGCTACTCGCCGGACGGCACCCGTTTGCGATTTAGCGTCGCGGGCAAACTCGCTTCCGAATCCACGATTTGGGAAGCACGCGCCGACGGCAGCGATCTTCACGAAATCCTGACCGATCTGACGGACTTTCCAGTCAAGTGTTGCGGCGATTGGACGCCTGACGGGAGGTATTTTCTTTTTCAGACCAATCTCAATGGCGCAAGTAAAATCTGGGCCCAGCCAGAACACCGCTCGTTGTGGAGCAAGACTCCGGCCAAACCGATACCGCTTACGACCGTGCCGCCTAATTTCTATATGGGCGTCCCGACTCTCGACGGCAAACAACTGATCGTAACCGCGGCACAACCCCGGGCGGAGCTGGTGCGTTACGATTCCCTTTCCCAGCAATTTGTTCCCTTTCTATCGGGCATTTCCGCGGGAGATGTAGAGGGTTCGCGGGATGCTGGTCTGCTGGTCTACGTACGATATCCCGAAGAAACTCTCTGGCGCTCCAAAGCCGACGGCACGGAAGCCGCGCAACTTACGGGCCCGTCGCTGCGGGCGTCCTTGCCTCACTGGTCGCCCGACGGAAAGCGCATCGTCTTTTCCGGTTCGCGCCCGGGCCATCCCTGGAATATTTTTCTGATTCCATCCGCCGGTGGTCCAGCAGAACAACTTACCAACGGGGCGCTTGCTGATCTCGACCCTTCCTGGTCGCCCGATGGCGCAAAGCTGGCCTTCGCGCAGATCCGCATGGAGGGAGACAAGCAGGTTTTTTCCATCCAAATGCTCGATCTGGCCTCTCGCCACGCGACTACCCTTCCCGGCACGGACGGCATTTGCTGCACTCGCTGGTCTCCCGATGGACGCTTCCTGATTGCTTCCCACGCCAGCTTCAACGATCTCCTGCTCTACGAGTTCTCGACAGAAAAGTGGACCGTCCTCGCGAAAGACCTCGGCCTTATGGGCTACATGGAATGGACCAACGACAGCAAGAGCGTGCTTTTTGATACCACCGAAGCCGCGGAGCCTGCCTTGTATCGCGTTCGGATCTCCGACTCACACTTGGAAACAATTGTGAACTTGAAGGAAGTTCGCCGTTACTTCGGCGAGTTTGGTCCCTGGAGCGGCATGGCGCCCGACGGCTCTCCGCTGCTCGTGCGCGACATCAGCAATGAGGAGGTTTATTCGCTCGACCTGCAACTCCCCTAGTCCGCCATTTAATGGCGACCCTTCAGTCGTCGCTGGGCTGTCCCTGGAATTCACGTGGACAGATTCGTGCATGTCGACGTGGCCTATGGTTCTTCGCTCCTTGGCTTTGCTTGCCATCCTAAGCGTTCCGTTCAACTTGGCTCAATCCAACCCGACTCCGTCCAGTCCCAAAACAGAGGAAGCACCTAAATTTCTCCTTCAGACACGTTACGTCTACGTGGAGGCGATGGATGGAGACGATTTGATTGGCGCTGCTCTCGGAGGACCGCAAAGCCATCCTTGACGTTCAGAACGCACTTCGCTCATGGAATCGCTACATGATCACAGTGAAACGCGAGGCCGACCTCGTTTTTGTCGTTTGCAAAGGGCATATCGCCAGTGCGCAGGGTAGCGTTGGCGGAGGGGTCAGCAACGGCCCTGGCATCCGCAAACCCACCCGAACGCCACGGCGGGCCTAGGCGCAGAAGTTGGTCCGCCCGACGACCTCCTGTATGTTTACGCGCTAAACTCCGAAGGCCGACTCCTACGCCCAATCTGGAAGCAGTATATGAAAAACGGCCTCAACACTCCCGACATCTCGCTCTTCAAGCAACTCAAAGACACTGTGGAATCAGCGACCGTTAAAGAACTGCCCGCCAAAACATCCGCTCCTTAGGTTCGCGTCCAGGTTGCATAACTTCGACAAAGAAGATAAAGAAAAGGCGATGAACGGAATCTCCACGTTTGGACGTGTACTCTTCGGCGGCTCGCTGTTCGTGTTCGGGGCTCAACACTTTATCTATGCCGCTTTTGTGGCGACGCTTGTGCCGGCGTGGATTCCGGCACGGCTTTTCTGGGCCTACTTTGTCGGTGCAGCTTTTGTAGCGGCGGGACTGGCGATTGTTTTCAGGGTTCGGGCCCGGCTGGGGGCGACGTTTCTGGGAGTGATGTTTCTTGTTTTTGTTTTGATCGTGCATGCGCCGAGAATTTTGCAGCGCTCGCGAAACAGCAACGAGTGGACGAGCGGATTTGTGGCGTTGGCGATGTGCGGGGGCGCGTTGATGGTCGCTTCTGCCGCTCGAAAAGAACGCTAGTGGAGAGAAACGAAAAACATGGATAGGTTCGCGCAACTCGGAAGAATTCTTTACGGCCTGGCGATGATGGCTTTCGGCGTTCAGCATTTCCTCTTTGCGCGTACGGGAGCTGGGGTCGGGCCGCCATGGTTTCCGGGGCGGCCGCTTAGGGCTTATCTTGCCGGGGCGATTATTTTTCTGGCGGGGCTGGCGATCACGATGGAAAAGAGCGTTCGCATTGCTGCATTTTTGCTCGGCGCTCTGTTGTTGTCGTTCTTTTTGTTTCTGCACTTGCCGGGACTTCTCGCACATCTCCACGATCCGGGAAAATGGACCAGCAGTTTTGAGATTGTAGCCATGTCCGGAGCTGCGTTCGCCCTGGCAGGGACTCTCCGCAGAAGATGTTGACTTCGGCAGGCTCGGAGGACGGCATGTTCGAGAGACGACTGGTCGCGGGGTGGGGCGACATGGACTTCAATAGCCACATGCGCAACACCGCTTATCTCGATAAATCCGCCGACGTGCGCATGATGTTCTTTTCGGAGAATGGCTTTCCGATGCAGGAGTTCATGCGCCTGCGCATCGGCCCAGTGATCCTGCGCGACGAACTCGAATATGCGCGAGAGATCAACCTGCTCGAGGAACTTCGCTGCACGCTGGAGCTGACCCTGCTGCCACCGGACGGGATGCGCTTCGGCATTCGCAACACGTTTTATCGAACGGATGGGAAGCTGGCCGCGCGGGTCAACTCTTTTGGAGGCTGGCTCGATCTCTCTTCGCGCCGCCTCATTGTCCCCCCAGAGGGCTTACTCGCGGCTCTGCGTTCTGCCCCTCGCTCCGAAGACTTCAAGGAAGCACCGAACAGCGTGAAGTAGAGTCAGGCGCCCTAGTCTGCAGGTCTAGACCTGGTGCCTGTCACACATTGTCTATTGGGTTCTCTTCACTTGGCGCTGGGCTGCCTCGGCTTAGAACAGGGCGGTGGGACGGCGGGTCCAGGACTTGCCTTTGGACTTGGCGATTTCTTCCATGTCTTTCACGTAGGCGCCGGCCTGGGTCAGGACGTGGTGCAGGTCATTGCCGACGCTGATGAACGTGAAGCCCTTTTCGAGGAATTCGCCGACGCGGGCGGTGCCAAACAGAAACAGGCCGAGGATCAACTTATTTTTACCAGCTTCGGCAACCAGGCTTTCGGTGGCCTTGCCCAATTCGGGCGAGGTGTACATGTGCGGAAACTCGTACTTTTCGTACAAGCCCATGGACATACACAAATCGTTCTGCCCGAGGAAGAGGATGTCTACACCGGGAACCGCCGCGATCTCCGCGATGTTCTTGATGCAGTCAGCGGTTTCCACCTGCAGAGCCACGATGATGTTGCTGTTTGCACCACCCGCGTATCCGAGTAAGCCACCCTTATTCATGCTGCGCTGGGGAAAATATACGGAGCGCGTTCCCGCGGTGGGATATCGCGCGCAACTCACCGCCTGTCGCGCTTCGTCTGCGGTATTAATATATGGGATCAGTACGCCGTCCGCACCCATGTCCAGCGCTTGCTGGATGCCCGGCCGGTCTGTGTATCCGCCGACGCGCACCATGGACTTTGCCCCGCCGTTGGAGATGCCGCTCAGCATGGCAGAAAGTTTTTCGTAACCCATGGGGCCGTGCTGGGTATCCACCAGCAGCCAATCATACCCGCTGTGGGCCAATTGCTCGGCCACCGTTGGGCTGTGCGCGTTCAGGAACAAACCGAACTTCGGCGATCCTGACCGCAATTCTTTCTTGAATTCAGCGCCACTCAAGGTGCCTGATGACATAGGACGTGCTCCTTAGGAAGAAATGAGTTCCAAAATGATTCGGGCTAGTGTACTAGAGAAGCTTTACGGGAAGGAAATCAAAATCCGGCAGCAAAATCGCGCCTCTGCGCGGAAATCGGGTTCACAGATATTTCACCAGCACGACTTCGTTGCGCGCTTCATTGAAGACGAGTTCGTCGACCATTTGCTGTGTCAGCATCAAGCCGAGCCCGCCGGGCCGCATACCTTTTGCTTCGCGAGCCTGGGCGTGCGCGAGGGGATCGTCTTCCGGATTGTTGATGGCGGCGTGCTTGATTTCCTCCAGCTTGAACCCCGGCCCCGGATCGTCGAGGCGGTATATGAGCATTTTCTTTGTGCGGATATAAGAGATGCGCACTTTCTGGTTCGGATCGAGATGGCCGCCCCACTCGATCGCGTTGTTCAGCAGCTCGCGAAATGCGTAGCCCACTTTCTCCATGACCTCGGGCGGGAGGTCCGTCTCCAACATGCCGAGAAAACTCTGGACGCGCCCAACGACCGAACGCTCGCAAGGAACGAGCAGTTCCACCCAGTTCGGGCTGGCGGAAAGCACTTCGATGGCGGGAGTTTCGGGATTCGCAGAGAGCGCGTTCTCCACGGTGGTGCAGAGCACATGGGCATCGAACGGCTTCATCAGAAACTGGTAGACGCGGCCGCGGAGTGCGTGGAGCAGCGTGTCCGAAGTTTTGTCCGAAGTCATGATGATGATCTTGGGGATTTTCTTCTCACCCGAGAGGGTGCCGAGCAAGCCGAGCCCGGTCATTTTGGGCATCCAGATGTCGAGAAGAACGAGGTCGAATTTCTTGCTCTTGATGGCGCGCAAAGCGGCCATGCCATCGGCGGCGGTGCTCACGGTGTGGCCCTGTTTTGTCAGAATGCCGCGCACCATCTGACGAAGGGTGGCGTCGTCATCGGTTACAAGAATGTGAGACATGCGGAGACTCCAAATCGCCGAACTCGATCGCTACGCAGGCGACACGTCTTTAGCGTTTATGCCGATTTCCCGCCGGCCGCTGCGGTTTTGCACCTTTGGAGCGCGGTGCGCCGGAGGCTTGCTGTGCGTATCCTCTCAGGTTTTCTTCCAGGTTCGCAATCTCTTCCTTCAGCAAATCGTGTACCTGGCCGGCGCGGCGCAGGTCTCCGCTCCGCCCCAGATCTTGCAGTTCCTGCGCGCGCGCGTGCGCCTGAGGAGCGCCAAAAATGCTCAGGGTTCCTTTCAGGGCGTGCGCTTGCGTGGCCAGTTCCGGCGCATCTTTGCGCTGCACGGCTTTGCGCAGAGACGCCAAGCGGCCCGGAAGATCGTGCAAAAAGGTGTTAATCATCTGCTTCATCAATTGCTTGTCGCCATTTACGCGCTGGGAAAGCACCAGAATAGGATCCGTATCCACGGGAGCGTCTTGCTCGATGGCGCCGGCGCTGGAATTGCGCAGCGTCTCCATTCCGCGGAATAGATTATTCAAGGCTTCCATGCGGAAAGGTTTTCCCACGACAGCGTCAAAACCAGCGGCCAACAAACGGTCGCGATCCTGAACGGTGTTGTTACCGGTGACCGCAACCAGAAAGGCGTGGCCGCCTGAGGCAGCTTCTTTCTCGCGAATCGCGTGGGCCACTTGCACTCCCGTCATCGCAGGCATCTCTTCGTCCAGCAACAAAACGTCGAACATCTCCCCCTGCGCGGCTTTCAGGGCTTCCTTTCCGTTGGTCACGGTCAGGACCTTGTGGCCGCTGCGTTCAAGCTGGTGGGTCGTAAGCGTTCGAATGTCTTCCTGGTCGTCCGCGAAAAGGATCTTCATCGCCAGCCTTTGCGCCGCAGCGGTCTTGCGGCCGGGTTGAGGGGAAAGCGCTCGCTCGGGAGAGGGGACAGAATCCGCAGCCAGAGCAGCCTTCGGCAAGTGGAACCAGAACCGGGAGCCGGTTTCGAGGAGCGAGGCGCAACCGATTGAGCCACCCCAGCGCTCGATGGTGATCCGGCAAAAGTATAAGCCCAGGCCGGCTTTTCCGCCGCCTTCCTTTCCTTTTGAGAGTAACGCAAAAATCTCGGCGGGGCGCATATCTTCCGGCAGGCCAGGTCCTTGATCATCCACGTAGGCGGTGCAGATGCCGCCTCCCTGTTCGAGGCCAACCTTGACGGCGGCTCCGGCGGGTGTATAGCGAAGCGCATTTTCAAGCAGGTTCATGAACACGCGGCGCAAACGCGTCTCTTCGCCCGCGACGTGCCAATCGGCTTGCCCGTCGAGGTTGGGCACGAAGGACAAACGGACGCGCTTGACCTCGAAGGCCGGGGAGAGCGTGGTCATGGCTGCAGTGGCGCACGCCAAAAGATCGGGCGAGACGTTTGCATCCCTGGCGCCCTCAAGGGAAGTGTGGAGGTCGGCGGAGAAAGCCTGGAGGATCCCAACGATCATGGATTCCTGTTGTTCGCTGGCAAGCTTTCCGAGGTCCGCGAACCCTTTGACTTTCTCGTTGACGCTTTCGGCCGAAAGGCACTCGAAAGCAGCGCGCATGGCGCTGAGCGGCTGCGAAAGATCGTGAACGATGCAATGGAGAAGGATTTCTTTCTTCTGGATTTCGCGAAGAAGCTCCTCATGCACGAGGGCAGAGTTTCGCGCAGTTTGGAGTAGTTGTGAGTGCTCGCGGTAATGCTTATCAGGACTGCGCAGCGCGAGGATGCGCTTGCCATCCAAATGGAGCGCGGTGGCTTGCAGGGGGACTTCCCTTCCCGCAAGAGACTTTTCGATCCACATGTCCGATTGAACTTCGGCGGGTTGCGGGGATTTCCAAGAGCTTTCGGCGTCCTGAAGGAAATTCTCGAGGAACGGGGATTTCCCGGCCAGGTGAATCTTCGCCTCTGTGGACTCTGGCGCGCCCCAAAGTTCCTTGAACCATCCCGGTGGTTCCGTGAGGAGAACGAAACTGCCTCCACCCTGGTATTCCAGGAGGGCAAAGCCAAGCTCGAGGAGGAAGCGGTGGAGAAGGGTTGGCATGTTCACCCGAGCATCTTTCGAGTGAGTTGCAAGAAAGCTTCTTCGACGTTCTTGCCCGTTTTCGCGCTGGAGTTGAGGACGGTCCATTTCCTGGCCGCAGTTTCGGCTTCAAAAGACGCAGGGATTTCCCATTCCTGAGCCAGATCGCATTTATTGATAACGAACACAAAGGGGAGCGCACCGACTTCCTTGCGGACACGCTCCTCGAGATCGAGGGCTTTCGAGAGAGTTGCGCTTCGCGTCCCGTCCCCCACCAGGAGATAACCGGAAGCGCCGCGCAGATTGGACCAACGCATTTTCTGAAAATCGTCTTCGCCGTAGAGGTCCCAGAGAACAAGTGTTACTTCGGTGTTGTCCAGGGCAACGGCTTTTTTATCGACTTTGACGCCGACGGTAGTCTGATAGGTTTCGGAATAGATGCTTTCGACAAAGAGGCGGACGAGGCTGGTCTTTCCGACAGCGAAGGACCCGAGCATGCAGATTTTTTTCTGGATCATGGCGGAGGTCAGTGGACTCCCGGAGAGATCACGCGAAATGTGACGCTGCGGTTGTACTGGCGGTCGCCCTCGGTATCCTCGGGGCGCAATGGCTCCGCCGTGGCTACTCCTCTTGGCTGCAGGCGCCTGTCGGGGATGCCGAATTGAATGAGTTGCAGCGTAACGCGGTCTGCGCGCCGCTGGCTGAGTGACTGGTTGGTAGCTTCCGGTCCGCTGCTGTCACAGTGGCCGATCACAAGGAGCAAAGTTTCCTGATGGCCGTCGGGGGGATCAAAAAGGAATTTCAAATGAGTGGCGATGCCGCGCAGCGCGGCCATTTGGGCCGAGGAAAGCGCAGCGCTGGCGATGGGAAACGTGATCACCAAATTCTGAATGTCCTTGCGGGATCGTTCGAACGCGGCGCTTTCGGCAATTTGCAGGCCCGACAGATTTACAAATCGAATGCCGGGAATGAGAGTGGCCCGACGCAAAAGATCGTTGGCCCACGCGGAAGTGGCATTGCCGCGTGGGGACAGAACGCCGTCTTCAACGACAAGTGTGACCCCGGAAGGGCGAGCGAGCTGCGCGGTGGCGCGCTGCTGGACGATGACATCATCGAGCGCGTAGTAAGCGCCCCAGTGGAGTTCGGCGCGAGAAGGATCGAGGCCTGCCTTCTGGACGAACTGCGCGGGATCGGCCGCGAGCGGATCCCGTAAGCCGCGAATGACGAAGCGGCCGTGTTCGCGGCTGAAGGAAGTAATGACGAGACCGGGCTGATCGCGAAGAGTAGCAACCAACTGATTCCAGCGATGGAATTGCCACCAGCGCCAACCGAGCCAGCCCCCCAGAAGCAAGAGGAGAAGCGCGCCAGCAGCCCAGGCATAACCGCGGCCAGGTCTTGCAGATTCTTGCTTGTATTTGAATTCGAGACAGCGGGCAAGATCCCCGTGGACGGCGGAAAAGGGAGCCGTATTGCCGTCGAAATGCTCGAGCTCGGAGGAGAACCGCCGGTGAATGTTTTCGAGTGTTTCCGCAAGATTATCGTGGAGCGCCCGCGGAGCAACGCCCCGAATGACTGCGGCAACGCTTGCGTAGGGCCCGTCTTCAATCCACACGTCGAGTTCACCGACATTCATACGGCCTAGACCCTGTCCCTCGGCAGATTTGAAGGAATCGCGGACGAAATTTTGGATGGCCGAAAGCATTCCGGAGACAAGGCTTGGATCTTGCGTGGCGACGGAAGGCGCAACGGCGTGCTCCAGGGGCAGACCGGTTTTCTTGTGAATGAGAAAAACCTGTTCGACGCGGAAGACAAGGCTATGGAGCAGCACGACCTCGGTAAACGAACGGCCGGTACGAAGTGCCTCGAAACGCCACTGGAGCCCCTGCCAGGAAAGGCTCTGGTCCATGATCTGGTTGAAGGAATCAAGGAAGGAGCGAAGCGTCTCGAGGATGGAGCGGCGAATCGCGGGGCCCATCACGGGAAAAAGCGCGTCCGCAAGCGTGGCAGGATCCTTGCGCACGGATTCACGAAGGGCTGTTTCGATCGTAGGCGAGAGGGCATCGCTCAAGGCGTCGTCGCCACCCTGCTGACGGCGAAGCTGGATGGCTTCAGCAACGACGGTGCTGACGTCTTCCGTGCGCGCTTTGTGATTGGCAACGCGATGTTGGAGGCGATCGAGAGCTTCCTGCTCCGGGGCGAGAATCAGATGGCGCAATTCCTCGAGGGAACCAGTGCCATTGGCGGAGGGTTCGTCCGCGGGCTCGCGAGGGGATCGGCTTGTGGACGCGTCTGCCATGGTGGTTGAGAGGGCAAGAGGTCGGGACGGGCCCGTTCCCAAGAGCCAAAGGAAATTGTTCGGCTACTTTTCGGGTAACTCCAATTCGTCTTTCAGGCGGAGGGCCATTTCGGTGAAGAGATCAGCGAGCTGAGCGCGGTCGGTTTTGTCAGTGCGCAGAGTTGCCGCTTCGTGTTCGAGAGCCGATTCCAGTTCTTCCTGGGATTTCTGGATCTGGTTGCTGAGCGTCTTGGACTGATCGAGGATGCGGGAACGCAGATCGCCCTGCGCACTGGAAAGCTGATCTTCGAGCTGAGAGAGCTTTTTCTCCAGGACTTTGGAAGAGTCGCGGGATTCTCGAGACAGTTCTTTCAGCCCTTCGGCGCGCTCGGATTTCTCGGTTTTGAGGCGCTGATTGAGCGATTCCATCTCTTCGCGAACGAAAGTTTCGAGGGAATCGAAGCGTTTTTTAAGGTCTTCGCGGAGCGCGTCGGAGGATTTGGTAAGGCGCTCCTCGAGGCGGGCAAAACGCTTCTCGTATTCCCGCATGTTGGAACCAAAAAGAATATCCCGGATTTTGTCTACATTTGCGCCTTCGCGCAGCTCGCCGTTGGCGGCGTTCTTCTCGTCATGATCGGCTGACATGGCTGTGCGGCCCCCCTTCTTGCTGTGATGTGGCTTCTTGGCCATGCCGGGACACTACTACGGGAGTAAGGCGTTGGGCAACACGGTCTTTTGACAGAGGGGGAGGCGAAGAAAGAACGAATGGGTCAGTCAGTTTGGAAGCTCAGGACAAGCCTCTGTCAAACAAAAGGTCCCTGCGAGGGGCGGGGGGGGCACGCCCCAGGGAGAACCACTTGGCTATTTGGTTTCAAGAATTTGGCGATTGTTGGTGGGTTGAATGGGCCGAGCGTTAAGCGGATAGATCTTAGCGAACGCGTCCAGTTGTCCGCTGGAAAGTTGAGCGTCGGATTTGAGGACGTACCAGGTGACGCCTTCCGAGCAAGGAGGAATAGTCAGAGATCCCGCGAACGTGAAATAGCCATGGCCGGCGGGCAAAAGGTCTTTGACGTTGATGGTGACGGAAGGTACGTCGCTGACTTTTTCCTTGGTCGCGGGGATATTCTTCCAGATGGTATCAAGGAAGGGGTTGGCGGAGCCAGCCTTGAAGAGGATGGCGACAACGGCGAGGTGCCCCTCCGCATCGGCGTGAACGAGGTGCGCCACCAAGTCGTAGCCTTTGCCATTGACATGCTCTTCGCTGGGATGATGGAAATGAAATTGTTTCAGAGTGTAAGTCTTGTCGCCGACTGTGAGAGTGCTCCCGGCAGGGTAGTTCACCTGAATGGTGTGGCCATTATCAATAATGGTCAGGGAAACAGCTTTGTAATCGAATTGAAGAGGCGGGAGATCAGCTGGCTTAGCACCCTTGATATCTATGGGTGATTGCGCGTGACCGACGGAACATGACGTAAAAGCGGAGTCCAACTTGCCCCAATCGGCAGGACCATCCTTGCCGGAATAACCCCAGTGAGGGGCATGGGAATCTTGGGCAAGTGCGAGGGGGGGCAAAAGCGACAGCGAAATTCCGAAGGCGAGAGCAAGAGCTTTCCAGGAAAAACGGGTCGTCATGTTGAAATTCTCCTATGCTGATTACCCACTTCCATCGGGCGGCTGACGATCGGACAGAACTCTCTTCGATTCGCGTCCATAGGACAAAATCCCTGAGGATCCCAGAAAGCGAAAAACGGCAGACTTAGTAAACGACATAGCGGGCGAATTTGCCAAGTGAAAATCGCGGGCGAAAGGAGATCGAGGGTTTAAGGCTTAATTGCCGGCCGCTCGCCCTTTCGGAGTGTCAAGGACGTGAGGATTGTCGTCCGGCAGGAGCAACTGGGGAACTTGGGTAAACTTCCATCCCTCGGACTGATGATCGAAGACCCAAACTAAATCGAAGCGCGATCCGGGCCATTTCTGGGGGCTCGTTTCGTCGTTGCCCAAAATGCGGTTAGCGATATCCAGAATTGCATTGTGTTCCCACGCAATCAGCACCACTCCGTGCGTGGCGAAAGCGTCTTCCACCAGCTTTTTCTCATCACCTTTCGTGTGTTTAAGACTGATACGCAAGCCCAGGGATTCGGCAAGAGCACCAACCGTGTCTTGCGAGCGCATGCTTTTAACGTGTTCCGAGGGAGCAGCCGCGAAAATGGCATCGGGTTTCGCCAATGCGGGATCAGAACATTGGCCGTTCATCGGATTGAAGAATCGAATCAAGGCACCGGAGCGTTGCCAACCTTTGGTGGACAGCTCGTTCTTGTCATGCTGGCCTTCGACATTGACTCCACGAATGGAATCGCTTGGTTTTTCGCCGTGCCGCACGATCATGATTTTTTTGGCCATGGCATTACCTGTCTCTTGATGATTCTGCTGGGCAAAGAGGCTGGGCTTGCGCGCCTCAGTGCGGGGGAACCATGCAATAATTGGGAACCGTGGCAAGACCCATGGGGTTGTCGATCGCGGTAAGGTCG
>Ga0306925_10002901_pt1 | contig 14945 bp, 13 predicted proteins | sample flu12Cox44000176_FD_203755 | JGI IMG/M metagenome (GOLD analysis project Ga0306925, IMG submission 203755) | Lab enrichment of tropical soil microbial communities from Luquillo Experimental Forest, Puerto Rico - flux8day.12C.oxic.44.000.176 (v2)... | ecosystem: Environmental > Terrestrial >... | reverse complement strand
TCGGCCGCGATCGCGTGCGCGGCTGGCTCTCGCCGAATCCGCGCTCGCCGCAGACGATCCTGACCCCGCGCTGACCCTCGCGTCCTAGCTCAGGTCGAAGACCAGCACTTCGGCCGACTCGAGCCCGATCAATCGAAGCGCCGGCTCGGCGCTGACCGCCGCCCCGTCGCCCTGCCACAGCGGCTGGCCGTTGAGCGTGATGGCGCCGTGCGCCACCTGCACCCAGGCGTGGCGCTCCTCGGAGAGCTCGTAGACCACTTCGTGGTCGCGCTCGAGCAAGCCCGAGTACACGCGGACGTCCTGATGGATCGTGACGGCGGAGCCGCCGCCTCGCGGTCCGGCGATCAGCCGCAGGAGGCCACGCTTGTCCGAGTCCCCGATCGTCTTCTGCTCGTAGCTCGGCTCGTAGCCGCGGCGGTCCGGCACGATCCAGATCTGCAGAAAATGGACCGGCTCGCTCGGCGAGGGATTGAACTCGCTGTGGGTGACGCCCGTGCCCGCGCTCATGCGCTGGACCTCGCCGGGCCGGATCACCGAGCCGGTGCCGAGGCTGTCGCGATGCTGCAGCGATCCGCCGAGAACGTAGCTGACGATCTCCATGTCCCGGTGGCCGTGCGTGGGAAAGCCGCGGCCGGGCTGCACGCGGTCCTCGTTGATCACGCGCAGCGCGCGGAAGCCCATGTGGCGCGGGTCGTAGTACTCGCCGAACGAGAACGTGTGCGAGGTGTCGAGCCAGCCGAAATCGAAATGGCCGCGGTCGGCGGCGGCGCGGCGCGTGATCACAGCTGCGTACCCGACTGGCCGGCTTCGCGGATCCGGCGCAGGCGCTCCAGCTCGGGCTCGACGTACTTCTCGCGGCAGTCCGGGCAGATCCCGTGGGTAAACTGCGCGTCGGAGTGCCCTTCGATGTAGGTCTCGACCTGCTGCCAGTAGTTGCGGTCGTCCCGGACCTTCTTGCAGTAGGAGCAGATCGGCAGGAGTCCCTGGAGCTGCTTGACCCGCGTCAGCGCCTCTTCGAGCTCGCGCACTCGATCGGCGAGCGCCGCCTGCAGGGCGAGCATCCGGAAGCCCACCTGCACACGCGCGCGTAGCTCCTCACGCTCGAAGGGCTTCACGATGTAGTCGACGGCGCCGGCGCCGAGCCCCGTCACGATGGCCTGCGTCCGCGCCTTCGCGGTCACGAAGATCAGATAGGGCTTCGGCTCGCGGCCCAGCGCGCGGACCCGCGTGCAGAGCTCGAGACCGTCCATGCCCGGCATCGTCCAGTCGAGGATCGCGAGCTCCGGCGGGTCGTCGCTCTGGAAGATTTCCCACGCCTGCTCGCCGCTGGCGGCCGACGCGACCTGGTAGCCCCAGCCGGTCAGCGACGCCTCGTGCAGGCGCCGCACGATCGGTTCGTCGTCGACGATCAGCACTCTCACGACGTGGCCTCGCGATCGAGCCGATCCGTCCAGCCCGGATCGGCGAAGAACTGCATCACGCGATCGAGCTCGCGCGCGATCGCGGCGACCAGATCGGGGCTGTTCTCCGTGTGGCCGTCGTGCGCCGCGTCCTCCAGCGCGAGGGCCGCGGTCGAAAGCCCCGTGGCGCCGAGGATCGCCGCGGAGCCCTTGAGGCTGTGAGCGACGTGCTCGACCTGTCGGACGTCCGCCGCGGTCAACGCCGCGCGGATCGCCTGCAGCCGCTTGGGGCCGTCGTCGACGAAGATCCCGACCAGCTCGGAGAGGAGATGGCGATCGCCGCCCAGCCAGCGCATGGCCACCGCGAGATCGACGGGACGCTCGGCGGAGCGGTCCACGACCTCACACCTCCGCGAGATCCTCGCCCACGGCGATCGCGCCGGCAAAATCGCGGCGCGCCGCGGCCTCGAGCTCGGTGGGCACCGAGCCCGGCATCAGGTGGGAGATCACGAGCTTCTTGGCGCCGGCCGCCCGCGCGACCCGGCCGATGTCGGCGGGCTGCGTGTGGTACGAGGACAGGTCCTTGATCTTCGCCTCCCGCGACGGCCAGCCACACCCGGGATACCACGGCGTCTTGGACATCTCGCAGCACTCGTGGATCAGGCAGTCGACGCCGTGGCTCCAGCGTGCGAGGTTCTCGCAGGGGCGCGTATCGCCCGAGATGACAACGGATCGCCCGCCGCCCTCGAACCGGAAGCCGAAGGCCGGCCTGACCGGGTCGTGCTCGACCAGGAAGGCGCTGACCCGTACCGTGCCGGTGTCGAGGATCTTCCCCTCCTCGATCTCGGTGACGCGCACCTCCGGCGGCCGCCGCTCGTGCATGTGCGAGCGGCGCACCTCGATGTCCCAATTCAGATAGTCCAGGAGCTTGTCGACCTGGCGCTGCGTCCCGGCGGGTCCCCAGATCTCGAAGGGAGCGTTCTGGCCGGCGATCCAGCGCGAGATCAGCAGGTGGCCGAGGTCGATCGTGTGATCGGAGTGGTGATGGGTGATGAAGACGGGCGGCCACTCCATCGGGCGCACTCCGGCCTGGACCAGCTGGGCGCCGACGCCGGAGCCGGCGTCGACGAGAAATCGCGCGTCGCCGAGCGAGAGGAGCGTCGCGGGGCCCCGTCGCTTCGGGTTGGGCGGTGGACTTCCCGTACCGAGCAGAACCGCGCGCATCTAGCCTCGGATGTTAGCATGGCTATGCGACGGTCCCGGCCTGTTCAGAACAGGCCGACGACGTTGCCGTTCGCGTCGATATCGATCCCTTCGGCGCCCGGCACCTTCGGCAGGCCCGGCATCGTCAGAATTTCACCCGCGTACGCCACGACGAAGCCGGCGCCGGCCGACAGCGCGGCGTCGCGGATCGTAATCGAGAACCCGCGCGGCCGGCCCGGCCGCTTGGGATCGTCGCTCAGCGAGTTCTGCGTCTTCGCCACGCACACCGGCAGGCGCCCGTAGCCGAGCGATTCGTAGCGCTTGAGCTTCGCCGCGGCGGCCGGCGCGAGCGTCACGCCGTCGGCGCCGTAGACCCTCTTGGCGAGTGTCTCGAGCTTGCCGGCCAGCGGCAGCTCGTCCGGATACAGGTACTGGAATTTCGTGCGGTCGGTTCCGCGGACCACGTCGAGCACCATGCCCGCGAGCTCGGTCACGCCGGCGCCGCCGAGCTCCCAGCCGCGCGACTCGCCGCACGGCACGCCCAGCGTCTTGCAGCTGCCCTTGACCGCGCTCACCGCCGCGTCGGTGTCGTCCGTGAAGCGGTTGAGCGCGACGACCGGCGAGAGCCCGAAGAGGCGTACGTTCTCGACGTGCTTGGCCAGGTTCTCCTCGCCGTGCATGGCCAGGGCGCGCGTCGTGACGACGATGACCGCCGTCGAGGGCACCAGGCCGCCGGTGCGGCACTTGATGTCCATGAACTTCTCGGCGCCGAGATCGCTCGCGAACCCGGCCTCGGTGACGAGGACCTCACCGAGCTTGAGCCCCAGGCGCGTCGCGATCAGGCTGTTACAGCCGTGGGCGATGTTGGCAAACGGTCCGCCGTGAACCAGCGCGGGCGTGCCCTCGAGCGTCTGCACGAGGTTCGGCTTGATCGCGTCCTTCATGAGCACGGCCATCGCGCCCGCGGCGCGGAGCTCCCGCGCCGTGACCAGGGTGCCGTCGCCTTTCTCCGCGACGATGACCCGCTCGACCCGCGCCTTGAAGTCCTGCAGGTCGCGCGCCAGGCAAAGGATCGCCATGATCTCCGAGGCCACGGTGATGTCGAAGCCGCTCTCGCGCGGCACGCCGTGCGCCGTGCCCCCCAGGCCGATGACGAGACGGCGGAGGGCGCGGTCGTTCATGTCGAGCACGCGCTTCCAGAGAATCCGCCGCACGTCCAGCTCGAGCGCATTGCCCTGCGTCAGATGGTTGTCGAGCATGGCCGCGAGCAGGTTGTGCGCGGCGGTGATCGCGTGCATGTCGCCGGTGAAGTGTAGGTTGATGTCCTCCATCGGCGCGATCTGGGTGTGCCCGCCACCGGTGCCCCCGCCCTTCACGCCGAACACCGGCCCGAGCGACGGCTCGCGGATCGCCACGACCGAGCGCGTGCCGAGACGCCGCAGGCCGTCGGCGAGGCCGATCGTCGTCGTCGACTTGCCCTCGCCCGCCGGCGTCGGCGTCATGGCGGTCACGAGCACGAGCGCGCCGTCCGGCCGGCCGCTCACGCGCTCGATCGCGTCCCAGCGGATCTTCGCCTTGTGGCTGCCGTACGGCTCGAGGTCGGCGCCGTTCAATCCGAGCGTCTCGCCGATCGCCTGGATCGGCTGGAGCTTCACGGCGCGAGCGATGTCGATGTCCTGTTTTCCCATTACGAGGTCCTCATGTCGGCCGCTCCGGCCGGCTCGTGGAGCCCCGAACGAGAGACTCCGGACGAATCGGGAGCGTGGTGATCTGCACGCCGAGGTGGCGCACGGCGTCGGCGACCGCGTTGGCGATCGTCGCCGGCGCACCGATCGTGCCGCCCTCGCCCATCCCCTTGACGCCGCCGGCCGTCAATGGCGACGGAGTCTCGAGGTGACCGATCTCGAACGAGGGCAGGTCGTCGGCCCTGGGAAGCGCGTAGTCCATGAGTGTCGCGGTGAGCAGCTGGCCGCCGTCGTCGTGCACGACGGACTCGAGGAGCGCCTCGCCGATGCCCTGGGCGACGGCGCCGTGAATCTGGCCCTCGACGATGACCGGATTGATCAGGCGCCCGCAGTCCTCGACGAGCGCATAGCGCCTCACGGCAACGCGGCCCGTGGCCGGATCGACTTCGACGACCGCGACGTGGACGGCGCCCGAAAAGGTCGGGCCGGGAAGGTCGCAGTAGGCGGTCGCCTGCAGACCCGGCGCCAGCCCGTCGGGAAGGCCGCCGTGCGGCGGCGAATACGCGGCCCGCGTGATCTCGGCCAGTGCGAGCGAGCGGTCGGGGAAGCCGCGGACGAACGCGCGGCCCCCGGCGAGCTCGACGTCGGCGGCGGCCGCTTCCAGACGATTTGCGGCCAGAGCCCTGAGCTTGTCGCCGACCCGATCGGCGGCGACGGCCGCGCTTCCGAGCATCGCGACCGTGCCACGGCTCGCGAACGTCCCGCTGCCGCGCGGCGACTCGGCCGTGTCGACCCGCTGCAAGCGAACGTCCTCGAGCGCCAGCCCCAGCCGATCGGCCACGATCTGCGCGATCGTGGTCGCGTGGCCCTGCCCTTGCGTCGGGAAGCTCACGGCGCACCGGGCCGTGGCGTCCGCATCGAGCGTGACGGTCGCGGCCTCGATGCCGGGCACCTCCACCGCGCCGCGACGACGAAAGCCCGCCGATCCCATCCCCGTGTACTCGGTGTAGCACGCGATCCCGATCCCGACGAGCCGGCCGGCGCCGCGCGCAGCCGCCTGCTCGCGGCGCAAGGTGTCGTACTCGACGGCCGCCAGCGCCTCCTCGAGCGCCTTCGGATAATCGCCGCTGTCGTAGACGTAGCCGGTGGCCGATGTGAACGGATAGGCCTCGCGAGGGATGAGGTTGCGGCGGCGGACTTCGGCCGGATCGAGGCCGAGCCGCTCGGCGACGCGATCGAGCATCCGCTCGGTCACGAACGCGCCCATCGTCATGCCGACCCCGCGATAGGCGCCGAGGGGCGGCTTGTGGGTCATCAGGGCCAGCGCCTCGAACTCGTAGGTCGAGATCCGGTACGGGCCGGGCATGATGCTGGCCGTGCCCAGCGGCTCGAGGACGCCGGTGGTCGGGTACGCATGATAGGCGCCATTGTCCGACATGACGCGAGACCGCAGCGCGAGCACGGTGCCGTCCGCCGACGCGGCGACCTCGACCGTCGTCCGCTGGCCGCGCGCCTGCGACGCCGCCGCGAGGTTCTCGCGCCGCTCCTCGAGCCACTTCACGGGGCGCCCGAGCCGCCGCGACAGCGCAGCCACCGCGACGTCCTCGGGAAAAACCTGCATCTTGAGCCCGAAACCGCCGCCGACGTCAGGGCTGATGATCCTGATCCGCGCTTGCGGAAGCTCGAGGGCGTCCCCGAGCGCGGTGCGGAGCAGGGACGGCGCCTGGTTGGACGACCAGACGGTCAACGCCTCGCCGTCCCAGTCGGCGAGGATGCCTCGGGGCTCGAGCGGCGACGGCGCGCAGCGCCCGTGCTCGAACGTCTCGCGGATGACGAGCGGCGCGCGCGCGAAGGCGCCGTCGACATCCCCCTGGCGGTGGCGGCGCTGGAACAGGATCTGCTTCGACTCGAGCGCCTGATCGATGGTGGACACGGCCGGCTGGGCGTCCCACTCGACCTCCACCAGCTCGCGCGCATCGGCCGCGGCGTAAGGATTCGCGGCGACGACGACCGCCACCGCTTCGCCGCAGAAACGAGCCACGCCGTCGGCCAGCGCCGGCCATGCCGTCGGCGTATAGCCCGGGCCGTCCAGGCGCGGCGAGAGCGGCTTCGTCGCGCCGCGGAGATCGTCGGCCGTGACGACGGCGACGACTCCGGGCAGCGCGCGGGCGGCCGACGCGTCGATCCGCACGACGCACGCGTGCGCGTGCGGGCTTCGCACGAAGCTCGCGACCAGCATGCGCGGCAGGCCGAGGTCGTCGAGGTAGCGTCCGCGGCCCGTCAGGAGCCGCGGATCCTCGAGCCGCTTGATGCGCATGCCCGTATAGCGCAGCGGCGGCGACTCGTGCGCGCTCATTCGCCCAGCCGGTGGAACAGGAGGCCGTCCAGCAGCTTCGGATAGAAGTGCGTGGACTTTTGCGGCAAGAGCTCGCCGCCCCGCACGACCGCCTGCAGCTCCTCCGGTGTCGTGGCCGCGATCAGGAACGCCGCCTGGTACTTGCCGTCGCGGGCGAGCTGGATCGCCTCGGCCGGGTCGGCGGTGTAGTCCACGTGAGTCTTCGCCTCGAGCTTGGCGTCGTTGATCCCGAGCAACGGACGCAGCAGGCCCTCGTGGAGGATCGACACCGCGAGCCCCCGCCAGGCCGCCGAGGTCCGCTCGGGCCACCGGATGTGCTCGGGCGCGCCCGGCTTCAAGGTCAGGAGCGCCGCGTCGGGGCCACCGATCACGGCGATCGTCCGATTCTCGAGCGGGGCGCCCAGCGGGTCGGCGAGCGGCGACACGTCGAACCAGCGCGACGCCATCTGGACGAAGTCGTCGAAGTCGAAGGGCTGGACGCCGTGAACGAGCCGGTGATTCGGCAGGATCGTCAGGCCCGGCGCCTCGAGCGAGAAGAACGTCATCAGCTTGTGGGTGGCCTCGCGATGGCGTTCGGCGTACGCCACCGCCGTCTCGTAGCGGTGGTGACCGTCGGCGATGATCACCGGGCGTGTCGCCATCAGCTCGCGCACGCGCCCGATCGCCGGCTCGTCGGTGACGCGCCACAGACGGTGAAGCTCGCCCTTCAGATCGCGCGCCTCGGCGATCGGCTCGCCCGCCGGCGCCGTCGCGCGGCCAAGCTCGCCGCCCGGATCGGACGCCAGCATGAAGAGCAGGCCAATATCGGCGCCGGTCGCCTCGAGGAGCTCCATCCGGTCGCGCTTGGGTCCGGCGTGCGTGCGCTCGTGTGGCAGCACCACGCCCCGCGTGTAGTCGCTCACCTCGCCGAGCGCGACGAAGCCCATCCGCGTCACCGTCTGCCCGCCGACCGCGTACGTCTGATGGTAGGGATAGATCGCGGGCCGCTCCTCGCGACGCCACACGCCCTCGGCCAGCCAGCCGTCCAGCACGGCCCGCGCCCCCGCGTACTTGTCGGCCGAGTCCTTCGGAAAGCTTGCCCGCACGATGTTGTGCGGGCTCATCGCGTAGAGGCGGTCCTGCGCCTCGGGACTGATCTGGTCGTAGGGAGGCGCCACGACCGCCGAGACGTCGCGGGCCGCGCCGGCGTAGCGGTAGCCTCGAAGGGGCCTGATCTCCATGTCTCGTGTTTCGATCGCGCCGCGAGGCACTGTCTGACCAAACTCGCGCCAAGTCAAGGTCCTCGGCCGGGGGCCGGATCAGGTACACTGTCGCCCACGAGTCACTTCCAGGAGAGGTCGCCCATGGACGAGACCGCGGTGGCCGCGACGACCGGCGTCGCCCAGATATTCGATCTCAACGCGCTGAAGGCATTCGCCTCTGACAAGCGCGTGCGCAAGATGCTCTTCAAGACCGACCAGCTCTGGTCGGAAATCGCCTGCTACGAGCCGGGCCAGTCGACGGTCATGCACAGCCACCCGCGCGAGGAAGAGGCGATCTACGTCCTCGAGGGCACCGCGAACATGAGCATCAACGGCGACGAGGTCGTGGTGCCCGCCGGCGCGATCGTGAACTTCCCCGCCAACGTGCCGCACGACGTGCGCAACCTCGGCGCCGAGCGATGCGTGATCATGTTCCTCAAGATCAATCCCAAGGTGCTCAGAGCGGGTGCGGACACGGCTGGGGCGTAGCGGGAGGAAGAATGGGAAATGTCGAGCGCTGTGACAAGACCTTGCCGTCCAACGAGATGATCTATCGAGTCCGCCGGGACCCCACCCTTCGGGCCCGCTTTCTCACCGATCTCGAGGGGCTGGCCCGCGACTTCGGATTGAGCCGCGCCGAGTACGAGGCCATCCGCGACAAGGACCCGCGGCGGATGATGGACCTCGGCATTCACCAGTACTATGTCCCGCAGATCCTGCGCCTGTTCTTCGGCGCCGCCCACAACAGCAACGCCAGCGCCGCGCTCGAGTGCTACCAGCGCGCGTTCCCGGAAGAAACGGCGAAGGCGATGGCGCTCCAGGCGCGGCTCGAGCGGGGGCGCTGATGGCCGAGATCGTCGCCGCGATGGCCATGACGCATTCGCCCGGCCTCACCGGCTGGTTCACGCGGGCGTCCCAGGACTATCAGCAGCAGGCGCTCCAGGCCACCGCCGAGATGCGGCGTCGGCTGGTGGCCGCGCGCCCGGACGTCGTCGTGATGTTCAGCAATGATCACCTGCTCAACTGGCCGATCAACAACGTGCCGGAGTACACCGTCGGCATCGCCGACGAACACGTCGGACCCGCCGACTGGTTCGATGAATGGCTGGCCATGGAGCAGTATCGCGTGCCCGGGCACTCCGCGATCGCCCGGTGGCTCGTCAACGAGGGCGCGCGGCGCGGCCTGGCGCTCGCCTACCTGCGCGAGATGCAGTACGACGACGGCATCTCCGTGCCGACCCACTACCTGAATCCCGACGCGCAGTTCAGGCTGGTTCCCGTCACGATGAACTGCACCGTGCCGCCGATCCCCACGCCGGAGCGCGCGTACCACGTCGGCACGCTCATGCGCGAGTTGCTCCGCGCCTATCCCGGCAACGAGCGCGTCGCCGTCGTCGCGACCGGCGGTCTCTCGCACGAGCCGGGCGGGCCCCGCTACTTCTGGGTGGACGAAGAATTCGATCGCTGGTTCCTCGACCTCCTCAAGCGCGGCGACCACGCGGCGCTGCTCCGCGAGTGCACGCTCGACCGGATGGAAGAAGCCGGCTCGGGCGGGACCGCGGAGCTGCTCGCCTGGGTGCTGGTCCTCGCCTTCACGCGCGGGCCGGCGGACGTCCTCGCCTACATGCCGGCGGTCGCGTGGCGATCGGGCACCGGCATGGTCGTCTGGAACGAGATGGCGCGATGACGACCCACCATCTCGATCGCGGAACGGTGCATCGGGAGTGGAACAACGCGCTGCCGCCGCGGCTGACGATCGACCCAGGCGACACCGTGGTGTTCGAGACGCGCGACGCCGCCGACGGCTACTACTCGCCGAAGTCGACGCACGCCGACGTCCTGGGCCGTGGGCCGTTTCGCGGCCACCCCCTCACCGGGCCCGTCGCGGTCCGAGGCGCGCGGCCGGGCGACGTCCTCGCGGTCGAGATCATCGACGTGAAGCCCGCGGCCGAGTTTGGCTGGACCGCGATCCGTCCCGGACGCGGCCTGATGCCGGAGGCCGAATTCCCGAAGCCGTTCCTGAACATCTGGGACCTGACCGAGGGCAGTCACGCGCGCATGGGCCGCGACACGCGCGTCCGCATACCGATCGCGCCCTTCCCGGGCGTGATGGGCGTGGCGCTCGACGAACCCGGCGGCCACAGCACGATGCCGCCGCGCAAGAACGGCGGCAACATGGACATCAAGCAGCTGGTCGCGGGCACGACGGTGCTCCTGCCGGTGTGGGTCGACGGCGCACTGTTCAGCGTCGGCGACGCCCACGCGGCCCAGGGCGACGGCGAGGTGTGCGTGACCGCCATCGAGATGATGGCGCAGGTGACGCTCCGCTTCGGCCTCGAGTCCCAACGCGGATTCCGCGAGCCGCGCTTCCGCACGCGCGGGCCGGTTCCGTCGGCGCTCGAGCGCGGATCGTGCTACGTCACGACGGCCAACGGCCCCGACCTCTTCGCCAACGCCCAGCAGGCGATCCGCTACATGATCGAGCACCTCGTCGAGGAGCGCGGGTTCAGCCGCGAAGAGGCCTACATCCTCTGCAGCGTCGCCGTCGATCTGAAGATCAGCGAGATCGTCGACGCGCCGAACTGGATCGTCTCGGCGTTCCTGCCCGAGACCATCTTCGCGTGAGCCACGGGCCGGCGCCCTCTCGCACGCCGACTCGGTGAACGAGCTCCCCGCGTTCGCCGCCGAGCTCCTCTACCAGAGCCGGGTCGCGCGGCTGGGGACGGCGGATCGGGCGGGGCAGCCGCTCGTCGTGCCGGTGTGCTACGTGTTCGACGGCCGGGTGTGCTTCTCTGCGCTCGACGCAAAGCCCAAGCGGGTCGCGGCCCGTCAGCTGCGCCGCGTGCGCAACATCGCGGAGAACCCGCGGGTCTCCCTCACCGTCGACCGCTACGACGAGGAGTGGTCGCGGCTCTGCTGGGTGATCGTCCAGGGGCGCGCTGACATCCTCACGGAGGGATCGGAGCGCGCGGGCGCCGTCGATCTCCTTCGCTCGAAGTACGCGCAGTACCGCGCGATGGGGCTCGATCGAGAGGCGGCGACGGTGATTCGGATCTCACCTGAGCGCACCTTGCACTGGAGGTCGGAGGGCTAGCCTAGCCGGAGCGGACGACTAGCGCTTCTCGATCTGAAGGCCGGCCTGCGAGACCAGCACGCCCGCCTGGCCGGCCTGGCGCATCGCCTGCGCCAGCCGATGCTTCTCGATCCACGCCCTGATCTCGAGGTCCCGATGCGCGTCGAAGAACTCCGCGGTCATCGTGATCAGCTGCGTCACCTTGCCGTGGTTGTCCTGGAGCTGGAAGACCTGGGCGTTACGCTGGAAGTCGTAGAAGTCGTAGACCGTACACAGCGGGAACTCGCGCTGCAGGTAATTCTGCACGACCCCGATCTTCGTCTCGTCGAGCGACGGGCGGTCGAGGAACTTCTTCCACTGCGGAGCGAGCTGGCCGTTGTCCGGGAGCGTGAGCCCCTGGAGAGCTTTGCGCTGCTTGTCGCTCAGGTCGGCGACTGATTCGCGCGACTCGTCGATCTCCTCGTCGGGAGCCACCTCCTGGGCGCCGACCTCGATGTCCGCCGCGAACGACTGGAGCACCAGATTCGGCGTCGACTCGGCCGCCGGCGGCGCCGCGGCGGCGGCTCGCGGTGTCTCCGGCGCCGCGGCCGGGCCCGGCCGCGTGTCGAACGTGCTCGTGAGCCGATCGAGGAATTTCCGCCAGGTCGGGGCCAGCTCGCCCTTGGGGAGCTCGCTTCGGGGCTCGCTCCTCGCGCCGTTCTTCGGGGCGTCGGCCCGCGCGGCGTCGCTCCGGGATCGCGGCTCCGCGCCCGGCGGCGCGGTCCGAGGCCCGGGCGCCGGGGCCGCCTTCGGCTCGACGGCAGACACGCGGGGGCCGGCGGGCGCGGGCGGCGTTGCAGGCCTCGCGGTCTCGTGCGGGCTCGCGGGCTTCTGCTCGGCGGACGGCCGCAGGACGTCGGGCACTTCGCGCGACCGACGCCCCGGCGGGGCGTCGGCGGGAGGTCGCAGCCCCGTGAGCAGGACGGGAGGCCGCTCCGATCGCGAAGTCGAGTCGCGCTTGGCCGCGCCGTTCGTCGCCGCCGGCTCCACGATCCGTGGCGTCGGCTTCGGCTCGGGCCGCGGGCTCGGCGTGGTCTCGTGCAGTATGACCATGCGCGGCTCTTCGACCGGAACGAGCGGGATGACCCTCGGCTCTTCCCGCGGCGCCACTCTGGGCTCCTCGAGAGGCTCGTCGCGCAGCTCGGCGCGGAGCTCTTCGTACACTTCCTCGTCGGTCGGCTCCGCGCTCGGCTCCTCGCTCGGCTCGGGGTCGGCGGCGCGAGCGTCCTCGCGCAGCAGGACGACCCGCGGCTCTTCGCGCGGCGCCACTGTCGTCTCCCGTGGCCGCGCGACCGGCTCCTCGACGACCGGCGGCTCGGGCCGCTCGGGGCGCTCGATGCGGGCCGCGGCCTTCTCACCGCCACCCGACGCACCCGCCCAGTCGACTCGGTCGAGATAGAAGCCGGCGGTGCCATTGGCCTCGACGTAGCGAAACTCGAAGCAGTCGACCGCGGAAAAGTTCAGCAGCCGCATCTTGCGCACGAAGGCTTCGAGCAGCCGCTCGGCGACGAACGCGATACGCGGGGGCCATCCGAGCTGCGGGTTCGCGGGCACGAGCCGCTGCACCGACTCCGGGTACTCGAGACACCATGCGTACGCTTCCAGGGCTCGCACGAGCATGGCGTCGTCGGCGGTGAGACCGAGCACGAACAGGATCGGACAGTTCTGCGCGTCGAGGGCGGCGAGCTCCACGTTCGTGCGGCCTAGATTCAGGTTCGACGCGAGGATCTTCACCCCCGGCTCCATCGCGTCGATGTTGTCCGAGACCAGAGTTCGGAGGTGTTGCAGGTCTGAAACTTCGCGGCGCTTGAATGTGAGCTTCATCTAGAGATCCTGGACCCATCGAGCAACCGCTGTGCCAGCGCGTAACTTCGAATCTCTTCAAGGAAAACGAACCATTGCGAAAGGACTGCGCCACGGATCGAGCCAGCGTGGCACACTGTATCGACTCGCTGTCACTGACGTGGCCCCCAGCGACAAATTATTTGTCACCATTGAGAAATTTACTTGGTCAGGTAGTAGCCATTCCCTGGCACGGTCTAATAGCCGGGGTCTCGATGTTCGGGATTTCATAGATATTTCCATAAATCAAGCGCTTGAGACTCGATGGCACCTCTATTGCTTAGCTGTGCATCGTATAGGTGTGGCTGGTCGCGTGAGGGTGGGGTTCCTGGAGGCGGCCGATGCGGACGGCGGACACGGTAGCGGGCGCAGCGCCCTGCAATAGCCGGAGCGATCGACGTTGAACATGACCCAGGCGTTCAGAGAGCTCGTGCAGATCGGGATCACCCTGACCAGCGAGCAGGACCTCGGAACCCTCCTCGAGCGCATCCTGACCGAAGCGCGCCGATTCACGCGCGCCGAGGCCGGCACCCTGTTCCTGCGCGAGGGCGATCAGCTTCGGTTCTCGGTGGTCCAGAACGACAAGCTCGCACGCGAGCTCGGCCAGGAAGAGATGCGCCGCCGGCTGCAGGCCGAGCCGCTGAGTCTTCGCGAGTTGAGCCTCGCCGGACACGTCGCGCTCACCGGCGACATCCTCAACCTGCACGACACGTACATGATTCCGCCGGATCGGCCCTATTCGCATGATCCGCGTATGGACGCCCGGCTGAACTACCGCACCCAATCGATCCTCGTGGTCCCGCTCCAAGACCCGGCAAACAACATCCTCGGCGTGCTCGAGCTCATCAACGCGCTCGACCGGGGGCGCGTCGTGCCCTTCGACTCCCAGTACGAGGGCCTCGTGCGGTCGCTCGCGTCGCAGGCCGCCGTCGCGCTCCGCAACGCGAGGCTGGAAGATCTCTCCTTCAAGGACGCGCTGACCGACGTCTACAACCGGCGCTACTTCACGATCCGGATGGAGGAGGAGTTCAAGCGTCACTGCCGATTCGGCGAGCCGCTCTCCCTCGCGCTCATGGACCTCGATCACTTCAAGGACGTCAACGACCGCTTCGGCCACCGCGCCGGCGATCAGGCCCTGCGGGACGTCGCCCAGCTCCTGGTGAAGCATTCGCGGAGCTTCAGCATCGTGACGCGATACGGCGGCGACGAGTTCGCGATCATCCTCGTGAATACGGCGAAGACGGGCGGCCTCACCTATGCCGAGCGCATCCGCGCCGTCGTCGAGCAGCACCCGTTCGGCCACGGGCCCGTCACGATCAGCCTCGGCGTCGCGAGCCTGCCGGAGGATGCCACCACCGTCGACGACCTCATCGTCGCCGCCGATCAGGCGCTCTACGACGCCAAGCGGCTGGGTCGGAATCGAGTCGCCGTTCAGTGAGCCCCCTGACGATGACCGGTCGCGACCAGCTCCTGGAGGAGCTCCTCGAGATCGGAATCGCCCTCACCACCGAGCGCGATCTGTCCTCGCTGCTCGAGCGCGTACTGGAGACAGCCCGCCGGTTCACCGGGGCCGAGGCCGGCACCCTGTTCCTGCGCGAAGACGATCACCTCCGGTTCGCCGCGGTCCAGAACGACTTTCTCCAGCGCAAGCTCGGCTCCGCCGCGATGCTACAGCGCCTTTCGTCCGAACCGCTCCGGCTGACCGAGCCGAGCCTCGCCGGACACGTCGCGCAGAGCGGCGAGACCGTGAACGTGGCCGACGCGTACGCCATCGGCGTCCACGAGACCCGCGCGCTCAACCGGCGTTTCGACGCCGCCACCGAGTACACGACGCGCTCGGTCCTGGCGGTCCCGATGCACGACCTGGCCGGCGTCAACGTCGGCGTACTCGAGCTCTTGAACGCGCTCGACGAGTCGGGCGCGATCGTGCCGTTCGATCCCGAGGACGAAAAGGTGATCCGGGCGCTCGCTTCGCAGGCGGCCGTCGCGATCCGCAACGCGCGGCTCGAGGACCTCTCGTTCAAGGACGTCTCGACCGAGCTCTACAACCGCCGTTACTTCGCGCTGCGCATCGACGAGGAGGTCAAGCGCCACACCCGCTTCGGC
>Ga0306925_10002896_pt1 | contig 14952 bp, 9 predicted proteins | sample flu12Cox44000176_FD_203755 | JGI IMG/M metagenome (GOLD analysis project Ga0306925, IMG submission 203755) | Lab enrichment of tropical soil microbial communities from Luquillo Experimental Forest, Puerto Rico - flux8day.12C.oxic.44.000.176 (v2)... | ecosystem: Environmental > Terrestrial > Soil... | reverse complement strand
TTACTGCGGCGATCATGGGCCGCGAGTAACTCCAGATCTTGCGAAACATCTTGGCGATGCGTTTGGAATCTTCCTGATTTTCTGCCGCGGTTTGCCGGCCTATAGCTTGCAGGTAGTCCAAATCGATTCCGGCACAAAACGCCTTCCCCGAACCGGTAAGGATAACCACTCGCGTGTGCGTTTTTTCGATTTCATCCAGGGCCGCCTGCAGTTCGGCGATCATGTGAATAGAGATCGCGTTTCGTTTTTCCGGCCTGCTCAGCGTTATGGTGGAAAGCTGGCCAGTCGTCTCGTACTGCAGTGTCTCAAAGTTCATGAACGCCCCTTACCCGGTCATTGCGCCATGAGCATACTTGGCACGGATCTCATTGGTCGATGCGATGACCTTAGCCAGTTTATCCCCGTCCAAACCGGGATGCACGCCCGCCGCGACAAGCGCGCTAAGGACGCTTTCCGTCGAGATATTGCCGACCAGGTCGTCGCCAGCAAAGGGGCAGCCGCCGAGTCCGGTGAGCGCGGAGTCGAATCGCCGGCAGCCTGCTTCGTAGGCGGCCAGAATCTTAGCTTCGGCATTTTCGGGGCGCGAGTGGAGGTGCACGCCCAGCTCAATGCCGGCGACATGTTCCTTTGCTTGGCGGTAGACGTCGCGGACAAGTTCCGGGGTTGCGGTTCCAACGGTGTCGGCGAGCGAAACGGTCGTAACCGGGATATCCTTCAGCCAGTCGAGGGTGTCCTGCACAATCTCCGGCCCCCAGGGTTCGTCGTAAGGATTGCCAAAAGCCATGGAGATGTAAACGACGAGTCCGCGGTTGGCCGCTTTCGTCTCGCGTTTGATAGTTTCGACCAGCCTGCGCGATTCGTCGCGCGTCATGTTGGCGTTGGCCCGGCGGAAATAAGCGGAGATCGAGTAAGGGTAGCCGATCGTGGATACGCCGGGCGCGGCCAAGGCGCGTGCAAGACCCTTTTCATTGACCACGATGCCGATGATTTCCGGAAGCGTGCTGCTACCGGGCAGGGAAGCAAGCAGACTGCTCATGACCGCTTCGCTGTCCGCCATTTGCTTCACGTGCAATGGCGACACGAAGCTGACAGCATCGATGTGCGCGAAACCAGCGAGAATCAACCCGCGCAGATACGCCGCCTTGTGTTCGGTCGGAATAAGCTCCGGCAATCCTTGCCAGGCATCCCGCGGGCACTCAATGAGCTTGATCGCTTCACTCATGGTTTTTTGTTCGACGTCAACGGGTAGAATCAGCGGACAGCAGAAACAGCCCGATTACCAGGCAGGCTAGGGCGCTGAAGCCCACGCGCTGCAAAAGATCCGGCAGGGAACGCACCCCCTGCCCGAACGACTACAAGCCAGAGAATTCCGCGTCTTCTCATCAGGTTTGGAGTACTCCGGTCTTGAACTCGGGAATGTGGGTATTTAGGGCTGCCGCTTGGAGCGCCCAGATGATTGTATCGCGTGTATACGCGGGGTCGATGATGGCGTCGAGCCAGAGCCGCGCCGCCGCGTAGCGCGGATCCGTTTGGTGCTCATAGGTAGCTTTGATGGACTCGAGCAGTTCCTTTTTCGCCTTTTCGTCGAGTTTCTTGCCTTCGCGCTCGAGTTGTTTTAGCTTAATCTCAGCCAGAGTGTTGGCAGCTGCATCGCCGCTCATGACTGCGAATTTCGCCGTTGGCCAGGCGAACATGAATCGTGGATCATAGGCCTTTCCGCACATCGCGTAATTACCCGCGCCGAAACTCCCTCCGAGAATGACTGAGATTTTTGGTACAACGCTGTTGGCCACGGCATTCACCATCTTAGCTCCGGCACGAATGATGCCGCTCCATTCAGCGTCCCTGCCTACCATGAAGCCGTTTACGTCATGCAAAAAGACCAGTGGGATGCGGTTCTGATTGCAATCGAGAATGAAGCGCGCGGCCTTTTCGGCGGATTCCGTATAAATTACGCCGCCAAACTCGATGCGCTTCTGATCGGAATGCGGCGCATGCGTCTGGACATGTTTTTTCTGGTTCGCCAGGACGCCGACCGCCCACCCGCCAATCCGCGCGTAGCCGCATAGCAGTGTTTCCCCATATTCGGCACGATATTCTTCGAAAACGCTCCCGTCCACGAGCCGCGCTATGATTTCGCGCATGTCGTACTGCTTCGAAGCCTCGCCAGAGAAAATTCCGTAGATCTCCTCGGATGCATAAAGCGGCTCGGCCGGCCGTGCGTGGCTGAAAATTGGCGGATTCGGCGCGCCCATTTTATCGGCGAGCGCACGGATGCGCTTCAGGCAGGATTCGTCGTCCGGCTCACGGAAATCGACGGTGCCACTGATCTGCGCGTGCATTTTGGCGCCGCCAAGTTCCTCGGTCGTCGACTTCTGGCCAATTGCCGCTTGCACAAGCGCTGGACCCGCCAGAAACAAGCCCGAACCTTCTGTCATCAGGATGTGATCGCACATGACCGGGAGGTATGCCCCGCCAGCAACACACATCCCCATAATCGCGGTAATCTGCGGGATGGCCAACGCGCTCATGACCGCGTTGTTGCGAAACACTCGCCCAAAGTCGTCCGCATCGGGAAAGACGTCTTCCTGCAACGGCAGAAATACGCCCGCGGAATCGACAAGGTAAATCGTCGGGATATGGTTATCGATCGCGATATTCTGGGCGCGAATAACCTTCTTTGCAGTCATCGGGAAGAATGCACCGGCCTTTACCGTCGCGTCGTTGGCAATGATCATGAACATCCGTCCCGTCACCCGCCCGAGGCCCGTTATCGTGCCGGCGGCAGGCGCACCGCCCCATTCCTCGTACATTTCGTAGGCTGCATAAATGCCAAGTTCGAAGAAGTGGGTCCCCGGATCGATGAGAGCCGCGATTCGCTCGCGCGCCGTCAGGCGGTTCTTCTTGTGCTGCGCCTCGATGGCCTTCACGCCACCGCCCTCCCGGAGTGTTTCCTCTTCGTTTTTGATGGTCGTCAAAAGATCGGCCATCTGGCGGGCGTTCTTCTCAAATTGTGGTGATTTGGAGTTTACGCTCGTTTTCAGAACGGAAGCGGACACGCGGCCCTCGCATCTAGAAATCGCAGCCCACTGAGTATACGGAGGAATGAGGGATAGACGCAAAGAGGCCGGTACGAGCAATGCGAAGCGCTAAAACACGTACGACTGAGGTAGACTCCCCACATGGGATGTCTGTTGCTCGATCGGAGCTTGGCACGGGAAATTGAACTCGCCGAGGCTCAGGCCGCGGTCGCTTGCGCCGAGAAGTTGAAGGAACTGAAGCCTGAGGCCGGCGGCGCGGTCGAACCGGTCGCGGGCGGTTATGCAATTTACTGCGGGGCGAATTCACCTGTAACGCAGTCGGTGGGACTCGGACTTAGCGGGTCTGTCAGCGCCGAAGAGTTTGACCGCCTCGAGAGATTTTACTTCAGCCGCGAGGAGCCCGTGCGCGTTGAAACCTGCCCACTGGCGGACGCCAGCTTGTTCGAACAATATAGCCAGCGCGGCTATCGCGTAACGGAATTCTCCAACGTAATGGCACGCGACATGATCAAGCAGCAAAGCATCACGGCAAATGGCATTGAAGTTCGCAGGGCCGGCCGCGACGAATTGGATCTATGGACGCTCACGGTGTCCCAGGGCTTTTCCGAGAACCTTCCCGTCACCCAGGAGATCTTGGACGTGATGAGGATGTTCGCGATGGCGAAGGACACGGAGTGCTACCTCGCGCGAATCGAGGGCCGTGTGGTCGGCGGCGCCACGCTGGCAGTGCGGGACAGGATCGCTGGGCTGTTCGGGGCCAGCACTCTCCCGGAATTCCGGAAGCGAGGCGTGCAAACAGCCCTTCTGCACGCCCGGCTCGAGCGTGCCGAGCAGGAAGGCTGCGATCTGGCGGTCAGCCTGGCTTTGCCTGGAAGCATTTCGCAACGAAACATCACCCGGCAAGGCTTTCAGACGCTCTACACCAGGGTGAAATTTGAGCGGGTCTGCCCGACGGCCCCACATCCGAGCTAGCGCGGTTGTGCGACGCGTTTTTGAATGAAGTCGATGATGTCCTGGGTCGAAGTTCCCGGCAAGAAAATCTCAGCAATTCCGGCCTGTTTGAGGCCTGGAATGTCGGCTTCAGGGATGATCCCGCCAACAAGCACGGTGACATCCTGCATGCCCTTTTCGTCCAGGAGTTTCATAAGTTGCGGGCACAGTGTATTGTGTGCGCCCGACAGGATCGAAAGCCCGATCACGTCGACGTCTTCTTGTACTGCTGCCGATGCAATCATCTCAGGTGTCTGGCGCAAGCCTGTGTAGATCACTTCCATTCCGGCGTCACGCAGCGCACGCGCAATCACTTTAGCCCCACGGTCGTGGCCGTCCAGTCCCGGCTTTGCGATCAGTACTCTAATCCGTTTCTCGGGCATGCGCGTTCTCTCTTGTCTACGTGATGGCGACTTCTTCGTAGGCTCCGAAGACGGTGCGCATCGCTTCGCACACTTCGCCGAGAGTGGCATACGCCTTCACGGCATCGTAAATGAACGGCATGAGGTTCTCGCTGCCCTCGGCTGCGCGACGAAGGGCGTTTAACCGGCGTTCCACCTCGGCAGACGAACGTTCGGCCCGGAGCTTATGGAGGCGCGCCGCCTGGCGGTGCGCCACGGTCTCGTCGATCTGGAGAATCTCCAGGGGTTTTTCCGCGGTGACGTAGTCATTCACGCCCACTATGATTTTTTCTTTCTTGTCGACCGCCATTTGATACCGGTAGCTGGCTTCGGCAATTTCCCGCTGCGGGTAACCCTTCTCGATCGCCGCCACCATCCCGCCCATCGCATCAATGCGCCGCACGTAGTCGCACGCGGCCTGCTCGACTTCATTTGTCAGAGCTTCAACAAAGTAGGACCCACCTAGCGGGTCCACCGTGTTGGTCACACCAGTTTCGTGCGCAATGATCTGCTGCGTCCGCAAGGCGATGGTTGCGGCGAATTCCGTCGGCAAGGCCCACGCTTCATCCAACGAATTGGTGTGCAGCGATTGCGTGCCGCCAAGCACACCGGCCAGCGCCTGGATGGCGGTGCGCACCACGTTATTCATGGGCTGCTGCGCTGTGAGTGAGCAGCCGGCTGTTTGGGTGTGGAACCGTAGAGCGGACGAGCGCGGGTTCTGCGCCTTGTAGCGCTCGGTCATGGCCTTGTACCAGATACGCCGGGCGGCCCGGTATTTTGCTATTTCCTCAAAAAAGTCGTTGTGCGCATTGAAAAAGAACGAAAGCTGCGGTGCAAATTCATCGACTTTCAGCCCGCGCCGCAAGGCCCATTCCACATACTCCATGCCGTCGCGAAGCGTAAACGCCAGCTCCTGAATCGCCGTGGAGCCAGCTTCGCGAATGTGATATCCGCTTATCGAAATCACATTGAACTTCGGCGTTTGTTTCATGCCGAATTCGAACGTATCGATCACAATCCGCATGGAGGGCTCGGGCGGATAGATGTACTCCTTCTGAGCGATGTATTCCTTCAAGATGTCGTTCTGCAGCGTGCCCGAAATCCGCTTCCAGTCGGCGCCTTGCTTTTCTGCGACTGCCAGGTACATCGCCCAGATGACGGCCGCAGGCGAATTAATGGTCATCGACGTTGTAACGTCAATAAGAGGAATCTGGTCGAACAGGACCTCCATGTCGTCCAGTGAACTGATAGCCACACCGCATTTCCCAACCTCGCCCTCCGAGAGAGGATGATCAGAGTCATAACCCATCAATGTGGGGAGGTCGAACGCGGTAGAGAGTCCGGTCTGGCCATGAGCGAGCAGATAACGGAAGCGCTGGTTGGTGTCTTCGGCGGTGCCGAAGCCAGCGAACTGTCGCATGGTCCACAGCCGGCTACGGTACATGCTGGCGTGGATGCCGCGCGTGTAGGGAGGCTCTCCAGGAAGGCTCAAATCGCGAGCTGGATCCCACCCGGCAAGATCGGCTTCGGTGTACAAGCGGCGGATAGGGTATAGCGAAGTGGTCGTGAATTCCTTTTCACGTTCTGGGCTTTTCGCCAGCGTGGGCTCGAGTACTCGTTTCTCCCAGTCGGTTACTGCTGACCAAGCCTTACCGGAATTGCCCGCAGCAGCGGGTGGCTTCGCTTTGCTGTCAGTCGGCTGATTCATTCACAAGCGTCCTCGAAACGTGAGACCCCACTGATGCAGCGGCCGCCCATAGACCCGCAATCGCGTACGCGCCGGCGCACAAAAACTAATGCTATGCGAAAGCCTCGCGAGGGGCAAGTTGGCTCGCTAGTTCCGTTCCGTCCGCAACATCCAACGCAGCGCTAGCAGGCCTGCAGCGACCTCAAACGCGACAACCTCCGAACCAAATGCCCGGAGGTTGCTCGTGCAGAAGCTGAATTTTGGCGAGGTTAGGTTGAACTATTCCCAATCGCGCTCGTGGCAACCCTCACTCTCGCCGAGAGCTCGGGCGTGTTTGGAAGTATCGACAAACACGAGGCCGCCGGGATTCGACAGCCCGGTGACGATTGGAGTGATAATTCCGGTTGTCATATCGTTGAACGCTTGACCAAAGCCCGCCCGAGGTCGCCTTTTCCGCTACCGGCCAAGGAGCGCTCTTGGGCGCGAGGCATGGCAACACCGGCCTCCGCGTGATTCGTTCCAGGGATAGCAGTAACCGCAGAAGCCCGGGACCTGAGCAGCGAATCAATGAGGAAACCAGACCGCAGCTAACGATGAAGCCGCCGCTCCTTGTTGGAAGCGTGACTGGCCTTCGACGACTCAGCGCCGCCCGCTGTCGCTTCCTTGGGCTTTATCGATCGCCTTAAGCAGTTCGTCCACACCAACGACCTTGCCATTGAGTGTCCCCGGGATCAGCGTGTCTTCCTGTTCGATGTCGCCCCTCCGCGCACCTGCAATCGTCACGTTGTTCACGTCCAGCGTTCGGCCGAGGGCGCGCTCGTAGTTGGCTTTGGCTTCGGCGAGATTGGCGAGTGCGCGCAGTTCCGTGCCCTGCGCTGTGATCAGGTCACGCTGCGTCAGAATGACGTTGTACACCGTCGAAGCGCCGAGCTGATATTTCTTCTGCTCCGCGTCGAAGGTCTGCTGTTGAAGCTCGCGTGCCTTACTCGCCGATTGCACCTGCGCCCGCCCTTGTTCCAGTGCAATGGTTGTATTGCGGACATCCAGAACAGCGTTGTTCTTGATCTGTTGTACCTGTGCCTCAAACTGGCGCTCCACCAACTGCGCATGGATGTTATCCGCCTGATTTGCCCGGTTTCGTAGGGGAACGCTGAAGGTGAGCTGCGCCGCGTACACCGGAAAAGTGTTGTGGAAGATCTGCGATTGTGCAGTTCCGAATCCCTGCTTCGAAGTACCGGTGACGTTCGGCACGGCTGACCCGACAAAATTACCAGGAATCGGAACGCCCGCGTTGTCGACAACCGGGACGCCCGTATTAGTAAACGAGGAGGTAGGGCCAGTGATGAACGAATTTCCGGCCAGGCCTGCCGACGAGTATTCCAAGCCGAGGGTGGCGGTTGGTAGAAGGGCATTCCTCGTGGCGCGCACATCCACTTGCGCGTTTTTCAGGTTAAGGGCCTGCTCCGTAACATCGGGCCGCTTCTCAAAGGCTTCCTTGACGGCATCCTCGAAGCTTGCTGCCTCAATCGCCCCGGGCGGAGTTGGTTTGTCGGTAGGAATTACTTCGACATTGATGAGATTGGATGCCATAGGATCTTTGGAGATGAAGTTCTTGAGAACCAGCTCATCCTGGAGTTGTGTTGTCTGGGCGACAATCAAGTTAGTCCGGTCGCTGGCGAGCTCGGACTCGGCACGGGTCACATCGAGCGGCGCCATGGTGCCGATTTCCAACTGCTTCTTGTTGTCGTTGTAGAGCTTCTCGGCGACGGTGACCGCTTGTTGCTGAACCTTTACGTTTTCGCGGGCATAGGCTAGTTCCCAGTAGGCGTTGACGGTGTTGGTGGTGGTGGTGATGGCTTGTTGCGCAAAGGCCAGGTCCAGGATTTTGCGGTTATTTTCGGCGATGATGATGTTGCGACGATTGACGAAGCGGCCGGCGCCTGCCAATAATTGCTGTGAAAGTGTGATCGTCAGCGAAGACTGTACGAACGGATTGAAAAAGTTTGCCGCAATCGACGAGGCGCGATTGTTGTTCCACGAGGCGTTGAAAGTGGTTCCCCAATCAAACCATTGCTGGTACTGCGTATTGTAGGTCGCGCTGTGCGACGTGAGTGCCGCTGCCTGGGTCCTCCCGGAGCTGACGCCCGTGCCCGCCGTTCCCGAGATAAACGGGTTGTTGATGGGCGTGGTGACATCGGAGAAGGAAAGCGTCTGGCTAAGAACCGGGTCATAGAAAAGTTCAGGCACGTTGGCGGTCGATTCAAGGAAGGAAACGCCCGGCGTCGGGTAACTGAATCCTCCGGCCCTGGTCTTTAGCAGGCTTACGTCCCCCATCCAGGGAAAGTAGCGCTGGACAACGATATCCATGCTGTTTTCCAGCGCAAGCGCGATGGCATCCTGCAGACTCAGTTCCAGCTTGCCGTTGTGGATCAGCTGCTCGAGGCGGGGCGAATTCGCCAATACGCCCGGTTCCACGTAGCTGCTTTCGTAGGGGGCAATGATGTTTGGAAAAGCCTTTGGAGCGCGTGTGTAATCGTATTTGGAGACTCCCAGAGAAATTGGCACACTCCCCTTCGCGGGGGGTTGCGGCGCCGGAGCGGGCGTGGGCTCCTGTGCGAAAGTGGGGGAGACCGGCGCTGTTGCCGTGATGACTGCTAAGATGGCGGCAAACAGGGGTCTAAGGCGAGACGTCTTCATAAATATCCTCACATTTGGACTTGAAAACACCTACAGCGTACAATGCGCGTCTTTAAGCTTCTCTAGGGATAACGTGTAAGCCGCGCAATTTGTTTCATGAAAAGGGCAACGGGGAAACGACCACGTTCAAATCAAGGAACCGCAACCCGGAGATCGAGAGTTTAGCAGGCGCGTCATTCCTTGACAACGAAACCCAGAGACAGCTAGGCTGCTGACGTTTCGACGTTTAAAAGCGAGTCAAGGTTAACTTGGCCGAGCGGCAGGTCCATGGTGACGCGGGAAGAATTGCTGAAAATGTTTGAGGTTGCCGGAGCGATCCGCCACGGCCATTTTGAGCTATCCAGCGGCTTGCACACCGCCACCTATGTGCAGTGCGCGCTCGTGCTCCAATATCCGCGATTTGCGGAGAAACTAGGCCAGGCCCTCGCGGCGCTGTTTTCTGACGCCAGGATCGACGCCGTGGTTTCTCCCGCTCTGGGAGGGCTCATCATTGGGCACGAGGTCGCGCGGGCCCTGCCCTCTCCGAAGGACACCGTCGGGGGCGGTGTGCCGGCGCTCTTTGTGGAACGCGACGCCAGCGGAACCATGACGCTTCGGCGCGGCTTCACGCTTCACCCGGACCAGCATGTGCTCGTAGTCGAGGACGTATGGACTACGGGCGGCTCTACGCAGGAAACGATTCACGTGGTGGAAGAGGCCGGAGGACGCGTGGTGGCCGCCGGCGCCCTGATTGACCGCAGCGGTGGTAAAATTGAATTTCCGGTAGAGTCCAACGCTCTTGTCGAATTGCTAATTGCAAGCTACGAACCCGAGGATTGCCCGCTTTGCCGCCAGGGCAGCGTGGCGGTCAAACCCGGCAGCCGTTTTGCGCGGTCCGCCCCATAAAAAGGGCAGTCCGTGGCGGCCGCTACCCTTGGTAACTGTAAGCTCGTCAGACTCTTTGCATGCGTTATTTCAAGCTCACGATTGCCTACGACGGCACCGACTTCCATGGCTGGCAAATTCAAGCGAATAAACCGACGGTCCAGGGCGAACTTGTCGCCGTGCTGTGTCGTCTTACCCAGGAAAACGTGCAATTAAGGGGTGCTGGCCGCACGGATGCGGGTGTCCACGCGCTCGGCCAGGTAGGCAGCTTCCGCACACAATCGTCACTCTCTGCAGGCGAGTTTCAGCGGGCTTTGAACGCGTTGCTGCCACCGGCGATCCGTATTGTGACTGCGGAGGAAACCGGACCCGATTTCAGTGCGCGATGGTCTGCGAGAGGGAAGGTGTACCGCTATCGCTTGTATCGCGGAAAGGTGGTTCCACCGATGCTCTGGCGCTATGTGTTGCACTATCCATTTCCGCTCGATGAAGAGGCCATGAAAGAAGCGGCCGCAAAGTTCGTCGGCGTTCATGACTTCAGTTCGTTCGCCGCTTCTACCGGATCGGAAGACGACGACAAGGAACGCAACATGGAACGGGAAATCTACTCTACGGAACTGAAGCGCACAGACGATCGCGAAGAACTATGGTTCACCGTGCACGGACGTTCCTTCTTGCGCTACATGGTCCGCAAGATGGTCGGTACCCTCCTCGAGGTGGGCCGGGGCAAGTTGTCTCCGTCAGACATCGACAAACTTTACGAGCTAAAAGACCGCTCGAAGTCCGGCCCGACCGTCCCACCGCAGGGATTGTTCATGGTTCGCGTCGATCACGACGAGGCGTTTCGCGTGTAGCGGAAGGATTTTTTGAATCTATCGCGTGCGCCCAGCAAGCAATCGATGTGATGCGCATCCATGCGTAATTCCGCGCTTTCCTGCTAGAGTCGGCAGGAGAGCGCTTCCAGGCCGGAACTCTTGGACGATGTCGGTTACCTGGGACGAAGACGACCACGTCTACGCCGGACCGTTGTGGCGCTGGCACGGAAAATCTCTGACCAGGCGGGTCCCGAAAACGAAAGGGAAGAGGGCGGCGCTCCGCCTGCCGGGTGCGCTTGCATGAAAGCGTTGAAATTGGCGCAGGCCGTGGAGTTGCAAGCCGGTCGGATGCGGGGACTCAAGACCAAATTTAAGCAATAGGAGGAACATTGGGCGGGTGGCGACGCCTGCAAACGAACCTGGTATTCGCTCGCGAAGTCTGTATGCTTCGCAAAACAAGACGGCGCCGCGAACAAGGCCTCCTCGTCCGCGGCGTTATCGATCAGCGGTTAGCGAACTAGTTTAGAGCGGATGCCGGAGCAGGCGCGGATCCCGTGTAGTAGAGCAGCACGTAGTCTTTGATCGTGCCGTCCGCCTGTGGAATCCCGTTGGCCAGCACCGGAGTGTTGGCGACCAAGTTGGTTGAAAGAATGCTCTGCCCGGCCGACGTACTTACATCAACGGGGCTGACGGTAAACACCCCGTTGGTGAAGTCCACCTGGTAAATCAACGGAGCAGACCCGGCGTTGGTATTCAGGGTCACCGTAATCGCGTTGCTCTGCGTGCCGTCCGGGCAGGTCATCTTCATCGTAAACGTGCCGTCCGGGCTGCCATTCGAATAACCGGCCGCTACGATGCCGAGCGGCACCTTGGTCGGTGTCAGCACAGTCCAAGGCGCAGCCCAGGCGTTCGGCGCATTTGAGTCGTTCCACCGGGCATAGGTCTCGCCCGCGGCTCGCATTTGCGTCGTTCCTGCGGCACAGACGAAGCTCACCGCTCCGCCGGTGGCCGTGGCGAAGTCGCCGACGGCGTTCGTGCCGCTGTCGACCACGGTCGGGAAGGCAAAATTCCACCATTTGAAACCGCTGATGGCATTGCCCGATTGTGGGTCGTTGCCATTCGGTGTGCTGGACGAAATGTACGGCATGGTCGCGATATAGTCGTCTTTGGCGGTGCGGAAGTTGTGCGTATAAGTGAAGTTCGAGGTGCTGGCGGCGGAGATGGTGCCATCGTAACGCGCAATCTCGATGTCAATGGATTGCACAACGAACGGGCTTGCAAGGGGATCCACTACACTCGCATGCACTTTGAAGCCACGCACTAGGTTAGAGAGAAACGCCGTCCCTTGGCCAATGGAGTTCGAGTCGGTTTGCGCATTCGCCGGGGTCCGGTAGTAGAACAGCGTGTTCTGGTCCACGCTAAGAGGAACGCCGATGCCCAACTCGTTTTCCACCACAATGGTGTTCGTGGCGGTGTTCACCCGCAGTACGTGGCCTTCGGGGCTGATCCACACGCTGTTGAACGAGCTGCTCGCCCAAAGACGCACGGCGACGAGCGACCCGTCCACCTGATAGCGCGCAGCGACACGAATGAATTTTCCTCCAATTGTTGAAGCAAGCGAACTGAAGTCTTTCAGCGTAGCGCTGGTTTTGCCGTCCACATCGTAGTAGAGCGTACCGTTCGCTGAGTCCACCTTCACCGTCAGGCTCTGCGTCGTGGATACGGCAGTCTCCGGATTGGTCGGCGGATATACCGGATAATCCTTGTTGAACATAAGCGAGGAATTATCGGTCGAAACGCCGGTGGCAGTGCCGTAGTGGTGCCGCAGAATCACGCCGGTTATTTCGAAGACGCGGCGATGACGCAAGCATGGGCTAAAGTTCACTGCCCACATGGTCACGCCGCCGCTCGTGGGCGGCACGTGCCCCACAATAAAAGCTGGATGCGACAGGTCAAACTCCAGGTTCAACGCAGTGCTCTGGTTCGCCGTCACGACCAGCGGCGAATCCAGCGTCAGCTTCACTGGGACGGTCAGGCTCCCCGCGCTCCCTTGCGTTCCCATGATCTGAATCTGGTTCGTCGGTATCACCGTACCCGCTGCGGCCGCGAAGCCCGCTTCCGGGTCGGCAGAAGCCGTCAGCTGCACATCACCGGGATTACCGCTGATGGTGATGGTTGCCGCAGTGTAGGTGCCGGGAGCAACTGACGCAATGCCGAGGATCTCGTTCAACTGATCGAGTTGCAGCACGTTTATGGTTGGCGCGGGGCTTGGCGACGTGTAAATGACCACATCGCTACCCCCGCCTTGCGGAGTCAGTGAAACGGACAAGATCTTGACGCCAATCGTTGGGATTATTGGAACTGGAACCCGAACTGCCGGCCGAGCATCCGGTGAAAAACAGCATGAATCCCGCCGATGCCAGCCCGAGTAACACACCTCTAACGTTGCACTTCATCGGTCTTCTCCTGGGGAGGGGCGAGTTTCTCCCAATAGTCTTTTGGCAAAAAATGAGCTGAGTCGTTCTTCGACGAAACCACTTCGAGCAGGTGAGGGCTCAACCCGCCCGAGTACCCATGCAAACCCGGCAACTCGAAAAGAGTTGCGCAAAAAAGGCCTGTACTTCAATTCCGAAGCACTAGCTGACTCTCAACGCTAGAGCCAGCCAGGAAACCGCTGGATTCAGATTCCTGCCTGTAAACAGTTTCCGATTCGGATAGAATCCACGGCATGAAACTTCAACTCGTGCCAAAGATGTCGCTGTTCCTCCTTCTCCGGTCGCTCGTTTTCATCGGCAGCCTGGCTCTTACTTCGGCTCCAGCCATCGCGGCGCAGAAGCATCCCTTCGGGCCCGACGATCTCACCGGACTGCGCAGCGCGCGTGCGCTCGCGGTTTCGCCCGATGGCAAAACCGTTCTGTTCCAAGTCAGCTATGATCCCGAGAAAGGGCCCAGCAAGCGCGAGTGGCACCTCATCGATGTCAATGGCGATAACAATCGCAAGCTGGAACTGCCCGAGTCTTTTGAGCCGTCAGGCTTCACCAGGGACGGTGCCGCTCTTTACGGCAATTATGAGGTCAACAAGAAGAGCCAGCTTGGAATTGTCCCGCTGGGTTCGGCCGAGAAACCTACTATGCTCATTGCCCTGCCCAAAGGCATTCATGCGGCCGTCATTTCCCCAGACGGTTCGAAGTTCGTTCTCACGGGAGACCCGCGAGCCGCCGATCCGCTGAATGAGGTCCGACACGTTGCCGAAAACGAGGTGACAAGCCTGTATGTTGTCGGCAGCGATGGCAAAGATGGAGCGTGGTGGTGCCCGGAGTTGAAGGACGTCTCTGATTTCGCCTGGTCGGCGGACAGCACGCAGCTCGCGGTTGTCACGCAGCTACAGAAGATCGGTCATCACGATGTTAGCGCGGCAATTCAGGTCTGCACGGCTAGCGGCTCTCGCAAAGTGGCCGAGGTCAAAAACTCAATCGCCGGTATTGCGTGGGCCAACGGGGGCAAAGAGCTTGCTTTTGCGAGTACGACCACGGATGTGCTGACCCCTGATCATCTCTGGACTGTGCCTGCGGCCGGCGGAACTCCCGTTGATCTCACTCCCAAGTTGCGGGGAACGGTCAACTCCGTCGCCAACGACCCTCACGGCACGGTCTGGCTCTCGATGCACACGGGAACGGCGGTTGAAGTGTATTCGTATAAGAACGGCAAGGTCGAGCCCGCTTACAAGTGGTCGGGCGGCAACGCCTACTCTCCCCCGGCGTTCTCGGAATTTGCCACTTCATCCGAAATCTTGGCGTTCACCGTCGCTGATCCAACGCACACCAACGACGTTGCCGTAGTGCGCGGAGCCGAGCTTCAGAGAATCACACACGAAGGCGACGACCAGCTCGGCAAAGTAAATCTGGGTGAGATGCGCGTTGTGAGCTGGACTGCCAAAGACGGAACTGGCCTGGAAGGCATTGTGACCTTTCCGGCTAACTACGAAGCCGGGAAGAAGTATCCGTTCCTCGTTTTGCCGCACGGCGGGCCGGAAGCGAATGACTCGCTCCGCTTCGATACCTTTTCGCGCCTAATTGCCGGCATGGGCTACATTGTGATGCAACCGCAATATCGCGGCTCGACCGGTTACGGCTCCGAGTTCCTCCAGGCCATCTATCAGCACTTTGGTGACCGCGCCTACGCCGATGTCGATAGCTCCACCGACTTTGCCGTGGCTCAGGGTTGGGCCGACCCGAATCGCCTCGCCGTTTTTGGCTGGAGCGCCGGCGGATTCATGACCTCGTGGACTGTCACACAGACACACCGCTACAAAGCGGCCATCGAGGGTGCGGGCATCACCGACTGGCTCAGTTTTATTCCCACCAGCGACATTGCCCAGGTCGATTACGATTTGCGGTGGCAGGAAAAAGATCCCAGCCCGTTCCTACAATTTTCGGCCGTGATGCACGCCGACCAGG
>Ga0306925_10002894_pt1 | contig 14956 bp, 11 predicted proteins | sample flu12Cox44000176_FD_203755 | JGI IMG/M metagenome (GOLD analysis project Ga0306925, IMG submission 203755) | Lab enrichment of tropical soil microbial communities from Luquillo Experimental Forest, Puerto Rico - flux8day.12C.oxic.44.000.176 (v2)... | ecosystem: Environmental > Terrestrial >... | reverse complement strand
AACCCCATGGACTCAATCGGATGTTCTTGCTTGCTGCTCATGCCGCCTCGCGCTCATAGTATTTCAGCAGGCCGCCCAACCGCTCCCGACACCGCACCTTTTCCCGTTCTCCACGGACTGCTTGAGTCGGCAAAGGGAATAGCAGTACGTTGTCTTTGCCTTGGTGATTTCTTTCCTCATGATAGTGGGCTTCGTAGTGGCACAGCGCGCGCCGCAGCGAGCCTTCACCCAACAAGATCAGCTTCGCCAGGCATTCCTCCTTAACCGACCTTACCCAGCGTTCCGCATAGGCGTTCAGATTCGGACTTCTGGGTGGCAAGGCAAGGGTCTTCACGCTTCCTGCTTCGACCACCTGATCAAACGATGAGCAGTATTTGCTGTCGCGATCATGCAGTAGGTACCTACGGTTGGTCAGAAAACCAGAATCTTCCATCGTCACATTGCGCGCCATCTGTTCCATCCAATCTTGATCCGGATGACGCGTAACTCCGGCCAAGCATATCCTCCGACTCTCCAAATGAATGAAAAACAGCACGTAATACGTAATCAACCCTGTTAGCGTAAGCACTTCCACCGTGAAGAAGTCGGTCGCCACCAATACCGCCATGTGAGCACGGATAAAGTCTCTCCAACTCGTTGCCTGCTTTCGTTTGGGAGCCGGTGGAATATCATGGCGGCGGAGAATATTGCCTACCGTCTGATCCGAGAGCCGGAGACCCAGGTTGGCCATAGCGCCCACGATCCGGTCATAGCCCCACCCGGGATTTTCCTTCGCCATCCGCACCACCAACCGCTCGGTTTCCTCGTCAACTCTGCGACGACCCCGGGATTTGCGAGACTTCGATCCGTCGAACTTGTTGGCGATGAGCTTTCGGTACCAGGCCAGCAGCGTATCCGGCTTCGCGGCAGCTGACAATTCTTCCAAGGCTTTCCGTCTGAGCCGCTGGGCGATCTCAGCCAACGTAGCCTTTTCGGCATCGGATAACAACAACCTACCTTTGATTTGAGCTCTCAGGATCCGGTTCTCTGCGGCCAGATATTCGTTCCTCAGAAGAAGTTCCTGGTCTACGGTTCCGGTGATGTAAGCAAGCATGCGAGCCCAAATCATTCCAGAGCCTCCCTGAACTTGATCGTCGAACCCGAATTGTACATGCTCTTGGGGTTTCAGAAAGCAGCTGTGCGAGGAAATTACGAGACCGGAAACCAAGCTTTTTCAATGCATTTGAGATTTTTGACCATACGGGATTACACCACCGATATCAGCGACGCGCCGCATAGCCGGAGCAAGCCGGTTGCCTCGACGGTTGCCTTCCTGAGCGGAAATGCCCCTTCCCCTTGATCTACGCGACCAAACTTTTGCTAACCAAAACCGGATTCTTTCGCGGCACGAACTCCCTGCACTTGGATGCTCGACGACTGGACGAGACAGCCAGTCTTTAGACTCCGATGTGCTTGCCAACAAGATAAACTGCATCGACTAGATCTCCGATTAGCGTGCCACAAGGATGCGGGGTGATACGGACGGAGTTCTCGGTAGGAACACCTAAAGGAAATAGGGCCCTGGCTGAAATGACGAAATGACTCCGCCAATAGCTCAACCAGGAGATCCGCTGCGACGCCGGTTCGCCATCACGGACTCCCGAATCTCGGCAAAATCCTTTCTTGGTAGGGACGCCTGAGCACGTCAGCAATTGGTTTTGAAGGACGTTCATTTCGGACGAGGTTCTTGCGCACCACAACCTTGTGACCTATTTCCGGACACCGGAAGAACTCGCAAGCTTGGTGAGCGCAGCCGCCTGCCGCGCGGAAATGAACCGCCAGTTCTGGAATCGCTGCGCCTGGAGCCAAGATGTAACCAACCCTCCATTCGTAATGGACGGTAGCGGATAGCACGCTGGCGGAAATCAAGAATGTAATCGCCGGACCGCAACAAGTTGATGCGCTACATATCAACCTTGGCCAGAGCTTTGACTGGTGGATGACCGGGCTCTACTTCCTTGCTCTTAGATGCTGCTGCAACACCGGATCAACTTTTCTTCTTGCTGGCTTGGCTGCCAAAGAAGAAGCCGAGAATTATTGAAAGTGCGTTCCCAAGAATGCTTGGTACCTCTGCCTTCACCCTGATTGCGAGGTAGCAGATTGTTATGGTGATGAGCAACGCGATTAGCGCAGAAACGCCATTCAAACTGAAAATATATCGAGCAACGTCTCAACGGCCCTCGGCGACTTAAGTGCCGAGAAATACTTGACCGATTCTTCGCCTTGCCAGAGGAACACTGGTTCGTCGCTATTCGGCGGAAAAAAAGATATGCTGTCCATCTCGCGGTTGTCCGCCTTGCTCTTCCAATGGAGGAAGTAGATAGTACCTCCGTAGGCGGCTAATCGACTGCGTATCACGATATCAACTGGCGCCCTCTCCACTCGTGCAGTCCGGACAATGTCAATCGCCTTGTCTCTCGCTGTTCTGCTCTCTCACTTCTCGGAGAATAATCCGGGCATCCAGCGTTCCGCCAGAGCGGCTGGAAAAACAATGCGTACAGCTCCCTTTGGCGTATCAGAGGTAAGCACTCCCATCTCGGTCAAAGCAGAAACGATGCGCTGGGCGGACCGTTCCGATGATCCGATTGCCTCAGGGATTGCTCCACGAGGAACACTGCCTCGATAGAGAACAACTTCGAGAACGCGATCCGATTTAGCGGGCAGTTTGGAAAGCCTGGTCTGTTCTTCAGCCCACATTAAAATCCGTGTTCGCAGCACCTCCGGCTGCATCAATTGCTCCATGAAGGTAACTTGATCGATGCAGACCTCCAGGAAGAATTTTGTGAAGGCGGCGAGTTTTTCTTCGCTCAGTTCTCCGCGACCATCTAGATCATTGCGCCGAGGCATGTCGCACGCCGCGAGGTGATCTTTATAGTCGTTGACTTTGCGGGCCAAACCGCGAGCGGCTGACCAGATTGCACCTGTGTCCAGCGTCTCCAGCAGCATCGCGTGCGACATCAGTCGAGCGACGCGTCCATTACCGTCAAGGAAAGGGTGCACCCACAGGAGCCGATGATGCTCCGGCGCGGCCGCAAGGATCGCATCCGTCTTGCCGAGGCTCCGGTAAACTTCCTCGAACCGCTTGAGAAATCTCGGAATAGCTCCGGGGCTAATCGGAACATGACGGCCAACCTTTACATCGCGGTTTCGTAGTTCTCCTGGTATCACCTCAACCCGTTCCTTTGTGTCCGGGTCTTCGACGAACAAAAGTTCACGAGGCAGCTCAGCGCAGAATCGGCGATGAATTTCGCAAATACCCTCTAGGGTCACTGCGGCTCCACCCCGCATGCCTCCGCCATCGATCCATTTCTGAACTGAAATATGGGCTTTGGCTTCGAGCTGCAGGTTGCGTTTCTGTGGCTGGTTACTGTAATCGTTTTTGAGTGCGCGTTCGATGTCTATGGGATGTGTGTAGTGGCCTTCAATGAGATTGCTATAATAGCAATTCATCGAGCGTACAAGATCCGCAAGTGAACCTAGAAGGCTATCAGGCAGGCTGCCACGGAACCGACCGGACTTTTGCGCCAGCTCAATGGCAAGATCGGTCAACGGACCGCGGAAGCGAGATGTCTCGCCTATTGAGAGCGGCTCGAACTCCGCAATCGACTCGCCTCTGTCACTCAATTTCTTGTCTTTGACGACCTCGTTGGCGGAATATTTGGCGGGTCTTTTGGCGGATCTTTCATCCATGGCAACTACAATTATATCATTATGTTAACAGAATTTAAACTTCAATTATGGCGGAATATTTGGCGGGTCTTTTGGCGGCTTAAGGCCCTAGAGCCCCTTTGACCCTGTCCACAGGCAAAAACTGCGTCGCGTTGAGCCAGCCCGTGGCATGCTCCCAGCTACATGAGAATTGCGCATTCCGTGCTTCGCCTGATCTTCATACTTTCCTCCCTGGCTCAGGATGCTCTCCGATTCTTGTTGTTGGGCTGTGCCTCGCCAAAATTAAGAGCGCCTTTGAAATGAACAACGTACAGCGAGGGGATGTAACATTGTGACATGCCCTTGTGGCTTGCGAAATTACAATTCGCCAGGCACAGCCAAGCGGTGTTGTTGTCGGCGTGTTTGCTGCCGACAAAGAGGGCTGCAGTAGTGCTGTCCTCGGTCACAGTGGCGACAGATCCAGAAAACCTGGTTACAGCCGCTGGCACGACAAACTCGTTGACGAAGGACAACTTCGCTGTGGGCCGCCATCCTCGCCCCAAGGTGGGGCTGGACAACGGCGACCGATCATGGCAGCTTGAACACCTGTTGATGTTGGGCTACCTGATGAAGGTCTGCCACACAGGGAACTCGATCGCTCTAACGGTCGGGTTCCCACTTCCCACCAGCGGTGATCAAGCTAGCAGATGAGTGACGATGAGGGGTATGCGCCTGCGGCGCAGATGCTGATATGTTTTATATTTTCGGCGTGCGTTCAAAAAAATACGGATTCAGATGATCGCTGTCATTTGGTTTCGATTCCCGTGGTCGGCGGTTTACATCACCGCTACATCCGCGTGGCCGCCTAAATCCTACTCTACCGAACGATCAAAACTAAAAGCGGAAGACAACTCATCGGGACCATCACCGGAACCACAGTAAAAGGGACCGCGTCTTCTGGAGGCCGGGTCGCCTAACGAAGAGACACCTTGTGACGCAAGACTCGCGGGCTTACGAACAGTCTCGGTCCTGCTACCACCTGAACGGCCCAAAATCAGCCCTTCCTGAGGTTTCTCGGGTGCACACCCGAACCAGTCTGGACCAAGCCAAATCCGTTGAATTGACGGCATTTGCCTGTGCATTCCCTCGGCTTATTTGGGCTACGTGGGCTACAAGATGGCCTGAGTTTCAGGCTGTTCGCAGTCGCGCAAGTACAAATCAGACTATTTTTGGAACGGATGAGATTTTGGCGAGGAACAGGCCCCGTGGAAGCGAAATTGTAGACGCTGTTTTTCAGTCGGAGAAGTCCATTCGAGGTGAGCCTGTCGAAAGCTGCAAGTTACGCTATTTCAATTCGTTTGAGTTTTTTGACCATACGGGCTCGGCTCCCGCTATCACATTCCGGACTTCGGAGCGCCACGCAACTAGTGGAACCGGCCAAAAGCAAGGTCGGGACGGTCAAACGCATAACCGGTACGTTCCCCCGCGCCAAAATCAACTGGGCGTTTATCAGGCCTTCACAAAGGCGGCTCCTATGTTTGGCCACTTCGTGTTTGGCTACTTCGTTGACTTGCCCCGGGGACCAACCTAATATGGCGTCAACGTGGCGGAAACCGACACTCTCATCGGGCAGACCATTTCCCACTACCGCATTCTCGAAAAGCTCGGCGGGGGTGGCATGGGAGTGGTCTATAAGGCCGAGGACACCCGTCTCGACCGCTTTGTCGTCTTAAAGTTCCTTCCCGACCATCTTTCTCAGGATCGCCAAGCCCTCGAGCGTTTCCGCAGAGAAGCAAAAGCTGCTTCGGCTTTGAATCATCCGAATATTTGTACGATTTATGACATCGGTGAGGACGCTGGCAAAACATTTATCGCCATGGAATATCTCGAGGGCACGACCTTGAAGCACATGATCATGGGTCGCCCACTGGATCTTGAGAGGTTGTTGACGGTCGGGATCGAAGTCGCCGATGCATTGGATGCCGCCCACTCAAAAGGCATCGTCCACCGCGATATTAAGCCGGCGAACATTTTTGTCACAAAACGAGGTCACGGCAAAATTCTTGATTTCGGTCTAGCCAAGGTCAGTTCAGCAGACATTCCACACGACAACGCAGAGACTTTGACCACAGAGGCCGTAGATAACGATCAACTGACCAGTCCGGGCAGTACTCTGGGAACCATCGCCTACATGTCGCCGGAGCAGGTCCGGGCCCAGAACCTTGATGCGCGGACGGATCTGTTCTCGTTTGGCGTTGTTCTCTACCAGATGGCCACGGGTGTTCTTCCGTTTCGCGGCGAGAGTTCTGGCCTGATTTTTGACGCGATCTTGAACCGTGAACCCGCTCCCCCAAGTCGTCGGAATCCTGATCTGCCTCCGAAACTGGAGGTAGTTATTGAGCGCGCACTCGAAAAAGATAGAAATCTGAGGTATCAGCATGCTTCGGAAATACGAGCCGAGTTGCTGCGACTCAAACGGGACATCGATTCGAAGCAACGTTCAGTTGTCACATCTGCGATGCAATCTGACGATAACCAACGCGTTATTGGGGGCACGGTGTCTGGAGGTTCACCTCTCAAGTCGGCCCTCAGCGGAAAGATGAAGTATATTCTGCTCGTCAGCCTGGGGGCTGTGTCGATCGCTGCCTTGGTTTCCTTCGGCCCACTAAGACGATTCTATCGATCGTCGCCAAGAAGCTCTGAAAGCGCAGCCATCCCGAAAAGCAGGGTCTTGGCTGTGCTTCCGTTTAAACCCGTCCCCGGTGACCCCAAACTAACCGCTATGAGGCAAGGACTGGCCGAAAACGTGAGCGCTAAATTGAAGCGCTTAAATAATGGCCACTCCTTGGAGATTATCCCAGCCAGCTACTTGCAAGGGAAACAGGTTACTTCCCTCGATGACGCGCGGCGACAGTTCGGCGCAACGCTTGGCCTTTCGATTCTTTTGGCTCAGTCTGCAGGCTTGATTCAGGTGTCATACTCGCTAATCGACTCTCAAAGTGGCCATGCAGTAGGGGGTGATTCGATTAATTTGCCGGCAGCGGACATTTTCTCGGTAGAAGACGAAGTGGCGAAAGGTGTCGCGAAGGCACTCCAGCTAAATTTGCAACCGGAAGAGCAAGTTACGTTAAAGGTGCACGGCACCAGTAATCCCACCGCTTATAGCTACTATCTGCAAGCTCGTGGCTATTTGGTGGATTACACAAACTCCGACAACGTCGAAAATGCAATAGTCATGGCCCGAGAGGCGTCCAAGCTCGATCCTAACTCTGGCATGGCAAAGGCTACGCTCGGTGAAGCCTATTGGCGCAAATACTCATTGACCAAACAGAAGCAGTGGACTGACCTTGCGAAAACCGAGTGCGACGAAGCGACAAAAAAAGGTAACGCTGGTGCTGCCGGCCATATGTGCCTTGGACTGATCTATGCCGGGGTCGGCCAGTATCGCGAGGCTGCGATCGAGTTTCAGCGCGCCTCCGAACTTGAACCTGGCAATGAAAGCGCCTCAATCGGGATGGCCTCGGCACTTGAACACCAGGGTGCGATCCAGCAGGCCGAAAAGGCATACCAAAATGTCGTGGACTCGCATCCGCAGAGTTATTTTGCCTATAACGCCCTGGGAGCTTTCTACAATCGCCAAGGTAATTACTCAGAGGCGATCCAAATGTTCCGAAAGGTGACTGAATTGGCGCCGGAGGGATACGTCGGCTACTTGAACCTGGGTGGCACCTACAATGACGTTGGTCGCTATCTTGAAGCGATCGAACCACTGCAGCAATCCGTCGCCATCCATCCCAGCTATGGTGGTTATGCTAACTTGGGCACATCTTATTTCGGAGTCCACAAGTTCGGGAACGCGATTGCATCCTACAACAGAGCCATAGACCTGGACGCTCAGCAATATGTCACGTGGGGGAACCTCGGCGCAGCCCAATATTACGAAGGGGAGAGAGATGAATCGGCAAAAGCGTATCGCAAGGCCATTGAACTTGCCATCGCCGATCTAAAGGTCAATCCGAAAGACTCGGACGTCCTAAGTGACGTCGCACAATACTATTCGATGCTAGGAGACAAGGTTCATGCTGTAGACTATCTCAATAAAGCGTTGCAACATGGTCACGCTGAGAAGCAGCTACTCTTCTCTGCGGCCGAGGTCTACAATCAGTTGGGCGAAACCGGCCTGGCCCTAGAATGGCTGACAAAGGCCGTGCAAGCTGGTTATTCAACCAGCCGGATACGGGATTTGCCCTCGTTTCAAAACCTGGTTGACAATCCGCAGTACCAACAGCTGGTAGCGAGGGCTAATGCTGCGCCCTAGAATTGCATCGTCACCCGACATGAATGGTCGATTGAAGTGCAGGACGACATTGCCCGTGCGATAACTAGCCGGTTGAAGGTCACTCTGAAAGCTGGTCAACATGCCTCGGTGAAAGTTGGAACGAGCAATCTTGAAGCGTATCAGCTCTATTCGAAAGGCCGTGCTTTATTGTCCCGCGGGGGTCTGGACACTCGGCCAGCCGCAAAATGCTTCGAGCGCGCGGTGGCTCTCGATCCCCAATATGGCCTGGCCTGGCCTGGGCTAGCGGACGCCCGCAACACGCTTGGCTATTCTGGATTCGATAGGCCGGAAGCAACCATGCCGCAAGCGAAGGAAGCAGCAACTCGTGCTGTTGCGCTTGATCCCATGCTTGCAGAGACGCATTGCTCCCTCGCATGTAGTTATCTACTGCACGATTGGAACAGGAGAGAGGCTGAACGAGAATTCCTCCGCGCCCTCGAACTGAATCCGCGATATATACAGAATCTCACCCGGCTTGGCTATACCTTGCGTCCGAGGCACGGTGGGACGAGGGCATTGTTTTGATGAAGCGGGCGGTAGAATATGACCCGCTATCTGCGTCTGCCCACGCGGTGTTGGCCAACTTATGCGGACATGCCGGAAGAAGCAGCGAGGCTGTTCGAGCTGCAAAATCCGCGACGGAATTGGAAGAGTCCTTTGTTTCCTACTTTGCTTTGTCGATGGCGTGTCGTATAGACCGGCAATTTGAAGAGGCACTCGCGGCCGGTGAGATGGCGCTGGCCCTTTCCGGGCGACATGTATTGGCTATGGCAACTCAATCAATGATATTCGCCGATTGGGGCAGGAATTCAGCCGCTCAGGCGATCTATCAGGAACTCGTGGCTCGAGCACGTCAGGGCTATGTCCAGCCCACTGCGTTGGCGATATCCGCGTGTGCAGCGGGAGATTCGGACAAGGCTTTTGAGCATCTCCGCGAAGCGTATGAAATTCGGGATCCAGGGCTGGCTGCTGGGGCATGGCGCAACGTTCACTGTGTAGGCCTGTCCAAAGACCCGCGTTGCGAAGAGATTCTGGTCCGCATGGGCCTTAAGTGAAAGGCATGGGGCCGCCGACCCCGACATCCCCATTTTGAAGCGAGCCAAGGCGGAATATGCAAAACTCCAGTAGCCCTTTGTACGAATTATGCTCGCTAATACCGTCAGTGCCCGATTTGTCCGCTAACCGCTAAAGTGGCGCATAGTACTTGCCGATGCGACAACCATCCAAATTGCGCCTCGCTCTTCGGCGGGATTTGCATACAACATTTGAAAGTCGAAACATGCGGGCGAGGCGTGGGATCACCTTGACACAGACATCCCGAGAATTGCTCGGATTTTCTGACGCTGGGTGATTTCGCGCGGCGTCCGACCGGGTCGTTCAAGCCACTTCATAAAATCTGCGATTTTGACTTGATGTTCGACTCGGACGTCGGCGACTGACCCTTCACAATGCCGAACCGCTCTTCGATGCCTTCCACCCATTCGTTCTTACGCAATGCCGACAGGCCCTGCGCGACGGCCTCGAACAGTGAGCTGGCCGTAACTTCCGCGGTGTGCGAGGTGCCATCAACGTCCTGAATGGTTACGCGGCACGAACGCCAGTCTCTCCCACTAACCGGAGTTTGCGCCCGAAATCTTGCTGCTAGCTGCTAAGCCCTGTTAACCGGCCAATGGCTGCCCGTTTTCCGATGTGCTTGTATGGGACTTTCAAATGAGATCGCCGTGCTCATCATGAGCTGCGATCCTGCGCGTCCCGATCTGAATCGGGCATCAGGCTGAACCTGTTCCAGAGCGCCCCCACCGTGGATCGAATCCATCCGCGGTCTATCGTGGACTCTCGCGCCGTCTCGATCTGCAGGAACTGCCACGGAACTCAGCGGGACCACGCACGGACGGCAAAGTGTGAACCACCTGCACCACCTGAATAAAGAAAAATCGGGCTGACGAATAATACACCGTGCGTTTCACCCGCGCCAATCAAGCACTTCACCATCACTAAGCTCTAAAGCGTTTTGGCCGCTTATCGGCCTGAAGTCACCAGCAGAGAACAGAAATCTACCCTTCGGCGGTGAGCTTTCAGTCGACGTTGTCCAGTATCCAGATGCTGCCGGACTCTTCCGCCGTGGTCAACACGAGTTTGTCCTGGGTGAGCGAAAGCCCGACAGGCCCTATCCACCGCGGGATCATGAATCGCGGGCTATCGAACTTCGACACTTGAAACGGCCGCCCGACAGGCTTTCCCGCAGCGGGATCGAAGCGGATTCCCCAGACATTGAAAAAGCCGCCAGGTCCGGAAACGAAATAGATTGTCTTTCCATCGGGAGACCAGCAAGGCTTATCGTCCCAGTGCTTGCCATCGGTAATGCGTGTCCATGGGCCACCCGAGGAGGGTACTACATGGAGCGCGGATTCCGGGCTCGGTGAGTTCGGCTCAGCGTTGAAGACAATCCATCGACCGTCAGGCGACATGTGTTGCTGGTAGAGCCGGTACGCCGGATTGTAAACAACCTTTCTGGCCGCGGCTTCCGCGTGTGGCGCCGAAGGGGCTGGGAGCAGCAAGATTCCGTGTGGCTCACCCCCCAACAGCCACTTGCCGTCTGGAGACCAATCGTAAACGACTCCCACATAGTTACTCAGGCCTGTGAGTGGCTCTTCTTCGTGACTTTTGCTTGACCAAAGCATGAGCTGTGCTTCGTTTGTCCCGGGCTTTCTACGCTGGTAGATGAGTTGCATACCGTCGGGCGACCAGCGCGGGAACCAGCGTGAATAGCTGTCGGAGATGACCGGAGCATCACTCCCGTCCACCAGCGACTTCAGCCACAATTCATTTCGGATGTCCAAGAAACCAGGCCCGGAGCCCTCACCGATGTGAATGCAATAGGCAATCTTCGTACCATCCGGCGATAAGTTCGGCTCGATAGATGTTCTTCCGGGCGCGGATACCGCATTGCCGTTGCCTTTGATTTGGCCAGTTCTGGCGTCGAACGGGAAGAGCCAAGTTTGAATCCTCTGCGACTTCGCTGTGAAGGCCAGCCGCCTGCCATCCCTTGAAACCGCGGCGGCTGCATCGAGTCCCGGCCCGGTGGTCAGGCGATCGATCCCGCTGGCCCGCAGTGTTCCGGGATCGACTGTCATCTTCCAGATGTTTCTCGCTCCGCTGTAAACCCGCTCGAAATAAATGGCATCGCCTGCAGGTGACCAGGAGAAAGAGTAGTCCCCCTGCTGCTGGCCAGCTACAGCTTCCCCGGAAGCCTGCTTAAGCAGCCGCTGGATCTCGGGAGGAATTTCCAGCTTGATTCCGGGCCCCCCAGCAATCGGCACCATCCAAAAGCTGGGAGTTGGCGATAAATCTGGGGCCCAGACAGTGACTCTCTTTCCATCCGGATGCCAGGCGGCTGAGGCGGCCCACAGTTTGTGTTGAGCGAAGAACTCGGCTAGCACTTCGCGAGGTGCACTACCATCAAGTTGCGCGATGTAGAAGTGGCCCCAACCAGGAATCTCTGTAAACCCCGCCTGAAACAGCACCTGCAAGCTGTCGGGTGCCCACTGGGGGTGATAGCCGAAAGCCGCGATCTTGCGTTCGAGTCCTGCACCTCCAAGAGCCGGGGCTACGTATATTCCGCCGTCCCCCTCCTCGGAGCGATAGGCGATGTATTTGCCGTTGGGCGACCAGTCCGGCTGCCAATGGTGACCCGGTCCCTTAGTGATCTGTACCGGATCGCCGCCGCTCACCTGCTGCACCCAAATGTCGAACTTCCCTCCGCGATCGGAGGTATAAGCGATGTAGCGACCATCCGGTGACCACGTGGCGCTGGTCTGCAGGCCCTCATCAAATGTGAACCTTGTAAGGGTACGCAGGACGGGCGTCGGAACATGGGTGCGCCATTTCTTGTAGGTGAACCATGCTGCGCCGGCAAGCAGGACGCATGTACAGCCCATCGCCAGAATTGCGAGCCTTCGCTTCGTGTTCATGTTTGCGAGTGGCAGCGCGGCGGCCGACGTGTTGAGGTGCAGACGCACCGGGTTTACGTCCGCAAATCTCGTAGCGATCGGAGAGGTCGGCGCAGGCCCAGACTGAAGTGTTTGGTCTTGCTCGCGCGACACCGGCGCGATAAAGCGGTATCCCCGTTTCGCGATTGTCTCTATGAAGCGCGGGCTTTCCGCTGAATCCTGGAGCGAATCCCGCAGCCGTTTTATGGCCGCATTGATGCTGTGGTCGAACTCGACAATCGTGTTCCCGGGCCACAGGCGCTGCCGGATCTCTTCCCGCGACACCAGCTGCCCCGGACGCTCCAGCAGTTCGAGAAGGATAAGAAAGGGCTGCTCCTGCAGCCGGATTCTTTGAGCGCGCCTTCGCAACTCTGCGGTTCGGAGGTCGAGCTCAAACTCGCCAAAGCGAACCACAGAAGGAGGCGCCGATGCGCCGCGGGAAGATGGAGGATTCTGTTCCACTGTGCGACCCTGGCCCCCGTGGCCCAGCATGGAAGTCTAACATTTTTCTGAAACATGCTCCCAAAGGGAAGATAAATCAACAACATATCTCGTGACTAAAATTTTAGTTGCATATCAGCGCCCTTGCATCGACACCGGGGTCCCGTCCGCGTAAGTTGACCACGATTCCTCAATCTGAACGCGGCGGGCGGAGGCCGAAATACCCGACAAGCCTGCCCCAGGAGCCCAAGATGCAAAAACATACTCTTCCCTTGAGTCGTGCGTTTCTCACGCGCCGGTCGGTCGCGAGACTTTCACTCGGGCTTGTGCTGGGCGGAATCACCGCCGCGGCCGGCGCTCGTGCACAAAGAGGAGACGGAAACGAACACTGGGTTGCGACCTGGTCCACAGTTGTCCACCAACCCGAACCCGTACCCGGGCTGACGAACCCCGGCTTCAACAATCAGACGTTGCGGCAAATCGTGCACATCAGCATGGGCGGCGAACAGGTGCGGTTGCGCTTGTCCACGTTCGGAGCAAGCGGCCTCGTGGTCGGCAATGCGCATATCGCCATTTCTGCCGGAGGTGCGGCTATCGTGCCCGGTTCCGACCGGCCGCTGACATTTGGGGGCAAACCATCCGTGATGATCCCGCCCGGCGCACCGGTGGTCAGCGATCCGGTGGAACTCACGGCGCCCGACTTCGCCAACCTTGCCGTGAGTCTTTTCCTGCCGGGAGCGACGGGGCCGGCAAGCTGGCACTTCGACGCGCGGCAAACGTCCTACATCTCTCCCGCGGGAGATTACACCGAAACCACGGTGATGCCCCTCGACCCGCTTGCGTCCACAACCCAGTCCTGGTTTTGGCTGGCAGGAATTGACGTGCTTGCGCCCCAACAATCAGGCGCAGTCGCCGTTCTTGGCGATTCGATCACGGACGGTGCGCAGTCCACCATCGACGCGAATCGTCGCTGGACTGATCGGCTGGCCCGGCGAATCCTGGCTCAGCACGATGACCATGGCATGGGTGTGCTGAACGAGGGGCTCGACGGTAACAGGTTGCTCCATGACGGTGTGGGCCCGAACGGACTGGCCCGATTCGAGCGAGACGTGCTCGCACAGCCGGGGCTTGCCTATGTCATCGTATATTTCGGGTACAACGACATTGGCGCGGGGTGGCCGGGCGGTATTAACCCGGACCAGGAGGTCACGGTCGATCAGATCCTTCAGGGATATAAGCAATTGATCGCGCGTGCGCACGCGAGAGGAGTCACGATCTATGCGGCAACGCTCACGCCGGTTGAAGGCGGGTTTGTTCCCGGAACGCCTTTTCCTGTGTATTCACCGGGAAACGAGATAAAGCGGCAACAAGTGAATCAGTGGGTCCGAACTTCCGGCGCATTCGACGGTGTGATCGACTTTGATGCCGTGCTCCGCGATCCTCATGCCCCAACACGGGTGCTCGGTCGATACGATAGCGGCGACCATGTGCACCCCAATGATGCCGGCTATTCGGCGATGGCGGACGCCATTGATCTGCGCTTGTTCAGCAAATGAGATTGCGACCATAAACATCTTCCGAGTTGGAAGTTACGCTGTTGACTGGTGGCGGCTCGGAAGATGTTCATGGCCGGGAATAAACCTTGGCCTGCCAATTTGGCAACCCAGCACCGGCAGACTCTGCCCACCACTTGCGCTAAGTTGTCAACTCAAGTCGCAGAATAGGAAATGGAGGATGACGCTTTCTGATATGCGTTGGAATTCGGCATTCCGATTGGAACTCCATCTCAGTTGGTACAAAATCGCCAACTCACTCGCGGAGAGAGGATCGAGACAGAACACTGTGTTTCATTTGCGCAGGATCCTCCGACTCCGGTGAATTCCGTTTGAACTCCATTAAGAAAGGCGATAACGAGAACAACGAATTTGCCGTAAACTCACTTCTAGCCATCCCGCCAGGGATTCACGCCGAACAAGTTTGCGGCGGCCCAAGCGAACGCACGCTATCGCTTCACACCCAGCGACGCGCCCGTCGATGACCTTTCCCACATGCGCTTTCGAGCAATGCAGGAGCCGCGACGTCCGAAAGTGTCAGAAGATCGAAATCGTCAAACGCCGATGGCATACAAGTTCGTTTACCCAGGGGCGACTTCCTTAAATCGATACGGAAGTGTCGGAACGCCGGTGCGTGGCCCTCCTCGCAGGTTCCCCCGCAAAATCACCGCATTGTCTGTCACTACTTCCCTTTTTCTCCTGTGGCTGGCGAATTGTTATTTCGCGCATAATTCCTTACGATTCCCTGCCCTGCTACCATTCTTCAATGCGTCATCTGGTCGTCCTTTTGATCCACTTCATCGCTACCCTGGCCCGCTTGCTCGGACCCGGCGGTGTCCGTTCCCTACTTGCGGAGTCGCTTCTTCTTAAGCACCAACTGCTGATTGTGAATCGCTCCCGGCAACGCACGCCCAATCTGCGCTCGTCGGACCGCATCCTCGCTGGCT
>Ga0306925_10002887_pt1 | contig 14975 bp, 9 predicted proteins | sample flu12Cox44000176_FD_203755 | JGI IMG/M metagenome (GOLD analysis project Ga0306925, IMG submission 203755) | Lab enrichment of tropical soil microbial communities from Luquillo Experimental Forest, Puerto Rico - flux8day.12C.oxic.44.000.176 (v2)... | ecosystem: Environmental > Terrestrial > Soil... | reverse complement strand
GGAAGCGTAGTGCGCTGGCAAGTTCCCGCGCCCGATGCCACCCCGATTGTGACGGTGATCGCGGTGCAAGGGACGGGGTGGCAGGTGGTTGGCCAACACTGATTCGCAGCTTCTACGCTGTCACGTGATCCGCCTTACCTAAGCGTCGACAAGAGCGGCCTTCGACACTCTCACACAGCCGCGTTTCTTCCTTTCAGCAAGGACTGCTTCGGCGGTCTTTTTTTCTTTTCAGCGCTTAAGGTTCCCGTCCAAGGGCTGGATGCCACTCTTCGACCTTCGAAGACCGCCATGCCGTCCTTTCGAAAGCGGGGCGCAATTGTCGAACTCGCTTTCGAGTGAAAGCCGCCGCTTTATCGTGCAATGCGCGGGCGGCACTCCGGAATGTCGACAGGCGTCCCGAGTGCAAATGCCCTCCCCGTCCGCGCGAGATTCGGGTTGTACGCGGGATCGTCGTCGAACCATGCCTTCCAGTCCTCGCGCAATCGTTTCAGCTCGGCCCCGAGGATCGCTTGTTGTTCGGGTGAATGGCCGTAGCCGCGGGTCGCCGATTCCTCGTGCACGAGTGACGCGAACGGTGTGAACACGACCCGACAGCCGCGCTCGCGAAGTCGCAGGCAGAAGTCGACGTCGTTGCACGACAACGCGTAGGTTTCGTCCATTCCATTCATGCTCAGATACAGCTCGCGCCGAACCGCGAGACACGCCGCGGTCAGCGCCGAAAAATCCTGGATCGACTGCGCGCGGCCGTTGATACCGGACCAGTCGGCGGGAAAACCGCGAAACACGTGCTCTGCAGTTTCGTTGACGCCAAGGACCATGCCGGCGTGCTGGATGGACCCGTCGGCGTAGAGCAAAAGCGCACCGACTGCGCCAACTCCGTCCCGCGACGCCTCGCCACAAAGCTCCTCGAGCCAACCGGGCGCAAACGAATGCGTGTCGTTGTTCAGGAGCACCACGACGTCGCCGTTCGCTGCGTTCACGCCGGCGTTGACGAGTCGCGGGTAGTTGAACGGCTCGGGATCGCGGATGATTCTGACCTTCGGCTCCCGCACCAGCGCTGCGAGATATTCGACCGCGTCGGTTTCGGTCGATCCGTTGTCCACAATGACGATCTCGGGACCGATGGACGCCGTCGTGCGGCGCAAATCGTCGACGCAACGCTTCAGCATCGACATCCGGTCGCGTGACGGAATCACGATGCTGACTCGCACATCCTTCGCAAGCGCGAGCGGATGCACACGCCAGCAATGCCGCTCGCGCGAAACCGTCTCGCCCCTTCCGCGACGCACGAGCGCCGACTCGACCGTCCGCTGCTGAGCGTCGAACGCGTAACCCTTGTTCGCGATGTCGATCGCGGTGGATCCCGGCGTGCTGCGCCAGTGATAAAGCACGCGCGGCAGATGGCCGATCGCCGCGGGCGGCAGTTGTTCCGTGGCGCGGAGCGCGAAGTCCCAGTCCTGTGCACCGTCGTGTGCGCTGCGCATGCCGCCGAGGTCTCGCGCGAGCTGTGCATCGACCGCCATCAGGTGGGTAATGTAGTTGTTCGCCAGCAGCAGGTCGGGATTCCATGCGGGCTTGAACACCGGCCAGTACCGCCGTCCATCGATGTCGAGACGATCCTCGTCGGTGTAGACAAAGCGCAGCTCGCTATGCTCGACGAATGCGCGCGCGATCAGGAACAGCGCATCCGGCGCGAGCTCGTCGTCGTGGTCCAGGAAGGCGATGTGGGTGCCGTGCGCCATCGCGAGGGCTTCGTTCGTCGCGACGGAGATGCCTGCATTGGCGTCGAGTCGACGCATCGAGACGCGCCTGTCGTTTCCAGCGTACTCGTCGAGGATCGACCTCACGTCTTTGTTCGTCGACGCGTCGTCGATCGCGCAGAGTTGCCAGCGCGAGTAGTACTGGGCCTGCAACGACTCGATCGCACGCCGCAGCCAGCGCGCGTCCGGATCATGGACCGGCATCAATACGCTGATGAGCGGTGCGTCGTCACGCGCCGCGAGTTGTTTCGCCGGCGCTCGCGCTTCATCGGCCAGCCGGTCGTGTGCTCGTGTCCAGCTTTCGTAATCCGCGTAGAGGTCGCCGTGCAGCTCGTGCCGTCGCAGGATGCGCCACGCTTCGCCGGTGACACCGACCTGGACGAGGCGCTTCGCGAGATGGGCCACCCGCGTCGGCGAGCCACCGGCATTGCGGGCATGACGACGCAGGAGCCGCCATGCGGTCGAAAGCCGCTCGCGCGCTCTACGCACGATCGTCTCGAAGTGAACGACGATCGGAGCGCCGGCGCATGTCAGCGTGGACGTCCGTTCGCGCTCGCCAAAGCAATCCCCGCGCGCAGATCCCGCATCGTCGCGCTCAGCGCCGCCGCTGGCGCCAGCGGTTCCATGCGACGGCAGAGCGGCCGAGCGCGCTCGATTGGATCTCGGCATGCTCGCGCGCCCTCGTCTGCATCTCGCGGACGACCCACTGCAGGCGTGCGATCTTCTCCTGACGCTCGTTCGCAAGCTTGCGCACTTTCTGCGTTTCCAGCACCAGCGCTTCGAGCGTTCCCTCCATCTCCGACGCTTGCTTGTCGCGCGCAGCGAGCGCGTTCAGTGCGTCGACAAGCGCTGTATCCAGTTCGGCGATGTCTGCGAGCGTTGCCTGACCGTCCCGGTGGATTGCCTCAGTTTCGATCGCGAAGTCGCGCCGCAGATTCTCCATGCGCGCCGCAAGCTCGACGAGCTGAGTCTCAGCGAGCTTGCGCGTCTGCGTGAGCTCATGCTGGAGGTTCTCGATCCGCGCTCCGAGCTCGACGATCTGGGCCTCCGCCATCTTCCGCGTCTGCGCGAGCTCGTACGAGAGTCCCGCGCGTTCGGCGTTCAGTTCCTGAATCGTTTTCTGCCTCGCGTCGCCGATGCTGCGCGCTTCGGACGCCGCGGCGGCCAGCAACTCTCGTTGCTCTTCGCCCTGCTGGAGCAATGCGGCCCGGGCGTCAGCGACCGAAAGCGCGACTTGCCATTTCGCCTCGGCGTCGATCGTCGATGCGGTGAGATCGGACAGCCGCTTCGCCATCAGCGCGGAAACGGCGATCGATTCCACTTCCCCGGGTTTCGCCTCTCGTCCGTGCGCGTTGGCAAACCGCGCGAGCCAGGGTTTGAGAAGACTGCCCTCCTGCGCGAGGCGCCGCGCGATGCGCCGGCTGCGATCGACGTCCACCGTATGTAGCGTATGTTCGAGGAGCATCAGGTCGAGCGCTTCGCGATCCGTTTCGGAAAGCTCGATGCCGAGGTCCTCGCGAAAGCAATCGGCTTCGCGGATTCGCGCCGGGTGGAGGCGCGCATTTCGATCGGTGGCGGCGTAGCGGCGCACGAGCTTGAAATCGGTGGCGAACGAGCGGCCGATCGATCCCGGGAGACTCGTCCCACGCTCGATCGCAAGCTCCTCGTCGACAAACGCGATCTCGTGCCGCACGGCGATCCGCTGCCACAGATCCCAGTCGCACAGGCGCTTCAGAAGCACGTGCGGGTCATACCACCCGATCGTCTCCACTACCTTTCGCCGCAACATGACGCAGATGTTGGGCATGATGTTGTGCACATGCAGAAGCTTCTCGACGTCGGGCGGCTGGCCGATCACGAAGTCCGCGCCGGCGGCGAGCTTCGCGCGCGCCTTGCCATATGCGAGCATGGCGTCCGGATGCGCTTCCAGCGCCGCACGGAGGCGCTCGAGATGTTGCGGGGCCATCTCGCAGTCATCGAAGAGCCACGCGTAATAGCGTCCCCGGGCGCGCGGCCACGCCTGAGCCAGCGTGAACGCCGGAAGCCCGTAATTGCGCTCCATGCGGATATGCGTGATGCGCGACTCGTTCTTCGCGCAATCGGCCAGGTATTCGCGCGTTCCGTCCTGCGACCCGTCGTCGACCGCGAGCAATTCCCAGTCCTGCTCGGTCTGACCGACAAGGCTCTCGACGGCGCGCGCGAGCATGCCTGACGCAAAGCGCGCGTACGTAGGCATGAATACCGTGATGCGCGGCGCAGCGCCGTGTGCGTCTTTCGCTGCGGCCTCGGCGCGGTGGTTCGGACTCAAGCCGTGCCTCGCGCGCCACGAAGAGCACGCCAGAGTGAGGGTGCGGCGCGCTGGATCCAGCGACACACCGACGCAGGCATCGCATCGAGTTCGGATCGACGAGGCGGTATGTGCGCGGTCACTCGTCGCGGAAGAGGAAGAATCCAAGCCGGCGCGGGGTGCGCTTCATGAACACCGGCGGCGACCAGTGAAACACGTGCACCGGCGTCGGCGAACCGTTCGCAAAGAAGCGGATGCGCCACCGCGTCGGATCGTCGATGTCGAGCGGGTCGACGTCGAAGCGCGCCAGCTGTCCGGGCTTGAGATCGCCTAGCGGCGCGCGCCGATGGGCAACGATTTCGTCCGCCGGAGACACGATCTCCAGACCGAACTCGCCGTCCACGCCGACGACCGGGGTCCACACGGCGACCTCGATGATGCGGCCATGACCCGCGTGCGGAAGAAACGGATACTCGACGAAGGCGCAATGCTGCAGATTGCGGCTGGGACGCAAACGCTGCGCGGGCGAGTCGATGCCGCGCGCCGCGAACGACCGGAGCAGGGTTTCCCGGGCATCACCCAGCCGCGATCGCCAGCGGCGCTCACTCTCCCCGGGGTTGATCAGGTCCAGCAAGCGTGCCCCGGACCAGCGCCACGTACGCTCGTATTCCGCATACATCGAGAGCGCCTGCTGTCGCAACACATCGTCGTGGATTGCTCGACGTCGCTCATCGGCGCCATCGGTGGGCGCGCCCGTGAGCACCGCGGCGTCGCTCGCCGTCCGCTTGGTGCGAGCCGCTATGCGCAACAGCTCCCGCCAGTGATCGGTGGCGACCTCGAGACAGAAGCGCTCGCGCACATCGAGATAGGCGCCGCGACCGAGCCGTTCCCGAAGCCGCGAATCCTTGATGAGCAGGCGCAGCGCAGCGACCCATGATTGGGTGTCGTTGTCGACGAGCAGGCCGGTCTCGCCATCTCGTACGCTATCGGCGTAGGGATCGATGCGCGTGTAGATGCCGGCAATGGCGCACGCCCCATAGTCGCGATATTTCGCCGGTGTCTTCGAGCGATTGAATTCGTTGATTTCGAGCGGCGCGAGCCCGATATCCCAGCTTCGTGACAGAAGCTCGCGGATCGCATCGGCGGTCGAGCTGTGCCACGGGATCAGCGTCACGTTCGCGCCTGACGCCCACGCGGCAACGGCGGTATTGTCTTTCGAACCGAAGAGCTCGAAGCGCACATCCTCGAACTCGGTGGCGATCTGCGCGAGCGCGCGTGCAACCGCCGGATTGTCGCCGAGGCGCGCCGGGTTGCCGAAGAAGCCGATGACCACGCCTTTCGGCTTCGACGCGCGCTGCCGCTCGAAGGCGATCTGCTCGAAGTCGAAGCCGGCGCGCGCGTCGACGACGTTCGCCGCGTAGGCACGAGATCGTTTCGCGAGCGCCGGGGTCGTCGTCTTCACGTAGTCCACTTCGCGGAGCAGGTCCTGGAGCGCACGGCGCACGCTCGGGTGGCGATAATATTCGGTCAACGCGCCCAGTCCGTCGGGGATGAACAGCAGATCATCGTCATAGGCGTAGAGCGTAGCGACCCCGAGCTTGCGCGCAAGCCGCGCGAGCGCAACCGTTTCCGGGTCGGTATAGCGATAGATGACGAAGACGTCCTGGCCGCGAATGTCGCTCTCGGTGACCTCGTTCTGCGACCTCACCTTCCAGACGATGGTTCCCTCGGCCTCGAGCACGTTGAGCGGCCGGGTGACGTCGATGTCAACGCTCGCTGTTTCCTTCGGACCTGCAACCAGCACGCGGATCGGCCGGCTGACGGCACCGAGCATACAGTCAAGGTACCGGCTCGCGACGCGGTCGAGCCCGTAGCGTGCGCGTACGTCGGACAGCGCGGCAGCGCTGATCGACACACGGAGCTCCGCATCGTCGATGAGTTCGAGAATGCGCACTCCCCAGTCTCCGTCCGAGTGAACCATGACCCCCGTGATGTTGTCGACGACGGAGCTCCAGTAAGCGGGGACGTTGGCGTACACGCCGGGGATCCCGAGCGCCGCGTATTCTCGATACTTGTTGTCCGTCTTCGCGTCGTTGACGGCATTGCGATTGAGCGGCGCTATGCCGAGCATCCAGTTCCGCGACAGCACGAAGTCGTAGTAGTCGTGGAGCGTCGGCAGGCTGTCGAAATGGCGGACCCGGGGATGATCGCGGAGGCCCTCGGGAACCACGCCAATGACCTCGAACACGAAGTCGGGTCGCGTTTCGAGAACGCCCCCGAGCGCCGCCGATACCGCCTCGAAGTCGTCGTCGTGTGTGATCGAACCGGCGTACCCGATGATCTTTTCCGGGGGCGACGATTCGCGGGACGTCCTGAGCTCGTCGATGAGCTCGATGCTGGCCATCGCGGGAAGCTTCACGGTCCGCGGCTGGATGCGACCAAGCTTCGCCTTCATGACGTCGGAGAACACCCAGACCTGCGTTGCCAGCCGGCAGATTTCCTCGATTCGCGGCCAGGCTCCGCTTGCCTGATAGTGACGACCGAGCGGCGTGTCCGGTGAGAGCGCTTCCAGATCGTCGTCGATCGCATAGATCACGGGGATCGCGAGCGCCCGCGCGTATTTCGCCATCTCGAGCGCCTCGGGCTGGTAGACGCGCATCATGATCACGAGCGACACCTCGCCGATCTTGTCTCGTAACAGCGGCTCGGAGATGAGATGGATCGACGCGGTGAGCGCACCCTCGCGCTCGAGATATTCGAGCGGCTCGCGCAGCACGAGCTCGGCTGACGGAATCCAGCCGTCGGCGATTGCCAGAACGCGCAGCGGAAGGTTGGACTTATCCTGGAGCATGCATCAATGCCGCGGAGGACGCGCCGCGCTGGTGGAACAAGGCGCAAGGCTAGCAGACATCCGCGACGCGTTCGGGCGAAGCGGCAACTTGTCGATTCGCAAGAGCTCGACTCCGGGCGAAGCACCGTTCAAGACTATGCCGGGGAGCAGCGCATTCGCGGACGCGCCGTCAGTGCATGAGAAGCGACGAACGCGGAGGCGGTGCGGCATGAAACCACGCACGCAGGACGCACGTCGCGAAGCTCTCGTCAGCCGCCGCGCACCGCACGCAGGTAGGCGTCGACCACCTCGTGCGTCGGCCCGTCGGCCATGACGTGGCCCTCGTTCAGCCACAGCGCGCGCGTGCAGAGCTCGTTCACGAGCCCGAGGTTGTGTGAAGTGAAGATCAGTACCCGCCCCTTGTCGATCAGCGCCAGCATGCGCTTGCGCGCGATGTCCGCGAAATGCGCGTCGCCTGCGCCGAACGCTTCGTCGATCAGCAGGATGTCGGGATCGATTTCCGTCGCCGTCGAGAACGCGAGGCGCACAAACATGCCGGTCGAGTACGTGCGGACGGGTTGCGCGAGCGCGGGGCCGAGCTCGGAAAAGTCGGCGATCTGCGGCAGACGCTCCTCGATTTCCTTCGCGGTGAGCCCCTGGAGCAGCGCGCGGATGCGGATGTTCTCGTAGCCCGTACGCTCCATCTCGAAGCCGGTTGCGAACTCGAACAGCGGTGCGACGGAGCCGTCGACCACGATCCTGCCCTCGGTCGGCGGCAGGATGCCGGCGATGACGCGCAGCAGCGTGCTTTTCCCCGCTCCATTCGCCCCGATGATCGCGAGGCGCTCGCCTTCGGTGACCTTCAGGTTCACGCCGTCCAGCGCGCGCTTCGCGTCGCCGGGACCGCGCGGGCGGGGCGAGAACGCGACGGAAAGTCCGGTGCGCAGCGGATAGTCGACGCACACGCCGGCCAGATCGACGGCGACGTGCGTCATATCGCGTACACGACGCGGCGGTCGAGCGCCGAGCAGATGGTCCACGCCATGGCGAGGAGGATGAGGACGTACACGCCCGCGCCGACATAGACCGAGGGATCGGCCAGGCCGCCGGAGAGAAGTGGCTCGCGGACGCCTTCGATCAGATAGTAGAAGGGGTTCACCGCGATCAGGAAGTCGAGGTGCCGGGTCTTCAGAAGCTGCGGCGGAAAGATGATCGGTGTCAGGAAGAAGATGACGTTGAGCGCGCTGCTCGCGGCGTGCGGAAGGTCGCGGACGTAGGGCGTGAGATACGCGCTCAGGAACGCCTGCAGGATGCATGCGCAAACCAGCAGCGCGAGCCCGGGCAGCATGTAGGCGACATTGGCGAAGGCCGAGGGACGGAACCACATCACGACGATGGCGCAGATCAGGAGCGTCATCCCGAGCGTCATCAACTGCGACAGGATGAGTCGCCAGACATAGACCTGCTTCGGGAGGTTGAACTGCTTGACGTAGCCCGCCGAGATGATGAACGCGCCCCCCGAGTCGACGATGCTGGAGACGATGTAACCCCACAGCGCGAAACCGACGGTAAGAAAGGGGACGAAGTCGACGGCCTTCAGCTCGAAGAGCTGCGCATAGACCACACCCACGCCGAATGCCCACACCGCAAAGCTGACGATGATCCACGCAAAGCCCAGCCGCGAGCGCGCGAAGCGGGCGCGCAGGTCGTTGACCGCCATGAAGGTCCAGATGCGGTAGTACGCCAGCGACGAGACGAGGTCGGGGAGAAAGCGCCCCGTCTGGCGCGTATTACTTGCCATGCTGGGCGTGTGCAGCCGGTCGGTGGGCGGCGAAATCCCGTGCGCGGAGCGACATGTGCAGCATCGAACCGTCGTCTCCTGTGTCGACGAAGCCGAGCGACCGGTAGAGGCGTATCGCGCGCTCGTTCGCCGGCACGACCTCGAGGTGGACCTCGTCGAGTCGCATCGCGCCAAACGCGTGGTCGAGCATCAATTCGAGCGCTTCGCGGAACAGGCCCTGGCCGCGCGATCGCGGATCGGAAACGAAGCGGCCGACCTCAGCGCGTCGCGCGGCGGTATCGACGTCGTAGATGCCGCCCTGGCCGAGGGGCTCCCGATCCGGCCACGTCTCGACGAAGAACATGAGCTCCGTCGCCTTCGAGCTATAGCTCCGGTACCAGGCGCGATGCGTTCCCTCGTCGATGAGCGCCGAGGATTTGAACCATTGCCGCGACTGGGGATGATTGCGCCACTCGAGCGTCCGCCCGAGATCCGCCTCGGTGAGCGATCTCACCCGAACGCGCGTGCCCGTGAGCTCGATCGGCCAGGCCGACCCGCATCTCACCGTACGTATCTCCGCACGAGATCGGCAACGAGCTCGACGTCGGCTTTCGACATCCGCAAGTGCAGCGGGAGCGAGATGATCTCGGCGCTTGCACGCGCGGCCTCGGGACAGGTCCCATGGGCGTCGCGATACATCGTGTATTCGGTGTTATCGCGATAGTGCACGCCGGGAAACACTTCGTGCTTGTTCAGCGCCAGCATCAGCTCGTCGCGGTTCGCGACGCGAATCTGGAAGAGGTGAGTGGCGCTCTCGACTCCGGGCGTGTGCGGAATCAGCTTGACTGCCGGTACATCGGCCAGACCCACGCGATACCACGTGACGAGCTGGCGCCGGTAGGCGTTGTCCAGGTCGAGATACTTGAGCTGCACGAGCGCGATTGCCGCCATGATCGAGTTGCCGTGGAACTTGTAACCCACGTACTCGACGTCGTACATCCACTTGTACGCACCCTGCGAAGCAGTGCGCGCATACGTGTCCTTGTTGATGCCGAGCCAGGTGAGCTTGCGCACGGTCTCATCGTCGGCTTCGTCAGCAAAGCAGATCATGCCCGAGTCGGCGGTCGGCAGGTTCTTGACCGCCTGGAAGCTGAACACCGAGACGTCGGCATCGCCGCCGACGTGACGGCCGTTGACGCGCGTACCCGCCATATGCGCGGCATCGAGAATCATCGCGATGCCGCGCTCGCGGCAAAGTCTGAGGACCTCGGCGTAGGCGCCGGTATTGCCGCCCATGCCGACGAAGATCACCGCGCGCGTTCGGGGCGTGACGCGCGATCGCACACTTTCCGGATCGAGGCACAGGCTCGCGTCGACGTCCGCGAAGACCGGCCGCATCCGGTTGTGCAGGATCGCATGATTCGTGGAAACGAAAGTGAGCGGCGTCGTGATGATCTCGTCGTCCGGCTTCCAGCCGAGTCTCCGGCCAAGCACCTCGATCGCGAGCTGCAGGCCGACGGTATTGGAATTCAGGTAATGCGAGTGTTTGAGTCCGGTGTAGGCATTCCACTCCTTCTCGAACTCGACGGTCTTGAAGCCGAGACCCGTCCATCCCTTCTCCAGGCATTCACGGATCGCCGCCAAGCATTCGTCGATGCGGAAGGTCGGAACAAACAGCTGGATCGGCATGGCTTTCGAATCGCTTTTCTTGACCAGTGGATGGAGGCACGAAAACCCACGCGCACTTGGGGTGAGTGGCACACGTGCCGCACGAAGAGCGCCGTCGCGCAGCGGCTCGAACCCGGGGATGGTTCGTCGACGGTGGCAATTATACCAAGCGCCCCGCTACCGACCTGCGCATCTTGGCGCGATCCGCAGCTTCCGAATAGATCCGCATCAGGCCAAGCGCGACGGCGTCCTCGCGGCAGATCATCGACGCGGTCTGGTACGCGCGCAGCAACATCGCCTGCCGTTCCTCGTTCGATAGGTCCATGCAGCGCCCCATCGCCTCCGCCAGCGCGTGCGCGTCGTCGCCTCGCGCGATGATCGCCGAGTATCCGTCTTTCACCACTTCGCCGACACCACCCACGTCAGTTGTGACGATCGGCACCCCCATCGCCATCGATTTGAGGATCGACTGCGGCATCGATTCGGCAACGCTCGCACACAGCAGCGCATCCGTGTCGGCGTAACGATCGAGTGGATCGCGCTCGAACCCCTCGATGCTGACGATCTCCGCAAGACCCAGCGTCGCGATGGCATTGCGGCATTCGAGCACGTACTCGGGATCGAGGTGCGCGTAACCGAGACAGGTTAGGCGCACAGTCTTGCCGCGAAGGGCCAGGATCCCCACGGCCTCGATCGCGGTCAGCTGCCGCTTGCGGCGCTGGATCGTTCCCGAGATCAGGAAGTGCGGCTCGCGAGGCCACGATCGCGACCCGCGCGCAGCGAAGCGCTCGAAATGCGCAGCCGGCATCGGCGCTCGGAGACAGTACGCGGGCGCATTCAGTGTCGCCGACCATTCGCGTGCATATCGCAGGCTTGATGAATGGACGACGTCGCCGCCAAACGGCTTTGCTGCCTCTGTTGCCGACGATGCGGTCGCAGGCGGCAGCGGCGTGAGGGGTGAATCAGGATGTTTGTGAAGAGAGCGCACGAGCGGCACGCCAAGCGTCTTCGCCGCCAGCCCGACCTCCTCGATCACCGTGGTCGAATGCACGAGTGCGATGCGCCGGGCCTCGAGTCGCGTGTGGATGAATGCCGCGCGCGACCGGTCGTTATCGTCGACGGATCTCGGCTTCGCGCTGACCACGAACGGAACGTCCGTCTCCAGTGCGAAGCCTTCGCGCTCGACGATCTCGAGAAACTCCGGCGCCGGCGCTTTTTCGCGCATGAAGAAGCACGGCGTGAATCCCCAGCGCTTGGCGATCCGCGCATGCATGAGCAAGTGCAGCGTCGCTCCGCCGAGCAACGATTCGTGGGCAAAGTATCCGATCGCCGGATTCCGCGGGCCGGGCGCGACACTTGAGAGCTTGCGATGCAGGTCAGCCGCCTCAAAGGCGGTCAGGAAATCGGCAACCTGCGACTCCGTGGTGAACCGCTCGAGAATGTCCGCCTTGGCGGTCGCGTGTATCTCGCGACGCTTTGAATCGGGCATGCGCAGACAGGCTTCGAGCGCATCGATCCAGTCGTCATCCTCGACCTTGATGCCGCTAACCCGGTCCCGAACGACGCGATACGCCGACGCGTTCGAATAGACGCCGACACCACCTGCAGCGGTGATCTCGAGATACTTGACCGGCGACTTCGCGAGCTTCGTCTCGTGATCGTCGTCGAGCGGGCACACGGCGAAATGGAATCGCGTTCGGGAAAGCGCATCGAGATACGCATACAGCGTGTTCTCGAAGGGCCGAAAGGACACCGGACAGGCGAGAGATCCGAAATCCTCCGGATCCATGCCCCAGAAATGGAATTCGATCTGATCGGCGTGACGGGAAGCAAACTCCGCGAACGCCGGCCACAGCCGCTTGAGCTCGCGCGCACGCGCCTTGCCGGACAGCATCGCGATGCGAATGCGATCGTCCTTCGAATGCGATGCAACGCTCGCGCCGCGCACGTAATGATCGAGGATGTTGGTCTCGAGCGTGACGACGCGCGGCGTGATCTCGCGGCACTGGTCGGCCAGGTGCTTCGTGTACGTGACCACGAGGTCGACGTCCGAAAGCTGGCGCCGGATCTCGTCATGCATCGGCGTTCCGGGCGCGAGGTAGCCATGCTCCGCGGCGAGGTAGCCGGTGCCGAAGCGCAGCATGTTGTCGTCCATCAGGTACAGCGTCGTTATGCCGGCGCGACGCGCGTCGACCAGCGCCTGCGAGGCCGCGCCGGACACGGTTCGATACAGAATCAACGTCGACGCGTCGTCGAGTGGCACATGCGCGAGCTCGCGCTCCGCGATGAAGGCCGCGTTAAACAGCGACGGCGGCAACACGCGACAGAAATTGCCCAGCGTCACATCGACCGAGGTGGAGAAGTCGGTCTTGGTGACGGCCACCGTGCGCGGGCGAGGCAGGAGCGGCAAAGTCACCACCGGTTCCGGCGCGAGCAGCACGCCGTGAAACACGGCCAGAAACGGAGCGATGTGGCGGTGGTAAACGTTGTCGCGTTCGTCCTGGTCGCCGATCCAGTCCAGGGCATCGATCGCGAGCCCGCCGATCGCACCAAGGGCGAGGGCATCGCGCCTGTTGATCATGAATCGCCGTCGCGAAAGAAGCTCGCCCGGAACGCTGGCATCGGCGGGCCCTGTGGGCGCCGCGGCCGAACCCGCCGTTCGCGTCAGGTGCGCGAATGGACCCACCTGTCCCAGCCGCACGATGAAGTCGCGGTCGTAGCCATTGCGCGCGACGATGTGCGGATCGAAGCCGCCGACGTTCTCCAGTGTGTCGCGCCAGTGCAGGATCGACGACAGAGGAATGCGCTCTCCGCCGAGGAGCGCGATCGGATCGGTAGCCCAGGGGCGAGCGGCCGCACGCGCACCACCACGTCGCGGTGCCACGCTCGAAAGTTCTGCGATCAGCGTTGCCAGCGCGTCGCGTTCCCATGGCGCGCCGACCGCGGGATACGCGATCATCGAGCCGCGTGCGAGCGTCAGGCCCTCGTTCAGCCGCAGCGCCGGCAGCCCGGATACCGTGCGATGGAGAACGAGCGTTACGCGTGGATCCCGCGACTGCAACTCCGCGAGACGCTGCTGCGTCGATTGCGCGCAGCCATCGTCGACGACGATGAGCTCGAAATCGCCGTGACTCTGAGCGAGCACGGAGTCGACGATCGAAGACCCCGCATCCGGACCGGCATCGTGCGGAATCTGCAATACAAGGCTGACGGCGGGTGGTTGCGTCGTGACGCCACCCACTACCGTTCGATCGGCCCAGTACCGCTCGCAGCGCAGGCCGTCGATCACGCAATCCCGGTCCAGCCGCCGTTGTGATAGCCCGCGTTGAAGTGCGCGGCCCATGCTTCGACTGGCAGGGTAGCGGCCTCGGTCAGCAGCGAGGCGGCATCGAACGTGGGCGGCAAGCGGCAACAGCGCGGAGGTGTCGTCATGGCGTTCGCGCTGATCGGCATGGTCTTCGACCGGGGTGGCGATCATTGTAACGCGGTGCCGCGAGCGCACGGATCTTCGCACCCGAGATACCCGCGCACGCTGCGGTGGCAGCCGCAGCCAAGCCTATAATCGCCGGACGCCAGCACCAGCATCCGTAATCGCGAGGCGTCGGAGCGCCCGATGTTGACGATCGAAGAACACCGCAGGTGGTACGCCCACCATCTACACGGACACGGCGTCGAGATCGGCGCGTTGAACACGCCGCTCGCGCTTCCCGACGGTGCGCATACCACGTACGCGGATTATCTTTCGACCGAGGAGCTGCGCCTGGCCTACCCGTCGCTAAGCGGGATCGTTCCGGTCGACATCCTGCTCAAGTCCAGGGATTTCTCCGAGCTCGAGCCGGATTCGTTCGATTTCATCGTCGCCAACCACGTGATCGAGCACCTGCCCAATCCGTTGCGCGCGATCGAAACCTGGGGCAGAGCGCTGGCGCCGTTCGGCACGATGTACATCGCGTTTCCGGTCCGCGAGCGTTGCCTGGACGCTCCGCGCCCGATCAGCACGATCGAGCATTTGATCGACGACTACCGGAAGAACACCGCCCAGTGCATCGACGAGGATCTCCTCGCGTTTGCGTGGGCCTGGAATCCGAAGCAGTTTCCCGATCCCGACGCGATCGGCGGCGTGCTTCGCGAAATGTGGTCGCGTCACCAGGAGATGCTGGACGACGGCCTTTGGCAGAAAATCGGGGAAAGGAATCGCGCCGCCGTCGAGTGCCTGCTCGCGAATCGCGGTCAGGAGATCCATCATCACGTCTTCACCTGCGAGGTCCTGATGACGGCGCTCGCATGGGTGTCGAGCAATACGCCGCAGTCTCTGACGCTCGTCGATGTCGCGCGTTACAAGGGGATTCTCTCAGAGGACATATTGATCGTCCGGAAATATCCACGGTCGTTTCTGGAATCGAGCGAAGGTGTGGAGATCGCGGCAGCGCACGAGCGACACGTGCGCAAAGCGATGCTCGTCGAGAACTGGGCGGTCGAATACCATCGAATGCCCGCAATGCGCCTTGCGCGGCTTATCGTTCGCGCGCCGGCGGCGCTCAGGCGCAGAGGAGCGCGGACGGCCAACAAGTTGCTGCACCGAGTGAGGTGACGCTGACGCTCGGCAGACGTGGGCGGGCAAGGCGCGCTACTTGCGGGACCGCCGCTGCG
>Ga0306925_10002886_pt1 | contig 14977 bp, 13 predicted proteins | sample flu12Cox44000176_FD_203755 | JGI IMG/M metagenome (GOLD analysis project Ga0306925, IMG submission 203755) | Lab enrichment of tropical soil microbial communities from Luquillo Experimental Forest, Puerto Rico - flux8day.12C.oxic.44.000.176 (v2)... | ecosystem: Environmental > Terrestrial >... | reverse complement strand
AAATTGTACCAACCTGCGCGATCTCCTCGTTCGAGGTCACCTTTTTGGAGTTCTTCTTCAGATCCTCGACTACTGCCTCGACGGCGCGATCGACGCCGCGTTTGAGGTCCATCGGGTTCATCCCCGCCGCGACGCCCTTGGCACCTTCCCTTACGATTGCGTGAGCGAGGATCGTCGCGGTGGTGGTGCCATCGCCGGCTTGCTCGGAGGTCTTTGAGGCAACCTCTCGCACCATCTGCGCGCCCATGTTCTCGAACTTGTTCTCAAGCTCGATCTCCTTGGCGACGGTGACACCGTCCTTGGTGACGCGCGGCGCGCCGAACGACTTATCGAGCACGACATTGCGGCCTTTGGGGCCGAGTGTTACGCGCACCGCGTCGGCGAGAATGTCGATCCCGTGCATCATTTTGTCACGGGCATCGACCGAGAATTTCACTTCCTTGGCAGCCATGTCGTACTCCTGAAGGTTTGATTGCGTTGCTTCGTTGCTCGGCAGCTCGGCTGTTTTTCTGCGAAACCAGCCCAGAGGGTTCAGCGCGAGGACGAGACGCTCCGTGACCGAAGGATCAGGCGGCCTTTCTTGCGCCTCCAGCTTCCACCAGCACCCCCATCAAATCGCTTTCCTTCATGATCATGTACTCGACGCCGTCGATCTTGACTTCGGTCCCCGACCACTTGCCGAACAGCACCCGGTCGCCGACCTTGACGTCGATAGGGATGAGCTTGCCGCTCTCATCGCGACCACCCGGGCCGACGGCAATGACCTCTCCTTCCTGAGGTTTTTCCTTCGCGGTATCCGGAATGATGATGCCGCCGCTGGTCTTCTCTTCAGCTTCGATCCGCTTGATGACGACGCGATCGTGAAGTGGACGGAATTTCATTGCTGTCCTCCTAAGTAGCTCAGTTGTTTTTTGATTTTTGAGAGGCGAGACGGGAATGTCCTCCCCCGCCTGCGGAACATTAAGCGCCTCCAACCGCAGGACAAGAGGTCTCGCAAGATTTTTTTCGATTCCAAATGACAGCGATCGACACAAGATTGCTACTGGTGTTTGAGACACTTCTCCGAGAAGGACAACCAATCTCGGCTGTCCCAAGCAGGGAGTTTCCGTCGATGTGCGACTACAGTCTGCACCATGTGGCGTCCCGACCCGCAAAGGTCGGAGACAAACTCGTAACGACGCAGTTCAACCACTCGATCACGCGCGGTTTTGCCGCCGTGGGAGAACCAAACGTAGCGGTGTGCCTCCTCCCCGGCACGGAGGTTGCGTTCGAGAAGGAGATCGAGTTCGAGCGTGGGTTTGGTCTTTTCTCAAGCTGGACACGTCAAAAGAGAATTGGCGACAAGGTAGCCCGCTTCCGGCAGCTGAACGCGGACAAGCCGAACATGCATCACGATGCACTAGAATTTCCTGACGGAGGAATCTTGTTGGTCACTCGGCTCTGTGAGGGTCAACACGCAAGGGTGCTGCAGTTGCCGGCCTCGCCGCATAGCGTGAAGGATGAAGCGGAGCGGAAGCACGCTGCTGTCGTCGGCTAAGCCTCGACGATCAGGGCGGCAGCGAGGGCTTGGGTGTTCGGGTCGGGAATTGATGCCGGACTGGCCGCTCGCTGTCGCCAGGAGTGTATGCCGAGCGAGGGGACTTCTCACGCAGCGTCAAGCTCAACATATCTGGAGCCAGCGAATCTTTTGTTGCTCGGTTGTTGGCCGACTTGCCGCGTCTTATCGGTGGCGGCATAGTTGGCAGCATGCCATCGAATCGCACGCAGCAACAGACGGCGGATTTGTTTCGTGCGTCGGATCAATCAACAACAACGGAAGAATCGCCCGAACGGCGGCAGCCACAAGAACCCAATGTCGCGTTGACACGAGGCCAGGTCAATGCGGTGCGAGCAGCCTTCAAGGCGGGAATCACACCTTCCCGCATAGCGAGACAGTTCGGCATCTCCCAGTCCGACGTGCGCAAGGTGCTGGCGTCGGAATCTCGAAGGGCTGGAAAAGGCAGGTAATATCTCGCCCGCAGGAAACGCGCTTGCAGGACCTACGCGTCGGCTGACGGAAACTTGATCGGCCAACGTCAGCTGATCATTTTGTACGGTAGATCGCAGCCCTAGGGGGAATCAGATGCGCTCGATGAAATCTCTCCAACGCGCTGCCGTAGCCGCCGTTGTGCTTGCCGTGACGAGTTTCGGGACCGGCAGCCCTGCAGATCCCGTCCCATCGGGGTGGGAAGCAAACAACATGGAGCCCATCGGATATAGCCGCCTTGAGAACCGCAAAGGCGCCTTCAAGATGGCGATCAAGAAGGTGAACGGCCGATGGTATCTCTACATGGGGCATCTCTGGCATTACGGCTGGAGCATCGTGGACGTCACCGATCCGAGGGAGCCAAAATTCCTGAAGACCGTCCCGGGTCCGGGAAACACCTGGACCATTCAGATGACGCTGCACGACAACATAATGATAACGGCGCTCGAGAAATCATCGCTTGCTTGGGGTGCCGATCCGAACAAGCCGAACGAGGAAGGCATCCTCATCTGGGACATCAGCGATCCGGTAAACCCTCGGCAGCTCTCGCACTGGAAGACGGGGGCGACCGGGACGCACCGCAACTCGTATCCGGGCGGCAAGTATGCATATTTGTCGGCGGCCGTGCCGGGCTTCAGCTCGAATATTTTCGTGATTCTCGACATCAGCGATCCGGCGCATCCGAAGGAGGCTGGTCGCTGGTGGATGCCGGGACAAAAGGCGGGCGAGGCCAAACCGGAGGGGCCGGAGGGATTTCATGGACCGGCCAATATCAGCCCGGACGGCAAGATGGCATCTATGGCTTATTCGCCGGCAGTGGTGAATCTCGACATTAGCGACGCCGCCAACCCGAAGCTCATCGGTAAGCTTACGTTCAGCCCGCCGTTCGTGGCGGTCGGGGCGCCGTCGCTGCATTCAGTTCTGCCGCTGTGGGATCGCAATTTGCTGTATGTGAACTCCGAAGAAATCGCCGAACGCTGCAACGAGGCGCTCAACTTCGCAGGCCTGATCGACAACCGGAATCCGGCGCGGCCGCGGCTGATCTCGCTGTTTCCGGTGCCAATTCCGCCGAAGGGCGCCCCATACAAAAATTTCTGCGAGAAGGGCGGCCGGTTCGGCCCGCATAACATCAATCAGGAGATCCACCTTCCCGACGTCGAAAAGCCGGGCAATCTGATTTACCTGACTTATTTCAACGCCGGGCTGCGCATCTACGACATCAAGGATCCGCTGCTGCCGATGGAGGGCGGATGGTTCATTCCGCCGCAGCCGAGCGAGCGTGCCGGCCCGCTGCCGCGCGACCTTGTGACCCAGACCGAGGATGTACTCGTCGACACCCGTGGTTACATCTACGTGACCGACAAGCAGTGGGGCGTATGGATCCTGCGCTATAGGGGTCCGGATCAGCCCGCCCCGACGGATAAATGAATGATGCAGTCACTAAGCAAAATTATCACGGAAATTCCGATCGCTTAATTGTCCCGGACGGGGTTGGCGATCGAAGTTCGCTTTTCGGAACCCCCGCCCTGCGCAGTGAAAATTTCGCAAACCGTGTGCGGAGATGGTGCTCCCGGCCCGGCGGAGAAACTTTCACGCCCGGCAAAACAACCCCCCGGTCGATTATAGGCTGAGACGATGGCGGACGCGACGAACCTGCATCGGAAACCATTGGCCGCCATTCGGTGCCGCGATGCCGCGCGCGTTGAGATCGGTTGCGATCCATGGGAGAGCTCGCTGGCGACACCTGAGCGCGGGCACGGCGACGTCAGCCTACTGCTGCTCGATGCCGGCGTCGCAGATCACCCTGGTCCAACGCTCCGTCTCTTCCTTCTTGAGCTGCGCCATGTCCGCCGGGCTGCCGCCACCGGGCAGAAGATGCAGTTGCCGGTATCGTTCCTTGACCTCCGGCTCGTCGAGCGTCGCGTTAACGGCCCGGTTGAGCTTGGCAATGATGGCAGCAGGTGTTTTCGGTGGCGCGCTGATGGCGTTCCAGGTATCCGAGAGGAACCCCGGGACACCCGCTTCGATCACGGTGGGAATGTCGGGCAGGTCGTCGAGCCTACGCTCGGTTGCGACCGCGAGGATCCTGGCCTTTCCCCCGGTGTGGAGCTTGTAGGCCGTGGCAAGTTCCGTGATCATGCATCCACCTGCCCGCCGATGAGGTCGTTAAGCGCCGGACCCGTGCCGCGATAGGGGACATGCACCATCCTGGCGCCGAGCAGCTGTGAGAACTGCTCGCCGCTCAGATGCGAGGTTGTGCCGGGACCCTGGGATACGAAGGTGACCCCGCCGGGATGGGCTTTGGCATAGACAATGAATTCGGCCACGGTCTTCGCCGGGAAGTCCTGACGCACCAGCAGCAGGTTGGGAATCTTCGATAGGACCGCCACCGATTCCAGCGCAGCCGGGTCGAAATTGAGCTTCTTGTAGAGCGCGATGTTGCTGGTGATCGGCGAGGGCTGGGACGCGAGCAGGGTATAGCCGTCGGGGTCGGCGGTATAGACCGCCTCTGCCGCGATATTGCCGCCCCCGCCGCCGCGGTCCTCGATGACGAAGGGCTGGCCAAGCTTCTCCTGGAGCGCCGCGCCGATGATGCGGGTCACCGTGTCGACCCCGCCTCCGGCCGATGTGCTCACGATGATGCGCACGGGGTGATTGGGGTAGTCGGCCGCCGGGTCCGGCTGCGCCAGGGCGGGCGAGGCAAGGGCGCACAGGGCGGCGAGGAGAGCAAGGCGTTGGATCAGCATTGCGCCGATGTAGGCCGCATCGCTCCCGCGGGCAACGCGGCACAATGGCTGTGCGAGGGTCCATACCCCCCTGAAAGGGGGAGGTCACCAGCATTGCATGGCGAATAGTGACTTATAGTATCCCAAACTAGCGCGACTTCGCCCACTGATCGTGGGCTGGTCGACCCTTGTGGTGCCGATTAGGGATGCGTAATGATTCAGTCCCGTACCACCATCTGGTGCCGGGCTGCTACGTCCAGTACGACCCAGTTTCTCCCGGGAGTTGCCCGAGGCCATGCGGCAGCGGGATCATTGATGGCCTTGGGCAATGAGGGGGAGATTTGCGGTCGACCAGCCCACGATCACTGGATGAACTCGCCTAGCTCCGGACAGCATACAGCCACTATTCGCCTGTGATGATTGCACCCTTTCGTCGGGTCGGCGATGCGCTTTTTTTCTGACCTTCTGCCGGCGGGTGTGAATGTCCATGCCGTCGAGGCGGCGTCGGCAGGGTCGGTCGCCATCAGCCGACCTCGAAATGGTTCGGGCGATACGGGGTGTTACTCCCGCTCTTTCGGCTTGTCGGCGCCTTTTGCATCGCCGCCTTATGGAGAGTGAAAAGCCTACTGCGTCACCGCAGCGATCGCCCGAAACTCACGGATAGGTCATTTGACCTTGAGATTCACCGCAGATGTTTTGCCGCGGTTCTCTTCGATCTCATACTCGATGTGCTGCCCTTCATTGAGCGTGCTCAGTCCAGCGCGCTCGACCGCAGAGACGTGGACGAACACGTCCCTGCCGCCCCCCTGCGGCTGAATGAATCCATAGCCCTTGGTCGGATTGAACCACTTCACCGTGCCGCGCGCCATTGTCGATCTCCCAACTGAGGGTCCGCGATATTATTCTGATCGGCGGCTTGCCTGCCAATGCGGCAACGGAGTTGTGCACATCTGGATTTCGGTGCGAGCGACCCGACTGGTCGCCTCATAAGAACAAGGGGCGGCCGTAGGCGCGCTCGTGTTAACCGACAAGGTGCGGCATCATCTCGCAAGAGGAACAAGCAGATGGCGACCGTGACAAATCTGCCGGAAATCCGGAAAGATAGACTCCACGTACTGACAAACATGTTGGCGCACGCAAGGATATTCGTTCCGGGCGACCTAGCATTATATACCGAGTGGCGGAGCAAAACTCACGCTGCTATCGAGGTAGCGGCAAGCGAAAGTGGATTGACTGCGGAGGAGGGTCTCTCCCTTGATATGGCCGAGCGCATCGAGAAGCTCTTTTTGCCCGTAGAAAAGCCAACGCTGCCCCGGCGGAGGCCGTAGGACGCGTTATTTCCGTTTTTTTGGATCGCGATAAGGTCCGGTCACCCAAACGCCTTCTAGGGCTTCCTGTTGACCCGGCGCTTACCCCAGCTCGGCATTTTCAAGTAACTATTTCACTTTGTTGGCGAAACCAGCCCACGATCGCACAACGACGAATCATCGGATCGTCGGCCGCGGGCGAAGAAGCGCCGTCCCATCGGCAGCAATCAGCGCGCGGCAAAGGCCCGCGCGAGAGCGACGAAGCCTTCGACCGGGACATCCTCGGCCCGGGCGGTCGGCTCGATCCTCGCCGCGTCGAGCAACGCCGACGGATCGGTGCCGAGCGATTTGAGGCTCTGGCGCAGCATCTTGCGGCGCTGGCCGAACGCGGCTTCAGTCACCCGCTCGAGCGCGCGGCGCTCGCAGACCAGCGGATTTTCGCGCGGCACCAGCTCCACAACGGACGACGTCACTTTTGGTGGCGGCACGAAGGCGCTGGCAGCGACGTCGAAGCGGATGCGCGCTTGGCAACGCCAGCCAACGAGGACGGAAAGGCGTCCGTAGCTCTTGCAGCCGGGGGCGGCGACGACGCGTTCGGCGACCTCGCGCTGGAACATCAGCACGAGCCGGTCGTACCAGGACGGCCACGGCTCGAGCGTGAGCCAGCAGACCAAGAGCGCAGTGGCAATGTTGTAGGGCAGGTTCGCAACGACGCGCGCGGGCGCGCTGGCGAGGAGCGGACGCGGATCGAAGTTGAGGGCATCGCCGGCAACGATCCTGAGGCGTCCTGGATACCGCGCAGCGATTTCGTCGAGCGCCGCGATCGCGCGGTCGTCGCGTTCGACCGCGATCACCCGGCGCGCGCCTGCGGCGAGAAGCGCACGGGTTAGCCCGCCCGGCCCGGGACCGATCTCGACGGCGTCCACGCCCTCGAGCGGACCCGCCGTGCGCGCGATGCGAGCGGTGAGGTTGAGATCGAGAAGAAAATTCTGGCCGAGCGACTTCTTGGCTCTGAGACCGTGTCGGCGGATCACCTCGCGGAGCGGCGGAAGATCATCGACGGCGCTCATGCGCGAAGCGCGACTGGACGCGAGTGGGATCGGGACGAAAGCCTCGCGGCAAGCTGAAGAGCAGCGATCAGGCTCGTGGGATCGGCGCGGCCGGTGCCGGCGATATCGAAGGCGGTGCCGTGATCGGGCGAGGTGCGCACGAACGGCAAGCCGAGCGTCACGTTGACCGCATGATCGAAAGCCAGCGTCTTGATCGGGATCAGCGCCTGGTCGTGATACATCGCGAGCGCCACGTCGTAGCTCGCGCGCGCGGCCTGATGGAACAGCGAATCCGCGGGCAACGGGCCGCGCGCATCGATGCCCTCGGCCTTGAGACGTTCGACGGCGGGACGTACCAGGGTGAGATCCTCGTCGCCGAGCGCGCCATCTTCGCCCGCATGCGGATTGAGGCCGGCGATGGCAAGGCGCGGACGCGCGATGCCGAAGCGCTCATGCAGGTCGCGCGCGACGATGCGGCCGGTCTCGACCACGAGGTCTGCGGTGAGTTTGGCGACGACGTCCTTGAGCGGAAGGTGGATGGTGACCGGCACCACCGCGAGCTCGGGTGACCACAGCATCATCACCGGCCGGACAGCCGCGCCGGTCGATTCCTCGACCAGCTTACCGAGATATTCGGTGTGTCCGGGCTCGGGAAAGCCCGAGCGATAGAGAACGTTCTTGGCGACCGGATTGGTCACGATCGCGGCCGCCGCTCCGGCGCGCACATCGGCCACCCCGCGGCGAATGGCCGCAAGCGCCGCCGGCGCGCTCGATTGATCCGGACGGCCCGGTTCTGCGCTGACCGCCACGCCGATGTCGACGACCGGTAGCGCGGTCTTGAAAGCCGTCCAGGCCGCCGCCGGCTCGACCACTGCGATGGTCAAGTCGGGCGCGATCCGCCGCGCGCGTTGCGCGACAAATGTCGGATCGGCGAGGAAATAGAAGGGTGTGAGGTTGAGCTCGGCGCGCCGGCGCCACGCCGCCAAGGTGATGTCGGGTCCGATCCCGGCCGGCTCGCCCAGCGTCAGCGCCAAAGGCCGTGCCATTACGCTTAGCCTTACTTGTATTCGAACATCGCGCCGCGACGTAGCTCTTGCAAATATTGCTTGGAACGCTGCTCGTAGCGCTCGGCCATGATGGTGTCACGGGCCTGGCGCCGAACCAAGGTGTTGTCGGCCGCCGACTCTTTCTTGGCGCAGATCGCGAACATCTCGACTCCGAACTTGGTGACTTCGGGCGGCGTCAATCGGCCGACCTCGATGCCGTCGAGCACTTTGCGCAGTTCCGCCGGAATGTCAGCCGAGCTGCGAATGACCTGCTCGCGCACGGCGACATCCTTGAGGGCGCGGGCAAAGGTAATGCCGTCATCGCAACCCTGAAAACGGCTGCGCAGAGCTTCCGCCTCGCGCTTGCGCCCCTCGACGAATGTCTCGGGCGATCCGGCCGGGATGAAGAAAAGGATCGGGCGTAAGGTGTAGTCATAGCTGACGCTATCGTTGGATTTCGATTCCACCGCCAGAAGATCCTTGTCGCCGATCTGCAGGCTCGACTGGTATCGCCCGCGCACGAGTTGCGACCAAGTGATATCGGCCTTGATGCGCGCCTTGAGCGTGGCGGTGTTGACCCCCGACTTGGCGAGCTGGTCGGTCAATTGGTCGGGCGTCATTCGCATGCGGCTCGCCATCGAGGCAAAGGCGGCATCGACTTCGGAACTGGGTATTTCCAGTCCGAGCTTTTTGGCCTCGCGCACCTTGAGCTTCTCGTTGATCAGCTCATCGAGGGTCTCTTGGCGCGCAGGAGCCTTGTGCGTCGATAACTGATTGAGCTTGCTGCGCTGCTCGATGTCGAGTGCCGTGATCGGCTCGCCGTTGACGATGACCACCACCTGCTGGGCGTTGGCGGCGGTTGCCAGCAGCGACGCGCCGAATACGAGCATTACGGCGGTCACCAGTTTGCGGCAGGTCGTGAACCTCTCGTACATCATGGCTTCGTCCGCTTCCTCGCCCATGAGAGCCGGCACCCTGCTTGTCGCTCGCGCGCCGTGATCCTTCTCCAGTCCAGCCGTTCTCCTCGACGCGCGCGCGGCTAATGCGTGCTGCCGAACACCCCGGGGGTGATGGTGGGTTGCCCCGCGGTCTGGGTGCTCGTAGTGCCGCCAAGCGTGCGCAAGGTGAGCTGCATCATATAGCTGTGGTTGACCGTCACGCTGCCGCTATACGCATAGCTTGTAATGTAGTTCAGGGCCAAGATGAGGCAGTCGTCGATGTATCCGAGACCGACCTGGGTCTGAGTGACCGACTTGTGGTGAATGTCGTACCCCGCTGCGCCCAGTAGCACCCAGTTCGGGTTGATCTTGAACCGCGCGCTGCCGAGGATGCCCTCACGGCGTTCGAGGAACCCGATCAACGGTTGGGCGGCATAGTTGCCGTACATGATCATGGTCGTCCAGCGGCCGAAGTTGGCAGTGGTCTCTAGCTCGGTGCGCTGAAGCGTGAAGTCATCCTCGGCGAAACGGAAGCGCGAGGTGAAGGTCAGCAGCGAGTTCGGCTGGTACGACGCGCGCGCCACGTAGTCCGACTGCCTGCTATCGAGGCCGCTATCGAGGCCGGTATTGGTCGTGCCGCCGAGCGTAAAGGAGTTCAGTCCGTAGATCTGGTAGGACTGGCCGAACAGAACGTTGACGTTTCCGCCCTGATTGAATTGGGCGGTATATTGGATGCCCGCGTTCGCCCGGCCGCCGCCTTCGACGCGGTCCCAGCCGGAAAACTTGTTCACTTTGAACAGATTCGAATCGTCGAAAATCAGGCTTTGCGCATCCTCATTGGGGAACGAGCCGACGAAGGTCTCGTTCGGCCGGAAGATAAGCTGGCCGATCGGCTCCAGCGTCTGCGTGCCCCAGGACTGCACGTTGATGAGCGGATAGCGGTATTCGAGGCCGGCGACCGGCATGACGCGCCCGACGTCGCTCTGGCCGACATTGATGAAATTGGCCACACCTACCTGATTGGAGATGTTCATGTCGGCAAAATCCGCGCGGACGCCGAAGAAGGGGGTGAACATCTGGCCCCAGGAGTCGATGATGGTGTGCTTCCAATTCCACTCGGTGGATGCACGGGTGTAATTGCCGGGGACGCCGCGCAGCAGGCAATTGTTCGAGTTGATCAGCGCTGGATCGGCGGTCTGGGCGCAGAGCGCGCCGTTGAGCGCCGCCTGCGAAATCGCGTCGAAGTTGGCGGTCTCGCGGGAGATGCTGGTCAAGTTGTTGTGGAAGCTGAGTTCGCCGCCGAATATCGGGCTGTTGAAGACATAGTCATGATCGATCACCGGGTGCACGACGGGCAGTTGGCTTTGGTTGTCCACAGGTGAGAGGCCATAGAAGTAGAGCGCCCGCGCGTCAAAGTAGCTGCGGTCGCCGCGACCCGCGAGGTAGATTTGCGATAATGCGTAATCCACGCTGACATTGAGGAAATTGGTCGGAATTTGCAGGTTTCGGATCAGGCCGTAATCGTAGAGGTAGTTCTTGTCCGACAGCAGCGTCCCGTTCCAGCCCCACACCCATTTGTCGGAGATGTTGAACTGCCCCGCTGTGTCCACGCTGTAGCGCCAGTCGAGAAAACCCGGCGTGTTCACGAACGCATCCTTGTCGAGCTGAAAAATGCCTGTGGCGCGAATGCTATAGGCGCCGTCGACCAGCCGTTGGCGCCACTCGCCTTGCAGCAAGGGGCCCTGCTTGGTGGTGATCATGGGCGCGAAAGTAACGTCATAATCGGGCGCGAGCGCCCAATAGTAGGGGACCGTGACCCCGAAGCCGTAGACCGAGCTGGTGCTGTAGTTTGGCGTGAGCACGCCGGTCTTGCGCTTCACCGTCGGATCGGGCGCCGACATGTAGGGCATGTAAGCCAATGGGACGCCGAGAAATTCGAGTCGGGCGTCCTCGAAATACAGCATCTTCTCGTCTTGATCGTGGATGATCCGCGCCGCCTTCACCTGCCATTTCGGCGGTTTCCTGGGATCCTCCACGCACGGCTCGCAGGCGGTATAGACGCCGTTGTGGAACACGGTGAAATTGCCCGTACGCTCCGCGCGCGGCGCGGCGAAGCGAGTCTGCTCGGGCGCGTCTAGTCTGAGGGAATCCACGAAGCCGTCGCGATAGTCGTCGCTGAGGTCCATGATTTCGCCGCGAGTGACCGTGCCGTCACCCTCGGTCAACACCACATTTCCTTCGGCATGCAGGCGCTTGGTTTTCTGGTCGTAGATCACCCGGTCGGCTTCGAGCGTGGAATTGCCAAAATACAGCTGCACGTTGCCGACCGCCGACACGCGCTCGTTGGTGTAGTCGTAGTTGATCTCCTCGGCGCGAACGAGCATCTGCTCTTGCGAACGTTCGGCCCTGACGGGCGGCTTCGGCCGCGGCGGGAATGCCAGCAACTGGGCCAGTGCCGGCGACACGCCGGCCGAGCCGGCGACGACCGTGACGGCGGCCGCAAAAACGACCAACGCCGCCCACCACGTGCGGCGGCGCGACAGGCGCGAATGGGCAGCAGGCCGCGCCATCACCCGTCCTCCTGGTAGAGGAGCGCAATCAGGCCCGTCACGCTGCCGACGGCGGGAGGCAATCCTGCCGCCGCCAGCGGGCCCATCAGTCCGGCTTTGCTCAAGTCTCCGGTGACCTTCGACAAGATGTAGAGCAGAAAGCCCGCGCCGATGCCGCCCAGCACGATCTTCTGCACGCCCCCGAAGCGGAAGAAACGCAAACTGACCGCCGCGGCCAGAAGCACCATCGCCACGAGATAGAAGGGCTGTGCCAACAGTTGATAATATTGCAGTCGATAACCGGAGGCGGCCAAGCCTGCGCTTTCGGCGTGATCGATATACGACGACAGTTGCCAGAACGGGACGGTCTCGGGCGTGGCGAAGCTTTCTCCAACCTGCACCGGCGTCAGGGTGGTCTGGAGCAGGAAAGTCTCGCGATCCGACGGCGCTGTTCCACTGGCGTAAAATCTGGGTTCTTCGAGCCGCCAGTATCCCGATTCGAGCGTCGCGCTCTTGGCTTCAATGCGGTCACGGAAGTGGCCGGCGGCGTCGAAGCGGAAAACGCTCACGCCGCCCAATTCGATTCCCTGTTGGCGGCTCGTCTTCGCGTTGATGACCGACTGGCCGTCCTCGCTGCGTTGGCGTAGCCAGAATCCGCGTCCGGTGTTGCGGAAGCCGCTGTCGCGGCCGGACAGATCGGCTTCAAGGCGCGTCGAATGCTCGCGCAAGTTCGCCGAGATCGGATTATAGACCGTCGTCAAGACGAGACCGATCAAGCTGGCGATGACGAGGGCGGGTGCGATGAATTGCCAAGCTGAAATCCCCGCCGCCCGCGCGACCACGAGTTCCAACCGACGCGACAAATTCAAATAGCAGAACATCGCGCCGACCAGGACTGCGAAAGGCATCACGCGCTCGGTGATGAAGGGCACGCGAAAGAGCGTGATCTGGGCGATGAGCAAAGCGGAGACGTCCTTGATATCCGCGGAGCGCCGCAGCAATTCGAGAAAATCGATCATCGCGGTCAGCACCAACGTCCCCGCGAACACGGCAAGCACCGCCGAAAGGAAGCGCCACCCGAAGTATCGCGAGAGCGTCCCGGTGATCATGGCGCTTGTCCCATCAGGGCGTTGGTGCGCTGAGCAATGCGCTCCATGATCGCGGTGATTGCATTGGCGACGAAGGCCGGCGGCTCGATGATGACGCCGCGCGAAATGGCGATATAGCCGAGCACGAACGCCGCGGTCAGAGCGAGGTAGGGAAGCGCCAGGACAATCGGCGTGTGCACTCCCGCGATCATGCCCACGAAGCCCAATCCTCGCAGCGCCGCCACCACGCTGATCGCGCCCATGAGCGACATGGTGCGATTCTGCCGCGTCGTGCGCGGCGCGCCGAGGTAGGCGTAGGTCATCACCACGAAGGCGAGGGGGTAGAGGGGCGCCGTGATGCGGTCGTGAAATTCGGCACGGATTTGATCCGGCTCGTCGGAAAACGTCATGTTGGTCAGCGCAGGATTATAAAGCTCCCACAGATACCGTTCCCGCACCGAATATTTCAGGCTCTGGTTGCTGTTCGAGAGCCAGGACAGGTCGAACCCGTAACTGTTGAACAGTACCAGCGCGGGATCGCGCTGCCCGGTCTCGTGCCGCTGCACGCTGCCGTTCTCGAGCACGAGAAACAGGCCGCGCTCGTTTTTCACGATGTCGCCCTGCTCGGCCAGGATGCTGGCTCGTTCCTTCGGGTCACGCTGATCGTCGATGAAGATGCCGAGCAATTGTCCGTTGGGCCGCCGCTCGCGAATGTGGAGCGTAAGCCGCTCTTCCAATTTGATGAAACGGCCGGGCTGCACGATGTTGGAGACCAGGTCGGCGCGAACTTCGGTCGCCCAGCGGCGCAGCTCGCGCAGTCCCCACGGCGAGACATAGGTGCTGATCGCTGCAACAAGCAGGGAGACGACGATGCCGGCCGCCAGGAAGGGGCGGAAGAGAACCCATGGCGGCATTCCGGCCGCATTCATCACGATGAGTTCGGAATCGTTGCCCAGCTTGTTGAGCACGTGCGCCACCGCAATCATCAGTGCGATCGGCGCGATGATCAGGACGAGCAGCGGAATGATAAGGCCGGTGATGCCGATGAAGACGAAGATGCTTTGGCCCTGATTCGTCATCAGGTCGATGTCGCGCATCGCCTGCGTGATCCACATGAGCGCGGTCACGCTGGCGCAAATGACCAGGAACGCACCAAGCGTGGTGCGAAAAATATACCGGCCGATGGACCCCATTACGCGTCCCCGCTCGCGGCAAAACGTCGGTGCGCCGGGCCCCCGATGCCCGCAACGGCGCGCCGATGCTATACCCGCCCCTTTTTACCCTCTATTTGATCCGGCAACAAAGTGGCTTGGCCAAGGCAAAGCCTTTGAGTATGCACAACAAAACGTTAATCTGGATCGTGTGTCGCGGCGGCCACAGGCGCGGGCGAAAGAAAGCCCCTGCGAGCCCTCGCCGGGCCGGCCTGAGAGGAGTGCTTTGAAGTGCTTTCGAGGGCGGCCCAACTACGCGTGCTCCGGCCTTCCACCTAGCCGTTTCGACCCTGATCGGCGGTGCCGGCGGGGTGCGAAAAACGCCCCATTTCACGTCTTTGTGCGCGTACTCGCAGGTAAGTTCGCGCAATCGGCGCAAGCTTGATTGCGTCCGCAAAAGCGGCTTCCACTTTGCAGCGAATCGAGAGGAGGGGCCTCATGTCCGGCCGCCTGAAGCTTGAATTTGCTCCCCTTGCCGCGCCCGCCAAGGGTGTTCTTGTCCTGTTCTGTGAGGACGGGGTCAAATTCGGGTCCGCCGCGCGCCGCGCGCTCGCGCCGACCGGCGATCTGGTGAAGCGGGCGGCCGCGGCCGATCGGTTCAAGGGCAAGAATGCCTCGACGCTCGACCTCGTCGCGCCGCCCGGGCTCGACCTGTCGCGTCTTGTGATCGTGGGCGTCGGCAAGGCCCGCGACCTCAAGGCTCAGGATTTCGTCAAGCTCGGCGGCATCGCCATGGGCAAGATCCCGGCGGCGGCGAGCGAGGCCACCCTGATCGCCGACCTGCCCGGGGGCGCGGTCAAGCCCGAGCGGGCCGCCGACATGGCGCTCGGCGTGCAACTGCGCGCCTATGCCTTCGAGCGTTACAAGACCAAGCGCAAGGACGACGAGGAGAAGGCGACCAAGGTCAAGATCACGATCGCGGTTGCGGGCGTTGCGGCGGTGGAGAAGGCGTTTGCCGCGCGCGCCGCCGTCGCCGACGGCGTGGCGATTGCGCGCGATCTCGTCAATGAACCGGCCAACGTGCTCTACCCGGAAGA
>Ga0306925_10002884_pt1 | contig 14978 bp, 14 predicted proteins | sample flu12Cox44000176_FD_203755 | JGI IMG/M metagenome (GOLD analysis project Ga0306925, IMG submission 203755) | Lab enrichment of tropical soil microbial communities from Luquillo Experimental Forest, Puerto Rico - flux8day.12C.oxic.44.000.176 (v2)... | ecosystem: Environmental > Terrestrial >... | reverse complement strand
AGCGGCGGCTCGAACGCCGCCTGATTGACGAATACGACGCGGTCGTTGACGAAATCCTCGCGAGCCTGTCGCCGGCAAATCACGAGATCGCGGTCGAGCTGGCGGGTTTGCCGCTCGAGATCCGCGGGTTCGGCCATGTCAAGGCAGCCAATCTCGCACAGGTCAAAGCGCGTCAGGAGGCGCTTCTCGTTCACTTTCGCGCGCCGCCACCCCACGCTGTCGCCGCCGAGTAGGCAACCACCCTTACCTCGGTCATCCCGCCTCGAAAGGGAGTGCGATAAAGCGGGTGTTGCCCTCGCGCTCCACTCGCAGGAGCGCATTCTTGCGTCCGCTCTTTTTGGCGGCGGCGACTTTTTGCTGCATTTCTTCGAGCGACCTCACCGCATCATGGCCGACAGCGACGACGAGATCCCCAGGGCGCAGCCCCTGCGCCGCTCCGGGGCTGTTTTGCGGGACCTCGGTGATAACGACACCTTTTGCCGTCTCGGGTAGCGAAAACTGCTTGCGGAGCTCAGCTGTCAGCTTGGTGAGCTTGAGGCCAAGCGCATCGATGCTCGGGGGCGGTTTCGGCTTTTCCGGCTCCGGCGGTGGTGGAGCGGGCCGGTTGGGGTTCAATGCCGCGACCTTGATCTCGACCTCCTGATCCTTGCCATCCCGCCACACCGACAGTTTGACCACCGTCTCCGGCGCCGTATCGGCTACAAGGCGCGGCAGTTGCCGGCTCCGCTCTATCGGTTTGCCGTCAAAGGCAAGGATCACGTCACCGGGTTGCAGCTTCGCTTGCGCCGCGGGGCTTGCGGCATCGATGGCTCCGATCATCGCGCCACGGCTTTTGTCGAGCCCGACCGCCTCCGCGATGTCGTCAGTAACCGGTTGGATGCGTGCGCCAATCCAGCCGCGCTCAACTTTACCGGTTGCTTTCAGCTGATCGATGATCGGGCGCGCGAATGCTGAGGGGATCGCGAAACCAATGCCTATCGAGCCGCCCGACGGCGAAAAAATTGCCGTATTGATGCCGATCACTTCACCCGAGAGGTTGAACATCGGTCCACCGGAATTACCGCGGTTGATCGACGCGTCGGTCTGCAAAAAATCGTCATACGGGCCGGAATGAATATCGCGCGCGGTAGCTGAGATGATGCCCGACGTCACCGTGCCGCCGAGGCCGAAGGGGTTGCCGATCGCGAGCACCCAGTCTCCGACCCTGGCCTTTGTTGAATCCCCCCACGAGGCCGCCGGCAGCAGCGCCTTCGGCTCGACCTTGAGCAGCGCGAGGTCAGTCACCGCGTCGCGACCTATGACCTCGGCCTGCAGAGTCGTATCGTCGGACAAGGTCACGGTGATCTGCTCGGCGTTGGCAATCACATGGTTGTTTGTGACAATGAGCCCCGAGGGATCGACGATGAACCCTGAGCCCAAGGAAGCGACTCGCGACGGCGGTGGATTAGGGCCACCCGGCGCGCCCTTCTCACCGAAAAAGTCGCGAAAGAATTCGTCGAGCGGGGCCCCCGGCCCTGGCAGCTGTGCCTCCGGCCCACCCTTGGGGCTCGGCGACGCGCTGGCTTGCGTCGTCGAAACGTTGACGACGACCCCAACCAATTTTGCCGCCAGCTGTGCGAAGACTTCCGCAAAGGGAATCGCTTCGGGCAGGTCGGCTCCGCTCGGCACTGCCGCCAACAGCAACGACATTGTCAACGCCACAAGAATGGCGCTCCGGCAGCCCAACGACGTCACCCAACATCTCCTCCGCGCAGGCGCTGACGCCCCGAAGCTTCGCGCTGGCGTTTCCCGGGCGCTCGATATGAAATGGCCGCGAGCTTGGCAAGACGGAATAAAAGCGTGAGGGACCTAGATCGAGCGGCAGCTAGAGAGATCCTGAGAGCCTTGTTCGACGCGGCGGTCGCTGCGGCAGACCCTTTCGAGGCGATCGCGCGGCGAATTCCCGCGCCGGTGGCGGGGCGCACCGTGGTGGTTGGCGCCGGGAAGGCCTCAGCCGCGATGGCGCGCGGGTTCGAGACCGCCTGGTCAGGTCGGCTCGAAGGACTTGTCGTCACTCGTTACGGCCATCGCGTGCCCTGCGATCAGGTCGAAATTGTTGAGGCGGCCCACCCCGTGCCCGACGCCGCGGGTCAGAGGGTGGCGAGTTGTATGCTCGAGTTGGCCCGCAGTCTGGGGCCGGAAGATCAACTCGTCTTTCTCGCTTCGGGCGGAGGCTCGGCACTGCTCTCCCTGCCAGCGCCGGGGCTCACGCTCGCCGACAAGCAAGAGGTCACGCACGGGCTCCTGAAATCGGGTGCCACCATCACCGAGATAAACACGGTCCGCAAGCATCTCTCGGCGATCAAGGGCGGCAGGCTCGCTGCCGCCGCCGCCCCGGCGCGGATCGTCACCCTCGCGATCTCCGATGTACCGGGCGACGACCCGGCGGTGATCGCCTCTGGTCCTACGGTGCCCGACCCCACCACCTTCGCCGACGCCCGTGTTGTGCTCGAGAAGTATCGCATCGCTGCACCAAAAGCCGTGGTGTCGCATCTCTCGGCCGGGATCAAGGAAACACCGAAGCCCGGTGATCCGGTATTTGAGCGGGCAAAGTTCGATCTGGTTGCCAGCCCGCAAGGATCGCTCCAGACTGCCGCTGCGGTCGCGATGCGGCGGGAAATCGTTCCAATCGTTCTCAGCGACCGGATCGAGGGCGAAGCCCGTCAGGTTGGGCTGGTCCATGCCGGGATCGCGCTACAGATCCGGGCTGGGAAGTTTCGAGTGGGCGAGTGCTTCGTGTCACCCCCGGCCGTGCTTTTATCCGGGGGCGAAACCACTGTAACGGTCACTGGAAAGGGCCGAGGCGGGCGCAATGTCGAGTTCCTGCTCGCCCTCACACTGGCGCTCAACGGCGCCGACGGCATCGCTGCCCTCGCCTGCGACACCGATGGTATCGATGGAACGGAAGAAAACGCCGGGGCCATGGTCTTTCCGGATAGTCTGACGCGTGCAGCTGCGCACGGAGTCTTGGCAACGAACGCACTCGCCGAGAATGACGGATATGGATTTTTTGCCGCGCTCGGTGATCTCATCGTGACCGGTCCCACCTTGACCAATGTCAATGATTTCCGAGCCGTCCTGGTTCTCAACTAGCATGAGAGCAGGCAGAAAGATCGATCCACGGCGACAGCGCAGCGTAAAGATCGTCGCGACACTGGGTCCCTCGAGCTCGACCCCCGAGCAGATCCGGGCGTTGTTCGAGGCCGGCGTCGACGTCTTCCGGCTCAATTTCAGCCACGGCACGCATAAAGACCACCGAGCCCGGTTTGCCGCGATTAGGAGGATCGAGGGTGCGACCGGGCGGCCGATCGGCATCCTCGCCGACCTGCAAGGACCGAAACTCCGCCTGGGGACTTTCGCCGAAGGCTCGATCGAGCTCGCCGCGGGAGCACCCTTTCACCTCGATCTGGACCGTCAGGCCGGCGACTCGCGCCGCGCGCCTTTGCCGCATCCGGAGATTTTCGAGGCGCTTCAGCCAGGGACCGAGCTCCTTCTTGATGACGGCAAGGTAAGGCTCGAGGTGGAGAGCTGCGGCAGCAGCTTTGCCGACACGCGATGCTTGGTCGGCGGCACACTGTCCGACCGCAAGGGAGTTAATGTGCCGAATGCGGTATTGCCGGTCTCGGCAATCACCGAAAAGGATCGCGCTGACCTCTCCTTTGCCCTCGAACATGGTGCCGATTGGATCGCATTCTCTTTTGTCCAGCGTCCCGATGATGTGGCGGAAGGCCGTAAGCTGGTCAGCGGACGCGCCGGCGTCATGGTCAAGCTCGAAAAGCCGTCGGCAATCCGGCATCTGCACGAGATCATTGAGTTCGCCGATGGCCTGATGGTCGCGCGCGGCGATCTCGGCGTCGAGATGCCGCCCGAAGATGTGCCGAGCGTGCAAAAGCAAGTGGTGCACGCCTGCCGGGCTGCCGGGAAGCCGGTCATCGTGGCCACGCAGATGCTCGAATCGATGGTCACGGCACCAACGCCCACGCGGGCCGAGGCATCGGACGTTGCGACCGCGGTCTATGAGGGAGCGGACGCAGTCATGCTTTCCGCGGAGACGGCCGCGGGACGTTATCCGATCGAATCGGTAGCGATGATGAACCGCATTGCCTCTCGGGTACAAGAAGATCCGCTCTATTATTCGATGCTCGAGAGCACGCGGATCGAGCATGAGCACACAGCGTCGGACGCGATCAGCGCCGCGGCCTGCCAGGTGGCGCATCTAGTGGACGCAGCGGCGATCGTGTCCTACACGACCTCGGGCGCAACCGCGCTGCGCGCCGCACGTGAACGACCCGAAGCCCCGATCCTGGTGCTGACGTCGAACCTCGCCACGGCGCGCCGGCTCGCGGTATTGTGGGGCGCCCATTGCGTCCATACCAGCGACGTCAAGAGCTTTTCCGACATGGTGCAGAAAGCGGTGCGCATCGCGCACCGTGAGAAGATCGCGGATATCGGCCAGCGGGTAGTTATCACTGCCGGGGTCCCGTTCGGAACGCCTGGCGCCACAAATATTCTCAGGATCGCCTGGATCGACCGCTGAAAATTCGCCTTTTTGGCGATCCTGGGCGATCCAAGGCGGAACTGCTCGCCTGTTTCTGCAGGAAAAAGCTGGCAGGAGGCTCGCGCTTTTGGCGAGAAGCGGACCGACTATCGCAGATTTGTTCCCGCTCGCGAACGGTGTTACATCTCCTGATCCATGGATCTGTCAGTCGTTATCCCAGCGAATAACGAGGCGGAAAACATCGCCCCGCTCGCTGGCGAGATCCGCGCCGCACTCGACGGTGTGGTCGCGTACGAGATCCTCTTTGTCGATGACGGCAGCACCGATGCGACAGCCGCCGAGGTCTCGCGGCTCGCTGCCAGGATGCCGCAGGTGCGGCTGCTGCATCACGCGCGAAATTGCGGCCAGAGTGCCGCGATCCGCACCGGTGTTCGGGCGGCGCGGGCGGCCTGGATCGCGACGCTCGACGGCGACGGACAGAACGACCCCGCCGACATCCCAGCATTGTGGCATCAGGCGCGCCAAGCCGCGGCTAATCCGCGGCTGATGATCGCCGGCTGCCGCGCGAGGCGCCGGGACAGCTGGTCGAAACGCTTGGCCTCCCGGGTCGCCAATACGGTCCGGGGTCGGCTGCTCGGGGACCGTACGCCCGACACCGGTTGCGGTCTCAAGCTGTTCCCGCGATCGCTGTTCTTGGATTTGCCCTACTTCGACCACATGCACCGTTTCCTTCCGGCGCTGGTGCTGCGGGAAGGCGGCGTAGTGCGTTCGGTTCCGGTGAATCACAGGCCGCGTCGCCAGGGTGTGTCGAAATATGGGGTTTTCGATCGACTGGGTGTCGGGATTGTCGATCTTTTCGGGATCATGTGGCTGCAGCACCGCAGCACTCGCCCGCACCCGGTTGACGAGGCGGTACCGGACACCAGCGCCGCCACGCCGCTCCGCGCCGCCTCGACGCCGCGGTGACAGCAAAGGCAGAACCGTGACGGTCCTCGACCTGCCGGCCGTCGGCCTACGCCGAACAGCGCGGCTTGTCGTTCTCGTTTTGCTGGCGATTGGAGCAGCGTCGGTCTGGCAGTGGCGTGCGATCCTCGATCCGACGACGATAACCGCGGCGATCGGGCGCTACCCGGCGGCTCCGCTCGGTTTCCTCGCCGTCCATATCGCAGCCAGCCTGCTGTTCATTCCCCGCACCTTGCTGGCGATCGTCGCCGGACTGCTGTTCGGCATGGGCTGGGGGATCGTGTGGGCTGCCACGGGCAGCGTCGCGGGCGCCGTCGCGGGATTTCTAGTCGCACGCTTCGTCAATTCGGACCTGGTCGATCCCCGTCGCCTCGGTCCCATCGTCGGAGCGGTAGAGCGCGGCGGCTGGCGTGCCGTCGCGGTCCTGCGGCTGATCCCGGTCATACCGCACAGCCTCGCCAATTACGCGCTCGGGGTTACCCGGTTGCCACTCGCAGCCTACGCTCTCGGTTCACTCCTGGGCCAGCTGCCGTTGACGATCGCCTATGTCGATCTCGGCGCGGCCGGAGGGCGCCTGATGCGCGGCAGCGCGAACTGGGTCGCGCCGACGCTGATCGGCCTTGCAGCGCTCTCGCTGTCGCTATTGATCCCGGCGGTCGCCCGCCGCCGCGCCCGCTGACCTCGTCAACGCTTTGGGTACGGGCCCGCCGGTAGCCCAGTCGAGAAGCTCGACCGTATGCACGACCGGCACGGCGCAACCGGGGGCAAGCTGGGTGATGCAGCCGATGTTGCCGGTGGCGACGAGATCGGCTCGGGTGCCGCCGATGTTGGTGAGCTTGCGGTCGCGCAGCGCCGATGCAATCTCGGGCTGCAGCAAATTATAGGTCCCGGCCGAACCGCAGCAGAGGTGCCCCTCCGGTACGTCGATCGGCTCGAAGCCCGCCGCGGCGAGCAGCGCCTTCGGCCCGGCGTGAAGGTGTTGTCCGTGCTGCATCGAACAGGCGGAATGGTACGCGACCCGCGGTTTGTCGGCGCCCGCGGATAGAGTAGACGGCGACAGCCCGAGCGCCTCGACCACCTCGGTGACGTCTCGGGCGAGCGCCGCGATCTGCGCCGCCTTCTCGGCGTAAGCCGCATCTTCGCGCAGCATAAAGCCGTAATCCTTGACCGTCGTGCCGCAGCCCGATGCGTTGACCACGATCGCGTCGAGCCCGGCAGCGCGATACTCACGCGCCCAGGCATCGATGTTGGCGCGCGCGAAACCGAGCGCCGATGCTTCCCGACCGAGATGATGGGCGAGCGAACCGCAGCAGCCGCTGCCGCTGGCGACGACGACTTCGCACCCATGCCGGGTCAAGAGCCGGATCGTCGCCTCGTTGATCTCGGGCGCCAGCACCTGCTGGGCGCAACCCGGCAACAATGCGACCCGAATTCGCCGCTCCCCCGCGGCCACATGTACCCCCGGGCGATCGGTTGGCGACGCAGGCGGGATCGAACGCGGCGCCAGCCCGAATAGCGGAGCCAGCCGCTGGGACAAGAGCCGTGAAAGTGGCTTCGCGATCGCCGCACAGCGCAGCGCAAGGCGGAACAATGGAGGTTGTGACAAGACGGTGGCGAGAAACTGGCGCAGCGCGCGCTCGGCCCACGGCCGGCGGTAGTGCGCTTCGATCCACCGCCGTCCATGGTCGACGAGGTGCATGTAGTGAACGCCCGAAGGACAGGTCGTCATGCACGCCAGGCAGGAGAGACACCGGTCTATATGCTTGACCGTGTCAGCGGTGACCCGCCCGCCGCCCCCCAGCATGTCCTTGATCAGGTAGATGCGGCCGCGCGGGCTGTCGAGCTCGTCACCGAGCAAGACATAGGTCGGGCAGGTGGCGGTACAGAACCCGCAATGGGTGCAGTTCCGCAGTACCTTCTCGGATGCCGCGATGTCGGGATCCGCGAGCTGCTCTGCCGTGAAGTCGGTCCGCACCCGCTCACCCCTGCTCGACCGCCCGCCCGGTATTCAGCATTGGGCCTGTCACGACCGCAGACTAACCGAACCGGAGGTCATGCGGGACTTCCTTTGCGATGCAGAGCGATGCCCTGGTGTCTGGTGCCAGTGCTATAGTCACGGACAGCGTTAACGAAGGGAGGCGGATATGCCGGTACTTCATGGAAGCTGCCTGTGCGGGGGGATCAAGTTCGAGATCAACGGTCCGCTCGTGGCTCCGAGCAATTGCCACTGTACGATGTGCCGCAAGCAGCACGGCGCTGCTTTTCGCAGCCGTGCGCGCACCGAGAAGAGCGATTTTAAATGGGTACAGGGCGAAGAGCTGGTGACATTCTACGAATCGACGCCTGGATGTTTCCGCGGTTTCTGTCGCGTCTGCGGCTCGCCGATAATCAACAAATTCGCCGAGGGAACACCGATAGCGGAGCGCGATCCCAAGGCTCCGTCGCGCTACGGTATCGCCCTCGCCACGCTCGACGACGATCCGGGAATATGCCCGGCTGCTCACACTTTCGTCGCCTACAAAGCACCGTGGTTTGAGATCACCGATGACCTGCCGCAGCACCCCGAGGGCCGAGTGGCCCCAGCCTAGCCTGCTAAAACCGCGGCAGGTCGGGAAACGGCAGGCGGCCTGCGCGAACGTTAAGGCGGCCGAGCTCGGCGCAGCGGTGCAATTGCGGAAACACCTTACCAGGGTTGAGCAGCCCGTCGGGGTCGAACGCGCATTTGAGCCGCTGCTGGTGCGCCAGATCGGTTTCGTCGAACATCGTCCCCATCAGGTCGCGCTTTTCGACACCGACCCCGTGCTCGCCGGTCAAGACACCGCCGACCTCGACGCAGAGCCTGAGGATGTCGGTGCCAAATGCCTCAGCGCGTTCGATCTCGCCGGTCTTGTTGGCGTCGTACAGCACGAGCGGGTGGAGGTTGCCGTCGCCGGCGTGAAAGACGTTGGCCACCGCGAGCCCGTACCGCTGCGAAAGGGCTCGGATCCCGGTCAGGACCTCGGCCAGACGGGCGCGCGGGATCGTGCCGTCCATGCAATAGTAATCGGGTGAAATCCGTCCGACGGCCGGGAAGGCGGCCTTGCGCCCCGACCAAAAGGCGAGCCGCTCGGCCTCGTCGCGGCTAAGCCGGATGTCGTTGGCACCGTGGTCGCGGGCGATCGCCTCGACCTGTCGGGTCAGATGATCGACCTCGGCGGGAGGGCCGTCGAGCTCGACGATCAGCAACGCCTCGGCGTCGAGTGGGTAGCCGACCTTGACAAAGGCCTCGGCTGCGTGGATTGCCGGCCGGTCCATCATCTCCATGCCCCCGGGAATGATGCCGGCGGCGATCACCGCGGCGACGCAGTTTCCGGCATCCTCGGTCATGGCAAACCCGATCAGCAGCGCGCGCGCCGCCATCGGCTTTGGGAGGATGCGCACGGTTGCCTCGGTGACGACCCCGAGAAGCCCCTCGGACCCGGTCAACACCCCGAGCAGGTCGTAGCCCTGGGCATCGAGGTGCTTGCCGCCGAGGCGGACCACCTCGCCGTCCATCAGCACCATCTCGATGCCCAGCAGGTTGTTGGTGGTGACCCCGTATTTGAGGCAGTGAACCCCGCCGGAATTCTCGGCGACATTGCCGCCGATCGTGCAGGCGATCTGGCTCGACGGGTCGGGCGCGTAATAAAAGCCGGCCCCCTCTACGGCCTGGGTGATCGCCAGGTTGGTGACCCCGGGCTGGGCGACGACGCAGCGGTTGTCGTAATCGATGTCTAGGATACGGTTGAGCTTGGCCAAACCGAGCAATACGCCGTCGGCAAGCGGCAAGGCGCCGCCGGAAAGCGACGTGCCGGCGCCGCGTGGCACGACCTTGACGCTGTGCTTCTGGCAATACCGCAATACCGCGGCGACCTGATCGACGCGCGACGGCAGCACCACGACCATCGGCAACTGGTGGTAAGCGGTCAGCCCGTCGGTTTCATAGGCGCGGCGCTCGGCTTCGGAGACGATGACGCCCTCGCCCGGAACGATTTGCCGCAGCGCTTCGACGATCTCGGCGCGCCTTCGCAGCACCGCGTCATCCGGCGCCGGCATCTCCATCGCAGTGATCTGCCCCGATTGGCGATGCGGAGGCTCAGCCCTGACGCGCTTTGAACCGCGGGTTGACCTTGTTGATGATATAAGCGCGCCCCTTGCGCCGCACGATGCGGCAGTTCTTGTCGCGCTTCTTCAATGACTTCAGCGAATTGACGATCTTCATAACCGTGTCCTCGGCGAGGGCCGGAACATAGGGAGCGGGTGAGGCGAAGTCAAACCTTCGGGGGGAGCGTCAACCCTCCAGCAGGCATCTATGATGCCGCCGCCACGATATTGCGTTCGCCGCGGCGAAACTCGGCGATGTCGTTGCGGCCGGAGAGGAAGGCCTTGATATTGCGAGTCGCCTGACGCAGGCGCTGACGGTTCTCGACGAGGGCGATACGCACGAACCCCTCGCCATATTCGCCAAAGCCGACCCCCGGCGACACCGCGACATTGGCCTGCTCGAGCAACAATTTCGAGAAGGCGAGGCTGCCGATCTCGCGATAAGCCGGCGGGATCGGCGCCCAGGCGAACATCGTGGCTTCCGGTTCGGGGATCGGCCAACCGGCTTGGCACAAGCCGTCGACCAATACGTCGCGGCGGGCGCGATAGCGCTCGCGGATCTCGGCGATGCAGTCCTGCGGGCCGTTCAGCGCCGCGGTCGCCGCCACCTGGATCGGCGTAAAGGCGCCATAATCGAGGTAGGATTTGACCCGTGCCAATGCCGCTATCAGCGGCGTGTTGCCGACGGCAAAGCCGATGCGCCAGCCGGCCATCGAATAGGTCTTGCTGAGCGAGGTAAACTCGACCGCGATGTCGCGGGCGCCGGAGACCTCGAGGATCGAAGGCGGCGGCTTGTCGTCGAAATAGATCTCGGCATAGGCGAGGTCGGACAACACGATGATGTTGTGCCGGCGGCAGAACGCAACGACCTCGCCATAGAAATCGAGATCGACGGTTTGCGCAGTCGGGTTGGCCGGGAAATTCAGGACGATCGCCAGCGGTGCCGGAATGCTGTGCTGGACCGCCTTCTTGAGCTCGGCGAGAAAGTCGACCTCCGGACCGACCGGCACATGACGGACCGCCGCACCCGCCATGATAAACCCGAAGGCGTGGATCGGGTAGCACGGGTTCGGGACGAGGACGATGTCGCCCGGGGCGGTGACCGCCTGGGCGAGGTTGGCGAGCCCTTCCTTCGAGCCGAGGGTGACTATGACCTCGCGTTCCGGGTCGAGCTCGACTGCGAAGCGGCGGGCATAATAGGCGGCACAAGCGCGGCGCAGGCCGGCAATGCCGCGCGATACCGAATAGCCGTGGGTCTTGGGGTTTTGGACGGCTTCGACGAGTTTGGCAACGATGTGCGGCGGCGTCGGGCCGTCGGGGTTGCCCATGCCGAGATCGATGACGTCGCGCCCGGCGGCGCGCGCCCTGGCCTTTAGCGCATTGACCTCGCTGAAGACATAAGGAGGGAGACGTTTGATGCGGTAGAACTCTTCGGACATGGCAGCTCGAGGCGAGTTGGATGCCGAAGTCTAGGCCGACCTCCCCGGGTTTGGCGAGGGTGATGGTGCCGCAGCGTAGGGATGCGCATTTTCCGCGCCCGCTGACGAATGTCGATCCCCGGAGAATCGGCCTCGATCCAGCGATGGGCCTGAGCTTACTTCGCCCGAGGTGAGGGGCGGGGGGCGATTTGGTCCGACATCGGGTTGCTAACGGCAGAATCGCAGGTCGTCGCGTTCGTTCTCGTAATCCTCCATCGCCTGATGAAGGACGTTGTCAGGCGGCAGGGCCCGCAATGCCTCGGAAATCTTTTTTAGCGTCGCCTCGTCATAGGCGACAGGCTTGGGGCACTGGGAGGCCGCCGAGCGCGTGCTCTCGCAGCCGGATACGACCAAAAGCACGGCCACGGCCGCGACCCCAATTCCCGCCCTCGACCGCATACCAGTGCTCCTGCCGCCTCATGGCACGATGACCAGAGCCTGTCACGCGATCAAGCAGGAAACGATCCGGTCCGGAGACCCAGTCAGCTATGCGGCGGCAATCGGCGTCCGAGTTGAACCCGGACTTCGCTCAATATATCCGTCACCCGGGAAATCGCCGAACGCATCTCTGCCTGAAATTCGTGCTCCTCTCGATGCTGGTCATCGATCGCGTGCTCGATCGTGGCGATGCGCAATTCATGCTCGCTAACTTTGACCGTCAGATCCGACCGCACCTGCTGAATATCCGAGCGAAGGCTGAGATAGCTCGTGATCGCCCCGGCGCCGATAGTCACCAGGAGGACGGCGGCCTGCAGCAGGTGCCCGAAATTGATTTCCGGGCTGAACCTCGGCCACAGCCGCTTCTCGTCGCTCATCTGCTTCGCCCGACGATCCTGATTCCGCCGGGGCCAAAGCTCAAGGTTTTGGTCTCGCCGCCGACGTGGAGGCTGCATTCCCCGGTCATTTCGTCGGCAGTGACGATTTCGCCGGGGACATCGGTGTAGTTGTCGGTGCGCACAATCTTCCAACGGCGCTTGTCTTCAGTGCTGTGCCACGATTCGAGTTTCACGGAATGCCTCTTATGACGGGTGCTTGGGTATCGAAGGCGGATCGCTCACTGCGATCCGACAAGGGTCCAGGCGAGGTTGGCCAATGTCGCGTCCGGGGTCGCCGGAGCGACGACGGTCAGCACATCGCCGCTCATGAAGGTGGTCGCAGTCGGCATTGTAAAGGTCGCGGTCGTTGACGAGGCCGCAAACGCCATTGTTCCGACATTAGTGGCGTTCTTCTTGATGGCGTAGGTCGTCGCGGCCGTCGCGGCGACCCCGCCGGTGCCTTGGGAGCCGGTAAGCCCCGCCGGGAACGTAACCGTCCCGGCGAAGACATAGCGCTGCACGACGAGATTGGCGGTGCTCGTGCCGGCAAAGGAGCCCGATATCGTGGCCGAGACCGCGGCTTTGCCGGAGCCGGTCGCGGTGTAAGTGTAAGTCGGCACCTCCGCGAGGTTCTGCACGGCACCGCCCACAATATTGAACGACAGGAATTTCAAAAATATCGTCTGCCCGACCAGCGTAGCCGGATAGGGGAACCGGCCCACCGACTGGTCGATCCGTGCGAATTGCGTCCCGGCCGGGTTACTGGCCGCCACCGTGCCATAGGCACCACGATAGAGCGTCGTCAGATTGTAGCGATGGGCACCGGTCAGGCTCGCGGTTTGATAGGCGAAGAGCTCGCCGCCCATATAGCACAAGGTGACGAGGTTCGCCGCGTCGGTGGCCGAGACCGACAATAGCTGGCCGCGGCTCTCGCTGACATCGACCGAGCAGGTGTCGGTGATATCCGGGCTGCCGCCACTGCTGCCGATCGTCGCGGTCAACACACCCTGGGTTGCCGGGCCGGAGACCGTGCCGGCAAAGGCATAGGAATTGCCGTCGCTCGAGATCCAAACCTGGGCGCCGCCCCAGTTCGCGCCGCCCGACAGTGCGATCCAGATCTCGAGATCGCCCGACAGTAACGCTGCCGGCGGTTCGAAGATCAGCGGTGTGTTGATATTGTCCGGTGGTGCGCTCCAGTTCGGCACGAAGCCGCCGACCGCACCGCCGCTCGCCTGCCGTACGGCAGGCGCCGCCGTACCACCACCGACCCCGAGGACCGAGGGCGAAGCGGGTGGCGAAAAACCGGCGGACGGGTAGAGCACGGTCGGCGAATAGGGGCCGAAGAAATCCTCGGCGGTGATCGACAGCATGCCTTCGTCGTCTTCTTCGACCGCCGTGATCCGCACCGTCAACGCAGTGGCACCCAGCCGTGAATCGGTGATCTGCACCAGATCCATCGGCTCCAATAGGATATATTTCCAGCCGAGCTGAAAGGTATAGGTGTTGCGGTAGAGAAGCTGGCGCTGCAATAGCAGCTGCGCAACGATACCACCAACATAAAGCGGGTCGGTAACTAGCCTTGCCTTGGTGCTGGTATCGCGCCGTAGCCCGTAGAGATCGATCGAACCTTGATCGGAGGCCTCGACGATCGCGGTGTTATAATTGTTCTGTCGATCGAGGCATTCGACTTCGACCATGTTATTGGCGTCGGCCGGCGTCGACCGCTGGATGTGCAGTGGATCGCCGGTGAAGCCGCCGGTTATCGGCGTGGCACCGGAGCGTAGCGCCGGCCCGCCGGGTGTCGCGCCAAGTTTGATCCCGACACTCGATTGCTGAACGATGTAGTCATCCTCGCCGAGGCTGTAGATCGGTGTCGTGTTTGGCGTGAATGTGTTGGTTGTCGCCACCCCGATCCCGCCGGCGGAAATCCCGCCGCCGCCCGATTGGCCGATCGTCGTGTTGCCTGTCGGGTTGGACTGGACGACCATAACGCCGCTGAGGCCGACACCGGCGGCAAGAAAGCCGTACTCGACAAGATTCGGATCGGAATTGACCGCGTGCGCGAGCCCCCCCATCGCCCCCGGCATCTGCAGGTTTGCCGAGGTCGTATAGCTGACCGTGTAGGGGGAGCCGCCATTGAAGGCGGGGTCAGCAAAAATAAGGCTGAGCGTGTCACCCCCCGCTTGTGTCGGCGCTCCGTTAAAGCTCACCAAGGTGAAGGCGTTGGTGACCGGATGATCGCCGTAGGGAATGATCTTCAACAATGCGCCGGACCACACGATCGCGCTGTTGGTCGCCTTGGTGATGTCGGCGAGCGATTGCTGCGCTTCCTGCTGCTGGTCGAGCAGCGGCGACAGGAAGAGGCCGACCGCCGCGCAATAGCTTGCATAGGACGAGGCGGCGCTCGAGGTCATCACCGGGTCGAGGTTGGCCGACGGGAAATTTGCCCCGTAACGCGGGTTGGTCAAGAAATCGCAGACGATCTGTGCCGGGTTGGCGTCATAGCCATTGGGCGACGCACCCGCTGCGCCGGCGCCGACCCCGATCACCTCAAAATTGAAATTCGGCAGTGTCGCGGTGTTGCCCAGCTGATAGTTGGCGAAGACGATATTCGCCGTGCCCGAATAGCTAATTGCCTTCGCGGGATGCGCGCTTGACCAATAGAGGTCGATCGGCTGCCCGACGGCGCCGAGATTTATGCTCGAAATGCTGGGCAGCCCGGTGGTGGTCCCGATATTCTTGTCCCACCACGCCAAACCCAACCCGGCGATCGGCCCCTGGCATAAGCCCATGATAAAAGAGGCCGAATACATGTATTGCTCGCCACCTCCCTTGCCGCCGCCACCGCCTTTGCCCTTGCCTCCGGCTTGCTTGCTCGCGGTCGCCGTAAAATCATCATAGTCGAGCAGGTTGGGGCTGACCTTGGTCGTTCCGTAGATCAGCGGGATGACGCCGCCCGCCTGAGACGTCTGGAACTGCAGTGAGCCAACCGCGCGCTGCTGCTTGGCGTTCGAGCCGCCGCCGAGAATCCCGCCCATCAGTCGAATGGGTCAAAGAAACGCA
>Ga0306925_10002883_pt1 | contig 14981 bp, 14 predicted proteins | sample flu12Cox44000176_FD_203755 | JGI IMG/M metagenome (GOLD analysis project Ga0306925, IMG submission 203755) | Lab enrichment of tropical soil microbial communities from Luquillo Experimental Forest, Puerto Rico - flux8day.12C.oxic.44.000.176 (v2)... | ecosystem: Environmental > Terrestrial >... | reverse complement strand
TCGGGCGGCGGTGGCAACGGCATCTATTACAACAGCTGTTGGATCAAGAACGCGCAGAAACCTCCCACCTACCAAATTCTGTCATTCCGCGAGATTCCGTACAACGACTAGAGAAGAGGTGATATGAAATCACGTCTGTGGTTGAATTTGGCGTCAGCAACGCTAGTCATCACGGCTGGAAGCTCCGCGCTCTTCGCGCAGGACTTTTCCGAGATGGCCTATAAGGAAACATCCGGCAAGACCGCGAGCCATCCTCCCAAAAAAGTCCATAAGGTCTGGACCGACGACGACATGGCTTCGGTGAAGACCGCAGCTGACCGTTACCAGGACCAGAAGCAAGCTCTGGCTGACCAGCAAGCAGCGGCCAACGCTGCCGCTGCGGCTCAGGCGAAACAACAGAAGACGACCACCCCCGATAAGAATGTTGGCGGCCCCGCAGCACTTTCCAACGCCAAATCCGCGGAAGACGCCGACCGCATGATCGCCTGGGAACAGCGCGACATTGATGCCCAAACAGAATTTGTGGATAAAGTCCGCGCAGAACTTTCTCAGGCTTCAACGCTGGACGAGCGCGAGAGACTCCAGAAAAAATTAGCGGAACGCCAGCAGATTCTCGAACAAGTTAAGCACGAGCATACGGCTCTTGTCGCCCAGAAAAAGGCACTTCTGAAGAAGGCGGCTGCCGGGGCGAACAGCGACCAGCCTCAGAGGCAGTAACCGCGAAACACTACTGGCGGGCCCTGGGTTGGGAACGACGCCGGTGTCCAACTCATATCGTAAGGCAAGCCAGAGTCAAATACGTCAAAGCGTTGTGGTTAGTCCCGAACCGTCGACGCTCACACGCCAAATGCCCAGCATGAGACAAACAACACTGCTGAGAATGCAAACCTGCCATGTGACAAGGTAAATTGGATCCAGGCTTAGTCTCCCCGGTGCCGACCATTCTCCAGCTTCAGTCTTGCGCGGCGGCCTTGGTCAGCTCTCCCATTTGCCGAGCCCGTCTCGGGGGTACGTATGTGTTCTGGACGAAAGCCAACGGCAATCAACCGAGCGGGAATTCGCCGCAGCGCGGGCCACGGGCGCAGCATCCTTAACAACCAAGGAACTTGCAGCGGCTGCCGGCTGCCTAGCACTCTTCGTATCGCGTTATTCTGCAGCGCAACCTGCATTTGCTGCGTCGCGTTTGTCGGAAACGTCCTTCGCCGCTGCACCGCCAGTAGCTCCTCCAGGGACGGTGCACCACGCCGCAGTGCTTCCCCTAAAAGGTTCGCCGTCGCCACCGCGTCCTGGATCGCTAGATTGATCCCGACTCCGCCGATTCAAGACATGGCGTGCGCCGCGTCTCCAATGCAAAGCAGCCCTGGAAGGGCCCATTCTTGCAACCGATCCACCGCCACCGTCAGCAAACTCACCTTGCTCCAATCGCCTAATTCAGAAACCCGGTCACTTAAGAACAGCTCCAGACCGGCGATCTCTTGCCGGAACGCTTCCAGCCCTCGTTTCTTTATATTTTCTGCTTCTCCCTTGGGTATCACGAACGCACATTGCCAATATTTATCGCGGTTGATCAGCACCAGTACCTTGCCTTTATCCGTGAGTTGTTTCAGCTCACGAGCGGTTGACGTCCAGAGAGGGCAGAGGCGGACTTTGTTGCCTTTGCCGTGGAGCTCGACAAACGATTGCGCCGGCTCCGTTGGCGAATGCAGCCTGAGATCACCGACACTGAGGTGCGCAGCCTCGCTAGCCCTGGCTCCAGAGTTGTACATGAAGAGCAGTAAGGCATGGTCTCTTGTTCCGATCCGAGTACTACTGTCGGGCGCATCCAGCAGGGCGTCGATCTCGTCCTTTTCCAAGTACCTAACAGGAACGCGGGCAGCACGCTTGAACACGATCGCTCGGACAGCAGCACACCAGGCAGATGCTCGGGACAACGTTCCGCAATGAACGTCGCCAGGGCATGGACTGCCGCCAATCGCTGATTGCGCGTTGAAATGCTACACTTTCGCACCTCCTCGATGTGTCGCAAGAACTTCCTCAAGAGATCAGCAGTGAGGTCGTCGACGAGTAGTTGATCTGGTTTCTTGCGCAAGTTCACGCGGGCGAAGACGATGAGGAGGCGCAATGCATCTCGGTAACTCTGTTGCGTATTGCGCGTGAAGTTGCGTTCGCCGGGCAGGTATTCCAGCAGGAAGCGTTTGATCCAGGGACCAAGGGCGCTGGGATCGGGCATCGAGCTCCTCCCGTCACGTACCGCTCAAAGCGGTCGTTTGCCTGTTCGAGAAGTTCCGGCGTCATGGATAGCGTTGGGTTAACTCCAGTGAAACATGTCCCAGATATGGAGAGAGCAGGGAGCAGCTTTTGGACATCGGTGTCCTGGCGGTACCACTCCGTCACGCGGTGCACTGCGAAGTATGGTCTCCGCTTTCGTCTCGAGAATGGCTTCGGTCACCAGCTTGCCGGCGGAATCACGAACCGCCACCGAGATCGTTGCCTGATGCACATAGAGACCAATATACTTGGCGTCATTCATGAGGGTGCTCCTTGTTGTAGGTAATGATGCGAACGATCAAACCTACTCCAAACGGGCAGCCTTTTTATAATGCGTTAATCAGGACCTGACGTCGTTTTGCTACGGCATTCCCATCGCTGTCCCATCATCTTTCACCATCAGCCAAAGCGCAAAGGTCACTCTCGTCACGTTCTGCGGCGGGTTGATGCCTCGTCGATTTACCTACTGAGACAGCTTTTTGCGAGCAGTCTCTAAGGCTACGTCGAACTCACCTGAGTCGGCGTTAGATGGCTGTCGACAATCTGAGTGTGCCAACCGTCAGACGCTTCGTAGACAATCGCCACGATTTGGCCATCACGGGAAATCTCCGCCTCAGTCCGCGCAAGGCTATCGTCAAAATGTGACCTGGGAAGAGCCTAGAAGCCTGCTGCCGCCGGAAATGTCAATTCCGCGGGTATTCGCCCGCCCTTGCATCAGCCAACGACGCAAGGGTGAGGCCCCCAGCAGTATAAACGGACTTAAGCGGCCGGAAGTTTCTTTGGAAACTCTTTAATCGATTCCCCAATGAATTCGAGATAACTGCGAACATGGCCTTCCAGCTGATCCGTGAAATGGCTGGAAATCTCGGCAGCTCTTTCTTCCAGGTTCTTATTGCCTTCGTCCGCAGCCGACGCGATCATGTTCTGTGCGCTATCTCGCGCAATCTTCTCGAACGCTTGCGAAAGTTCAAGCATCTTTTCGTTACACTGGTTCACAACGGAAGTGGAGTTTTTCTCCAACTGGTCCTGAGTCTGAAGCAATCGTTTGTTCGCGTCACTTTCCAGTTGGTCCGTGACTTGCCTGTAAATTGCCAGTGATTCTTCCTTGAAAACGGTCTGAGATGCCACCAGTTTCTGAAGGTCCGCTCTCGCTTCTTCCATCACAGGCGCAACCTGCTCTCGCAGCCGCAATACGAAGCGCTCCGTTGCTTTGGTGCGTGAAGTTTCGAGGTCGCGTTGCACCCGCTCAACCGTGCCAGTCGCCATGGTGTCGAGGTACTGCTTCAGTTCGTTCCTCTGAGTCATCATCTTCTGCTGAGCATTTTCAATGTATCGCTCGATAGCCCCAACTAAGCTCCCTTGGCTGTTTTTGACTATGGCCTGCGCCCCCTCGTTCAGTCCTTTCAGCGCGCGCCGGGCCAATTCATCTTTCGAGGTCGCGATCACATGCTCAATCGTCCCAGCCGCCTCGTTCTGAATCTGAAAACGAAATTCGTCCAACAGACGCTTCCTTTCATTGGCTAACGTCACTGCTGCAATCTCAGAGACCGCTATCTGAACCTGATTGCTTAAGGCGTTCATCAGGTTGGCAAACCAAGGTGACAGTACAGCGGTCGCTTCATTTTTATTCAAGACGGGAGCCGGTGTAGCAGCTTCGTTCCGGGCCAGAGCCCGTTGCGGTTCGGTCCGCGCTACGAGCTGCAATTCTCGTCCATGACTCGCGGACTCTACCAAATTGCCCGATTGCCGGGGAAACCAATCTGCTGGCGGCGACGAAATCCCCCAGATATTGCCGGCGATTTCGAGCTCCACGCCGACGTTGTACGTTGGATCGTTGGGGGTGTTTAGCCTCTGTATCGATTTCACTCGTGCCCGACTGGGGAATCCAGAGTGGCCTATCGAGCCCGATCCCGTATCTAGGACCACGATGTCACCAGGATGAGGCTCACGTCTCACTTTGTAAGTGCAACCGTGACAACTAATCGAGCCTGTCGTAACTTCCTCCCGATAGGGTGCACGGGAGGCATCTACGCTCTGCACTGCCAGCATTATGGCTTTGGAAATTCGCGAGCTGCGCCGTTTTGGTGCGTTTGCGACCTGATTAGATAACACTGGACCCTCCTACTCCCCCATCCACGTTGGATAAAGGCCGTTGCAAGTCATCCCTCGAATTCTGGAGAACCGCTGGAATAGTCTCTAAGCGTCCGCAGAACTTCAACTGGTCGAACAGCCAGATGCGACTTGTACTTTCGCCTGCCCATGTGTCCCACGCCCTGCAGTACTAGTCGCTTTTCGCTTGCCTTCGGCCGAAGTCCTCGCGGCTCAAGGCATGCCGTCCAGTTTTTCCGAACTGTTCCCTCGACCAGTAGACCTGCTTTGGACACCGGCGTAAATTGAGTCGAGTTATTACGCTCCGGGGCAAGGACACCAAAATGACTGAAACATCCACTGCCGAGCACACGGATCGCCGCGCGACGAGCCGGATTGATGTCCATCTCCCTTTGTTCATCTACGGCTCTCTGCTAGGTGGCGATCCGTTTTACGAGGAGACCTTTACAATCTCCATCAATGGAACTGGCGGATTGATCTTGATGGCGAGTAGTGTCCAACCCGGCCAGCGAATAATGGTAACGAACCAAGGAAACGATCAGACGCAAGAGTGCGTCGTCGTATCCGTTGTGGCGCAGCCTGCGGGCAGTTATGTTGCGTTTAAATTCTCCACCCCGATGCCGCAGTTCTGGCACGGGTTGGAAATTGGCAAGGGTACGCTGCGCAGCTGGATCGAATACTTCATTGAGGCACTTATTCTACAAATCCGTGGTGATCGCACACCCGAAACGCCGATTCCTGATAAGTTCTATAAGAGAGGCAGTCAGGAAAAAACACAACTGCATCGACCGGAGCTTTTTTTGCTTCCCAGCCCACGTGAATGAGCCGGATCGCGGTTCGAACCTTCCGCGCCAAAGACTCGGGTGGCCCCGGCTTTGCGGTTGAATTTCGAGTGCCCCAGCGAAGTCGTGAAGACGAACCAGGAGACAATCCCTGGGTTCGCGATAGTGCTACTGCTCCTTCTGTTTCAATCGAGGCGATGGTAGGCACGGTCTGGCTTACCGGCCGCTGAGATAGCTTCAAGTCGCACGAAAAAGGCCGTGGGTCCGGAGAAGTCCTAGGGCTGAATCGGAAGCGCGAGTCGGGTAATCGGTAAGCTTCCCTGGCCCAATCAACTTGATGGGACGTTACCTCGTTCATCAGAACGTATGCTGACCTTAATGACTTTGATTCTTCTACGGGTGTATGTTTACGCAGCGGAGATAGTGATGAGGGTTTATACCATTGCGCTGAAGTTGGCAATCCTGGGTGTGCTCGTCTCATCAGCGACTTGTGGACAATCGCAAACTGTTGAACAATCCAAATTTCAGGTTGAGATTCAGGCCGCTGCCGATGGTGGACCCAAGTTCACCGTCACGAATCTTTCCGGCAAAACGCTAACTGCCTGTACCTTTCAGTTCTCCGTCTCTTCCGAGAGTAGAGCGCAAAGCAAAATGGATTGGGATCCCTTCGTTCAAGGTCGCGGTGACCCTGGACGTTCCGGTCCGGGGCCCCTGGAACCGGGAGCAAGCTTAACGATGTATCTTCCCCATAAAGTCGGCGGACCCTTGCCTGACAGCGTGGAGGTCATCGCGGGAATCTGGGAGGACGGGGAAACCTTCGGACAAGCAGTTTGGGTGAAGACACTTCTCGACCATCGGGCTTCTTTGACATCCGCATACGAGCAGGCAATTTCCATGTTGCAAAAAGGACTAGATGAGAATTGGACCCGCGGTCAGTACTTGGCGGCTCTCAACAGCAAACAAACTCCTTACCCTTTTATTCGATCCGTAGCACTTTGGAGGCAAACTCAAATTCGGATCAAGACCGCCGGCCCCTGCAACTGGCAATGAAGAACTTGTTGCAGTACTTCACTGAGAATCTGTCCCTACTGCACAAAACGAAATTGCCGGTGAGCGACACAACCGACCATTAGCCACTCCTGGGTAGTGTAGATCGCGACACGGGCTTACCGATCTCCCAATGATGTCCGAACGGATCGACGACTCTACCGATGCGCCAGCCATGTTGATTTTCCACCGGCCAAACGACGGCAGCTCCTGCGGCAACTGCCTTTGCAAACGCGTCATCTGGGTCGTCCTTGATTAACACTATCCTTACGGTTCCGCCGCCAAGCGTCTCGGGACTGAAATTCTTGTGCTCGGGAGACTCATCGGCCACCCAAAACTCTGCGCCATCGATTGAGAGGCGGGCGACAACGGCGCCGTCAGGTGCATCGATACGATACACAACGTCAGCAGCAAAGGCGGATTTGTAGAATTCCACTGCCTCCGCCCCTCGTCGGACAGAGAGCATGGGGGAGATCGAAGTTTTCGCTATCATTTAATGACCAACCCAAACACATAGTCAACTGCGCTCAACGGGGGTATCTCACCATCATCTGATGGCATGTGTCTACCGCTCCGAGGCAGATCACGAGCAACTCGGAAGTCACCCCTCCATGGATTCAATTCAACATGCCTGATTTGTCGTGCCCGGCCAAAATCAACACATTTATAAAAAGGGCATTATAAAAAGGGCGCCCCTGGAGTACGTTTTGAGTGCGTTGCTCAAACTTCTCCGGAAAGGAGGCACCCTTTTTGACCAGCGTTAAATATATCGGTATGGATGTGCATACGGAAAGTACTTCGATAGCCGTGAGGAACTCCATCGGCAAAATCGTGATGGAGTGCGTCATCGAGACCAAGGCGAGTACCCTGGGCGGTTACCTCGCAAACCAGAACTTACTGCAAAGATAAGCCATGGGTACAGGTGGAACGGCAGCGTTTGAGATGGAGAAGGCGCGGACATCAGGACAACGCGATAGCTGCCGTTTGAAGGATTTATCGGCTTTCCTGACGATTTGCGCTAGTCTGTGACTTGCTGGAAGGCTGACCAGAGCGTCCTAGGAGGTAGCCGATGACGACAACTACGCGCGATGTGGACGGTGTCACTATTGTCGACATCAAAGGCCGGATTGTGTTAGGCGAAGAGAGCGCTGCATTACGGGCACTTGTGGTTGACTTGGTAGGCAAGGGGCGAAGGAAGATTCTGTTGAATTTTGTCGATGTCAATTACATCGACAGCTCGGGCTTGGGCAATCTGGTCAGTTCCTTCGTCAGAGTGCGGATGTACGATGGAGAGTTAAAGCTGCTCAACCTCACGAAGAGGGTTCACGATGTGATCCAACTTACAAAACTGAATACCGTTTTCGAGATCATGGACGACGAGGCGGTGGCGGTTAAGTCGTTCCATCAGTCGGCCGGGACAACTGGATGATTAGCGCCTCGGTTTGTTTTTCAGAATTCCGAAAAATCAAAGTGACGCAGGTGGCTGTTCTGAATACGACGGCGCGGCGAATTCCCCCCTCTGCGGCATGAAAGTGCTGTCCGCCATTCTAGCAAGAATGTAGTTCTCAACTCCCTGACATCCCCATCCTGAAGCAAGCCAAAGCAGAGCACGCGAAATTGCAGTAGTTGCTGAGAATCTGCTGCAGAGTCTGAAAGTCCTGATAGGTCCGGGAACCGTAAAGTGCCCTGGGGCAAATTCAACTTGGCGATCACCGCGTTTACCAGACCCTTGCCAGGAATGTCTGCTTCCCGGTTCACGTTGATTAACTGCGCTGCGAACAAAATCTTATTCGTAGCGCAGCGCGACCATCGGATCGACGCGGGAGGCGCGGTGCGCCGGAATCCAGCAAGCCGCCAGCGCCACGGCGAGCAAGATGGCCGCTACAGTGCTAAAGGTCAATGCATCGTAAAAGCTCACCCCAAAGAGCATGCTGACCATTAGGCGTCCGAGCAGAGCGGCAGCGAGCAGGCCCGCAACCACGCCAAAGACCGCCATCTGGCCGGCTTGTCGCAGGACCATGGTGACAACAGTGGATCGCTCGGCTCCCAGAGCCATGCGGATGCCGATTTCGTGCGTCCGCTGGCCCACGATGTAAGAAATGACGCCGTAAATCCCAATGGAGGAAAGCACAATCGCGAGAACCGCGAAGACGCCGAGGAGCGCCATGGCAAAACGCTTGGTGGCCAACGAGTCGGAGATAATTCCGTACATGGATTCCAGGTCGTAAACCACGGAGTCGCTGCTGACCGTTTGCACCCCGCGACTTAAGGAAGCCGCCACATCGGTTTGCGCATAGCTGGTTCGCACCATCCCGCTGGCGCCTCGGTCGAAGGCGGAGAGCAGGGAATCGGGCAATTGCTCTATCGAGAAATAGCATTGCGCCTGAATGGCGTTGGTGGAATCGGAATCCAGGCCCCACTCATTTTGGTGCCCGACGATGCCGACAATTTCCGCGGATTGATCGAGAATGCCGAAATTAATGTGTTTGCCGATGGGATCCTGATCGCTGAAGAACAGTTTTGCGAAACGCTCGTCGATGACGGTCACAAGAGGTGAGCCTGCGGCGTCCGACCGCGTGAGAAACCGGCCGCGCTTCAGAGGAATGTTCATTACTTTGATATAGTCCGGCTGAATCGCGAAAAACAGCGACATCTTCATGTCCGTCTGCGACGAGGGTTTGGGCTCTCCTTCCAACCAGAACGGAAGCTCGGAATCGGACTCCATGGGAGTCGAACCACCCGATAGCGAGACGGATTCGACACCGGGGACTGCGGCGATGGCGTCGTGTATCTGGCGATAGGATTGTCGAATGGCGTCGGGCGTAGTACCCAAGGCTTGCGCGGTGCCGAAACTAAAGTAGACCACGTTGTTGGGATCGAAGCCAGGATCCACGCGCCAGATTTTGGTTAAGCTGCGGATCATCAACCCGGCGGCGACCAGCAATACCACCGCGAGGGCCATCTCCATCGCTACAAACGCGCTTTGTGTGCGATGGCGCGCACCGGTCAGGCCGCGACCACCCTCGCGTAGCGTTCCTTGAATGTCGCTACGCGCGCTCTTGAATGCCGGAACCAGCCCAAACAAAATTCCGGCCAAAACCGAAGCGCCCAGGGTAAACAGCAGAACACGCGCGTCCAGATGAATTTCGTTGGAACGCGGAAGCGCTTCGGGCAAGAGTTTCAGCGCGGCTTTGGTGCCCCAGCCAGCTAGCAGCGTACCCAAGGTCCCGCCAATCAAGGCCAGCAACACGCACTCCGTCAACAGTTGCCGAACAACGCGGCCGTTGCTGGCGCCGAGTGCGTTGCGAATAGCAAATTCGCGAGTCCGCCCAGTCGAACGAGCGAGCAACAGATTGGCGACGTTCACGCAGGCGATCAGCAGAACAAATCCCACGGCCGCAAGGAGCATCAGTAAGAACGGCTGGATGTCGCCGACCAAATTTTGTTTTAGCGGGACAAGCGTGACGCCTTGTCCCTTGTCGATGTCGGGATAGACTTCCGCCAGGTGATTGGCCACCCCGCTCATATCGGATTTGGCCTGGGCTAACGTAACGCCTGGTTTCAGCCGTCCCACAGCGTCCATGCCCATCCCAGTGCGGCGGTCACGAAACAACGGGTTGCTCCACTGTCCGAGGGGAATGTACACCTCGGCCTTAGAGCGGTAGTTATCGTTTTGATAGTGGAACGTCGCTGGAATAACGCCGGTGATGGTGTACAGATTGCTGTCGAGCCTGATGGATTTGCCAACGATGTCTGGAGCAGCGCCAAACTTGTGTTTCCACAAACCTTCGCTGATGAGCGCTACGCGCGCCGCTCCGAGTTGATCTTCTTTTTCCTCGAAGCTGCGGCCGATAATCGGGTTTACGCCAAGCAGCGGGAAAAATGTCGCGGAAACCATGTTGGCTTCTAGCCGCTCGGGCTCACCGATGCCGGTCATAGTGAACGTCTCTCCGCGGAAGGCGGCCAGCGATGAAAAGGAATGGTTCTGGCGCGACCAGTCCAGAAAATTGGGATAAGAAATGGACGCTTTGTCGAACTGATACGCGTGGGTGTACAAGGCGACCAAGCGGTCCGGTTCAGCGTAAGGCAAAGGATTCAACAGCACGCCATTGACCACCGAAAACAATGCGGTATTGGCCCCAATGCCGATGGCGAGAGTCAGGATGGCGATGACTGCAAATCCGGGAGACTTGCGCAACATGCGCACTCCGTACTGCACGTCTTGCCAGAAATGGTCCCACCACAGCCACCGGCCGGATTCGTAAAAACGCTCTTTGGTTTGCATCACATTGCCGAAGGCGCGCCGCGCAGCAGCCCGCGCCTCCTCTTCACTTAGCCCTAGTTCTCGCTGCCTTTCGAACTCAAGTTGTAAGTGGGCCTCAATCTCCGCGTCAAACTCATCCAATTTGCGTTTTCGTTCGAACATGGCTGTTAGCCCTCCACTGGTTCTGACCCCAGAATCCGGCTAATGGCTTTCTCCAGCCTCCTCCACTTTGTTGTTTCTTTGCCAAGTTGTCTGTGGCCCGCGGCCGTTAACGTATAGAAACGCGCCTTGCGGTTATTGGAAGAGGTTCCCCACTTTGCCGAAATCCATCCTCGCACTTCCAACCGTTGCAGTGCGGGATAGAGCGCGCCATGCTCGACCAGCAGCTCTTCGTCCGACGTTTCCTGGATGGCGCGCGCGATCCCTTGGCCGTGATGCGGTCCAAAGATCAATGTGCGCAGGATCAGCAGGTCCAGCGTGCCTTGCAGCAACTCGAGCTTTTCCTTATCCTTTTGGGTAGGCATATTACCCGAGTGTCTAACCGTTCAGGTAAGATGTCAACCCAAGAATCCATCCCCGGATCCCAGCGCCTTCTCAGCCTCTTGACCTAAATCCTGATTTGTCGTTAATCGGAAAGTCCAGTACTCGCACCTCATTACGCAGGGCTCAGCAAGGCCAAGTTCGGTGTTCACAGGCGCGAGTTCGTAGGAATAGAATGACAACGGCAGAGTCAAGGTGCATGGCTGCGGTGGATAGCTCAAGAAAATGCCCTCGGGCGAGCACAGAGAGCCTGGTTTCCTGAAATGGTCGCACGGTTACGATGAGTGGCCATGTTGAAGGCCGAGGAGAGTAGCGCGTCGAGCTATGGAGGCACACCAGAGCGACGGAACATCCGCAGTAAGGTCCAAAGACCTGGTTGTTTTCGAGATTCTCCGAGATTCTAAGTGCACGGGTTGTAGCAAAGGGCTTTCGAAGGGCGAGTTCCTCTTCCTGGATGGGGAACAAGCGCTATGCCTGAGCTGTGCTGATTTCGATCATCTGGAGTACCTCCCTAGGGGTGATGCCGCTCTTACACGCCGGGCGAAGAGGTACAGCGATCTTTCGGCAGTCGTTGTTCGCTTTAGCAGGTCTCGTGGCCGTTACGAACGCCAGGGTATCTTGGTCGAGGTTTCTGCGCTTGAGCGCGCAGAAGAAGAATGCCTCGGCGATGCCCAACAGCGCGCTGCAAGACGCGGTCGGAGCGAACTGCGCCGCGCGGAACAAGATCATGACCTTGTGGCACGCATGACGGGAGCGATTCTAAAGCTGTTCCCGGGCTGCCCCTCCCAAGATGCGCGAGCGATCGCAGCACGCACCGCAGTGCGGGGCAGCGGTCGAGTTGGGCGCACCTCTGCAGGTAGGGCCCTCGAAGCAGAGGCCCTTACCAATGCCGTTGTCGCAGCGATTCGTCACAATCACACCCGCTACGACCAGCTCCTCACGCGTGGGTGGAGCCGAATCGATGCCCGGGATGCTGTTCGCAATGTCATCGAACGAGTGATGGAATCTTGGCGTTCTCCGCCTGGTCGCCGCTAATTAAGTTGTCCAGGGCCTGCCGTGGTGCGACGCGCTATAGCTTCTTCCCTCTCATGACGCCGCCTTTTGCTGCTGTTCCTGAGGTTGCTCACCATTCAAGCTGGGGTTCGCTTCCGGCGAAGAGTCCAGACCATCGGCTTGCCATCCGTGCCGCGGAATTTAGGCCCGAAGCCGGCTGCCCCGCTAGTTTATCCACTAAACTGACCCGAGGTTCAACTCCGGTTATCTGATCAAGTCGCGAAACCGCTCTTGTGGTTACCGCGAGCCAAGTGATTACCGCGAACCCCGTCAGAACGTTAATCAGGACTCACACATTTTTTCAATCAAGACGCCTTCGGCGGCACTAGGGGCTTGGTGGTTCGGCGGTGGGTCAGTTTAGAATTGCGGCCGGTTCGCGGAGGGGCGCAAAATGAAGCGCAAGGCATATCTGACAGTGGTGGGAATCGCTTTCCTGCTGGGAACATTGCATTCGACTCTTACGTTTGTCCCTTACAAAGGACTAAACACCAACGCGCTGTGGTTTTTGGGCACCGGGCTAGCTCTGCTGTTCTATGGCGCTCTCAACTTGATTCACGCAAGACACAGAGCAGAACAAGACGTGCGCCTCGTCGTGCGCGTCACGAACGTCTTAATGCTCGTGTTCATTGTGCTATCGGTCGCGGTCCTTGGGGTGAAGGGGAATCCCCAAGTGATACTCCTAGTTGCGACGGGTATTCTGATGCTCGGACTGTCGTTTTCAGATTGACCCACGATTCGATTGGCGCGCGCCAAGATGATGCTGGCCGAACGGCAACCATCCAAATGTGCCTCGGCGCTCTGGACCGCATCATGCCAACATCGAGTTCCCTTAAAAACACCAATCGATTTGCACGGGTGTGACGAGGTTAGGCTAGACCTCGCGAAGTCGTTGCGATCCAAGACATCTCAGGATAAGGTCAGGGCACATCGCAAGAGACTGCGCCAGCAGGGGTTGCGGCCTGTTCAGATTTGGGTACCTGACATGCGATCACCGGCTCTTGCGGCCGAAGCGCATCGTCAGTCTCTCGCCGTCGCGGGAGCCCTCACGCCAAGGAGCATCAGGACTTTATCGATGCTGTCTCTGACTGGGGCACAAGTTGAAGCGCGCGGAAATTTGGATTGTGGCAGGTGGTAAAGTTCGGTTGACTTCTAGACTGCGACCATCTCGTTAACAAGTTGGGCTGTTAGCACCTGCGGACGGATTGTTGTCGGGCGTGCAACGGCAAACGCCCGTATAGTCTATGTAGAAAGTCCCGGTTCCAGAAAACCCTTGAACAATCGGAACCGCGGTATACGTCCAATACCCTCCGTTCCACTTGAACGTGAAAGTGTAGCCTGACTGTTGGATCGCGGATCCGTCTGGCGGAATGATTGCCGTTAAGCCAATATTCGGGGTACATCCGGCTGTTTGAGCACAAATCGCGATCGCGGCCTCGGCTTCTGCGATTTGACGGAGCCTTGTTTGCGCGTCTGTTTGGTTTTGTACTGCCCGAACTCGATAGATGAGCGCTGTAGAGCTAGCGAGAAGTATTGTGGTGATGGCCATGGCAATGAGCAATTCAAGCAAGAGCCCGAATCCACGCTCGTTTCTGTTTCTCATGCCGGCACCACAAAAGTACGTTTCATTTGTTTGGGCTATGACGATTGCTTGCAGGGTATCGCAATATTCTCTTTAGATCAATCGCAACCCGGATGTTCCGGGCACCGTGGTGAGGTACCCGTAATGGCTTGACGCTTTATCGGTTGTACTTGGGTTAGCTGGTCCGCTCAGCAGGCATAAGCGGCAGAAAAAGGTGTCAGAATTATTAATTTTCGCCCTTGTCCCCGACCGGGGAGCAAAATTGCGAAAATTCTGGTATGAGTTTCTCGGGGTGTGGAGCCGGCCAGGAGGCGAGCGGCTACCTCCGGCCGGGATCCTGTACCGAAATATGCGGATTTTCGCATAGATGCGACCCTCGAACAAGCAGTTGGTGGACGGGAGTTATGCGAACCGTACAAAGTGGGTGGTTCAGGTAGGTTCAAAATAATGGCGGCCTACCGCTGCGGTACAGCCGCCAATTATGACTTTGCCAAGCTGAGCAGTTTCCGCCCAAAACAACTCGGCGAGGCAATAGCCACGTAATGACTGTAGTTCCGCGCATTAACGGAGGCTGTGATGCATATCACAAGCGCCCTCCGCAAGCCCGAGATACAAAGGCTACTATTCGAGCCATCCCTTCAAGCAGTTGGAGCCTTTCTTTGAGTTCGCTTTTTTGCGCGCCCTATGTGTTCGACAATCAACTCGTTTGATACAACGTGGACACGATTGGGGCGGTATTTACACTCCTTGACTTACGCTGCGGTAGCAAGACCCTTTGATACGTGATTTATCTTTCGAGGCCCTGCGTCAGTACGGCGTAGGCTTTCCTTCGCCATCGAGTTACGTTAGCTTGGGATCACAGCAGTGCACCGCGAATGAGCCAACGAGACTCGGCCGATGGGCAAGTGAAGCGAAAGCGCATCTGCAAAAAGTACCGTCCGAAAATGGCGAAGCAGTCTTAGCAAGGCGAGAAGCTGGACGACTCGGCGAGGGAAGCACGGACAGGGCGGGGAACCAAGAGCGATTGACCAGCGCACCGTTTCTCCTGCGCTCGCTTAGGGGCAGCAAATGGAGCTCGTACGGACCCTCATTGATCACGACCAGCAGTACGCGGAACCGGCGCTCCCTCAAGGGTTGCGAGAGCTATACGATGGGGATCTACATTTTCCTACACCACCGGATCAGCGGCCCTTTGTCATTGGAAATTTCGTTTCCACCCTTGACGGGGTCGTCAGTTATAAACTTAAGGATCATGCTGGCGGCTCAACCATCAGCGCTTCCGACCCCGCGGACCGCTTCATCATGGGCCTGCTGCGTGCTGCTGCTGATGCCGTCATGG
>Ga0306925_10002881_pt1 | contig 14984 bp, 10 predicted proteins | sample flu12Cox44000176_FD_203755 | JGI IMG/M metagenome (GOLD analysis project Ga0306925, IMG submission 203755) | Lab enrichment of tropical soil microbial communities from Luquillo Experimental Forest, Puerto Rico - flux8day.12C.oxic.44.000.176 (v2)... | ecosystem: Environmental > Terrestrial >... | reverse complement strand
AGAATGAAATAAAAGGAGGAAAGGCATCGTCTCGACAATCGTCCCTGGCAGAGCACAGGCACCGGCCGCTTGCACTTGTTTGCCCCTATTAACCGCCCCAGTCGACAAGGGAGTCGGAGCGCCAAGAATCGGCTGGAAAACCATCAACAGAGAACAGATCAGGGCCGTCAGACCTCTCGCAGCCACCGCTCCTGTTCCTCGCATTGCCTCCTCCTCAAAAACCCCACCTCGGCCCAGACTCGTCCGCCAGCACTGTCCCTTCAGGCGGTCGAAAAATGGAGCGCCCGCAGGATGGCTTCGCGTGAAGCTGTTGTGTAAGTGCACCGAATATCTCCTTCTTCACACATCCAATAGATTTCCACGACGTCTGTAGCCTCTCCGATGGCCACAATCCTTATATGTGGTCTCTTGGTTAGAATCTTTTTGCAGATCGGCATGGCAGCGCCAGGCTCGTCGAGGGGGACAATTACGCAGTCTGGATTAGTGCGCTCCGTAGCGGAGACGATCGCGTTCTCTTCAGTTACATCACCGACGACTGCGATGTCAGGCTCGGCCCGAATCGCGTCGTAGAGCATGTCGCGCCAGATTCTGGTCGAGTTCGCAATCAAAACGCGAATCTTTTCTTGTTCCACGCAACGCTCTCAGGGTTGAAATCCTTGCCAAAGCCAAGGTGCGCATGCAAGGTCTATCCGGGTCCAAATTTGGTCCGTTACTTTTCTGTTGTATCGGAGTGTCAAAAGTAATGAATCGACCCAGGCCCCGTACTGGTTCCGAGTACTGAACCGGGACAGCAGGTATGGGCGTTAGTCTTTCGGGCCCAAATTAGACCATTCGTGGGGTGCCCTGCGCGGAAATTAAGAAGACACGGAGAGGCGAGAGGGCAATGTACCAGTTGGACCGCTGCCCGATGGTTGGGATTCCACGAGCTGCGTGAGCATGGCACGACTTTTCAACTGCGTCTTTTGCAGAATACTGTGCACGTGGTTCTTCACCGTCTGAAGCGAGAGATTCAGGCGTCCAGCGATTTCCTTATTTGCTAACCCTTGTGCAACTAACGCGGTGAGTTGATGTTCGCGAGGTGTCAGTTCGTAAATGGACTGCGGGCGTGTAGGATTTAAACGCGAGCCGTCAGCAATAAGGTTAAATAAGGCCCGTTCCAATTGCTGTGGACACACCACTGCACCTCGTTCGAGTCGGTGCACCGCTGCAAGGATCTGTTTTGCTGACGCATCTCTCAGCAGATAGCCTTCTGCGCCTGTCTGCACTGCCCGGAGAAACATCTCTTGGTCGTCTTCCATGCCGATCATGAGAATCTTCGTCCGCGGTGTAGCCTGATGAATAGCGCGGGTGGCCTGGAAGAACCGGTCTTCCCATTCCGGACGCAGCACCACAATTTCCGGGTTGATTCGAGAGCCTTGTCCGCTAAGGAGAGGTGATGAATCAGCCGCACCCATAACCCGGAATCCCTTTTCGCTCCGGAAAAGGCGAATCAGGGATTCTCGAAAGAAGCGATTAGCGGTAATGACAAATATAGTTTCCATCGCCGCGAACTCACTGTAAACGATCTCAACTCAAAATTGGTCCGAAGGCTGCCATGGCGAGGGAAGCGAACGCCATCCTAATCGTCATGCTGCCCGGATGTCAATGTCTTTAGAGGACATTTGTCAAAGCTCGTTAGAAATGTCTGTCAAAGCTCTTCATAAAGAGCAATGCCGACCTTGTATTGTTTGCATTGAAATGTTGTCGCCGCAAAATGCCGGCGAGGATGTCCCAGCTCCCGGGAATCCATGCCTGCGGCAGCACAGGATCGACGATCGACTGCAGACTTGCGATATAGTTCTTGTCGTCGCGATAAACGAGGTTGTCTTCGTAGGTCGAGTGAATCGCTTCGTATTCTGTCGGATCCTACTTCGCGGCCATCTCGCCGACGGGCTGCTTCGTGATCCACAGCGCCTTCACCCAGCCCGAACCTTTGCCATTCGGATTGGTGCCGCCGGCCATGCGCGGCCGCACGGCATAGCTGCGGCCCTTGTATTTAGGTCTTGATCGGGCAGCGGTTGCTGCCTTTCAAAAAATCCCACTGGCTGTAGGTGAACTGAATGAGCTCCTCCCAGCCGATGAAAAGAAACTCGGCGCCCTGGTACTGTAGCAAGTCCGCGTCCGCCTTGACGTGCCCGAAGAAAAGATTCGAGCCGTTGTAAAACGTGATGACATGCTTGGTTGCGTTGTAGCTGCGATAAAGCGATCGGGGAACCTGCTTCTTGAAAAGATCCTCGATCCCGCCTAGCTCCATCGCAGTGAGGGTTCGACGAAGGAGAAGGCAGTTCGCGCCTGGCACAAGCAGGCACTGCGAAATTGCCTCCCAGAGCAGCGCAGTCGATTTGCCGCCGCCGCGGCCGCCCTCGAGCAACGGATAGCGGGCTTCTGATGCGTGAAATTTCCGCTGGACCGGCTGCGGCGTATAGAAGCGGCCGATATCGATATCAGTTGGGGCGGACTGGGACATGCCGCGTCGGGATCGCACTCAGATCGAGCTGCGGCGACTCCCGCTCCACAGCTTGGCACGAACAATTCATAACATCACGTCCCATGCTTCGGGTGTGGGTTCGATTCCCAGACGTAACTGCACTGACCCGTCTCAACGACCACATACTACAAAACGATCTCTTGGTAAATCGGCTGCGTGCCAAAACCTGAGGCGAATAAGTCCAACCGGGTCACCAAAGAATGATTTGCGTCTGGCCCTTGGGCCTGCTACAACCCCAGTCGCGTGGAGAAATTGTTATCGAACACCGGAGGGTGCCCCATCTTGAGAAATTCCCGGATCTTTGTGAACGCCTCCAGCCGGGTGAGGGTGCCCTTGTACGGTTGGCCCAAGGGCGTGCTTTTAAGATATGCCCCCGTGACCTGATAGTTCTCTAGTCCCCAGTGCAGCAGCGGCTTCGGCCCGTCAGGGGCAAACGCAAGCGCCTTGGCCTGAATCTGGTCCATGACCTCGTCGGCTTCCGGCGTTCGGTAGCCAGCCACCTCAACCATCACGGAAAATGGAGCGTATTGCTGCATCCCTAGCAGGGTCTTAGTAGTTTCACACACCCGTATAGCAATGTACCCGATGAGCGGCTTCAGTGGCCGGCTCGTTTCTGACATGAAGTTGCGCCTGACATCGTCGAACAGCACCTTCTGGACGAAAGTGAATGCATTTTCGGGGTCCAGCGCGATTTCTATCCCTCGTCCGGGCGTCCCGCGCGCCGGCCAGCCAATTGCGCCGAATTGGTACGGCACAGAGGTGGTGTCGGAATTCTGCCCTGGCCCAGTCCCGTGAAGCGCATGGAAGACTCCGCTGACCAAGTCCCCGAGGAACTGCTGTCCTCGATCCGGATGATCGAAGATGTTCATTACATTGGCGGCCGCTTGTACGCTGAGTGCCGCGAGCGTGCCGCCGAAGACGTCACCGAGCCCTGTGATGAAGCTCAGAAGCCTGCTGGCCTGGCCAAGGTCGCTAAAGACCACATCCAGGTCGTCCGTGGCCCACGATAAAAAGTCGAAGACGCGGCCGAGGGCCAGCTTGTTTTGAAACTTGTCCACGGCCCTCAAGGCCATCGCTGGCGATAGGGATCCAAGGTAGTCGGGAGACGTGTTGTTGGCGTCGTCGGGCAGATTGGGAGTGACCTCCTGATTGATCACCCAACAGTCGAAATTGAAGGGGTTAATGCGCACATGCGCAAAAACATTATCATTGTTAGCGATGCCAGTGCCGTTGAGGCTCCCATCCAGCAACACGTTGAGCACTCTCTTATTTGCGGCGGCGTTCCCGGTCCGGAGGTCCTGCTCAACGACATCCGCTGCCAAAAGCAAATCGTCCCAAGTAGTCGGGTGGACCACTTGGCGTACTCCGAACTGCGGTACCACCTCCAATACCACCGAGTAAATGACACCCATTGTTCCCATGGAAACAGTCACGGCATTGAGCACGTCCTGAGCCGTGAGGCCTGGGATCCCTTTCCATCCCTTTGCGATGAAGTGGGCCTTGTCGATTTGGGGATAGCGCAGTTGGAGCTTCATCAGGTTCGCCACTCTCACGTCGCCCTCAATCCACCACTGCTCTCCGCCAGGACCGACCAGATGAATGGCTCGCACGCTGTCCGCGGGCAGGGGTGCCTTAAACTCCGCGCCATGGGTTGCAGTTGACAGCATTCCGGCAAGGGTCGCACCAGAGGGGCCAGCGCTGGGGGCCTGGAGGGCCAGCCGCGGCTGCTGGTGGTCAAGTAACTGCTGTAAGTCCAGCATGGTGATCCCTGCTTCGGCATGGAACAGAACCGGCGAAGTCCCTGTTACCTTGACTCTGATGTCTCGGAACTGGTCTTGGAGACTCGAGGCCAGCGACCTCGTGTCGATCAGACAGGCTGCATTCCTGGCGAAACCGGGCAATTGCGAACCGCTAGCCGTGATCTGACGCAATTGCCCCTGATCGTACGCCGTCGAGAAATCGAGGTTCCGGTCTACGGCCTGCGGCAGTAGGTCCATCGGCTCGGCGTGAATATCGTTGAGCCCTTCCAGAACATGCCGCATGTCTTGTTGCTGCCACCTGCCTCGTAGTTGAGTGGAGGCATTGTCGACGCTTTGCTGAGTTTGGAAGGGGAGGCCAACCTCAGAGAACGAGAATCCACCGCCTACTGCCTTGACCGGCACAGGGCCGTCAAGCGTCTTAATCGCCTTAACAATGTCGTCGACAGAACGTGGAACCACCCGGAACGGCGTCACATAGCCAAAGGTTTGCGGAAAGTTTTCCCACCAGTAACCAAGCCGGGCCGTCGCAATAGGAAGCATGTCTGGAGCCGCCCACTCCTCTTCGGTCACCTGGGCGCCATTGATGTTCGCCGCCAGCGCGCCGGGCGGAAAGAATTTCACTGTGGTCCCGTTGTCGGAAATGCCGTCTGTGACGACGATCTTTCCGCGCGCCGAGAGTAACCGGACGGTCGGTCCCCCGGAGATATCCTTTCCGATGAGGACGCCACCCACAGCCGCGAAGTCCACGTGCGTTTGGTCCTTGAAAATTCCTCCCCCCACCGAGACTGATTCGCCAGCTATCGCAGTGACGAGGCAGTTGCCGTCAATCTTCCGGTCGCCGTCACCCAGATTGGCGTTGGATCCAATTCCGATGTCCTGCTTTGCCGTTAGCGAGACCTTGCTATCGCCGTCTATTTTGCCTTGAATTGTCACCGAGCCTCGGTTGCTCACCATATCCACTCGGCTCGTTCCGTCGATCTTATCCGTCACCGAGATATCACCGTCCGCGAGCAGGCGAACGATGGAAGTCCCATCGATTTTCGCAGTGCTGATGCCACCATGGGCCCTGAAGTCGACGGCTGAGTTGTTATCGATCTTGCCGCCGAGGACGATGTCGCCGCCGGCTACTACCGCCACGTTGCTATGGTTGTCGATCTTTCTGTCACCATCACCACCCTCGGTCCCGATCATGACGCTGCCAGCCGCTTTCAGAGTGGCCTGACTGTTATTGTCGACCTTGCCTTTGACAGTGATCGTGCCTGTGATGCTCACGAGGATGACTTGGCTGACCCCATCGATCTTGCCGTCGACAGTGATCGAGCCTCCTGTGCTCACCAGGAAGACGAAGCTGCCCGAGTCGATCTTGCCGCTGACGTGCATGTCACCTGAGTCGACCTGTTGAACGCGGCCTCCATTGATGTCTCCGTTGCTGTCCCACATGATCTCGCCTCCGATCATTCGATTCGATAGGCTCGCCAATAATAAATATCCTTCGTGTGCAATAACAACAAAAGCTTGAAGAAACCCCTCTCCTTGTCGTCTGGCCAAAAAGCGTCTGCCGATTTCGCTGCCGACATGGTTATGGAATCTTTACACTCACAGATCGTCGGCTGCGCAGTGGACTACGGCTTTCACGATGTTGGGAGTAGTCGCGGATGGAGGCCGCTGATAGCGACATGGCCATACTGTCCACCAGGGTTTTCAGGGCGAGGTTGTTCACGTCCGCAAGGAGTACCTCCCCAAGGGAATTAGAGGCTTTAATTGACGCCAGCGGGCATTTTCCGAGGCGTGTTGCGGAGATTGTGCGTCAAAGAACTACGGCCCGGCATGGACTACGCCGTAGATCGTGGCGACCGCAACTTCATTACCTGCACAGAAGCGACGAGGAAGTGCCCGACTCAAGCTGGCGGGCCGTCGAAATCAACGAACCGGCTTCAGATAGTTCTGGACGGTCAGTTCCCCGATCTTTTTGCCCATGGCCTTGCCCACCACCGTGGAATTCCTGTAGTGAATTCCGCCGTAGATTCTTGCGAGCGAAACCTCTTCAGCGTATTCCGCGATGCTGGCCCATTTGTGCACCACGCCCGGCGCTGTCGGACTCGTCATCGTCAACGGATTCGGACCCGTTCCGAATTCGGATTCTAGCACCGCCCTTGCTACGCCGGAGTTGATGCAGTGGGCGCACGGATATTCGGGGTGTAGCGGCGTGTCAACCAGCGGTTCCCAGCCCGCGTCACAGGCCGTGGTGTCGTTCCCATCCATATCCCCGTTTCGGATCGCCGTAATCGGCCGCCAGAAATTAAAGGCGTACTTCGCGTCCAAAACCGCGATATAGGAGTCGGCGGCGGCCATCTCCACCAGCGCAAACAAGCGCGCGTTTTGGCTCAAGCTTCGCGCGGGAAGGGCCGCTAGTTGCCGCACGATGGGATCGTAGCTTTGGGGGCCCGTGATAACCCAGAAACGCGCCGTTTCCGATTGCTCGCTGGTTCGCTTGGAGCTTTTCTTGCCACCGATTTCTTTTATTTCGTTGTAATCGGCGGCCCATTCGGCGCTCGTCAACGCCGGGGGCGGACCGGGCCGGAACTGCGATCCGCGTTCCATCACCCAGGGCGTCACGCTTCCCCACTGCGCGCCAATTGGGAGAGGTGTCGCAATGTAGGTGCCCGGAGTAGTGACCGGCCGGTACGTGTTCGCTGCGTCGGCGCCGTCCGAGGCGCGCCATGCCAGGACCTTGGCCGCCACCTGTTCGCCTACTGCGATTCCTGCGTTCTTTCCCGGGCCATCTGGGATTTGCGCCAAAGAGGCCGCATACTCAGCGTCGAGAGCGGCTTTCTGTTCGGGAAACAGTGTCACCAAAGCCGCATGCGCCGCGGCCGCACCAGCCGCTTCGGGCGAACTGCCGGCCGGCGCCGACACTTTGAACTTGTAGGGCGTGTAGCGGCCCTCGATGGAATTAATGGCATCGAACATGGCCGAATGAACGATGGCCATGACTCGTGAGGCGGCGTGCGAAAATATCTTGGCTTCCAGCACCGCCGTGTTGGCCTTTTCGTTCCACTCGGTGACCACGTCGGCGGCGGACGCGGATGGGAAGATGATCGCGACACCGAGCAGAACATAAGTACGAAGCTGATTAACGCTCATGGGGACCTGCCTTTTGACGGGTCAAAACACCTCCTGGCAGAGTCAATTGTTTGGCTCCTCGCACAGGAGAACTTCTCCTTCATTACCAAGCAGGCCGCCGGGTCCGAGATTGGGCTGCCTTGGGCAGGAATCGTAGAAACATAGGTGTCTGGAAGTCCTTTGCGAAAGCTGGTATTTTGTTGTGGATTTCTTGGGTCGCTGTAAATGCCCGCGGTTCGACATTACGAATTTGGCTCCTTCCGCCTTGATCCGATTGGGGGCGTGCTATTTCGAGGTGGTGAGCGTCTGGCCCTGACGCCCAAAGCCATAGAGATCCTCACCCTCCTCGTCGAGGCTCAGGGAAGTCCAGTTACAAAAGAAGAGTTGCTCCAAAAGGTTTGGGGAGAAACCGTCGTAGAAGAGGCCAGTGTTCCGTGGCACGTTTCCGCGTTGCGACGGGCTCTGGGGGAAGCGCCGGACAGCCGGCGGTTCATTGAGACGATTCCGAAACGCGGGTACCGCTTTGTCGCGCCGGTGAGAACCATCCGAAATGGCGAGTCTCAGCCGCCCACAGCGGAACCGGTTCAGGGCAAAGTGCCGGCCCTAAACAGTCGCTGGGCCAAAACTAGCGCCCTGGTCGTGGTAGTGATTGCTGTTTTTCTTTCGGCAGGATACCCCTGGGCAAAGCGCTTTCTGGTGCGCCCCAAGTATCCATCCGGCAGGCAGATGATGGCTGTTCTGCCTTTCCAGAATCTCACTGGAGATCCGGCGCAGGAGTTTGTGAGTGACGGATTGACCGAAGAAATGATTACGCGCCTTGCAGCGCTGAATCACGCGGAACTGGGTGTAATTGCCCGCACGTCAGCCATGACCTACAAGGGCAGCAATAAATCCGTAGATCAGATCGGGCGGGAACTGGGCGTGAGCTATATCCTGGAGGGCAGCGTCCGGCGATGGGGCGACCGTGCGAGGATCAGTGTCCAGATCATCGAAGCGCGTACTCAAACTCACATCTGGGCAAGGAATTATGAGAGCGACGTTGGGGACATCCTGAAATTGCAAACTGATGTGGCTCAGGCCGTGGCACAGGAAATCAGCGTAACCCTGAGTCCCGGCGCCCGGGTGACGAGCGCAGAGCGTGCTGATCCCCAAGTCTATGAACTTTACTTGCGTGGTCGCCACGAATGGAACAAACGCACCGAGGCCAGCCTTGATAAGGCAATTACGTATTTCCAACAGGCGATCACCCGCGATCCAACCTACGCTCTGGCTTACGGCGGTTTGGCCGAAACCTACGCGATCCTGCCTTACTTCAGCAAAACTCCGGCGAACGAAACTTCTTCTAAAGCCAGGGCGGCGGCGGAACTTGCTTTGCAACTCGACGAGAGGCTCGCTGGCGCACACGGAGTTTTGGGTTTTACTGACACGATCTACTTGGACCTAGTCGGCGCGGAACGTGAATATAAGCGCGCACTGCAGTTGAATCCGAACGATCCAACACTGCACCATTGGTACTCCTTCGTTCTTTGGGATACCAACCGCCAACAAGAGGCGCTGGCCGAGCTGGAGCGCGCGCGCGAATTGGATCCCCTTTCGCTGGTGATTAATACGGACGAGGCTGCGCTGCTTTGCTCAGCGCAGCAGACAGACAGGGCGATCGAGTTACTGCAAAATGCCATCGAGCTGGACCCGACCTTTGCCGATGCTCACCGGACGCTTGCAATTGCCTATAGTCAAAAAGGATTAACCTTGCAAGCCATTTCCGAGGCTCGTCAAGGATTAGCGCTAGATCCAAACACGTCCGAGCAAGCGACCCTGGCATACGTGTACGCTGCAAGCGGGAAACAAGAGCAAGCGCGAAAACTACTGGCGGAACTGGCGCGTCGCCCGGGGATCTCACCGATCTACTTGTCATTTGTCTACGTGGGGCTTGGTGACAACGATCGGGCTTTGCAATGTCTGGGGCGGGCCTATCGCGACCGCGATTTCATGCTCACCAACATCGCGACGCAAACCATGCTCGATCCGCTTCGGCGGGATCCTGGATTCCAGGATTTACAGCGCCGCGTGTTCGAGGTTCCTCATTCCCAGCCAAAACTCTGGTAGTGTCGAGCTTCACCCTCGAACAATGTTGAGCAGACCCGCCGTATCTTGTTGATTTTGAAGTCGGACGGAGTTTTCGAGAACGACATGTTAATCCGGCTCTTGGCCCATCACTTGAGCCAGAAACGAGGATTCAATTCTCTGGGTCTAATGTCGTCTTTGCTCGGAAGCGCGCTCTTTGGCATGTGCTACTAACGCGGTGAAGCGTGGATCGCCATGGAGTGAATCAAAATCCGGTTCTTTTTCGATCTTCAGGTCAATCCGCGGCTGCAGTCCGTGGTCGACGGCTTGCCGCAAAAGTGAAAGGGCCTCTTCGCGCCGCCCTCGTCGTGCCAGAACGCAGGCGAGATTGTAAGTCGTGAGAGCCGTCTCGGGCTGGTCTGGGCCCAGAACGCGTTTCTCAAGCTCAAGGGCTTGACGAAATCCATTTTCGGCCTCGTCGTAGCGGCCCATCTCCGCTTGGACAGCGGCCAAATTCATCATCGAACTAATGGTTCCAAGGTTTTCAAGCCCAAACACGCGACGTTGAATTTTCAAGGTTTCTTGCTCCAGCTGTTCGGCCTCAGCCAGCTTACCTTCGCGGCTCAGCGTGCCCACCAAATTATCCATCGTTGCTAGGGTATCGAAAGCTTCTGGTCCGAGGATGCGCTTCTTCCTCTCCAATACCTCGCGTTGTAGTTTCTCCGCCTCCGCATGGTTCCCAAGCTCGTGAAGTGTGGCGGCAAGATTGTCCACGGTCCCCCAAGTGTCTTTGTGGTCTGGTCCAAGCACGCGTCTTTGCGCTTCCAGAACCTTCCGTTGGAGAGTCTCCGCCTCCGAGAGACGGCCTTGCTCGAACAGCGTCCAAGACAGATCGCTCATGGTGTCCAGTGTTTCCGGGTCCCGCCCGACAGCAGAGATGCCGATATTTATGCTGCGCTCGAATAGTGTCTGTGCGGAAGGGTAAAGCCCCAGATCTGAGTATGCTTTTCCCATGACATGCATCATCCGTGCCTGCAACTCCGGGTCCTTTGCCAAGCCAATCTCAATATCCTGTGCTGCTTTGTCGAGAACTTCGCGAGCTGTCACCGTGTTGCCGACTCTTTCATTTGGATCAGAAACCTTAAAGATACCTGTCATGAACTGAGCGATGCGGTCGGCGCGGTCACGTTCGCGTGTAGTTCTTCGCAGTTGCACACCCTGAATCACAGCGAAGGCCACAAAGACTGCTGTCAGCGTGGTTGCCGCGGCGACGGCGATTCGGTGCCGCCGAATGTACTTCTTCATGCGATAGGGAAGGCTCGCTGGCCGTGCTTGTATAGGTTCATGGTTAAGATAGCGGTGTATGTCCGCCGCGAGTTCCGACGGCGTGGCGTAACGCCGTGCGCGGTCCCTCTCCAGGGCCTTCATCGTGATCCAGTCAAGATCGCCCTGAAGCAGGCTAACGAGTTCCTTTGGTTGCGTTCCGCGGGTCTCCGCTATCGTTTTCGTCGAGTTGCGTTGCGTGCCGGCCTTGGTGCTTGGGCGCGGCGGATCTTCCTCGCGCAATTGCCGCAGCGCGACTTCAAGCGGCTGCTTCCGCCACCTCTCGCTGTCAAACGGCGGAGAGCCGCTGAGCAAAACGTAAAGAATGGCGCCCAGTGAAAAGACATCCGTTCGGGTGTCAACGTCAGTCACACTGGGGTCCGCCTGCTCCGGACTCATGTAACCCGGCGTTCCCAGAAAACCCCCTTCTCTTGTGAACTGAGCTGCACCGAATAGTTCCGGACTTGTGCTCTTGGCCAGTCCAAAGTCGATGATCCGGGGAAGCGGCTTACCGTCGACTGCGACAACGAGGATGTTTTCGGGTTTCAAGTCGCGATGGATGATGGCCTTTTGATGAGCGTGCTGAACGCCTTCGCACACTTTGATAAACAGTTCCAGCCTTTCAGGAATCGTGAATTTCTTCTCATCGCTGTAATCGGTGATGGGCACACCAGGTACGTATTCCATCACGAAGTAAGGTTGCCCGTCGGTTGTAGCGCCAGCGTCGAACACTTTCGCGATCGACGGATGATCCATAATCGCGAGCGATTGCCGTTCTGACTGGAATCGTCCTAACAGGGAGCTGTCAAACATTCCGCCATTGATCAATTTCAGCGCCACCTGGCGTCTCACCGGCTCCGTTTGTTCCGCGAGCCAAACCTGTCCCATGCCGCCCCGGCCAAGTTCTCGAAGCAGCCGATACCTTCCGATTGATCGGTTCATCGGCGGAATGAGTGCATTTGAAGCAGTCAGCAGAAGTTCCGGGGCGGGAACAGCAAGGAACTGGCTGCCCGCCGCTTTATGAGAAAAGATCAACGATTCCACTTCGGAGCGGAGTTCATCGTCGGCACCGCAAGCGGATTCTAAGTAGGCCTCTCGCTGTTCGGACGGGAGCCGCAGAGCCTCTTCAAGGATTCGCTTCGTCCGCTCCCATCGTTCGCTACTCATCGGCGGACTTCCTAGAAACTTCTCGATGCAGCCAGGCGCGCGCTGCTGTCCAATCGCGTTGCACTGTGGCCGGAGCAATTTCGAGCGCTTCCGAAATTTCTTCGAGTGTAAGTCCGGCAAAGAAGCGCAATTCTACAACTTTGCTCTGTCGTGGATCGATCTTGGCAAGAGCTTTGAGGGCATCGTCTAGCAAAAGAACGTCGACATCTTTTTGCTTGGACTGCATGGTCGCTTCCTCTAGCGACAACTTGAAGTCTCCTCCCCCACGTTTTGCCGCCACATGACGGCGCGCGTGGTCCACGAGGATCTGACGCATAAGTTGGGCCGCAATGGCGAAGAAATGCGTGCGGCTCTCCCACTGGGGAGCATGCAGCCCGGTGAGGCGCAAGTACGCCTCGTTTACCAAGGCCGCGCTCTCGAGAGTATGCCCTATCCGCTCTTTTTGTAGCTGAAAGTGCGCCAGACGGCGCAATTCCTCATAAACGATTGGCAACAGAGCGTCGAGTGCCTTGGAGTCTCCGTGCCGCCACTCCCGCAGCAGCAGGGAGACCTCGCTGGGTTCGCCTTTCACGGGACCATTCCGAATCGGAGAGTCGAGAAGCTTAGGGTAACAGGCTTTTTGCAAGTCGAATGATTAGATTTGCGGCGACTTTGCGCTGTACAGGGATAGAAGGCCCGCCCTTATTGCAAAAGCGCCTTTTCGTGAGCACCGGTCGAAAAGCTTCGGTGCTTTGACGAGCGGGAGTTCAACCGTGGCAAAGCCAACCACGCGCGTTGGTCGATGCCCGTGACTAGCCTTTTTCCGAAGGAGAAGCGATACATGAAATCCTCGTTCATTAGAACCACGCTGATCTTTGCCGCTCTCTCGCTCGCTTCCATTGCATGCCCGGCACAAAACGTCGTTACCGACTGGAACAAAATCGCTTCCACGACCATCGTCGCGAACAGTGGCAAAGCCTCTTCGACCGCCTCCGTTTGGTTCGCCTATACCAGCATCGCTGTGTACGATGCGGTCAACTCCGTTCAACGCGAGTTTCAGCCCTTTTATTACAAAGCCCAGGCGCCGCGAAATGCCTCAGCCGAAGCAGCGGCGGTCGCAGCCGCCCATCGCGTGCTTGTGAACTATTTTCCTGCGCAACAGGTGGCGCTCGACTCGCAATTCAACGACTCGCTGGCAAGAATCAACGCGACGTCGGAAGCAAAGGCCGCAGGCGTTCCCGTAGGAGAAGCCGCCGCCGCGGCGCTTATTGCCGCCCGCACAGGCGATGGTCTCGAAGCCGATGTGCCTTACACACCGGGAAGCGGCCCCGGCGTCTGGCAGCCAACGCCACCCAAATTCGCCCCAGCTTTGACTCCTTGGCTCGGCCAGATGCGCCCGTTCACCATGAAGAGCGTCGGCCAGTTCCTTCCTGGAGGTCCATCGCCCCTTGACAGCGATGAGTGGACTGATGACTACCAAGAGGTTCGCGCTCTCGGCGATGTGAACAGCACGATTCGGACTGCGGAACAAAGCGAAATCGGACTGTTCTGGACCGAACATACTGCTCAGCAATATGCGCGGGCCTTCGGCTATCTGGTCCAGAATTACAGTTTGAACTTGATGGATTCGGCACGGCTCATGGCCATCTTGTGGACGGGCTTCGCTGATTCAGCCATCGGTTGCTGGAATGCCAAGTTTACCTACAACTTCTGGCGGCCTGTCACCGCGATTCGCGCCGGCGGTGGTAACCCTGACCTTACTCCTGATCCCAACTGGACACCCTTGGGCACCACTCCCAGCCACCCTGAATATCCAGCCGCACATGGGTGTGTTACCGGGGCAGTCTCCACTTTGATCAAAGACTACTTCGGAACAGATAAGGTGCATGTCATCGTCGACAGCCTTGCATTCAGCGACGGCCTCCACACACATACCTTCGACGATACACGCGACCTCTTCGACGAGGTCTTCCTGGCACGCATCTACGCTGGCTTCCACTATCGCCATTCGCTAGAAGATGGCCACACGCTGGCCAGGAAAGTCAGCAGGCAGCTCTTTCGCAGGCACTTCCGTTCGCTTACGGACTGCGACCGCGACGATGACGTTTGCTGCAAACGTTGAAACAGAGACTGCCAACAAAAAGAAAGGAAGCACCGTATGTGGAGAAATAGCAGAAATTCCGTGTGGGCTGTTGCCATCTGTATTTTGGCTCTGGCGACAGCCGCTGCCCAGGAGGGTGAACACCACGCGCCTCCATTTCTCAGGGGACGCGTCGTTGCGGTTGGGATTCCCGGAGCCTCAGCGATCAGCGCGGTTGGGCGATTTCTGCCGGGCGGTCCCATCCATGACAAGCCTAACTTTGCCGTTTTCACGCAACCCGGCCACATTCTGGATCCAGTTCGCATCTTGGTGGCAAGCAGCTCCAACTTCGGCGCCCCACTAGCGAATCTTGATCAGCGAGAGGGTTCCTTCCTTTCCATTGATCCAACGGAAACCGACACGCTGTTGATTCCCAATGATTTCGCTTCAGCGGACGGCCAAGCGACAGCGCTCGACGGGCAAGTCCAGCTCTACACCGCGCAAAGCCCTGCCTTTCGCAACGGAATAAACAATCCGGCTGCCGCGACTGCCAGCTTCACGGGCGCCAGCAATCCGCTGGCACTTTCCATCAACAACGCCTTTGGACGGCTATGGCCCGCGAATGCTCCATTTGGCCTTAACGGGATTGGCACTTCTACGATCCTTGATCCCAGCGGAATCGGATTGGCGGGCGCACCGGACGCGCAGGCCGGTGGCGTCTTCGCCGGCGATCTTACGCCCCGACGGCCATCGCAACTTGTGCCTGGACTTTTAAGTGCGGGCGCTGTGGGTACAGCCTTTCTCGGCCACTCCCCCGATGGTTCTACGCGTGCCGTGTTTTGTGTCGTGCTGGCCGACGGCAGCATTGTGCAAGAACACACCGCAAAGGGTGTGGATGGCTTGGCATTACCCGGCACCATTGCCCCTTTGATCGGTCGAGACTTCGATGAGCGGGACCATT
>Ga0306925_10002878_pt1 | contig 14991 bp, 9 predicted proteins | sample flu12Cox44000176_FD_203755 | JGI IMG/M metagenome (GOLD analysis project Ga0306925, IMG submission 203755) | Lab enrichment of tropical soil microbial communities from Luquillo Experimental Forest, Puerto Rico - flux8day.12C.oxic.44.000.176 (v2)... | ecosystem: Environmental > Terrestrial > Soil... | reverse complement strand
ATCCCGCGGATTGGGGCGCCCACAACACCGGCCCACCCAAAGGAGAGCGTTGGGTTGATACGGCCAAGTGGCTTTGAACAGAGGCGGGCGTCCCCGAAAGCACAATGCTGGCGATCATGGGGCACAAGAGTCGGGCGATGCTTGAACGGTATTCCCACATCCGCATGGCGGCAAAGAGCGCAGCCGTCCAAGTACTGAGCACTATGAAAGAGCAACCAGTTTCGAGTGAGGTCCCCACGACGATCAATCCGACTCTTCGGTGATCTGTATGTTGTTGATTTGAGTGGTGGGCGCGGAAGTCCCTGTGAAAGTCCCTGTGGTAAAACAGCCCTCCGCAGGAACCGTAATAGTAAGAAAACCGGGGGGGTTACCCCCCATGCCCCAAAACGCAAACCTCCTCAGAGCCCCGGCTAAAGGGCGCAAATTCAGAAGGGCACCAACTGTTCAACCCTCGGGGGACACCTGAAAACCGGCCAATGAGGGACGGTTCAAAACCGGCCAACGGAATTGAGGCACGCACCCAATTGACGTCCAGGCGCCGCGATGGTTAATGGGACCGGACGATGTTGCCATCCAGTTTCCTTTCTTCCACAGTTACCAGATTAAGAGTAGGCCCGGGAGTTGGAATGAAGATGCCTGGAACCAGCAAGAACTTCGCTCCGCGGAGGTTGGAGCGGGCAGTAGCTTTCGTCTGCACGTAGGGTTGGATCAGTCAGTTCCGCAGGCGGATCTCGAAAAGAGACGCGCCACGAGAAGACTGGGCACGTTGATTCTTCCGGTGCAAATAGGCGCGAACGAGTACACGCTTAGCTTCGCGGTTTAACGCTTGACGTCGCTAAGGAAAGCTTGAGTTAGCCCGCGTCAACTTGATGAGAAACGCGCGGATCTGGTTGCGGCATTTCGAGTGTGTTGCCGCCCATCCGGACACTGGCCCGAAGCGGGGTTCGAGGAGAACGCGGAAATTCACTGGAAGCCGCCGATTGAAACGGAACCCAAGCCGACTTCCCGGTATTAATCCGGGCTACCTTCCTCGAACGCCGATTCTGGCCAACTGATAGGAGAATCGGCAAAAAGTAACTTAACTTCCGGGTTGCCCGCACCTCCACGGCCTTCGCCCTTGCCAAACCAGGGCTGGGCTGCCGATGAGATAAGAACCCGGGGCAATCTGCGCCGGCGGCAGAATCCTTCCTGGAGAGCCTTGCGAGCCAGTGTAGCGTCTTTATTGTTGCCCCCAAGTCGCGCCCGGGCATGATACGCTTGCGAAGGAAGCGGCGAAAGGAAATGTTGTGATCAATCAAATCATGCGGCAATCGCTCCGTGCGATATTGCTCCTCACGATTGCCGTTAGACTCTATGCACAAGCCCCAATCACCGTCCCCGCTGGACTGCCCGAATGGGCGTTCAACGTACCCGACAAGGTTCAGCCTGCAAGCGTGCGACCCGAAGGTATAGTGCGAGCACAAGGCAGCAGGAAGGAATATGACGCCGCCAAAATAGCGGGCAATGCGAACCCGCCAGATTGGTTTCCGGAAGAGCACAAGCCCGCGCCGAGTTCTGTTCAGGGCGGCTCGGGGATCAATATGGCTTGTGGCTCCTGCCATCTCATGTCGGGCCAAGGGCATTCTGAATCCGCTGACCTGGCCGGCATGCCGGCGGAATACTTGATTCGTCAGATGGCCTATTACAAAGCGGGGACTCGCAAGGATGACGCGCGGATGGGGCCGATCGCTAAGGCGATTTCGGACGAGGATGTTCGCCAGGCGGCCGAATACTTTGCCGCACAAAAGCCCAGGACATTTGTCAAAGTGATCGAGTCTGCCAATCCACCAAGAACCTTCATCGCGACAGCGGGCCGACATCGCCAGCTTCATCCGGATGGAGGCACCGAACCGATCGGGCGGCGCATTCTCCAGATTCCTATGAATCCGATGGCCACGGAAATTCGCGATCCCCATTTTGGCTTCCTCGCCTACGTCCCTCCCGGCAGCATTGCGAAAGGGGAGGCACTGGTGAAAAGAGGTTCTTGCGCCCTATGTCATGGCGAGAACTTAAAAGGCCTGGGCGAGGTTCCGCGACTCGCGGGCTTGCAACCCGTCTATGTCGCGCGACAGCTTTTCGATATTCAGTATGGTTCGAGCGCTGGTAAAGCGGTCGCGCTGATGAAGGGTCCGGTCGCACATCTGACCGAGGACGACATTATCGCAATTTCCGCTTACCTGGGGTCGCTGGCACCGGAATAGCGACCTGTTACTGCGGGCTTCTCCTAAGCCTTCATCATGAAAGCGGACGATTCGCATCCACCCCAGTCGATTCAGGAGTTTGAGCCGGCGTAGCCGCCACGTCTCAACCGTCTCAGGGCAAGGGACATCAACCATGTTCGAACCGGAACCAAGTGCTCAAGGACGTGGCGGTCGTCGAGCGCGCCGTCTGAACGTTGAAGGAGACCGTACTCCGGGAACGTCTACTGTGGGTAGTGGTGCTCGGAGGTGCTCTATGATCGAGAAGTCCTTCTTTCGAAGCGCAAAGGCCACAACTTGCTGAACCTTGCAAAGTGAGGTCACGGGACTGACAGCGCGAACGTGATCAACGCATCCCCCGTCGCGACCGCCACGAATTGCTTTCCGTCGAGCAAATAGGTGATCGGGGGCGCAATCACAACTCCACCGGTCCGGAACTTCCACAATGGTTTCCCGCTTCGCGCATCCAGCGCCATGAGGTACCCTTCGCGGTTACCGCTGAAGATCAAGCCTCCGGCGGTGGCCAGTAAGCCGCTGGTGGGAGGGCTGACCATTTCGAATTTCCACTTCGTTTCACCGGTCGCGGGGTCCAGAGCTTGTACGGCCCCGGTGGTTGGATCGAGCGGGATGGGCGTCCCGGTGCTGCCTGTATAGAGCAGACCTTCACGGAACTCTTGCTCGGTCTTGTAATATGTGTGACAGCCTTCCGTGGTGGGGAAATAATACCAGCTTGTTTGCGGGCTGTAGGCACTAGCCTGCCAGTTATGCCCGCCGCCCACAGATGGGCACGACTTGGTCCCCTCCTCGGTCGGGTCCTGGCCGGCAATCAAGTTCGGCCGCCCGTCAGGTCTGATCCCGTCCGCCCACGTCACCTTGGTGTAGGGCTTGGCCACCAGGAGCTTCCCGTTGGTTCGGTCCAGCGCGTAGAAAAAGCCGTTCCGATTGGCCTGTATCACGGCCTTCACTTTCTGGCCTCGTACCGTCAGGTCCGCCAGCACCGGATCGCTGATGGCATCCCAGTCATGCAGGTCGTGCGGCGTCATCTGGAAATGCCACTTCAATTTTCCCGTGTCGGCATCCAGGGCTACGATGCTGCAGGTGTAGAGATTGTCGCCAGGCCTGACATCGCCGTTCCAGTCCGGACCCGGATTTCCCGTCCCCCAGTAAATGAGGTTCAACTCGGCATCGTAAGTCCCCGTCACCCAGGTGGAGCCGCCACCGCGCTTCCAGGCATCGGCGCCCCAGGTGTCGCCTCCCGGCTCGCCCCGACCTGGCACGGTCCAGAATCGCCACGCGCGCTTGCCGGTATCGGCGTCATAGGCATCGATAAAGCCGCGCACGCCGTACTCAGCGCCGGCGATTCCCACCACTACCAGGTTTTTCACGATCAGCGGCGCAGCCGTGGCGCTATATCCCTTCTTGATATCATCGATCTCGGTCTCCCACAGCAGATTACCGGTCTTGGCGTCCAGCGCCACCAGCGTCGATTCGAGGTTGACCTTAAAGAGTTTGCTTCCGAGCGCGGCAAAACCACGATTCACCTGGCCGCAACAGATGCTCACCCCCGGCGGCAGTGGTTTCGCGTAGTGCCACATTTGCCGCCCCGTCGCCAGGTCCAGTCCGTAGGCGTGGTTGGTAGGACCCGTCACATACATCATCCGTTCGTAGACGAGAGGAGTGCTTTCGAGCTTTCCCAGCGTTCCGCTCTGGAAGATCCATTGCGGCGTCAGTTGCTTGACGGTGTTGGTATTGATCTGGCGGAGCTCGCTATATCGCCACCCGAGATAGTTCTTCCCATACATCAACCAGGTGGCGGGGTCGCTCTGAGCCTGCCGCAGCTTTTCCTGCGTAATCTCGGCGGCGCCCAGGGCGCCCACCGTTACAAGAATCACTGTCCAGCGTTTCATTTTCCGCCCTCCCTGACGCCTCGCAAGCTCGATAGATAAGCCAGCAGGTCACTCAGCTCTTTCTCGCCAAACAAACCGCGATAGCTCGCCGGCATCAGCGATCGAAATTCCCGTTTCATCGAAGCGACTTCGCTCTTCTCATACGAGTAGAAGTTCTCGGCCGAATCCATCAACTGCGCTGAAAAATCATCGAAACCGCGCTGGACGCCGACGATCGTGTTGCGATCCTTCGTGACCACTGTGATGGTGTTGTAACCGGGCGTAATGTCGGCGTTTGGGTCGAGGACGGATTCTTTCAGATAAGCCAGGCTTCGCTTCCTCCCCACTGAGGTCAGGTCCGGCCCCAGCCTGCCTCCCTTGCCGTCAATCATGTGACACTTCCCGCATTGTCCCTTCTCCCAGAACAACTGGCGCCCGGCCTCGCGATTCCCTGTGACGGCAACCCTTCCGCGCCCCGCCACCGACCGGATGTAAGTGACCAGGCGCCAGAGGTCGTCGCTCTCGAAGTTGGGCGCGAATGCCGGCATCTCCGTACCGGCAGCGCCGGTAGCGATGACCCTGTACAGGTCTGCGTCGCTATCCCCCACCGAGTAAGTTCCCAGCGTCAGGTCGGGACCTCGGCCTCCCTCGGCGTGTATCCCATGGCAGAGGGCACAGCTCCCCCGAAATGCGATGCGGCCCTCTTCAGCGGCTCGAAGGTCATTTGCGAAGGGATTCTTCTGAGCGGGTTGCGCCGTGCACAGCGCGGCCGCCGCAAGGCAGAACAACCCAACGGTTCTCATAGCGCTTATGATACATCCACTGAGGTCACTGCATGGCGGTGAGGGATTTCCTGACGCTGGGTTCGAAGTCCGCTCAGAGTAAATCGCGGTACTAGTGGCTGGCAATCTTTTGGGTCTTGCGCGATTACGAACGATAAACGTGCATGGCTTCGCCGATCGGTTTGGTCCAGATCAGTTGCGATGCCGACTTCCCAGTCGTAATTCTCCGTGAAGTTTCGGCTCGGTGTACGAGTCGGGGACAACGCGTCAGTCTGAGTCCGCAACTTCGCGCACTCGGACGATTTCAATTCGCCATCAATCGTACAAAAGCCTGCAGGGCACCTGTATAATAGTTGCGATCCAGGGGGAGATAAATCATGCGTCTTGTAGTTGCAAGTCTTTGCCTACTTGTCTGCCTAGGCTCGAGGAGCCTGTGGGGACAAGCCGCGACCGCCACCATCACGGGGACCATCATTGATTCGACGGGCGCAGTCATTCCCGGCGCGGCCGTCACTGCGAAGAATAATGGTACGGGTATAACGCGCTCCACGCAGAGCGACAATCAAGGCCGCTATAGCCTCGCCGATCTCGCCATTGGCGATTACGACGTTCAGGCCAGCAAGACGGGTTTCCGAACCTTGGTCAAGAAAGACATCACCTTGACCGTCGGAGCTGCTCCAGTTGCGGACTTTGAGTTAGCGGTGGGCTCGACGAGCGACACAGTCAACGTAGAAGCCAACGTCTCGCAGGTCGAAACTGAAACCGCGACGCTTTCTTCGCTGGTCGGGGAAAGCCAGATGCGCGAACTCCCCTTGAACGGCCGTAACTTCGAGCAGTTGATTCTGCTGGCTCCGGGCGCCGTGTCCTACCCGGCGGGGGGCAGCAGCGCGCTGGTGGGCCGTGCAGCGACGTTTTCGATTTCGGGCGCGCGGCCGGAGGGTCACGCCATTCTCCTCGATGGCGAAAACCTTCAAGACTGGTGGCAGCGGGGCTCGGGCGCGAATGTATCGGGCACCCAGTTGGGTGTGGACGCGATCGCCGAGTTCCAGACGATGACCAATACTTACAGCGCGCAGTATGGCGGAAACGGTTCGGTGGTCAACGCAGTATCGAAATCAGGCACCAACGGCTTTCATGGATCGGCGTTCGATTTTGTGCGCAATAGCGAGATGGATGCCCGCAATTTCTTCGACCGGAACTCCCCGCCACCGTTCCGCAAGAACCAATACGGCGGAAGCATCGGCGGTCCCATCAAGAAGGATAAGCTGTTCTTCTTCACAAACTACGAAGGAATCCGGCAGTTGCTCGGCGGCACGTCGCTCGTGAACGTTCCGGATGCCAACGCCCGGCAGGGGCTGGTGCCGTGCGCCATCGCAACCGCGTATACCTGCAACTCTTCCACCGGGCTGGCGCAGGTTCCAGTGAACCCGGCCGTCGCTCCGCTGCTCGCCCTATACCCCGCGGCAACAGCCCCGCTCGGCAACGGCATCGGCACCACCACCACAGTGGCCAACCAGATCGTCCACGAAGACTATGTGATCGGCCGCGTGGATTACTCGATGTCGAGCAAGGACTCCGTGTTCGTTCGCTACGTGTCCGATGTGGCCAATGCGACCTTCCCGACACCGATCCCCCTGTGGCCGGTGAACGATCACAACCACAACCAGTTCTCCACGTTTGAAGAGCGCCACATTTTCTCGCCGACGCTTCTGAACTCGTTCAGCTTCGCATTTTCGCGGCCGCTTGAAACCGAATCCGAGCCCTACATCGCCCCGGGAAATATTCTGGAGCCCTTCCCGACACGGCAGGACGTGAATATTTCCGTGTCGGGTCTCACGGGTTTGGGTGCGAATATCACCAATCCATTCCGATTCCTGGAGAACAAGTTCACCGCAGAGGACGACCTGCTGTGGACCAAGGGCAGCCACAACATCCACTTCGGGATGCACGTCCGCCGGCACCAGATCAACTCCTTCAACTACACCTATTGGAATGGTCAATTCACGTTCCCTAGCCTGGTCGCGTTTCTTACCGGGAAACCCTCTCTGGTTTCGATGGCGCCTCCCGGTCTCGCTTACGGCAACCGCGACTTCCGCGACATCAGTTTGAAGCCTTACCTTCAGGACGACTGGAAGGCGACTCGCAAACTGACCGTCAATGTGGGCGTTCGCTACGAGTACCAGACCGACCCGGTGGAAGCGCACAATAACCTGAGCAATGTCGTGGATCCGCCGCAGGGAACGGGTTTTACGCACGTAGAGCACGCTTTTAAGGACAACCCCAACGTGTGGAATTTGGACCCGCGCTTCGGCTTGGCCTATGACGTCAAGGGCGACCACAAGACCTCGGTGCGCGCGGGCTTCGGCATGTTCCATGATCCGGCGCAGACATATGTGTTCTTTTCCGGCTACGTAGGCACTCCGCCGTTCCTTTCCTATAACCAGCAGAACCCGTCATTCCCGGTTCCGTTCCAGAGCGGCAATGTGGCCCCGCCGTTGCCGAGCTTGACCTTCGGCACCGATTACCTGATCCACAAGACGCCATATATGATGCAGTACAACGTGAACATTCAGCGCCAGCTTTTCAATGGTTCGGTGCTGACGGTGGGTTATGTCGGCTCGCGAGGCGTGGACCTGCTCAGCTTCCGCGACTACAATCCGCCGGTGCCAGTGACGTTGCCCAACGGCCAACTGCAATTCGGCAACCCGGCGACAGGCATTTCGTATCCGCGAATCAATCGGGCGTTCGGCACGCTGGTGTTGACGAATCCGAGCAGCTCGTCTCACTACAACTCGTTACAGATGAGCTGGAACAATCGATTCAGCAGCAGGTTCATCGGGAACCTGTCGTATGTGTATTCGCACTGCACCGACGGCGCCTATACGTATGGCGGGTTAGGCGGAAACAACGGTACCTCCTCCTGGACGAATCCGTACGACGGATCGCGCGAGCGCGGAAACTGCGGTTACGATATTCGCCACAACCTGTCGGTAAACGTCGTCTATATGCTGCCGTTCCGGGGCAATCGGTTGGTCCAGGGCTGGCAGGTGAGCGGTATCGAGCTGTGGCGCACGGGTGTTCCGATGTCGGTCGGTGTCGGCTACGATCGTGGCCTGCTTTCGAACGCATTCTCTTCTCAGCGTCCGGATGTGATCGCGGGCTGCGATGTGACCGCCGGCCAGTCGCCGGCCCACTGGTTCAACAAGTCGTGCTTCACCCTTCCAGCGCCAGGAACCGTGGGCAACCTGGGTAAGAACACGGTGACGGCTCCGGGCTACGTGTCGACAGATTTCTCGCTGTCGAAAGACACGAGGATCTTCGAAAGGCTGAACACCCAGTTCCGCGCGGAGATTTTCAATATTTTCAACCACGCAAACTTCGGCATTCCCGCGTTGAACGCCTTCACTGCAGTCGGTGGATTGACAGGATCTCCGACTGGCTTCCCTGGAAACGCAGCCAACGCCGGCCAGATCACTTCGATCGTGGGAACGTCACGCCAGATCCAGTTGGCACTGAAGTTTTTGTTTTAATAGTGAGTCGCGCACAACTCGGACACGAATGGGTAGCTCCGCGTCAGTTTGCCGAGTGACACAAACCGCTGATTGGGCGGCGGCTCGTAGCGGTTCTTCGGATTAGGAACGAGAAACGCGCTAGTGTTTTACCGGGACCAGCGGGCGGATTGTCGACCACTTCCACGAGAAGGCGGCCCGTGTCAAGCCGTTTTTCTTTGGTCGTGCGATTCGTCCATCCGACTGCCGACCAACGGGAGGCCACAATGCTGCCATCGGGAAGTCTCACATCGCCGGTCACTGGGAACCTGCACCAAGAGCCCACATTGAGTCTGACATCGGTTCCGTCTGCAAGAATCTTTTCTTCACACGGAGAGAAGGACCGAGGTAGCCAGTGGCAGGCGTTCAACGTCGGCAACCCGAACGCGATTGGCCCCTGTTAGGGTTTAACAACCTCTCGAAGGTACATGAGAATCGTGTCCAGCTCGGCATCGCTGTAAGAGCCAATCACGGACGCATGCCGCCAGGGGCTGCCTTCGGCAATCTTCACCGACAAAGGTTCCAACGTACGCAGCACCGGATTAGACGCAGTCAGATCATAAAGAAGCACGCTTCGGGTTGTATTGCTCAGAACCAGGACGGGCATGATTTCGCTGCCCGCCGTGGCCGTGGAGACATGGGGCGTCACCAGCGACCGTGCCGCCGACGCACTCGCGGGGACTTGCGTGATGGGCGTCGCAACGGAAATGCCGATCCGGTTCAGCTCATGACAAGTCGAGCACCTGGCGAAGCCGCGCGTGGCGTCCGAGAACAGATCGCGGCCGCGAGCAGCGCCAGGCGACAGCGCGATTTCTGGAGCGGCGGGTGCGCTTCCGGCGGCTCCAATATTTGGATTCGCGACGCCATTCAGGCTCGCGACGTAGGAGACAACTGCGATCACGTCGGGCCTTGGCAAACTCTCGCCGAATCCCGGCATGGCCGTCCCAGGCACGCCACGCGTCACGATGTTGTTGATGAAAGCCGGGTCGAAGCCGCGGCCGACGAGCCGCGGAGCACCGCCGGTTGTGCCTCTTAGTCCATGGCAGTATCCAGTCGCACAGGTTTCAGCGAACACCTTTTCGCCCTGTTTGAGGACGTCTGGTAAGTTCTGCCCGAAGGAAACGGCTCCTGCCGCGATCAAAAGCAATGTTCTTGTCATTTTGCTCCCTCTGGCAGCGCGAATACCAACAAAGTCGAGCCCAGGCGGAAGGAAGCCTCCGGAAACAATCCTGCGGCTACACCCCCGAGAATACTCGCCTGCCATCCGGTGGGAGTGGCGATATATTGGCGCCCATTGACGGAGTACGAGATCGCCGATCCGCGGTGGCCAGCGCCCGTCTGATAACTCCACAGTTTGTCGCCCGTGCGCGCATTCAGCGCAAAGAAGTTTCCCTCCGGATCACCGGTGAACACCAAGTCGCCGGCGGTGGCCAACATGGACGCCGCCAACAAATACTTGTAGGGAACGCTCCAGACGCGTCTTCCGGTGACCGGGTCCCAGGCGTCCACATGGCTGTAGGTAGTCCGGTTAGGTGGTAGCTTGGGGGTTAAGGCAGCGTTCATCATGGCGCGCCCTTCGACGGGCTTCGTATCGTTGGCGGTCGCGTCGTTGCATAGTTCATTAGTCGGCGTATACAGGAATCCAGTTCGCGGCGAGTAGGCCATCGAGTTCCAACTCTTGGCGCCGTATACGCTGGGACAAAAGGTGTCTGTCTTGCCGAGCTTGGGTTCATTGCGCCCCACAAGCTTGCCGTCTTCGGTGACGCCCGTGATCCAGTTGCGCACCTCAGGGATGGAAAACACGCTCAGTAACTCCCCGGTCACGCGGTCGAGCACTACGGTCAATCCGCTCTTGTTCATGTGTACGACGGTCTGGCGCATTCGCCCGCGGATCTGGCGGTCCATGAGGATGGTCTCGTAAGCGGAATCGTAGTCCCAGTTGTCGTCAGGAACCTCCTGATAGTGCCAGCGCAGTTTCCCTGTGTCCGCGTCCAGGGCCACGACGCTCGCTGTATAGAGGTTGACGTCCTTGCCTTTGTCAGCGCCGGCAATGATGCGATCGGCATCGTAGAAGTCGGCTGCCGCGTTGCCAGTGCCCCAGTAGACCAGGTTCAGGGCGGCGTCGAACGATCCAGTCATCCAGGGGTTGCCTCCGCCGTACTTCCAGCTATCTCCTTTCCAGGTTTCATTCCCCCTTTCGCCGGGACCTGGAATAACGTACCAGCGCCACGCCACTCGTCCGGTCTTCGCGTAGAAGGCCGTCAAGTAGCCTCGTTCTGCGCGGTCTCCACCGTTGCCGCCGACGATCACCTTGTCCTTGACCACCAGCGGCGCTGCGCTGATGCCGCACTGGCACTGCTTTTGGTCATCGACGTTGGTCTTCCATAGCTCGCGGCCGGTCTTTTGATCCAGCGCCACCAGGTAGTTGTCACGGGTGCCGAAGAATACCTTGCCGTCGCTCACGGCGACGCCGCTGTTCCGGAGGTTGCCAGCCTGGACCGGAGGATAACGGTATTGCCAGATCAGGCGTCCGGTGGCGGCGTCTAGCGCAAACACTTGAGCGCGCGGCGTGATGATATACATCACCCCATCCACTACAATCGGCGTGGCTTGTAGATTCTCGGCGTAGTCGCCGGTCTGGAAGATCCAGATGGGAATCAGGGCCTTCACGTTCGCCGTGTTCACCTGACTGAGGGCGCTGTAGCGCCAGGAAAGCTGGGTGCCGCCGTAGTGCGGCCAATCGGCGCCTGTGGCGCCATCGGCCGCGCCAGTCTGGCCGTACACCCCGGGGAGCATAAGCAACAAAAGCAAAGGGCGCATGGAGCTATGATACGCCGTGCCGGCTGGATTCACCCCGCCGGAACGCAATGGCGCTCGGATTCGCGAACGATCGTCGCCATCCGCCTCTACGCCGGGCGCCGCAGAAACTCGAGCAGGAGCTGGCTTACCTGCTCGGGCTGCTCCTGCTGGACCCAGTGGCCGGCCCCTTCCACCAGGTGGAAGCCCACCATCTTCTTGCACACGTCGTTCCGCATTCGGTCCACTGCGCCGGGGGTCTGGTATGCTCCCCAGTCGCTCTTGCCGGCGATATAACAGGAAGGCACGTCGATAGTGCGGCCTGAGAAAATTTGCAGCTCGGCGGCGAGCCGCGCATCACTGCCGCGCCGGTAGCCATTCAAGGCGCCCTGGAACCCGGTCCGGCCGTACTCGGTGGCGTACACGTCCACGTCCTCCTCCGTCAGCCACTTGCACGCCGCAATCTCGGCCGGCGGCGGCATATGCTCCAACGCCGTCTCGCACATGCCCTTGTTCAGGTCCATGACGTAGTAAGTCGGCATCTTGGCCATCTCTTCGGCGGTACGCGCTTGGAGTGGAAAAGGCCGGTTCTCCTTCCAGTCGGCGCTCTTGTAGTAGTAATACGCGCGGAAGAACGCGTGGAGCCCTTGCGGGCAATTGCGCATATTGGAATCGGCCTCGCGCGTGGTGTAATAGCGCTGGTAGTATTTGCGCGGACGCGGCAGGGCTGCCAGTTGCTCGTCGATATTGGCGGCCGTCGGCGCGGCCGCGGCGCGGCCCGCGGTATTGAAGGGCAGCTCAGGGGCGCCAGTGAACGGGGCGCTCATCACGGTCACCGACCGGACCACGTCCGGCCGGATGAGGGCGCACCAACCCGCGACCGGCGCCCCGGCATCATGCCCGATGATGTCCGCGGATCGATAGCCGAGAGCCGAGACCAGCCCGAGGGCGTCCCGGACCATGTTCAGCATGCTGAAAGCATGCAGGTCGGTGTCATAGCGATTATCCCAGCCGGTGGTGCGCCCGAAGCCGCGCTGATCGGGTGCGATCACGTGGTACCCCGCTGCAGCCAGCGGCAGCATCACTTGGCGCCAGCTATAGGCAAGCTCCGGGAAGCCGTGCAGAAGCAGAAGGCAGGGCCGGTTCGCAGCCTCGAAGCCGGCTTCCAGACAGTGTATGCGCAAGCCGTTCATGTTGTCGAGAAACCGCGAGCGGATCCCCGGGGGAATCGTGTTCCGGCCGTAAGCCACATTTTCATTGGCGGCGCGGGCGTTGCGGGCCGCCGCGGCGTACGCTAGGCCGGCCAGGCCGCGAAAGGATTGACGCCGTGTGAGCATGACAGGCCTCCTTCGCTTAGTGACTCAGTGTATCTCAGCCGCGCCGCCGGAGTTGCATATCCCGTCCGCCGGCGCGTCCAGCGCGTAACCCTGCACGCCGAGCGGAAGGGGATCCCGCCGAGCGGACCGGGTTCATTGGACGCCGTTAACAAACGAGCAGTGCCGGGGCGAGCAGCCTCATCCATCTTGGATTCATCAGCACCATCGCCGCCCAATAGCTTCCCAAAACCGGACTTCTGGCCCGCTTGAGGTGAGTTCGGTCGGTCTTTGGATACGTTCGCCACGGATTCGACCGGGATCGGCGTAGATAAGCCGACTTCACGGTACTGATCCGGGCTTCATTCTGTGCTGGTGGCAATCCGCTTCGGATTGATCGCGATGCCTCCGAGAGCACCGATTCTGGCCTCTATCGGCAGATCTGCGGCCCACAGCAGGTGCTGTCGCGGCGGCGCCGCGCCCGCGCGTCGCAGGCCTACCGCCCCAGAACAAATCGAACCGTTTGCGTCTACTCCGGATTCGTATATACTCGGTCCGTTTCGGACCAAACGGAGATTTTGGGGCACTTGTCGGTCTGTCTCTAGGGGAGAAGCCGGACTTAAAACCACCACGCTGATGGAGGATTATCGTGAAACAACGACGACTGTTTGCTTTACCTGTGTTCACCTTCGCTCTCGTTGCGTTGCTCGCCGTCGCCACGGCAGCTTTTGCGGACGATGAGGGCAACCTTGGGTCCTATCGTAAAATCGCCACCGTTGCTGTTCCAAGTGATTTCGTGTTCGTCGCTTTCGGTAATCCCTTAAACGGCGGCTTTGACATCAGCTTCGTCGATTCCGAGCGCGGCCGGTATTACGTCGCCGATCGCGGAAATCCAGGCACAAAGGTTCCGCCCGGTATCGACGTAATCGATACGAGACACAAAAAGTTCCTCTATCAAATCAAACTCTCGACCACGGCCAACGGAGTCCTAGTGTTTCACGGAGGCGGGGAGGGAGACGAGGAGGACGGGGGCGGCGCGGGCACGCTCGTAGCCGGCGGAAGCGACAGCACCACGATCTTCATCGATCTGGCACATCCTTTCTCCGCGCCTATTGCCGTCTCAACAGGCGGAAAAAATCGCGCCGACGAGCTAGCCTACGATCCTCTCGATCACCTCATTCTGATCGCCAATGATCGAGACACCCCTCATCCGTTTGTGAGTTTCGTCTCCTCCACGAGCCACACCGTGGTGGGCCAGATCAAGTACGATGGCAGCGATGCGCACCATCCTCTTTCGACTGGCGGCATCGAACAGCCTGTGTGGAACGCGCGCACGCGGAGGTTCTACATCGCCATCCCATCCACCAAAGACAATCCCAATGGTGAAATCGATGAGATCAACCCCGGCACGAAAATGATCACCCGCCGATCCCCCACAAACTGTGGACCGGCTGGGTTAGTAGTTATCCCGTTACAACGTTTGATGACGAGTTGCGGTGAAGTCCTGGACATTGCGACAGGGAAAGTAGTCAAGGACATCACCACCACACCACCCATCGTTGCTGATGAGATTTGGTTCAATCCTGGAGATGAGCGCGTATACTTCGGCGGAATTCTCGGCTCGCCTGTAATCGGCGCCTTGCCTCCTTACAACGTGTTTCCGCCGACGCCGCCTGCCGTTGCCCCCGGCGCGCTACCATGGGTCGGCAGCTTCGCCTCACCCATTCACTTCAGTCATTCTGTAGCAGCCGACAGCGAGAACAACCATATATTCGTGCCGGTGACCAATATCGGTGTTCTGGTGTTTACCGATAATACGGAAGACGAGGACAACTAGCTTCTCGCTGGCGTGCGATACCGTTGACCTTGGGGCAGGTCAGAGACAGAAGGCGGCCCAGGCAGCTTTCAGGAACCAAAAACGGCAATGTATTGGAAAACCCTGTGCCGGGTTGCTACTAATGACGGTTGATGACGCCACTTGACCTTAACCCTATCTATGACAGTATGACAGCAATAATCCAATTATGATACTACATGTAGAACTCTCCTCACCTAATTCTAGCTTCTTAATTGTCCAACTGCTGTCATTCTGTCATAGTGTCATTATGGTATTGGAGCGGTGACACACATATGCGCTTGGCGTCCTGGTCTTGTGACAAGAAGGGCAGGCAGCGGAGCGCACAAGGCAGAAAGTCATTTCGTGACACCAAGGCGAAACGTTTAAAATGTAATGGACTCCCAAGCCGACGCTCCCCTCACATCGGCACCCTGATTCCGTTGCTCCTCTTGACAGGGATGCGGCTCGGAGAAGGCCTATCCCTCAAATGGGGGCGAGTCGATCTGATGGGCAAGCTCCTGAGAGTGGGTCGCGCCAAGAGTGCAAACCGGACAGGCCGGGTGATTCCGATCAACGGTGATCTCGCTTCTGT
>Ga0306925_10002876_pt1 | contig 14992 bp, 15 predicted proteins | sample flu12Cox44000176_FD_203755 | JGI IMG/M metagenome (GOLD analysis project Ga0306925, IMG submission 203755) | Lab enrichment of tropical soil microbial communities from Luquillo Experimental Forest, Puerto Rico - flux8day.12C.oxic.44.000.176 (v2)... | ecosystem: Environmental > Terrestrial >... | reverse complement strand
GCTGCCGACCAGGCGTGAGCCCTTTCGCCACACTCGGTGCGGCCATTCCTTGACATCGCTTCACGGCCTCTCTACCCTGACCGACGTATTTATGCGACACGCCGTGCTTCCTCGCATTATCCTGCTGGGCTCCACCGCCTTCCGCCTCCCCGGTCGGGGCGTTTTCTGAACATCTAGCGACTCCGCGCCGGCCGCGGCACGCCGCGATCGTGTCGTACGCCGCGCGGATCCCCGTCGCTCCGCCTCGCCGCGCCCGGGAGTCCGTACGAAGCGGGGGGCGCCGGAGGCGTCGACCCGGCAAGGCAGACCAATAGCCCGTAAACGCGACCGATTCGAGTGGAGTTGCTTCGATGCAGAGCGCTACAGAGAGACCAACGATGAGCCGACGTATGCGCGGAACACGGTCGAGGCCCTCGTGAAGGGCGCCGCCCGGCCTGGCCGCGTCGGCTGGTTCCGATCGCGCGACGAGCGGGCTGCGGCGCGCGCGAGCTGCCGCGCGCCCCACATCGTCGGCGCGTCGTCGGCGATGCGCGACGTGTTCGACATGGTCGCGCGTGTGGCCGCGACTCGAAGCACTGTCCTGATCCAGGGGGAGACGGGCACCGGCAAGGAGCTCATCGCCCGGGCCATCCACGCCGCGAGCCCGCGCGCCGATCGCCCGTTCGTGCCGGTGGACTGCAGCGCGCTCGCCGAGGGCGTGCTCGAGTCCGAGCTCTTCGGCCACGTCAAGGGGGCCTTCACCGGGGCCGTGATCGACAAGCGCGGACTGTTCGAGACGGCGCACGACGGCACGTGCTTCCTCGACGAGGTCGGCGAGATCTCTCCGTGCGTGCAGGCCAAGCTGCTGCGAGTGCTCCAGGAGCACGAGATCAAGCGGGTCGGCGGCACCGACAGCTTCGGCGTGGATGTCCGGGTGATCGCGGCCACCAACCGCGATCTCGGCGCGCTGATCGCCGGCGGGCGGTTCCGCGAGGACCTCTTCTACCGCCTGAGCGTGGTGACGCTCCCGGTCCCGGCGCTGCGCGAGCGCCGCGACGACATCCCGATCCTCGCCGCCCACTTTCTCCGGATGTACGCGGCGGCGAGTGCCCGGCCGGTGTCCGACATCGCGCCCGAGGCCATGGCGATGCTGGTCGCCTATGAATGGCCCGGGAACATCCGCGAGCTCGAGCACGCCATCGAGCGCGCCGTGGCCCTGACGACCAGCTCGGTCGTCCGCCCCGAGGATCTCCCGCCGAAGTGCGTGGGGACGGTGACCGCGCCCGATGCGCCCGGCTCGGCGTTGAGCCTGCGCGGCGTCGTGACCCGCCATGTCCGCCGTGTGCTGCGCGAGGCGCGCTGGAACAAGAAGCTCGCGGCCCAGCTCCTCGGGATCCATCGGCGCACGCTCTATCGCCTGACCAAACGCTACGGGATCAGCCTGACCGAGCGCGAGCCCGATCCGCGCGAGTGAGATCGGCGCGCGCGTCGCCGCGACCGAGTATCCCGCGCGCGTCGCGCCGGTGTCAGGGCGTGAGATAATCCGCGCCCGCGGCCCGAACTCCGTCACGGGCAGTGGTCGTGCGCGCTGCAGGCCGTCGCGGGGCTGGGGCCCCGCCGGCTGAGATGCGCCCGCAAAGGAGCGTGAGCATGAAGGCCTACTGGATCAGCCCCGGTGCCGCCGGTACCCACGTCGAGCTTCGCGACACTCCCGCGCCCGAGCCCAAGGCGGGCGAGATCCTCGTCCGGGTCCGCGCCGCGTCGCTGAACCGCGGCGAGCTCCTGGGCGCCGCCCACGGCGCCGCGCCGAAGCCGGGCGGGGGCGAATGCGCGGGCGAGGTGGTCAAAGTGGGCGACGGCGTCACCGGCATTCCGGTCGGCGCGCGCATGATGGGGCGCTGCGGGGGCGGCTTCGCCGAGCTGGCCCTGATGGACGCGCGCGAGGTCTTGCGCGTGCCCGAGCGGCTGACCTGGGAGGAGGCCGCGGCCACGCCGCTCACGTTCATCGTGGCCTACGACATGCTGATCGCCCAGGGCCACCTGACGGCCGGGCAGTGGCTGCTCGTCACCGCCGTCTCGTCGGGGGTCGGCGTGGCCGCGCTCCAGACCGGCAAGGCGCTCGGCGCGCGCGTCATCGGCACCTCCGGCTCGGCCGAGAAGCTGGCCCGGCTCGAGAAGCTCGGGCTCGATCTCGGCATCCGCACGCGGGCCGGCGATTTCCACGACGCCGTCATGAAGGCGACCGACGGCAAGGGCGTGAATCTCGTGGTCAACAACGTCGGCGGCTCCGTGTTCGGCGAGTGCGTCAGGTCCCTTGCGTTCGAGGGACGCCTGGCGACGGTGGGCCACCTCGACCACGTGCTGTCCGCCACCCTGGACGTCGAGCTGCTCCACCGAAAGCGCCTGGCGGTATTCGGGGTCAGCAACCGCCTGAGGACAGCGGGGCAGCGCGCCGAGACCGTGCGTGCGTTCGCGAAGGACGTCCTGCCTTACTTCGAGGACGGGCGGCTCCGGCCGCTCGTCGACCGCGTCTTCCCGTTCGACGAGCTGCCGGCGGCCATCGGATTCATGGAGTCGGACGCGCAGGTCGGCAAGATCGTCGTCCGCGTCTGACGCCGGCGCCGCCCGGGCCCGCGCTCACTTCTGCTCGCGCAGCCCCTGCTCGATGCGGGTCCGGACCGCTTCCGCGGCGGCGCTGCGCGGCGCCGGCGGATTCGGCGCGGCGTCCGCGGCCATCCGACCGGCGAGCAGCAACGTGAGGAGCGCCTCCATCACGTTGCCCGTGCTCGGCGTGCCGTTGGCGCCGCCACCATGGATCATGATCTTCGGCACGACGTCCACGCGCGCCGTCTCGATGGCCTCGGCGAACCGGCTCATGACTTGCTGCGTGAGCTGGAACCGCGGCCCGCCGTCGGCGCGCACCTGCTCGTCGATGGCCATCGCCTCGGCGATGCCGACCCGCGCGGCGCGCTCCGCCTCGGCGCCGGCCAACGCCTGGACTTTCTTGGCCTCGCCCTCGCCGAGCACGCGGATCTTCTCGGCTTCCGCCTGCGCGAGCGTCTGGATCTGCGCCGCCTGCTGCTGGGCGCGGGCGAAGTCGGCCTTGCCCTGATTGGTCTGGATCGAGATCGAGAGCTCCGATTCCGTGAGCACGGTCTGCTGCTTGGCGCGCGCCTCGGCCTCGCGGAGCTCGCGTTCCTTGACGGCGGCCTGCTCCTGCCGGCTGTACGTCTCCACCAAGGGAATGTCGAGCATGGCCGACCTCCTGCGCGGTGGAGCAGCCTTCGAAGCGCGATCGAGTATACTGCGTGTCCTATGTGCGCAAGGGGACGTCCGTGACTGAGTCGATCCGGCCGCATCCGGTCCTTGAGGAGTGGTACCCGGTCCAGACCGACCGGGAGTCGTTCGTCGACGAGCTGTTCGATGGCGCCGCCCGGCACTACAACCACATCGGGCGGATGCTCGATCTGGGCTCGGGGCCCATGTATCGCCGCCAGGCGCTCCAGCGGGCCGGCCTCAGGCCGGGCATGCGCCTGCTCGACGTCGCGACGGGCACCGGCCTGGTCGCGCGCGGCGGGGCGGAGGTCGTCGGAGACCCCCGGCGCGTGGTCGGCATCGATCCGAACAGCGGCATGCTGCGCGAGGCGCGAATGGCGGTCTCGAGCCCGCTCGTCCGGGGGAGAGCCGAGATCCTCCCGTTCCGGTCCGACAGCTTCGACATGCTCAGCATGGGCTTCGCCCTGCGCCACGTGGAAGATCTCGAGATTGCCTTCGATGAATATCGCCGCGTTCTCAAGCCCGGCGGCCGCGTGCTCCTGCTCGAGGTGTCGCGCCCGAAGTCGCGGGTCATGCGGTGGGTGATCCGGACGCACTTCCAGCGGGTCCTGCCGTGGCTGACTCGCATCAGTACCCGCAGCGAGCCGGCCGAGCTCCTCATGAGGTACTACTGGGACACGATCGACCAGTGCGTGCCGCCCGAGACCATCCTCGACGTGCTGCGACGCAACGGATTCGTGGACGTGAGGCGGCGCCTGTACGCCGGCTTTCTCAGCGAGTACGTCGCGGTGAAGTCCGGGAAGCCGTCGCTCGCCTGAGGGCGCGCGGTCAGCGGATCGCGAGCGTCGCCGGGTCGACGCCGCGCAATCCGTAGCGGCCCAGGAAGCGCAGGAGCCCTCGACTGTAGCGTGACGTCGTCGCGGCGCCGCTGGCCAGGAGCCCGACGTGCCGCGAGATGTGCGTCGCCATCGCGCGCTTGGCCGGCCCTGGATTCGCGGGCATCCACGACTGCCCGGCCCGGATCAGCGCGGCCAGCCGTCCGTCGTAGAGATACGAGACCAGCTCGAGCCACGCGGTCAGCATCTCGCTCTGCGTGGCGGCGTAGCGGGTCAGTACCCCGTCGAGCTCGGACGCTGAGGGGACGGCGCGCCGGCATAGCCACGGCGTGAGGGCGTCGGCGAGCTGCTCGGAGGAGCGGAGCGCCAGGAACACGCCCGGCGAGAGCATCGGGTCGACGAAGCCGAACGCGTCTCCGAGCATCACCCAGCCGCGCCCGTAGCCGCGCTCGGAGATCAGCTGGTAGTTGGCGTAGGTGGCCACGTCCGTGACTCTCCGTCCGCGGCCGGCGATGGCCGTGAGGCCCGGGTCGTTCGCGATGGCGCGCTCGAGCCGCGCCTCGGGCGTGCGCCCGAGACGGGCCGCCTCGTCCTGGCCCAGCACGATGCCGATCGAGAGCCGCTCCTGGAGTGGGATGCACCAGCTCCAGCCCGCCTCGCCGCGCGCGATCCGCACCTGCCCGGGCACCTCGTCCCAGCTCACGCCCTCGAAGTGGGCGAAGTGCGCGACGTCCTTCCGCGGTCCGAGCCGCGCCGGAATCCCGAGCGCGCGGGCCGCCAGACGCGCGCGCCCGGTGGCGTCGACGATGAGATCAGGCTGGCGGCCGGCGAGGGCCGGCGCCGCGGCCAGGGTCTCGGCCGCGAGCTCGAGCTCCGCGCCCGAGGGGGCCGGCACGAGCTGCGCGCGCGCCGTCACGTAGTCGACGCCGGAGGCGATGGCCTTGGCCAGCAGCGCGTCGTCGAACTGCGGCCGCGGCACGTTGTACGCGTACGGGAACACGGCCGGCGCGAACCGGTCGAACGTGACGCTGACGCGGTCGGTCGGCGACCAGACGAACGACACGCCGGGCTTGAGGCGGCTGAAGCTTGCCGTTTCCTTTTCCAGGTCGAGCCGCCGGAGGATCGGGATCACCGCCGGAACGAGCGACTCGCCGACGAGCAACGGGGGACGGCGCCCGTCGTCGAAGAGCGTGACGGCGGCGCCTTCGCGGACCAACAAGATCGCGAGGGTGGTGCCCGACGGGCCCCCGCCGACGATGGCGACCCGCATCCGCGGCGGCCCGGTCTCGCTCACGACGCGTCGATCCATCCCATCTCCTCGCGCACGACGTCGATGATCCTCGCTGCCTCGACCTCGGTCACGACGCCCTCGATCCACGACACGACGACGTTGCTGCGCCCTCCGCAGCGGTTGAAGAATACGCCGATTCCCGGCCGGGGCGGAACGACCGGGACGTGGTACGCGTTGGTGACCTTGCGGCCGAAGCACTCCGCGAGCGCATTCGGCCAGTCCGCCAGGTCTGCGCAATTGAAGGAGAAGAGCTCGCCGTCGGTCGTCCACGGCAGCACCCGGAGCATCCGCGAGAGCGGCTGGTATTGCAGGAACTCCAGCGCGACCTGGTTGGCCTCGATCTGTCCGTCACGCAGGGCGTCTGTCATCTGGCGGCGCAGCGCGCGCGCCAGCGTGGGCACGTCGGCGGTGTCGGAGGGCTGGAATCGCGCGAAGTGGAACGCGAGGTGGTTGCCGAAGGTCGCGCCGAGCTCGCCCTTCGGGCGCACGTCGACGGAGATGGGCAAGAGACAGGGCACGTCGGCGAGGCCACGGCGGCGCCAGAGCTCGGTCATCGCCTTGCCGACCACGGCCACGCGCCAGCAGATCTCGCGCGTCGCCCGCTGGTCGGCCGCCTCGGGCACCGTGAAGCTCTGCCGACGGAAGCACGCGCGGCCCGGCGGCACCGGCGGGCCGCCCGGCGAGACCGGCGGCACCGGCGCGAGCGTCTTGAGATATCTCAAGCTGCCGCCGGCGATGCGGCCGCGCTCGACGAGCGAGCGGCGATCCGGACCGGACACGAACGCCGGCGGCGTGTCGCCCCAGGGCGCGGCCGTCTCGTGACGGTCGAGCTCGTTGAGGTGCGTCAGCAGATTCTCGCCGCCCCGCGCGTCCATCAGCGGATGAAACCACGTCAGCACCAGGACGCTCGACGGCGCCGGCCGCGCCGATTCGTCGTCGATGATCAGCATCCGCAGCGGCGCCTCGCGCCGGGGCTCGACCGCGAGATTGAGCTCGGTCCCGAGCTCGCGCTGAAGCTCTTCGCGCGCGGTGATCGTGGTCCGGCGCACCGCCGGCCGGGCCAGGCTCGCGCGCGCGCCGGCGGCCCAGTGGAGCTTGCCCCACGGGAAGGGACGCCGGAGCCGGGCCGCCGGCCAGGGGCACACGTCGAGGAAGCGATCCCACGCGCGCGCGATGCGATCCGACTCGATCGGCCCGTCGCACTCGACGACGAGCATGGTGTTGTGGTCGCGCCCGACGCCCTTCCAGCTGGGATGGTGCGCCAGCAGCACGAGATCGGCCCCACGCAGGGGCAGGCGGCGCACGTCTCGATTCAGCGCGGGCACGAGGCAGGACTCTGACCCGGCTGGCCGATCCTGTCAAGCGACCCTGGTACACTCTGCGGGCGATGGGTGACGTGGGTCTCATGGGCATGCACGTGCCCGGCATGTCCTGGCGCGAGATGCGCGAGGCGGCCGTGCTGGCCGAGGAGCTCGGGTACAGCTGCATCACGATGGGCGAGTCGTGGGGCGAGGACGCGCTGACCTCGCTGGCCCAGCTCGCGGCCGTGACCTCGCGCATCCGTATCGGCACCAGCATCGTGCCGGTCTTCGCGCGCTCGCCCGCGAATCTGGCGATGTCGGCGCTGAACATGGACCGGATGAGCAGCGGGCGATTCTTCCTGGGCCTGGGCACCAGCGGCCGTCTGGTGATCGAGGACTTCCACGGCGAGAAGTTCGCCAGGCCGCTGACCCGCATGCGCGAGTACATCGACATCATCCGGAAGGCCGCGCGTGGCGAGCGGCTCGATCACGAGGGGGAATTCTTCCACACCAAGCGCTTCCAGCTCAGGTTCACCCCGCTCCGGGCGAGCCTGCCGATCTACATCGCCGCGCTCAGCCCCCCGAGCCTCAGGCTCACCGGTGAGCTCGCCGACGGGTGGCTGCCGATCTTTCTGGCGCCGTCACGCATGGCGGCGGCGGTGGCCGAGCTCGACCTTGGCGCCGCGGCCGCCGGCCGGACACGACGCGACATCGCGATCTCGCCGCAGGTGTCGATCTACGTCACCGACGACCCCGGCGCCGCGCGTGTTCGCGAGCGGCCGCACATCGCCTTCTACATCGGAGGCATGGGCGTCTTCTATCATCAGTACATGCGCCGCATCGGCTTCGGCGCAGAGGCCGACCGCGTCCGCGAGGCGTTCCAGGCGCGCGACCGCGAGCGCGCCGCGAAGCTGGTCCCCGACGAGATGGTCGACGCGATGACGATCGTCGGCTCGCCCAGGCAGTGCCACGATCAGATCCAGCGGTTCTTCGACGCGGGGGTGCAGGAGGTCCGGCTGGTCTTCAACGAGCCGAACAAGGACGCCTACCTCAAGGCCCTGCGGGCGGTCGCTCCCGGAGGGTAACCGCCAGGACTCAGGGAATCCCCCCACCGGCATCTCGGGGCCCCCCTGATTTGTCGTCGCACAGTACCCCGGTAGCATTTTGTTGATGCTAGCTTCCGCGCGGAACGATGACCCGGGTTCATCGGATCACGCGCCTGTGGACGACGCGGCCAAAATTCAGCCGGGCCTGCCGGGCGACGACGGATACGAGCTTTCCGGCGGCGTCGAGATGCCAGGTGTGATGCCCGGCGTAGAGATGCGTCCGGTTGCTGAGCGCCTGCGCCCCGCGCTCGAGCAGGGCGGAGTACCCCAGCTCCTCAGGCGGAGCCTCAACCACGTGGCCTCGCCGTGGTTCGAGTTCGGCAGTGTGACGTTCTTCCGGCGCCGCCTGGACGTAGGGCCAGAGGTTCCTCGACCCCGTCCCGGGCTCTCGGTGTATCAGGCCTCGCTCGACGACGTCGCGATGGTGCTCGGCGCTTCCGATCCGCGCCGGACCGAGGAGATCGTGCGCGAGAGGCTCAGTCGCGGCGATCTCTGCTTCCTGGCCCTCGATGCGGCCGGGATTGCCGTTCACTCCGGCTGGGCGACGACCCTGGGGGCCCACGTCCCGGAGCTCGAGCGCGACGTCGTCCTCAGACGCCACGAGGCATACCTGTACGACGCCTTCACAGCGCCGGCGCGACGAGGCCACGGCGCCTTCGGCTTCGTGCTCGGCCATCTCTTCGCGAAGCTCCAGGCGATGGGCGCACGGACGGTCTACTCCTACGTTCGCAGCGACGACCCCAAGGGCCAGCGGTCGGCCTGCGTGCGGCTGCGTCCGGTCGGCACCTTGACCCACGTTCGTCTGGACGGGCGAGGCCCCCTGATCTTGGGCCGGCGGGGTAACGGGCTGCCGACTCTCGTCAGGAAGCTGGTGGACGACGACGGCCGCTTACTCCGGTGAGTGCTTACGGCGTCCCGGCGCGTCCGTCGCTCTGACGGCGAAGAAGCGACGGATCAGCTCGGCGATCTGGGGCGCCGCCTCGTCGAGGGCGAAGTGTCCCGCGTCCATTAGTCCGGCGCGATCAGATGGAACCGGTCCGCCAGGCGCGGAATCAGGTCGCGGAACATGCGAGGACGACGGAAACCCGAGATTCCGCGGGCCGGTGCACGGTGGTGCTACAGTGTGGCGCCGGCAACCCGAGGTGAGCCATGAAATTCGGACTCTATAGCTCGATCGCGAACCCGCCGCGCGGTGAGCATCTCGATCGCTGCATCGACGAAACCATCGCCGAGGCCCAGCTCGCCGAAGCGAACGGCTTCGATTCGTGCTTCTTCGGCGAGCACCACCAAGACCACGACGGATTCTTACCCTCGCCTCTCATCGTCGCCACTGCGGTGGCCGCACGTACGCGGCGCCTCCGCGTGGGGACCTCCGTGATCCTGCTGCCGCTGCACCATCCGGTGCACGTGGCCGAGGACGCGATCACGCTCGACCTGGTGTCCAAGGGGCGCCTGATCGTCGGGGTCGGTATCGGCTACCAGCCCGCTGACTTTCGCGCGTTCTCCGTGCCGATGGAGCACCGCCTGGCGCTCTTCGAGGAGAGCGTGGAGATCATGCGGTTGTGCTGGGCCGGCGAGCGGTTCTCGTATCGGGGAAAGCACTATACGCTCGAGGATGTGCAGATCCGCCCGCGGCCCTACCAGACGCCGGGACCGCCCTTGTGGTTCGGCGCCAGCGTGCCGGCGGCGGCACGCCGGGCCGGGCGGCTCGCCGACGGCTTCGTAGGCACGCCTAGTACGGGTCTGGCCAACGCGACCGAGCTGGCCGACATCTACAAGGACGCGGCGCGCGAGGCGGGGCGCCCGGCCGAGGTCGTCCAGATGCGCGATGCCTGGGTGGCCCGCACGCGTGCCGAGGCCGACGCGGTCTACGGTCCCCATGTCTTGGCCGCCTATCGCTATTACTGGGAGGCCCGGCTGGCCGAGTTCCAGAACATGCCGGCCGACATGAAGTTCACCCTGGAGAACCTGGCGCCCGACCGCCTGATCCTCGGTGACCCCGAGTCGTGCGTACGGGAATTCCAGCGCTGGCAGAAGGCGACCGGCGCCGGCACGTTCCTGCTCCGCCTCCGGCATGCCCACTCGGGCGGGCCGCCCCACGAGAGGATCATGGAGGCGATCCGGCTCTTCGGCGAGCGCGTCCTGCCCTATTGCTAGGCCAGAGCTGGGGTGCGTTCACAGTTGACGGCTATCGAAGCGCTTTGCTAGTGTTTTTCTATTGCGCGCATCCCGATACCCGTAGGGCGCTGCGCACGATGCCCTTCACCGTACACACATGATCTTTCCCCAGAACCCCAGCCCGCGGCGCGCCGCGGAAGTTCTCCAGCGCGTCTTCGACCGTATCCCCGGCGGCTTCGCCTTCCGCCTCTGGGACGGATCGGTCGTAAGACTCGGCGCCGGCGCGCCGGTCTGCACGGCCGTCGTGCACCAGCCGCAGACGTTCATCCGCCTCGTGCGGGACCCGACTCCGCTCAACTTTGCCGAGGCCTACGTCGACGGCTCCATCGACCTCGAGGGCGATCTTTTCGAGGCCATGAGCATCGCGAACTCGATCGAGGAGCTCCACGTGCCGTTGGTCAAGCGCGTGCGAATGCTCCTGACGCTCTGGCGAGGCTGAGCGTGGCCCAGCACGACGTCATCGTGGTCGGCGGCGGTCCGGGTGGCAGCACCGCGGCGTGGCGGCTCGCGCGTGCAGGGCTGCGGCCGCTGTTGCTGGACACCGCGGTCTTTCCGCGGGTGAAGGTCTGCGCCGGCTGGGTGACGCCCGAGGCGCTGGCCGACGCGCAGGTCGACCCGCAGAAGTATCCGCTCACGATCCAGGCCTTCTCGGCCTGTCGCTTCGAGTTCGACGGCGCGCGCACCGAGACGTGCTGGCGGCGCCCGGCCAGCTACGGCATTCTCCGCCGGGAGTTCGACCACTATCTGCTCGACCGCGCCCGTGCTGCCGGCGTGGACGTCCGCGAGGGCGCGCGAGTGACCGCCGTTACCGAGGAAGCGGACGGGGTCCGGGTCGTCAGCCCGCACGGGACGTTCACGGCCTCCGTCGCGATCGGCGCCGGCGGCCATCGATGCCCGGTGGCGCACGCGCTCGGAGAGGTATCCGAGCACGAGGAAGTCGTGGTCGCACAGGAGAGCGAGACCCGCCTGTCGCCCCAGTGGATCGAGGCGCTGGCCAGGTGGTGGGACGCTCCGGAGCTCTACGTCGAGCCGGACCTGAAGGGCTATGGGTGGTACTTTCCCAAGGGTGACGTGCTCAACGTCGGCGTCGGCTGCGTCTCGGGCCCGGGCGCCGATCTGCCGGGCCGGCGCGACGCGCTCGTGAGCGCGCTGCGGGCCGCGGGCCGTCTGCCGGCCGATCTGCCCATCGAGCCGTTTCGCGGCCACGCCTACGTCGTGCGGCGCCGGGCGCCGCGGAAGCTGGCCGGCGACCGGTTCTGCCTGATCGGCGACGCAGCGGGGCTCGCGCGCGACCTCAGCGGCGAAGGGATCGGGCCCGCCATCAAGAGCGGGATCCTCGCCGCCGAAGCGGTCGAGGCGCGCGTGCGGCGCGGCGCCCCCCTCGAGGCTTACGCGGCCGCGATCGTGCGCCGGTACGGCTCGGGCGAGACCGGCTGGCTCGGCCGGCAGCTCGCGCGGATCCCCGATTCGTGGGCGCGCGCGGTCGTGCGGACGATCCTGAACACGGACGCGACGCGGCGGCACGTCGTCTTCGGGCGCATCTTCGGGATGCGGGAGGTGGCGTCGTGAGGCCACGCAGCAAAGAGGCGGACGCGAAGGCGATCGCCCATCACTACGACGTGTCCAACGAGTTCTACGCGCTCTTCCTCGATCCGCTGATGGTCTACACCTGCGCGTACTATCGCGACCCCGACGGCAAGCTCGAGCAGGCCCAGCGCGACAAGCTCGATCTCGTCTGCCGCAAGCTCGAGCTCGAGGCGGGCGAGACCTTGCTCGACATCGGCTGCGGCTGGGGCAGCCTCTCGATCTGGGCCGCCCAGCATTACGGGGTCCGCGCCCACGGCGTTACCCTCTCGAAGGCGCAGGCCGATTACGCGACCGAGCGCATCAAGCGCGAAGGGCTCGAGGACCGCTGCAAGGTCGAGTACCGCGACTACCGCGATCTGCCGCCCGACGCCCGGTTCGACAAGATCGCGGCCGTCGGCGTCATCGAGCACGTCGGGATCCCGAACTATCCGGCGTTCTTCGGCGGAGTGCGCAAGATGCTGCGGGACGGCGGGCTCTACCTGAACCACGGCATCGTCCACGAGTTCCACTGGAAGCCGACCAGCCAGACCGAGTTCCTCTATCGCCACGTCTTCCCGAACGGCGACCTCGCCGGGCTCAGTGAGACCTTGACCGAGATCGAGCGCGCGGGTTTCGAGATCATGGACGTCGAGGGACTGCGCCTGCACTATGCGCGGACCTGCCGCCACTGGGTCGAGCGTCTGCGCGAGCGGGCCGACGAGGCCCGCGCCCTGGCCGGCGAGCGCACGTACCGGACCTGGCTCCTCTACCTGACGTGCTCGGCGGTCGCATTCGCCGAGAGCTCGATCGGGCTCTACCAGGTCCTCACGCGCAAGCAGCACGATCCCGTCGCGAGCCGCGCGCCGCACACGCGCGAGCACCTGTACGGCAAGGCATTTCTGTGACACGCCGACCTGAAAGGGACAACCGTTGACTCGTCAGATCCTGATCATCGCGATCGCTTCGTTCGTCCTGGCGCAGATCGCCACCTTCGCGACGTCGATCTACCTGCATCGCGCGCTCGCGCACCGATCGCTGGCCCTGCACCCGTTCGCGGCCGTCCTGTTCCGCGCGGCGCTCTGGCTCCTGACCGGGCAGAGCCGGCAGCAATGGGTGGCGGTGCACAGAAAACACCACACCTTCGCCGACCGCGACGGCGATCCGCACAGTCCGCTGCTGCTGGGCTTCTGGAAGGTGCAGCTGTGGAACGTGTACTACTACGTTCGCGAGGCCCGGCAGCCCAAGACCGTGGAGACCTTCGCCCCCGACCTCGGCCCGGACTGGTGGGAGCGTCGCGTCTTCGCCCTGGGCTGGACGGGGCTCTTCTTCGGTACCGCGCTCGTCTCGCTGGCGATCGGCTGGTGGCAGGGGATCCTGGCGATGATCGGCCACGGCGTCATCTACATGTTCGTGCTGGCGCCGCTGATCAACGGCCTCGGTCACTGGTGGGGCGGTCAGAACTTCGAGAACACCGCCTACAACTCGCGGGTGCTCGCATGGCTGACGGGCGGCGAGAGCCTGCACAACAACCACCACGCGTTCCCGCGCTCGCCGAAGTTCAGCCTGCGGCGCTCGGAGCTCGATCCCTCGTGGATCGCGATCCGCCTGCTGGCGGCCCTGCGTCTGGCGGCCATCGTCGGCGCGCCGCTCAAGGCGCGGCCGACGCGCTAGGACCTCGATGGCGCCCCCGCCACTCGAGCTGGTCCTGGAGCTGTCGGCGCGCGAGCGGTTCGAGATGGTCGAATTGCGGTCGCGCTTCTCGACCGAGCACGACGAATCGCTCGCCTCGTATCCCCGCTGCCTCTACTGGTCGGCCCATACGACGGCCGGCTTCCTGGACCGGAGCCTGATCGCGCGCCTCGGCCCGGGCCGCGTCGCGTCGTACATCGAGACGCTCCGCCACATCTTTCCGGAGGGCGCCGGCTACGCGCACGATCGCCTCGAGCGCCGCAAGGACCTCGACGCCGCGCAGCGAGCGGTCGAGCCGCGCAACGGCGACTCGCACCTGGCCTTCATCGCCGGCGGCCTGCAGCCCTGCGTGACGCATCCCAACCGCGCCGGCGAGATCGTGTGCTTCGTCGACCTCGACGGGGTCAACGACGGGCGGCCACGCCGCCGCCAGACCCGCGTGATCGGCTACCACCGCGAGGCGGTCGCCGGGCAGATCCGGCTCAAGGTGCCGGTCGCGGGGCACCCGATCGACTCGATCAACCTCAAGGCCCGGTCGCTCGGGCTCTACGAGGAGCTCGCCGAGTTCGTGGCGCGCGCCGACGTCGGCAAGGGGCGCCTGCACATCGCGCTCGGGCGCGGCGAGCGCGACGCCGCGCTGACGATCAACGAGTTCGAGACCTTGCTCATGAAGTACGACGTGGCCGCAGTGCTGAAGAACCCGTGCCGGTTCATGGCCGAGGAGTACCGGCAGGCGCGGGCCAACCCGCGCGCGGTGCCGGGCAAGGCGCTCGGCTACGCCCAGTACGACCTGGTTCGCGTGCTCAACACGGGCCTCAAGACGCTCGGTCTGCATGGCTCGCTGCTCGAGCGCGTGCTCGCCCGTACGCTCGCCGTCCCGGCGGCGCGTCTCTACCGCGTCCGCCGCTCGATCAGCCTCCTGGTCGCGGACGAGGGCGGACGCCCAGGTCCGGTCGAGGGCGTCTACCAGAGCCCGATCCTGATCCAGTGGCAGCGCGCCGCGCGCGACGTGCGCGAGCTCGACGTGACCTTGTACCGGCTGGAGTAGCCGGCCGCGCGACGCCGGCGCGGTTAGACGCCGGTGCCGAAGCCTCCCGCGGTGCGGACGGTAGCCGCCTCACCGAGGTGACCGGCCGAGTGGAAGAGGGCGATGCCGCTCAGCATCGCCGCGCGCGGCCGTCCCGGGAAGCCCTTCACGATCTGCTCGGTGCGCACGCCGAACGCGCCCTGGCCCGCCGCGCGCTGCACGGCGTCGGCCGTGACCGCGCCTTCCCAGTCCTGGGGCTTGAAGGCGCCGACCAGCTCCCGCGTGCGGCGGCCCACCGCGTCGCGATACTCGCGAAGCGCACCGAGCTCGACCTGCCGCGTGAGCTCCGTGACCTCGGCGCTGCTCATGCCGATGCCGAAGTCGCGCCGCGCGACGCCCAGCCGCTTGCCCCACGCCTCGTCGTCGAACAGCTGCGTGCGCCCGCCCAGGATCGTATTGACGAAGATGTCCTCGGCGCGGGCGATGTGCCACATGAGCCACGCCAGCGAGTTGAGATCCTCACGCGGCCGGACGCGCATCTGCTCGTCGCTCAGGCCGGCGAAGGCGCGCTCCGACGCCGACATCTTGTTGCCGCCCACGGCGGCCGAGTGCATCGCGGTGTGCTGGTCCAGGAACAGGTCACGAGCGTCCATGGTGTCCTCCCGATCAATTGTAAGCGCGCCTCGGCCGGCGGGGCCCCAGCCCCGCGGCGGCCTGCGGCGCGCACAACCTCAGGCAACGTC